>Ga0187850_10003239_pt1 | contig 14017 bp, 15 predicted proteins | sample June2016WEW_4_15_FD_132436 | JGI IMG/M metagenome (GOLD analysis project Ga0187850, IMG submission 132436) | Peatland microbial communities from SPRUCE experiment site at the Marcell Experimental Forest, Minnesota, USA - June2016WEW_4_150 | ecosystem: Environmental > Terrestrial > Soil >... | reverse complement strand
TTGCCCGATGCAGCGAGTTTGAGCGCGTTTTCTGGTTGGTGATCGTTGATCGAGACTCCGAAGTGCCGGATCTTCCCCTCCTCCTTCAGCTTGCTGATTGCGTCAGACCACTCCGCCTGATCAGTCCATTCATCATCCCAGACATGAAATTGCAGGATATCGACAAAATCCAGATTGAGATTCTTCAGACTCTGCTCAGTCTTCTTTATGATATAGTCATGAGGGAACGTCTCATTCAAGTCGACTCCCTTCCTCGCCGGCCATTGTCCGTTTTTTGGAGGCACCTTGGTGGCAACGTAGATTCTCTCCTTCCGCTCTCTAACAAGTCGTCCAACAAGTCCCTCGCTGTGTCCATCCCCGTACACAAGCGCCGTGTCGACGAAATTTACGCCCATATCGATAGCCTTATGGAGTGCCCGCATGGATTCCTCATCGGTCGCTCCTTGCCACATTGCTCCGCCAATGCCCCACGCTCCATACCCAATTTCCGAGACGTTGATGCCAGTCTTTCCAAATGGTCTGTATTTCATGTGTTACTCCTTATTCTCACCGCCCCCCGATGTGAATTTCCTGAAAAGCGCGTCGATGTCCTGTTTTGTTTTCCTGACTACATAGTGTTTATGCATAGCTTCAAGTTTCGCGACCGAAATCGCATCCAGTTCCTCATCGTCCTTGTCTCGCTTCTGGAACATCTCAAAATCGTAACTGTCTGCCTTTGACATTTTCGACACGTAATCCTTCAGCTCCTGGATCATTTTATGCTGTTCGATGATGCGCATTCACGTACCTTTTCACAGATGTCAGACAGAAGCCCCTTCTTGAGTGCCTGCAGACATAGGTCGAAGCTCACGATCACTGCAAGAGTCTACATGCTAGGTAGATAACAATCTGTCCACAACAGTTTGGTGCGGATTGTGCCGAGAATGGGATCCTTCGACTCCGCTTCGACCCTTCGGGCTCCCTCAGGGTCGAATCCTGAGTGTGTCGAAGGATTCGACTCGTCCTATAGAACGGGACTCGCTCAGCGTCGCTCAGGATGCCCTAAACCAAATGCGCTTTGCTGAAGTACCTGTGCCGAGAATGGGACTCGAACCCATACGCCCTTTGCAGGACACAGGATTTTAAGTCCTGTGCGTCTACCAATTCCGCCATCCCGGCAATGAAATTAAGTTGTTTTCGCCATTTGGGTTCGCTCCTCAACGACAAAAAAAAGCATCAGAGCAACCAATTAAGCAACCACCTTGGCAACCACTCACCTCCTGTGAATTTGATACCACATCGTAATTGACATGTAAATATACGCAAGTCATCTCCTCTTCGCAATTGGTAATTGCCACCGCTGTTTTCCCACCCTCTACAACTCTACTAACCCACCCTCGAATAAATGCTTTCCTGACAACCTACTTGCTTAAGTTCGCGCACTCCCCGAGACATAACCAACCAAGGCTTCACCAGAATGAGTATCCGCTTCAACGTGTCAATCATTCCAATTACTTCTTCGGCTGTGGCACGACTTCCTTGGCCACCGTGTTAGGCATGACCAACATCACCTTGGATGTGTCGGCAAACGCGTGGGGATTGGTGATTGTCACCGTTCGAGCCGTTGTGTAGGTCAAGACATTGATGAGAGTGCTGGCAACTCCCACGAGTATGGAGACAATCGCAATCGCGATCGTCCAACGAAGGGATTTCTTCCGATGATTCACCTCATCTCGGAGATTTTCTCGTTGCATCTCCAAATCAAGTTCGGCGGTCGTCCTGCAATTGCTGGCAGCGAACAACTTCAATTCTTTCGCTGGCACTATTGCCTTTTCATTATAAGCCAAGAAGAGGGCCAACAACCGCTCGTCATACGCCAACGTCCTTTTATCCTGGTTCGGCACCTCATAGAGAACTGGTAGCAATCCATATTTGTGGTATGGAATCGTGACAAGAAGGTTTTGAGCCTCCAATTTCTGCCACAGGATTAAGAACTCCTGCAGATTAGAATATGTTTCATCTCGGTTCATAACCACATAACCAAAGCCGTCCTTGTCGGGAACGGTGTGCGCTTTCCTAAATGAGTATTGGCCCGTCACTTTTTCAGGCCAGTATTTGCAGTGTTCCCTAAAGAACTCGTCAATGTGCTTTACCTTGCCATCGAGTATTGACTCGACTACTTTCTTCTGGAAATCTGATAGTTCCATTGAAGCCTCCTTTACTTGTGTCTAGTAGGAGTCCCTTGTTTCGCAGTCTTTAATATAACGAATACGTGCGAGCCTGACAATCTGTGATCCCTCGTGACCGCGTCCGTTCCAGGTATATAAATCCCCACACCACCATCCCCACATCCCATTCTACAAAATTGCATCAGAATGCGGGTGAGCTTTTCCTAGGAACCCGTACCCCCATCTCTCAAGGGTGTAGTGGGGTCTTTCTCGTTGAAAATTCTTTGGGTTAGAGTTGACTTCCCCATTGCCGCTGGCAGGATCACGAAACCATCTATCGACCTGAGACGGCCGCAGAGCGGGGAGCCCAGCCCTTGGGCGACTCGCTAGACGCACCCTATACCACCAGCCTCCAGCTGCAAGCCGACCTCACATTAGATCCCCCAACTGATCCTAAGCGGCAAAGTTTCAGCTCGCCAATCCCATTCCCAATCAACTCACTACAGGAGCATATCCTATGAAAGCGACTATTCGTCACATCGTTTGGCGTTTCTGTGAGACCACTCCAGAATATCCTGAATTGGCCGACAGGCAGAAGCTGTACGTTCGTTCTCCTGCTGATGTTGTCCAAAACTTTCGGTTCTTGTTCCACCAAATCGTTCACGAGCGATTCGTGTGCTTGTGGCTCAACACAGCCAATCGAGTGATGGGCCTGACGGTCGTATCGGAAGGCACACTCAACTCAAGCCTCGTTCACCCCCGAGAAGTGTTCCGCGACGCAATTGTTGCCACGTCCGCTTCCATCATCGTCATGCATAACCATCCCAGTGGAAACCCCGAACCTAGCCAGGAGGATATAACGATCACCCGTCAACTGGTAGAGAGTGGGAAGGTGCTCGGTATTCCAGTGCACGACCACGTCATCATCGCTGAAGATGGTTACACTTCCTTCGCTGAACGGGGGCTCCTTTGAGACATTTGAAGAGCAGGTTTAACGACCTGAGGAGACACTACGATCACTCTCGGGGAACTCGATTGGATGTGTGATCACGAAGAGCATTCTAGGGAGGGTCTAGACCAGGGAGCCCTCCCTATTCGTCGTTAACGCGAGCGTGGCCCTTAACCCGCCCGCTCATTTGGTTGATTGGTGCTCTTTATTGGGATGCAAGGCTTCGATTCTTCAGAAATATACCGAGGTGCTTAATCGGATCGCTTATAAAACAAGGCTCAAATCTAGCATCAAAGGCATTGATGAGCTTGATGAATTCCTCCTCTGAAACAAAGCCATACTTCTCCATAAGCTCCTCTTTGAAGGTATTCTTGATAAAGCAAAGCGAGTTGCACTCTGTTTCTTCAGAACTGGCTGTCCGATCTCCTACAGGTTCTACACCTTCCTTGGTTATTATGTGAAGTGGTTGTTTATCAGGATATCCAAGGCCTTTTTTTTCACCTCCGCTCAAAGCCGTCTGGCCGTCCCAGGTTGACGCCGAGGGTATCGCCTTGATTCTGAAAGAACGTGATCCTCCTGATCTTTCTCTTTCTGTTTCTTTTGCTTTCTTTTCTTTTGTTTGCAATGCATATGCATCCTCTGAGCGCGCTGGGAAGGCATCAGGGTCGGACTTCCCCCACCTCTTGTTAGCCGCAGCGCGTCTAATCTCGCTAACTTCTTCCATTAGCGCCATACTTTGCTGAAGCCCTTCGTACCAGAAAGAGTCTCCGTCCCAATCGAACAGATGAAACACCTCGATGCAGTCGGAGATGAACCTATCCGCTTCCTTATTGTCGCACTTGAGTTCTCCCGCTATTACATCTAGCGAGTATTTCCCGCTAAGCGGAAGCGCGTAGCCCTCTAGTTCACGCATCATTTCAACAAGAATCCAAAACCAGCCATAACCCTTCTCCCCGTGCACAATGCGCATAGCTTGGATTGACGGATTTCGTCGCATATCTGCAAAGTGAGGGAAGTAAATACCTTGTCGTCTTTTCAATTCAGATTGTGCCATTTCAAACCTCATAATAGATTGTCCATTAGAATCGACCTATCCCCTAGAATTAGTTTTTTGACGATCGGTCGCGTATTCAGTGGAAGATTTCTGGCGCAACCCCTGGAGGAGTATCAATACCCACCCCCAGGGATGTCACTCTTCACTTGGAGTGAGAACCTCCTTTGGCAAATCCCGTTTGGTCAAGAACTGGGAAACAACTGGACTCACTCGAAGAGCGCGCTTTGTGAATTCCTCAAGCGGTATGATCTTGCAGAGCGAGTTTCTGTCATTGCTTTTAACTACACCTGTTTCGATTACTAGCTTCCTGAGCTTATTGATTTCGTACTCTATTCCGAGGAATCCTTCCGGTGTGAGCACAACATGAAGCCACCGATTCGCTTTTGTGGCCAAGACCCCTGAGGGTTGATCGAGTTCCGTGTTCCAAAATTCGATTGACACGTTGTTTGTTCGGATAGGCGTGGTTTCACTCTTGATTTCCACTCTGATCTTGCCAGAGGCTGAAATAATGTCCCAATCAGGAAAATCTCCTATTGCGACGTGGAAGGGTTCCTGAAGCTCATTGGAGTAGATCCTAGCAATTGATGTTGCCAAGTGATCTTGCCTTAGATATTGGCTCATTTCGATTGACACGGTGTTACCTCTTTGGTTATTTCAAACGTGATCTGAATTGGACTCACGCCCCCGATAAACGCTGTTTCTTGACGTTTGGTCGGGGGTTGAGTGGGAGTTTATTCGTGCAACTGTGCAAGGGGCTGACCTGATACCTCCTGACTCGGAACGGTGAGATTTTCCAGATTCCCCACGCCCTTTCGATCAGGATTCTTCCCCATTCTGTAAGGATAAAGCCAGCATTTATCCGACTTGCATTTCCTGACTTCCGATAGGCTGTTTGCACAGCACGTTATGCAGTAGCGTCGGATCGCTCTGAGTGGTGTGATTTTGAACATGATTCGATACTCCCTAAATAAAAAAAGGCAACCTGAAGCTCGCACGTCTTCAGAGTTGCCAAAATTGGTGGTGTGCGAGTAGAGCTTTATGCTCTACTCCGCACATGTATTACTTGGGTGCCACTCCCAGATACCACGTTTTGGGAGTCCGTGATTGGGAGTATCTCCCGACTACTCTATTCCATATTCGTCACACCATGCTTTTGCAGTTTTGTTTGTTCGCCCTAGCTTTTCCGCCAACCTTGAGTAGTTGATCTTCCCATTTTTGAATCTAAACTTATCGACCAGCTGTTCCAAGTCCTCACGCGCTGGCCTGTCCCTATATCGCACCTTCTTCCGAAGTCTGACTATTATCTCATTCGACACTCGTCGCTCGGAACTCAGGTTTTCCAACTCCTTCTCAACACGCCGAAGCTCCTCATTCTCCTTCGATTGTGGCGTATTCAATTGGGGCGAATCAAAACCGTGCAAGATATACCATTCAATGAACTTCCCGACCACACCCTCATGATACTTCACCTGGAGCTGGACGTCCTCGCTCTGAGGATACTTGTCTAATTCATCCCGCCATCGTTCGAGGGCTGACCGAGCCCTAAAGATCTCAACGTCATTGTGCTCCCTCAAGAGCTGTACTGATTCGCTCTTGCTCGATATTCCAAGTTGCAGTCGAGTGAAATGTCTTGTCTTGCCTTCCTGGAATAGTTCATCAAATGTTCGGGACTTTTGAAGTGGGGCTTTCCCAACAGGAAAGACCAAATCTGCGTTTATCAGCACCTCTCCCTTGGTTCCTTTCCGAAACTCCTTCTCGTCGAGGTGATAGACCCTTCGAATCAATTCCTCTTTTTCCTTGCCATTTTTATCTATTTCGCTTTCAACCTCGTTGTCGACAAAGAAGTTTTCAAATAGCGTGTAAACGCCTTTAGCCCGACTGGTTTTTGGTGGCCATTTCAGTTCCGACTCTGCCATCGTATCCAATTATTCCTTTCGTCTCATCATTACCACGACAAACGTTCCTCTGTTCTCTTCGCTCTGCGGCCAACGTGGAGACAACGGAAGCAGTTGTCGGGCTAACATCGAGTGTAGAAGCTGGGAAGTCCTTTTTACCGCTGGCGCGCTAGCAGTTCAAGCTGAAGGGTGGTGACCTCTCAACCTTTGTTCAACTCTTCGCTGATCCCATTGAACTGCTCAAGGGCAGCCTCAAGGTTCTTCGCGATGTCAGCAGCAAGCATATTGGGGTCGGGAATGGCTGAGAAGAGCAAATCCAGTTTTTCTTTGCAGCCATCCAGCTCATAGGCATGAAGGCGATGGTGTCTGTAGGATGGGCTGCTAAGTTTCGGTGAACTTCCTCATCGCATCTCCTCCAGGCTCTCCTTGATATCCTTCCGTTCCTCCTTGCTCAGACCCCAGAGGTCTGCGGCGATTTCATCGACCTGCTCTTCCAGATCACCAACGCTGATGCCACTCGCGACGTTTTCATGACACTTCTTAGATAAGCGAGCCAACTGTCTGTGCATTTCGTTTTTTGGATCGAACTGGGGAATCTTGATGTTCTCGAGGATGTGTGTGCTTTGTTGCGTAGAGATCGTATACGCCTGAACGATAAATTGGGAGGATGAAGAATTGAGCATTGCGCAAACATAGTGGGCTATCACTTCATCTTCGAATGGGACAAGCATCAGCTTATGGTCTGGCACCACAGCCCTACCATCGGATACTGAGACAACAGCGCATTCAAACTCGGATGACTGTTCTTTCCAGACGACTTTGAAGGGAGCAAATGTGTTTTTGTCGACATTGTAAATAGAATAGAATGGCTCCCCCTCAAGGTATTTTTTGTATCCACTCCTGCCAACGAGTTTCGACTTGAATCGGCTGAAGTAGGCAAGAGTCTTCGGCACATTCAATTCCATCCATTTTAGATCATAGCCAGTTCTCTGTTCGGGATCTTGTGAAACTATCATAAATGAAGCAGGTGAGCCTCTCCATCTTTCAACCTCACGTCCTCGCAGAAGTGGATAAACCAGCTTGTTTTCGATTTCTACTTCAACCGACTCAACTTCTATTTTGCCTTCATCGAACAGGTTGGAGAATCGAACAAGACCCTTCTTCGACCGACTGACACTTCCCCAATAGACCCCGTTCAACCAAGTGCAGCTCCCCGCGGAAGCTGAATACGCTGCCTGCCCTATTACCTTTTCAATCGCCTTGAGTGCTTTGGGTTTCGCAGAGATCCACGGCGAAGTATCGCTCTTGTTGACAGGCTGAGCCATTAAGTTGAATCTCAGAGTCGCGTTGAGCGCCTCCTCAAACGTATAGTCAAGTTCAATTCTACCTTTTTCCTTCTTCTTCCATAGAACATATGGAATCGGGTATTTTGTCTGTTCTCCTTTCAGGCATAGAAGCACTGCCGTGCGGTTCGTTGCTCCTTCGAACGGTTGCAGTGCAACCATATCGTCGAGCTGTTCAACTCGGAAGAAAGCTCCAGTCTGCCCAAGTCGAAATCGTCTAAATCCGTCGCCAGCCCCTTGTGTCTTGAAAAGTGTCTGGGTGATAACAAAACATAGCTTACCTCTCAGTTTGAGGTACTTGTCAATGGCCACATACGTCATCGCCATGGAAAGATCTTTCTTGCCACCACCTAGCCGAGCTTCTTGGCCCTTCAACGAGAATAGGCCATAATTTTGCCACAGCACCTTCGTCTGGTCCCTATATGTTTGTGGCAAATCTTCCCAGTTGACCCACGGCGGGTTTCCTACGACAAGGTCAAATTCTCCGACAAATAGCGGTGCGAAGGCATTTTTGACGATCCTCGCCCAAATGCCGTTGATGCCTCTTTGTTCAAGTTCAACTAGCTTCTCGTATGTTTCGCTGAGAACAAGGTTGAACTTCTTTATGTCCTTCGGTTCGGTTTTAAGTTCTGAGTGCACACGCTCAAGAAACTGCTTCGTCGTCAGCTTCTTTTTCACGCCATCTTCCAAAAGAACAGTCACTTTTTGAATCAACGCTCTCTGCACGAGAGCTTCTGGGAAACGGAAAAGTCCGACGCTAGTGGAAATTTGATAATGGCCTGCTTCCTGGTCGAACAATTCATCCTGATGTTTTGCACTCGGTGGGCTGATGCTATCGCATAGATATACAGGGACCGTGATTTCCCCCTTCTTGAACTTCAACAAGTCAGCGACGGCAAGAAGATAATTCGTCCTGGCAGAGATAACCGCAAGCGGATTCAGATCAAAGCCAACGATATTCTTGGTAATCTGTGTGAGCAGGGCACCTGGCTCTACCTCTTTCAATCGAGCATGCTCTTTCAAACGCTTAATCGCAAGGATCAAAAATGTCCCCGAGCCACAGCCTGGGTCAAGAACCCGCATTTGCATCAGGTTCTTTTCCTTGGACCCGTATCCGACCTGATTAAGGCACCTTTCGGCCAGCCAATCGGGTGTATAGTATTCACCCAGGTCATGACGTATCTGCTTCGGCACGAGGAACTGGTACAGCTTTTTCAATATATCTCTCGTTTCGTCTGGGACCAGCTCCATAGTCTCAGGATCGTACTGGTTCAGCCGATCTATGATGGCTGCGATAGCTTTTTCAATTGGTGTGTTCCAATCATTGAGATACCAAGAAAGCAGGTCGCCTTCCAGGAAGTTTCTGATTCCAAGGGAGCGAAAAATACCACCTTCCTCGAGATCGGCGAGCTTCTCCTTAAGTTCTTCAGACTTGAGTTTTTCCCATTCGGCCAAGGGTAAACCCGTGACATCTTTCAGCGCATAGAATCCTACAACTTGGTAGGCCAGCAGCTTCATCAACAGGCCATAGTAGGTATCAAGAGCAAAGAAGAATGCAAGAAAATTGAAGTTCTTCTGTTCGTCCTTCTTGAATCCATACGATTTGAATAGGATGTCTGCATCAAACTTCTTGTTTTCAATTGCACCATGAACTTCGGCAAACTGTAGCGCCCACTGATCGAAAAAAACCTTGACTCTCGCATCCACATTTCCTGTCAGGGCAAAGTAGAACGCTTTGATCGCATTTGAGGCGATGTAATTCAAGGATCCCGCACCTATAGCGAAATCGCGTATCAAATTGTCGGGAACAAGGGCCGCCTTGGTTGTGAGCTTCTCCAGCGTCAGAAGGAATCGCTCAATGCTCTTCTCTGAGACAGGGAGAGGTTCCTCCTCAATCCATCGGCCGACCTTTCGGACGAAGAGGAAATGATCACCATCGAAAGCAACGCCGAGGAGTCTCTCCTCCTTCCAACGTTCTTCCTTCGCTAAATCCTCGATGTATCCCTTCAACTGTGCTATGAGTTGTCTATTCCTCTCGTTTTCGCCTTTGATCACGCCAGGTTTCTTGTACTCGAGGATCAGACGGTTGAATACAGTGTCAGCCCTTCCAAAAGCGAGCTGTCGCTCTTCCCTCGGCTCAAAGCGGAGGTTTATCTTCCTGGCTCGAATGTAGTCTTCCCACAGGGGGGCAACGAGTTCACGCAGTTTCCCTTCGGGAAACTTGGGTATGGCGGCAGCGATTTTGGACGCCTTCTTAATTTCGGCGACCATTTCTTTGAAGGAGGTTGGCATTCGGCTCAGCTTAGGATGTTGTCAGTGATAGTGGGCGCAAGAATTCCAGTTGGAGCGTCTGCAATGGTGCTCCTACTATGGACTTTCAAGCACGGCGCTCAGGTTGACCTTCTTGAAGTCTTGAACGTCTCAGCCAGCGAGACTGAGGAGTTTATCTATGTGTTGGCGCGCTTGTTGTTCGGGGGTCATTGGTATCTCTTAACCTACGGCGGCAGCAAACGACACACGGGCTTCACTAGCCACCAGCAGATCAACTAACATCCGGAGATTCGTCAGGCGACTTGAGTGAAGTATCACCTTTCTTTTTGTCGCGGTCACGAATCAACTTGGCATAGGTCTCAACATACTTCTTAGTCTTTTCATCCAACTGACCTGTGTTCGCACTGAGAAAGTTGCGCACAAGATTTGCCTCATACAAGTTGAGGGGGGTGTTGTCGCCAGAGAGTAACCTGAGCCATAAGTCTGGACTAGGACGTTCAGGCTGCTCCCTAATGAGACTAAGTTGGCGCTGTAGCGACCGAGTGATTTCAAGTAGCTCCTCAATCTTATCGTCAACAGACCGTTGCCTGATCGGCGTCTTTGGCTCGTAATCCTTGACTATCTTCTGGAAAGTGGCATCGAACTCAGGCCACCACTTATCAATGATCTTATCCAACCTTTGCGCAGCCAAGGCAGACTCACCCCGGATCGAGTTGATGGTCTTGATGAGCTTCAACATATCCTCCTTGGTAGGCAGTGTGCCGTTGAACTCCGACAAAGGCGGCGTGATGTCAGTGTGAGTCAAATCCACCAAGAACGGGCACACCCTTGACTTGGTTAGTCCCTTTGAGAGAGCACCTGCTTCAAACAATATCCAAGGAGCCTTGAAGTTGTCTCGCGTCAGACAGACAATGCCCACGCCAGTATCTGCAAGCTGAGACGTGATCTCGTTGAACCAAATCGTCCCTTTTTCGATGTCGTCCGTGGACACCCAAGCTTTGGTTCCTTGTAGCACGTCCTCAATCCACGAACCCAGAAGTTGAGCGACTTGCTTGCTGAGTTCGCCAGACCAGCTGATGAATACTTTCATCGTCACTACCTCCTCTGTAATATGCTAACTACATCCTGCGTGGCGTAACTTGTTCCCTCAACTACTCGGGCGAGTCACGTTCCACCGAGCGTTTCAATGGCATCAAGGATTATCCAACCATTGGGATTGCCAACTCGGGATTTGCGTGAAGCGGTTCTGTTCAGGGTAGGACTCCGCCAAGATAAGACACTCAGAGAGGATAATCAAACCGAACTCGTCGTTCATAATCCTACCAATCTCTTGATCAGAGTGGTGACAAGCACAATAAGACCTTGTCGACGATCTCCCATTCGCTTTCGCTCAAATACTAATGCTGCTTCCCCTGCAATCTCACCAAGCTCATCGCGACACCGAGCAGCGGCCGAAGTGTAAACTGACGTTATATGATCATCCTTGGATTTGTCGTCCACGTGAAGACCACGACTTAACGCGAACGCTTCGATTTGAGCTTCGGCCTGCTCCATACGTAGCATAAGCAGGTCGGCAATCTTGTTGCCAAGCGAATCGATTTGAGTGGGTGAGAGTGAGTCGCAGTGAGGTATAACTATATCCTTGACACTCGCCAAGAAATCGGCACAGAGAGAAGAAGTGAATGTCTGATGTTCTCGGCGTATCGCTCCAATCGGGTTGACGTATTTCTGAAAGGCGGGCGATGCAGCAAGATGCGACAGGGATCGAGACAGTTCGCTTGAACGCTTGCTCGACAGACGACTAAATCTTCTCTCAAATACTCTGATCGCGTCAGAGAACCGCTCTTCAGCTGTCTGAACTGTGAGAAGTCTTCGCAGGCGTATGTTCAATGACGCTACCGGATGCATCAGTTAGCAAATAGGATATCGGTTAATCCACTTACCACCACCACGGGATAAGCAGTTTACCTATTACTTTTGTCAGTCCTGCAGGATAGCTGTCGAGGACTTTATCGAAGTATTCTCTAAATGTTTCGCTCCCACTGACGCTACGCTTGTCGAGGACGCGACCCTCGGAGAGCGTGACCTTCACTTCAGCTTGTAGGCGCGAGGTCACAATAGCAGGTTTAGCACAGTAAATGATAATGTGAAATGCATCCTTGGGGTTCAGGTTAGCAACGCGAAATGTGACTTCTGATGGGCCTCGGTTGACTGTCCATTGCTCATCTGTTGAGACCAAGACATTCTTTATCTCGGAGTTCGTTTTAATATGAATCAGGATATTCGCCGCGAGCTTGTTACCCGCGCTGAGCACGCTGATCGAAAGGGGTAGTTCCTGAATCGTCAGGTAGAAAAACTCTGGAAGCCCGAAGTCGCTGAGTTCCTTGACATCGAATATCAGTTTGGCATACTTCCTCGTAGACAAATGCTTGTAGATACCGAAGAGAACGCCGAGCCCTCCTAGAACTCCCAATAAAGTCGCAAGCCAGTCTGACATTTCCACCTCCGTCGATGAACAATGCAAGTGCTACGCCCAAATGGGTGGTGCGTTATAAACTCGAAACGTAAGTGTTCGCACAAACTCTCATTGAGACCGCTATAGCTTCCCGACATTTCAGTATTTGTTCAGCCGCAGACTCATATTGCAGAACATCGACGCGCCATCCCCTATCGCTGTAGTCTTCCACTTGTTCCCGGTTTTTGCCATAGGCATCTCCTATAGATGCAACGAAGACTGTAGCCGACAAACCGACCTACGTCTGTTGCGTCTTAGCCTACGCCCAGTCCAACGATTGGCTTGACCAAAGATACTGCACTACTTCAGATTAATCAACCGTTGTCTAGACCTTTAGCTTATCGTGCAAATCGAAAGACAGATATGCCTATAGTTTGTTCTTGACTACTTTCGCTATCAGAACTACCTTAGCAGGGATAGGATATATACTCGACACTTTCATCGTGACGCTCGAACTCCGTGCAAGTTATACGTTCCAAATCCCCGCAGAGGACGTTGAACAGGCCATCCAGCTAGCCTACAACCGCCCCATCATCAGTGAGCGCCTGTATGACATCGAGAAGAAGGTTGTGAGGGTCATGAAGCTGTCAGAGACGTCTCCCGAGGTGTCTCTCACACTTGAGAACGCCAGATAGCTAGAACTCTTTGCGCGGTTTGGTTCCGAGCACGACTATCGCGATTGCAAGCCCAAGCGACTGCAGGAAGAAACACACATACCAAATCGTGAGCTTCCGACTAGTAAGTGCTGATATTTTCAAAACATTCCCCTTGCGAACCTCGTCAAGTTCCTTTGTCCCTTGACTCCCAAGCTCTGTAAATTTCAGATACAGCTGAAAATGCTTTTCGGTGCTCCTCTCGACGAGAAGTGTATTCGTCGCTGTGTTGTATTGCTCCTCAGTCAGTTTGCCTGACAGGAGGGCCATTGTGAGCGCATTCATAGCTGCGGACATGCTAGCATTGATGACCCTCTGTTCCATCTGTCTGATTCTTCCGTCCCCACTCGACACTCTTCTTTGTATGTTAAGCAGACCCTCCAGCAGTCTGAAGTATTGCCTGTCTTCATTTGCCTTGAAGAACATTTCAGCCGCATCTTTCTGTTTGACGACTATACCGTCATTCCTTTCTTTGAGCTGCTCTATCTCCTTTTCATAGAACTGCGTTGTCACCAAGAACCCAAGCGATGCCACACCGATCATCGTGGCTGATAGGAAAGAGAACCATTTGCGCTCCTTCATTTGATCACTCCCTAAAGAAATAGACAGGCAGCACAGTTTGTCCTACGAAACATCCCTGAAGGACGGTAAGCGCTTCTCTTTCCTCCGATGCAGTCACACCTTTGCCAGGCCTACGCGGGAAATGCCGCTCCTAATTCTCTTACGAATGTTCTAGATGTGAACGTTCACTGTGCTTAGAATTCCATGGCTTCCTTTTTCAGTTTGGCTTTTTCTTCCTCACTCATCAATTGTCTCAACGAGTCAGAGGTCATCCAAACGAGAGCAAGCTTGTTCTTTTGCACGATGTAGAGAGTTATTGTTTTCTCGCTTTTCCACGCATGCATCTCTGACACGCCCATAGTTTCCTCTCCCAAGACTTCTTTCAGGATTTCCAGCAGTCTCACTTTGTTGTAGTCACCTTCGCATGTGAACCACACATCGAAGAACTTGCCTTTATAAAAGGACACCCAGCAAGTTTTCAATTTTGCAGAGCCAATAGATTTGACATGCTGAATTCAATGAGGAAGTGCAACGATCCGACGATAGCGTTCGCGAGGGGTGTCGTAATGTAGCACTTTCCTTGGACGATTGTTTAGCCAACGCTCAATGCGTTTGAGTTCTTTGACAGA
>Ga0187850_10003237_pt1 | contig 14020 bp, 10 predicted proteins | sample June2016WEW_4_15_FD_132436 | JGI IMG/M metagenome (GOLD analysis project Ga0187850, IMG submission 132436) | Peatland microbial communities from SPRUCE experiment site at the Marcell Experimental Forest, Minnesota, USA - June2016WEW_4_150 | ecosystem: Environmental > Terrestrial > Soil >... | reverse complement strand
GACCGGAGGCGCTCCGCTGTCAGGAGCCATCCGCATGGACGGAGACTTCACGCGCGACACCTTCGAGAACGATCTGCGGAGCCGCCGAAACCGGGTGGTGCATATCGCGACGCACTTCGATTCGGAGCCGGGCGTGGCGGCCAACTCGCACCTGCTGCTGGGGGACGGCAGCAAGTTGAGCCTGGCGGAGATTGAAGCGCAGACGCGCTTGTTCAACGGCGTCGAGCTGTTGACGCTCTCGGCGTGCAGCACGGCGTTTACGAACGGCAGCGAAGATGGGCGCGAGGTGGATAGTTTCGGGACCATCGCCCAGAGGCTGGGGGCCAAGGGGGTGATTGCCAGCCTGTGGAGCGTGAACGACGAAGCCACGGCCCGTCTGATGCGAACGATGTACCGCCTGCGGGAGGAGCATCCGGAGCTGGGGAAATCGGAGGCTTTGCGGCGGGCACAGGAAGAGATGGCGACCGGGACGTTGCGGCCCGGCGGCGGGAAGGGCGAGGCGGGGCGGGGATTGGGGACGGACGACGGGGCGGCGGCTCACGACTGGAGTCATCCGTACTATTGGGCGCCGTTCATTCTGATTGGGAACTGGAAGTGATCCTTCGGGCAGGAAACTTGTCCCCGCCGGCGGCCGGTTTACGCAGACCAAGGTGGGAGCGGATAACTCCTGCCGGGCGGCGGTTCACGACCCCGTCCGCCGCCGGCTTCTTCTGGATCCCCGCGACCAGTGCAATGATGCTAGCTCTTCCAATTCGGGCCGATCGGACACCGCAGGGAAATGGTCTACAATCGGTTTGCAGGGGGCGCATGAACGAAGACCAGATCGCGGAATTTCTGGGCCTGCTGCGTTCCTACGATCCGGACAACGAGGCCGAGGTCAACCGCCTGGCGCAGCTCATCTACCCGGACCTGCGGAGGGTCGCGGCAGGCCTGCTGAGGGACGAGAGAAACATAGGCGTGTCGCTCCAGGCGACCATGCTGGCCTCGGATTCCATCATGCGGCTCATCGTGAAAAACCGCGTCGAGCCCAAGGACTATCCCCATTTCTTGAGCATTGCGGCGGCGGCCATGCGGCAGATGCTGGTGGACCACATTCGCCGCAAGCGGGCGCAGAGGCGCCCCAGCTCCGGACGCCGGGTTGAGCTGGACGACGGTCTGGCGCTCGCGCCGCAGGTGGCAGACGAAGTGATGGACCTGCACGAAGCCATCGAACGTCTGGGATCCGAGTACCGCGAGGTGTTGGTGATGCACTATTTCGGCGGCGCCTCGGTGAACGAGCTGGCGGCACGGTTCGGCGTTTCCGACCGCACCATAAAGCGGAAGCTGGACGTCGCCCGCCTGCGTCTTCGCGCGTTGCTCAAGCCGGGGAGATCGGGCTCATGACCGCGGACCAGAAACGCGGGGACCAGCGGCGGCTGGCCGACGAGCTCCTGGCCGACGCGATGGAGCTTCCATCCGGCCAGCGCCGGCAGTTCCTTCTCGACAACGCGCCGGATGCGGAGCTTCTCGCCGAGACCCTGGCGCTCATCGAGCACGCGTCCGAACTCGACGCGGAGGATGCGAGGCGGGCGACGTGGGGCCGGGCGAGCGGCGACCGCATAGGGCCCTATTGTTTACGTTGGCGCCTCGGCGGAGGAACATTCGGCGAAGTCTATTTGGCCGTCCGCGAGGATGTCGGCCAGCGGGTGGCCGTCAAGCTGCTGAAGTCGTCCGTGCATGCCCGCGATCTGGCTCGCTTCGAAAACGAGGCGCGCCTGCTTGCGTCTCTCGACCATCCCAACATCACCCGGCTGGTCGATTATGGCCGTTCGAGCGGTGGCCAGTCTTACCTGGTGACGGAACTTGCCGAAGGCGGCACCCTCGACGCGTGGGTGACGGGGAATCGTCCCAGCCGGGAGGAACTTGTCCGGCTGTTCGCAAAGATCTGCGATGCTGTGCAATATGCGCACAGCAACCTGGTTATCCATCGCGACATCAAGCCTTCGAACATCCTGATGGATTCGCGTGGGGAGCCCAAACTGGCGGACTTCGGAATTGTCCAGATGCTCGGGACCTTGGCCTCCGCCAGCGGCGCCTGTGTGCCGGAAGCGCCGGCGGGAACACCCGCATACGCCAGTCCGGAACAGCTCCAGCGCCTGCCCTTGACAACCGCAAGCGACGTGTTCAGCCTCGGGGCGGTGCTGTATGAATGTCTCTACGGACGGCGTCCCGTGAGGCGCCAGGAGCGAGACGCGGCCAGCGAATCCGCGCCGCTCCGCGGCAAGGCCGACGATCTGGATGGAATCGTGCAGCGGTGCCTGGACGAGAACCCGAGAACGCGGTATCCCAACGCCGGCGAGTTGCGCAACGATCTTCTAGCTTACCTCGACCATCGGCCGGCCAAGGCGGGACGGCGGGATTGGGTTCATGTGGCCACGCTGTTTGCGCGCCGGAATCGGAGCGCGGTCGCGGCGGGCGCGATGGGCCTGCTCCTTCTGCTGGTTGCCCTCGGCTGGATCTGGCGCCAGAACCTCGAGCTGGCGAATCGTGCCAGGCAACTCGAAGCCGACGCGGTCGAGAAGACGGAACGGATCCGCCGGGTGATGGAAGCGGCGGAGCACGTCGACCAATTGCAGCGGAGCGAGTACAACCGGAACTGGAACGGCAATGCGGACGCGCGCGCGGCGCTTGCCGCGGCAGAGCGTCAAATGCAAATCGGTCCGACGCTAGACGCGCGCTTCAACGCGGCGGTCTGTTTGCGCGCCTTGGCGGAGGTGCTGCTGCACGCGGACGGCCCGAAGGAGCGCCTGGAAGGCTGGAGCCAGATCAATCGAGCCGGAGAGATTCTCAACTCCATACGCTCGGAGGACCCCGGCTACGCCGGAGTTCAAAAGGAACTCGCCGTCATCGACGGAATCCGCAGGGAACTGGATGCCGGAGTCCGGACGGGAGGACTGGGATTCGCCGCGGAGCGCACTCCGCCGAAGCTTGGTCCAGGGGCGCAATCCCGCGAGGCCGCCTCGGAGGCGCGATCGGCGCGCGCTTTGGGCAATCTGTGGCGAAGCCTGGGTGAGCCCGGCAAGGCGGCCGCCGCCTACCAGCGCGCCATTCAATTGTTCGAAAGGGCCGCCGCGGAGGGCGGGAACGACTTGAGCGAAGAGCGAAACGGCTGCGTTCAGCTCATACGATCGCTGCGATGATTCCTCGAGGCGCTTGGTTCGCCGATCGGGGTAGAACAGCCCGGCGCAAGACCGGGGGCGGCGATTCACTCTCGGTAACGGGGTCGAGAAAAGAGATTTCCGACTTGCAACTGCGGGACCTTCTGTGGGATACTGAGACCTACGTACACTCAGTTCTGGGCGGGGCTAACTTTCATACGGCGCCAGTCGCGTGTTCCTACGGACCGGTTCCATCTACCGGACGATCTCTCCTTGGTACGACGGTCAAAATTCAGATGCTTGCAGAAAGGAAATTGCATGAGAACCTTGACGTTGGTTGCGCTACTTAGTTTGTCGCTGGGCGGCTTCGTGTACGCCCAAGACACAAAGAACTTCACCGACAAAGCCACCCGGAGCCGTGGGAACGACGGCGCCCGGGACCCGAACATCAAGAGCGAAAACACTGTGAATAAGGTCAACCCGGACATTCCCGCCCCGCCGAGCAAGGGTGGCACGGCGCGCGCGGAGTACTGCCAGGTGCACGTCGATAATCGGACCAATTTGATCATCAAGGTCTTCGTCGACGGTACGTATCGCGGGTTGATGGGGCCGTGGGGAGACCTGTACACGTATACCCTGGCTGGAGGGACAGGACTCTATGCTCGAGCCGACTACGAAGACGGCACTTACTCCTCCTGGGGGCCGCGCGTGATTAGCTGCTACGGCACCGAGACGTGGACGCTGCATCCCTAAGTGCCATTGCGAAACCGTACTGCCACTTCGCTCCGCCTGTGAGCCGCGCCCGCAGAGGCGCGTAGGCGCGCGGCCCGACGAGCGCGGCGCACGGGTGGTGAAGTGGTCCCGAGGCGGACCATTGGCGAGACGAGCCAGGCCGCGACGGCCAGCCGGCCCGGGCTTGGCTGGGGCTGGAACGAATCGACAAGCAGGCGCGGGAGGCCTGTCTTATGTTGCGGGTTGCGGTTGTTGTCGCATGCTCGGTTCTGCCCTTGGTGGGCCAGACCAGACGCGCGTTGGTGGTGGGTATCGACCACTATGAGACGCATCCAACGGCGTCGGCTCCGGCTCCGGCGGAAGGGATCGTTGAAAGCGCGACTCGGCGCACGGCGGCGAAGGTGGCGCGGCCTCCCGCCACCGGAACATCCCGCGGCTCCTGGCATAACCTGGAGGGAGCGGTTGCGGATGCCACCAACTATCGGCAGATTCTCATCGACCGTTACGGCTTCTCTCCGAGTAACATCGTATTCCTTACCGACAAGGTAAACGCCAAGACTCCGGCGGAAGTCGCAACCGCGCAACGGATTCTCGACACGTTTCGATCTTTGTTGATCGACGCCGCGCGGCCCGGAGACATTTCCGTATTCGTTTACGCGGGCCACGGTTCCCGCATGCGCAACCTCGGTTCCGATGAGCCCGACCACATGGACCAGACGATCGTTCCCGCCGATTCGGAAGACGGCGCGCCGGATATCCGCGACAAGGAGCTGGCACGGCTGTTTCGAAAGGCGGCGGACAAGAAGGTCCTGCTGACGATCGTCGCCGACAGTTGCCACAGCGGGGGCATTTCCCGCGGCGCCGGCATTCCCGCAGTGACGCGGGAGTCGCCTCCGGATCCGCACGTGGTGAACGATCCGCCCGATATCGATCCGAAGACCGGGAAACCTTTTCCGGACCCGGCGGAAACCGGATTCGTTCTGGTGATTTCGTCCGCCTTGGACAACCAGGCCGCCGAGGAAATGGATGCGGATGGGCACCCGAGGGGCGTATTCAGCTATTTCTTCCAGCGGAGCCTGCGGGCCGAGCCGGCCAACGAGCCCATTGAGGAGATCTTCAACCGTACGGTCGCCTTGATGCGAGCCGCCGGGCGGATGCAGATGCCGAACCTGGAGGGCAAAGATCGCCGGGGCAAGTCGCTGACCGGCGCGCCCGCTTCCTCACTGGCCGGAGTTGCAGCGGTGGTCCAGGGTGTGGACGAGGGCAAAATCACGCTGCGCGGAGGCCTCAGCCTGGGACTGGAGCAGGGCTGCGAGTTGGTGCGCCACGGCGACAAGGGTGCAACGCGAATCAGAATCGCCAGTCGTCCGACTCTCTCAAAGGCGGTCGCCGAGGTCGTCTCGGGCCCATTGCCGCATCCGGGAGATGTTTTCGTGCTCGATCGCTGGACAGTTCCGCAAGACGTGGCCACCCGGTTCTTTCTCCCCACCGCCGGGCTGCCGTCACGCGAGGAGTTGCAAGCCGCGGCGTCCGCCATCCATTCCGCCGCGGCGGGGTGGCGTTGGATTCTCGACCCCACCAAGGAAACTCCCGAGGTGGTGGTGCGGTACCAGAGCGGAGTCTGGGAAATCGAACGGCGAGAGAACGGGCAGGTGACGCGAACCTCGCTTGGGAAATTGCCTTTGGCGGCCGCGTGGACCGAGGCCCTGGCTCATCCCTCCAAGGGCGGCCTGTTCGTGGATTTTCCTCCGCCAAAGGAGTTTGCCGGCGCGATCAGGTCCCAGGTTGAGCCCGGCGCCAACGCGGTTCAGTTCGTCGAGCGCCGGTCGGAAGCGCTGTACGATCTTGTCGGCCGCCTGGCGGGTGAGGGGGACCGGCCCGACTTCGAGTACGCCTGGGTTCTCGCGAACACGGACCGGAGCGACGAGGGCCACACGCCCTTGCCGATCCGCACGGACTGGTTCGCGGCGGCGGCCGCCGGCTCGGCCGCCGAGCTCGAACAGCGAACGCTCAACATCGCGCGGCTCCGCCTCTGGTTGCAGGTGCAGGTCCCGGGCGGCGGCACGGACCCGTTTCCCTACTCGCTCGCGTTGCGGAACGAGAAGACCGGCGAGCTGAAGACGGACGGGAACATCGTCGAAGGCGAGATGTACGACCTGGTTCTGGTCTCCACTCCGGAGAAGCTGAAGGAAGCAACGGCATCCGCCTTGCCGCAGTGGGTATACGTCGCGGCCATCGATCCTACGGGGAGAATGAAGCCGATATTTCCGCGGCAGTTGATTAACAGCAGCGCCAACAGCCTGCCTCGCGACGGCGCTCCGGCCGAGATCACGCTTCGGAGCGGAATTCCGGTCGGCGCACCGTTCGGCACGGATACCCTGATCCTGCTTACCAGCGAAGATCCAGTGGATCCCGCGGCGCTTCAAATCGACCCGGTAGTGACGCGCGGCGCCCGGGATTCCGGCCCCAAGGGGTCGGTCACGCGGTTCCTGTTCCAAATGCAGGGCGCGTCGCGCGGCCTCGGCGACGACGTGCCCTCAACCTGGGGCGTGCGGCGGCTGACGTTCCACTCGGTCAGGAAATCGCCGTCGAGCGAATAAAGGTGGCTCCATGAAACGGAACTCCGCATTGCTCATCGCCCTGTCGCTCCCCATCGCGGGGAGCGCTCAGACTCCTTCGGACATGCTCCAGCGGGTGCTGCCCGGAGTACTCACGATCGCAGTCAACGAGACCAGCCCGGTTAAGAAGTCCATGGGCGCGGCCTCCGGAAGCGGGCGATTCGAGAAGGCCTACGATCGGGTGCTGGACCTGTCGGATGCGAAAGGCTCGGGCTCGGGGTTCCTGGTCAAGTACGGGGACCGCTATCTGGTGGTGACCAATGCGCATGTCGTCGAGATGGCGCAGCCCGATGAGATTTACGGGTACAGCATCAACCAGAGCCGCTACAGGCTGCGGGTCTTCGGGGGCGATTCGTTTTACGATGTCGCCCTGCTGGAGTTTGCCGATCCGGACAAGCCCGGTCCGGAATTGACTCCTCTTGCTTTCCGGCCGGACGATCCACGCGTCGGGGAGGTGGTCTACGCCCTCGGAAATCCGCTGGGCGAATATCCGTACTCGGTGACGCAGGGCATCGTCGGCGGCAGAAACCGGTTGCTCGGCGGATTGACCGGGCGGATCGGCTACCTGCAGCATTCCGCCAGCATCATTTGGGGCAACAGCGGCGGCCCGCTCATCGATTCCTCGGGTCGTGTGGTCGGAGTGAACACGCGAATCGAGATTGCCGAGCGGAGCCAGCAGTTCCTGATTTCCCAGCTCAACTTCGCCCTGGAGACTTCGGTCGCGGCGCGGGTGATTGACGGGCTTCTCCGAAACGGCGGCCGTCTGAAACGAGCGTATCTCGGACTTGAGCTGACGCAGACTCTTCCTGTCAACCGGTTTCGCAAGGCGGTGGCAACGGCGGCGGTCGTCGAATCGGTGGTTCCCGGCGGCCCGGCCGCTGCGCTCGCCAGGTTCGCGGGGTACCGCGTGGATCGGATCGGCGCCATGTCCGTGAGGAACCTTGACGAGGCGATGCAGGCGATTGAGGCAGTGAAGCCCGGTGAGCGCATCGAGTTCGAGGTGACCAAGGACGGATCCACGGAAACGGCGACTCTCACCGCCGGCCAGTTGACCGCGGCCAACTACGCGGCGTTGGCAAATCACGTCATCGGCAGCCGCTCCGATTTCGAGGTGCTGGAAGAGGACGGCCACGTCCTGCTGCGGCGGAAACGCCAGCCTCAAGAACATACGAACGCCAGCATGACGCCGCGCCAGATCGGCACCGTGCCGGCAAAGTCGATGCTGGAGGCGCCCCGGGTTCTGGGATTGGTGGCGGTGGGGCTGGTTCCGGAACGACGTGGCGAGAACGACGAAGCCGAGCCGGTCCTCTATCGCGTGAACACGATCCGGGACTTTGGAGTCGCCATGCGCTTGTTCCTCATGGGTGGGGGCGCCGACCTTGTGGTGGTCCCGCCGAACTCGAACGAGCCGGCTGTTCTGCGCTGGAGCCTTTCAGGCAGTTCCAATGTTCTCACGCGCATGCTCATCTTGTAGCCGGCCGTGGCTCATCCTCCTCCTGGCGGGAGCATGTCTGCGGATCGCCGCCGCCGGCTCAGCGGATGATCGAACCGCCGGGAGCGTCTACGAGCGGCTGGTGCGCGCGGCCGGCGTCGTCAATCCACCCAAGCTGGTGGTGGAGCGGTATAGGCCTGGCGCGGCTGATCGCGTCGCATTCCTGAGGACGGTTCCCGGTCCGCTGCCGCGGCGCGAATTGGTGATCGACGACAAGACCATCGCCATCTGCCAGAGCATGGGCGAGCGGGCGGAGTCCTGTCTGGCGTATTTTCTTGGCCACGAGCTTGCGCATTTCACGAACAATCACAACTGGGAGATGCACTTTGCCCGGCAGCAGGTGGACGAAAGCATCCCGCCGGCCCAGTCCGTCGAGTACGAAACCCAGGCCGATCGCTTTGGGGGCCTGTACGCCGCGCTGGCGGGCTACGATTCCTTGTCGATCGCCGGCAAGGCGTTGGCGCTCGTCTATCGCGAGTACGGGATTCCCGCGAACCTGCCCGGCTACCTCTCGCTCGCCGAGCGGCAGAAGCTACCGGAAGACGCGCGCGTGTTCCTGTCGGGGCTGCTGCCCATGTTCGATGCAGCCGGCCTGCTGATGGCTCTCGGCGATTACCAACCGGCGGCGGCGCTTTACGATGCGATCCTCGACCAGTTCCCCAGCCGCGAGATCTACAACAACGCCGGAGCGGCCTTGGCGAGTTGCTACAATCCATCCATTCCGTGGTTGCTGGACGGCTCGACACGGTTGCCGGAACGGGGGTCCCGCGGGGAAGCGGATCTTGCCGCACTCGCTGCCCGCGCGCGCGACCATTTCGAGAGGGCCATTTCTTTGGACCCGGATTATGCGGTGGCGCACGTGAATCTGGGACTGCTGCTTCAGGCGGCGGGAGAGGAGCCGGAGCGCGCAGCGGCGGAATTGAAGACCGCAGCACGCCTGGCGAAAGGAAACCACGCGGCGATTGCAGCGGCCGCGGGGGGCCAAAAGCCGGCCGTGGCCGCCGCTGGCGGTCCGAATGCGTCCCAACTGGATCTATCCGCGCTGCTCCCGGGCGGCAGGCGTCCGGCGGACCTGATTCCGGCGCGGCCCGATCCGGTGGTGCGATTGTCCGGCGGGTTCTCCTTCTTCTCCCGCGCGGTGAACGGTCTTTCGGTGTTCTCGGTCGGACCGATTGGTCCGGACGCGAAGATGCTGATTGCCGTGCTGTTCCCGCGCGTGCCGGAGGAGTGGCGCGGCCGTTTGGGCCCGGGGAAGGAGATCGGATTGTTTCCGGAGAAAGCGACGCTTTACGAATCGCTGGGTGTACTCGTCGGGGTGCGTGGCGCGCTGATTTACCAGCTTCGCTGAGGTTGGACGTCGCGGGACGTCATGTTCCCTTTTCGCCGCCGTGCCGTGGTGCGCCTGGGCCGAGTTGTATCCGCGGTTGGGCCGCAAGCCGGCGACCGTTTCCTTCGACGGGCGCTTTGTGTTCAAGGGCAGCGAGGACAAGACTGCCCGCCTTGAGGTTGCCAATTGCGGAACAGAGCTGCGCCGCGCTGCGGGCCGCTCCGCCAGGGGCCCGTCGACCCTGAGATCCATGCGCACATCCGTATTGCTGGGCGCACAGCCCCAGGAACGGCTGCCAGGCATCGAGGCGGACCGCCACCGCCTGTTTGCTTCGGCTGCGGTTCCAGTTCACTAGAACGTGGGCAACTTGCACGCCGACAAGCAGACGAGGGGCACGGAGGACGGATCGAACTTGGGTTCAGAATCGGGTTCAATTAGCGCCCGCCACGCCCAAGACCCAACGGGCCGCACTTCAGGCCGAACACCTAATCAAGGCATAGGCACTGAGCCAGGAATTCGTAATCGGCAGGTCGCCGGTTCACGGTAGGGACTTTTGCAGGGAGTCTCTTTCAAAATCAGTCGCAACAGCGATCGTCCGCCGCGCCTCAATGGGAGGGTCGAATGCCACAACTGCTTTCTCTCGAGTATCTTCGCTCAACGCTTCACATCGCTCTCGTCCTCTTCCATTCGGCTGTTAACCGAAGGGTTGTAGGTTCGAGTCCTACCTGAGGAGCCAATCACTTGCGGACCTCTTGTGGTCGATTTCTCTAGTACTGTAGGGACTTTTGTAGGAACCTCTGTTTCACACCCCTGAACATCGGCGATTCACAGTGAACAAGCGGTGCGTTTGATGACACTCGCCATGAGGGAGACCCGCGGCGCTGGCTTGCTCGACGCCGGGAATGTCTTTAGCGCGCATTTCAATCCGGCGTCCGGTGACAATAACGAGCTTTCGGGTTGTGTGAATGATCGGGACCTGCTTCGGAGGGAAGAGGTTTTGCGGGGGCTTGCTATCAAAGACAACGTACGCAAGCAGTGTGCGACGGCAACACGATCAGCGCGTGTCGCCTTGGCCGCTACCCACAAGTCCGACCGGCACCGTCACGGCGCCAAATCGCGGTGCAGCAGCGCGTTGCTCACAGCCTCCCGGAGCCGAGCTCGAAAGCGCTCGACTTCCGAGCAGTTCCCGAGTTCTCTTCCAACCGGTTCGGGAGCCGCCCCGCACGGCTGGCCATCCAGCGAGTCCTTGAGGGGCACGGCTACGAGCTGACCGGCCGCGACACAATCGATGCCTGGCGACAGTCGCGCCTTCATCTGGACCAATTGGCTACCGTACGCACAATAGGCTATTATTAGGCTACTGAGACGCAAAGGAGACTCGCCTTGCTGACACTCGACCCGCGCAGGTTGGCCCAAGCAACGGTCCCAGTCGGAACTGGATGGCTTCTCGGCGCATGCATGGAGGCACGGGGGAAACAGGACCTCTGGATCAGGCAGAAACCGGAGGTCCTGGACGTTCTGCGTGAGCAGGCCATTATCCAGAGTGCGGAATCGTCGAATCGTATTGAGGGCGTGACAGTGCCAGCGGACCGGCTGCGCCCACTGGTCATCGGACGCGCCAAGCCACGAGACCGCCCCGAGGAAGAGCTTGCCGGGTATCGAGCGGCCATGGATTGGATTTTCTCGCGAAAACGCGCGGTCCCGATCGCTCCGGATGTCCTGAGACGGCTCCACGCTCTTGCCCAGGGCGGATCTACCGGAGACGCCGGGGAATGGAAGAAGCGCGACAACGAGATCATCGAGATCCTACCCAACGGCGAGCGTAGCGTTCGCTTCGTCGCAACCTCTGCCAAGGACACTCCAGAAGCCGTCGAGATGTTGTGCCGCAACTATCGCGCCGCCGGCGATGAGGAACGCGTTCCGCCGTTGCTGATCGTGGCGACCTTCGTCTTCGACCTCCTTTGTATCCATCCTTTTCGCGACGGGAATGGCCGTGTCTCACGGCTTGCGACATCGTTGCTGCTTCAATCGCACGGTTTTGAAGTGGCCCGGTACATCAGTCTGGAACGGCTGGTCGAAGAGAGCAAGGAGGAGTATTACCGGGTTCTCAAGCTATGCTCCCAGGGGTGGCACGAGGGCGAGAATGAGATCGTTCCGTGGTGGAACTACTACCTGGGCCTGTTGCGGAATGCCTACAAGGAGTTCCAGCGCCAAGTGGAATCGGCTGAGGCCCGCCCCGCCAAGAGCGACCTGGTTAGGCAGACCGTGCTCGCGCGGGTGGATCGGTTCACCTTAGCCGACGTGGCGGCTCTGTTGCCGGCGGCCAGCCCCCAGCTCGTGAAGAAGGTGCTCGCGGAGATGAAGAAGTCCGGCAAGGTTCGACTCGTAGGACGCGGGCGGGGCGCTTGGTGGGAGGTCATTCGATAGGGCTGGCGCCGCTCGGGGATCGTGCGCCCGATGGCGGCTCACCGCGATCCACTGTGCGCTGGCGGGCGGCGGGGGAGGCGGTGGAAGGTCGACAAACCGAATGCGCTGCCACCAACTCCGACTATGCCCAATACTATGCCCACCCTGTGCATGGAGAGGGTGTGACGGCTTGCTACGTCGGCTACCGAGATCGGCAGCAAGCGGCTAGCGGAAAAGAACGTGTCGCAACCGCTGACAACCGCTATGCCCACAGCTAAGTCATTCATTTTCTTCGTCTTCCTGGTTCGGGACCAGGAGGTCGGTGGTTCGAATCCACTCGCCCCGACCAAACATCTCGCTATTATTCCCAGGTGAATCGCCACGCGCTGTATGAGAAGACCGTACTGCGTCGTGGGGCCACCGTGGGAGCCAACGCCACTATCGTCTGCGGCGTGGAGTTGGGGCGGTACAGCTTCATCGGCGCGGGCGCTGTGGTGGCGAAAAACGTCCCCGACTACGCCCTGGTGGTCGGAAACCCCGCGCGGCAGGTCGGATGGATGAGCCGGCACGGCCACCGGCTGGTGGAGCCGGATCGGGATGGCGTCATGACGAGTCCCGAAAGTGGGTACCGGTACAAAGAGGTGGAGCCCGGCGTTCTGCGCTGTCTCGGCCTCGACCAAGAAGCGCCGCTGCCCGCCAAACTCAACACCGGCCTAAAATCCTACGACGAATACAAATCGCTCACCCCCGTGTCCACCTGACATGGTCCGTCTTCATCTATAATCATCTGTGGCTTAAATCTGCCTTTCAGTCGTTCGACCACATCAGACAAACGTAAATGAAAGTCCCTCTTCTCGATCTCAAGGCGCAATACGCCACCATCAAGAACGAAGTCCTCGCTGCCGTCGCGGAGGTGCTGGAGTCCCAGGTCTGCATCGGCGGCCCTAAAGTCGCCGAACTGGAACGGACCATCGCCGCGCTTTGCGGATGCAAGTACGCGGTCGGGGCATCCAGCGGCACGGACGCTCTGCTGAACAGCATGATGAGCCTGGATATCGGGCCGGGCGACGAGGTGATCACTACCCCATTCACGTTCTTTGCGACCGCGGGCTGCATTGCCCGCACCGGCGCCAAGCCGGTGTTCGTCGATATTCACAGCCGCACGTACAACATCAACCCCGAGCTGATTGAGGCGGCCGTGACGCCACGCACCAAGGCAATTGTCCCCGTCCACCTCTTCGGCCAGATGGCGGACATGGACCCAATCGGGGACATTGCGGAACGCCATGGCCTGGCCGTGATTGAAGACGCCGCGCAGGCCATCTCGGCGACGTACAAAGGACGCCAGGCCGGCAGTATCGGGACCGTCGGCTGCTTCAGCTTCTTCCCCAGCAAGAACCTCGGTGGAGTCGGAGACGGCGGGATGATCGTGACCAATGATGACAAACTGTACGAACGGCTCGTCATCATGCGGAATCACGGCTCCAAGCCGAAGTACTATCACCAGTACGTGGGCGGCAACTTCCGCCTGGACCCGATCCAGGCGGCCGTGCTGCTGGTGAAGCTGCCGCACCTGGCCGAGTGGTCGGAGGCACGGCGGCGGAACGCCGCCTGGTACGACCAGCGGTTTGCAGGGACTGGGGTAATAACGCCGTACGTCAGCCCGGACTGCGTAAGCGTCTATAACCACTACGTGATCCGCGTGGAGCGCCGGGACGAGCTGGTGGCGCGCCTTAAGGCGAGTGAGATCGGCGTGGAGATTTATTACCCGGTTCCATTGCACCTGCAGAAATGCTTCGCAGGCTTGGGGTACCAGGAAGGTGATCTGCCCCAATCGGAGCAGGCTGCCAAACATGTGCTGTCGCTGCCGGTATATCCCGAGCTGGGATGCGATCAGCGAGATCGGGTCGTCGGTTGCTTGCTGGGCTAGCCCGCTCGGGAAAGGCTGTTAATCAAGCCATAAGTAGGTAGACCTTTGACTTGGTCGGATTCACAGAGCGGCCTACTGGGTGTCCGGCGTCAGGAAGAACATGCGAACCGTCCAAGGCAGTTTCTGCAGCGAGCGGAGTCGTGCCAACACGAACTTTTTCAGGTCATCGCGGCCGCGCAGGGCGGCCTTGGCAACGCCGTGGTGCTTCACGTAGTTCCACACCTGCTCGTCGGGATCGAGCTCCGGCGAGTAGGGCGGCAGGAAGAATAGCTGCAGTTTCCCGCCGAGGCTGTCCACGTAATCCCGGACTGGCCGGCTGTGGTGAAAGCTGCCGCCATCAAGGATCAGAAAGATCGGGCGTTGCGCGTTGTGCATCAG
>Ga0187850_10003233_pt1 | contig 14044 bp, 10 predicted proteins | sample June2016WEW_4_15_FD_132436 | JGI IMG/M metagenome (GOLD analysis project Ga0187850, IMG submission 132436) | Peatland microbial communities from SPRUCE experiment site at the Marcell Experimental Forest, Minnesota, USA - June2016WEW_4_150 | ecosystem: Environmental > Terrestrial > Soil >... | reverse complement strand
GATATACATTACTTATCGTAACCCAAGCCTCCCACAAGCTGCCGCCCTGTGAATAACTTTTATGAAAAAGCCACTTGCAAAACAGAGAACATCTCCGGGGCAGAAGAATGCCGCGCTACGCGCGGGTAGAGTGGAATTGGTGGGGGTGTCGGGATGCGCCTGGGCGCGCAGAAACCTGCTTCCGAGTTCCTTTTTCAGCAGGCGCTCCCGCCCGAGGCCTGGCAGGCCGGTTCGCCTGTGGCCGCCTGTGCGAGCCGGCGCAGAATGCCGTTCGGCTCGGCCACGCCCAGTTTGGCGATGGCCTCGGCCCGCTCGGGGGTGTCCGCCACCGCATAAATCCTCAGTTCGTCGGCATTGCCGGAGGGCCGGAAGTGAGCCACGTCGCCATTGTCGAAATAGACCCGCACGCCATCGATATAATTGAGGCGGCGGATGGCGCCGAAGCCGAGGGCGGGGCTGAAAAAACGGGCGAGTTCGTCGCGCGTGGCGCGCAGGGCGGTCAAAGCGGCGGCCGTGGACGCCACCGCCCGTCCGCTTTCGTCCCGCAAAGCCGTTTGCCCGGCCGCGAAGAAGACATCCTTGACCCGGGGGTCTTTGGGTGAAAAGGCCTGCGCGAGGCGCAGGCCGGCCGCGCGGGGAAAGTTCTTGATCAAGGCGGCGCGGCTGAAGCGGGCGGGGAGTTCCGCGAAGAGTTGCGCGAGGGAAAGGCCCTTGTCCGCCGCGCTGAACAACACTCCCAGGATGGGCAGAAAGGCGTCCCGGGTCGGCAGCGCCTTCAATGACCGGCCCGCGCGCCGGATGTCGGAGCCGGTGAGGAACCCGCCATTGGCTTCCCAGCCGCACACGGCTTGGCGGCCCTTGGCGAGGGCGCGCTCCAGTCCGGCAATGACATAGGGGGAGCCGATGCGGGTCTTGGGCTCGAGGGCGTCTTTCAGAGCGCCGCGGTCCACGGCATCGTTGCAACTGATGGGCACGACCACGGCATCGGCGCCCAGGAACTGCGCCACCACCATGCCCACCAGGTCGCCGCCGAAGAAACGGACGCGGCAGGCCACGTTGCCTCTCCCCGGCTCGACGCCCAGGATGAGCGGCCGGTCGCTGTCGCCGTCGGTGGACACTACGGCGTCGAGCGGCCCCTGGCTGCGCCAGGCCTCGGCCGCCAGCCTTTGAAGGCTGCCAAGCTGGGCCTCATCAATGTTCTCAGTATCAAGCGGAACAAACGTCTCGCTGCGTCCCGCCGGGATGGCTTCGGCGCCAAACCGCCGCAGGAGTTCCCCCAGGAGATCGCGCCCCACCGCCGAGTGCTCATAGACCAGCAGCCGTTTGCCCTGGAGGGCGCCCCCGGCCAGGAAGTCCGTGTAGCGGCGCAGATAGGCCTCGCGCGCGGCGGCTTCCTCGGCCGGCAACTCCCGGTGGCCGCCCTTGAACATGCCGCGCTCGTCGAAGGGCGAGGCGGTGAAAGGCTGGGCGTAGAGTTGCCGGCGCACTTGCTCGACCCGGGCCTGGATGGGCGCCTCGTCCTTTTTCAGCAACTCGCCCCGGGCGGTGTAGGTCTTGTAGCCGTTGCGGTCAAAGCGGATATGGCTGCCGGTAATCATCATGCTGCCCCGGCCGCGCCCCAGGGCGAAAGCGGCGAGCGCCGGCGTAGGGACCTGCCCGACAAAGACCGGCTTCATCCCGGCGGCGGCAATCGCCGCCGCGACCGCCTGGGCGAGTTCGCCGCGCCCCTGTTCCTGGGCGACCAACCGGCTGGAGCTGGGGCGCAGGTCGCAGGCAAAATAGAACTCCTGGCCGCGGACAAGCCCGCCTTCGCCCACGGGCAGCGATTGCAGATACTCCACTTCCGCCAGGGCATTGAGATAGACCTCCAGTTGCGTGAGGTGCACCACCAGCCCCCGCCGACCACTGGTGCCGAACTGCAAGGGCGCCGGCTCGTAGTTCAGCCGGGCACGCAACGAAGCGGCGGCGGGTTCAACCTTGGGCATGGCGAGAATGTCAGGGGCAGGCGGTTAAATGAGTTAAATGGGTGAAGAGTTTGCCGCCGCAGGCCGATGCGCCCGCGTGTGCATTGGGCAAAAGGGGTTACCAGTCAACTGGGCGATGATGGTGGGGCCGGCCACCCAGGATGCCCGCCAGGAGCATGGCCACGACGCCGGTCAGAAAGATGCCGTCGAATTTGCCGGCCCCGCCAATCGAGGCAACGGGCGCGCCCATGCCGTGGAGTTTGTCCAGGTTCAACACATCGGCGCCCAGGAGCGTGCCGGTGCTGCCGGCGATGTAGGCCAGCGCCGGAGCGTGCCAGCGGGAGAGCGACACCGCCACCATGGCGGTGATCAGGGGAGGGATGAAGATCGGGACGACAATGCCGACCCCGGGCACCGGCCGGGCCATCAGATGAACCACCAGCGTGACGATGCCGATGGCGAGCAAGCTCTGGAAGAACTCACGGTGCTTGAGGATGAGGTAAATCGAGAGGATGACCGGGATGACGGCGCCGCCAAGATTGACGGCCAGGACGGTCCCGGGCCACTGCTTCACCACCGGCACCATGTAGCGCACGCCGAAGACATCCACGACCTCGCCGGAACGCACGTATTCAGGCGGCAGTCGGGCCACAGGGATGTTGACGTAACTGCCCAGGAGACTGCAGACCAGCAAGAGCAGCATGTAGCGCCGGCTGACGCCCAGCGCCTCGAAAACGTAGCCGAGGATGCCGATCTCGACCAAAGCCACCAGCACGGCGAACAGCAACCACAGCGCCACAAAGAACGGCCAACCCAACGGCAGATAGTGCATAAGCCGAACGCGCCCTTAGGGTGCTAACGGCCGGCCGCGCGGACGTTGTTGAACGCCGCCGTCGGTGAGGAGGACCTTACCGTGAATCGGGCACACGGCAAGGACCGTGGCCGGATTGGTCTCGTTGACGCCGGGTCCGGTACGCAGCAGGTAGGTGACGTTGGCGGCTTGGAGATTCAGGAAATTCAAGGCGAAAGATTTCCCGGAGTCCGAGGGACAGACCAGGACCCTGGGCGTGGACAACTCGTTGGACAGGACCATGAAATGGAGAGCGGCATTGCGGTCGTACCCGTCGGGACCCGGAGCGCACAATTCGAGCGTGCCGCCGGAGTTGGTGCTGACGTTGAAGGGGAACTGATCGTTGTTATCAGTTGCCCAGATTTTGAAGGCAAGGCCAATCTGTTTGAGATTGTTTTGGCAGCTCGCGGATTGAGCTTGCCCCTGGGCTCTGGCGAGCGCGGGCAGGAGCATGGCCGGCAAGACAACGAGGGACAAGACCAGGCCGACGTAGCCCAGGACGAAACCAGCGATGGCCAAACCGGCGCCGCCGTATTGGGCGGGCAAGCGCCGGGCGCGGGCGTGCGCGATGTGCCCGCAGATGATCGCCGGCAGGCCGGTGAGCAGGCCCAGGCAGAGCAGAGAAAGCAGACCCAGCACGAAGCTGGTGATGGCCAGGCCGCTCGCCTGCCCGGTGGCTGGCGCCGGCGGGGACGATGGCTGCGGCACAGACGGCGGCGCCCCAAAGCCCGCTGCCGCCAGTGCCGCCTGGACCTCCGGGATTTCCGCCGCAGCTTGCCATTCCGCCGCGCCTTCCGCCTGCACGCGGGTTTGGGGATTGACCCGGCCCTGGGCCGCCCATTGCCGCAATTGCTCGAGGTCCACGGGGCCATAGACCTTGCCGTCCGCTCCGACAATCTTATACATAGTTGTTCCTTCCGCAGCCGCTAATGGGCGGAATTATGCGAGCAAACGGGCGCTGGGTCAATGCGGGAGTCGGTCGGATTTGTATCTACATTACGCAAGGAAGAAATGAACCGACGCCGCGCCCCCAGATCGATATTGCGGTTGGGATGGTTGAGACATAGCCTCGGGCCATCAACAGCTATGGAACCGCTCCTGAGCGATGGGACCCAGCCCGCTTCACCAGCGGGCAACCGTTCACGATGGCTGGCCATCTGGTGTCTGGCGGCGGGGGCGCTCAGCCTCATCGTGGGGGCGTCGGTCGCTTTGGCGGGCCTGGGGTTCGCCAATTCGACGGCTTGCGGCAGCGGCCTGGGATTGGCGGTTACCGGGGTGTGGATGATGCTGGCCTATAAGGGACTGTCGCGGCGGCGACTGCTCACCTACCTGGGGCTGGGCCTGGCCTGGACCTGGCTGTTGGTTAGAATCATCCTGGATTTTCCTGCCGTCGGTTCCGCCGCGATTCTATTCCTGTTCCTCATGCCAGGCATCAGCCTGCCCATCGGTTTGCTGTGGGCGCTGCTGGTGCTGGCTTCCGGGATTGGAGGCGTGACCCGGCTGGCGCGAATGCTCCGTGGCCGGGAAATCGGACCTTGGCCACGCCGGTCCGCGTTGGTGACTGGCGGTCTGCTTGGGTTGCTGGTCCTGACCACTTACGCCATGCCGGAACTGAGCTGGAATTTCCGCGGCAAGCGCATCCAACAACTGGGGACGAAATACTCCGCCGCGACACCGCGACGCGCGGCGCCGGTTACTTTTGGCGCCTGCTCGATGTCGTTCCTGGGGTATTCCTTGACGCAGCATGGCGCCGAAAACACGCGTGCTGAGCGCGAACGGCAAGAGATTTTTGAGCGGGCGTTGGCCGATGCGGAAGCTGAGTTGGCGTCCGTCCAAGCCGCCGGGGCGCGCTATTTCCGTCTGGGGGCCTCAGGCGACCAACTCCTGGTGAGCAAACCTCGGCAGGAAGAGATCGATGAGCGTTACATGGCGGTCGTCAAGCGCAGCGGCTTGGGGGTGGTGTTGGTGGATACCCAGCACCCCGATGTCTGCAAGAAAAGAAAACTGACTTGGGCGGAATTCTGCCAGTTTCAGAAGGACCGGATTGGTTATTACCAGAAGCGCTATCATCCCGAGGTCTATATCGTGGTTTGCGAGCCTATGTCTTACCACCGCTTTGCGCTCACTCCGGAGACAAGGTATTCGGCGGCAGACTGGGGCAACCAACTCTCGGACATGTGTCGGTTGGTGAAATCCATCAACCCGGCGACGCGCACGGGCATTTGTCTCCTGGTAATGAAGGAGAAAAGGCCGGAGTGGGAGGTATGGTCGCGCATGAAAAACCTGGCCGAGTTGGACATTCTCTCGGTCGAGCTCTACCAGCCTGAGGATTTTGCCTCGACCGAAGCACGGCTGAAGGAGTTCGGGCATCCGCACGCCACCGGCAAACAACTTTGGATCGCGGAGACCTACAATGGCTGGGCCCTGAATGGGGCACGGCGCTGGGACCAGGATGCCGCCTGGTTGAAGGTGAGCCGCGACTTCGCCCGCGCCGTCGAGGCGGAAACGGTTCTGGTCTGGACGTTTGGCACTTTCGTGCCCGGCGGCAGTTTCTGGGATTTCGGCCGCGGCAAGCTCCGGCAAAAATGGGGCGATGGCCAGCGGTTGTCGGTGGTTGGTGAAGCCTTTCGCACCGTGGCTGCGAGCGCTGATTAGTGGTTTGGCAAGAATCGGTTGAGAATGTCGTGCCGCGGCAGGGCGTGGTGGTAGCGGCAAGATGCGCCCCGTTCCAACACCGGCACGAGTTTGTAATGGCGCGGGGAGGCCACACGCGATAACCTCCGCTCACAGGCTATGCGGATCGAACAACCGGCGGGGTTGAATAAGCATGTGGACCCCAGCATCCCGCTTACCTGGGTGTTTCGCTGGCAGGAGTTGAAGCCACTCCTGCCGCTACTGGTTTGCTGTGGGATTGTTTTGGTTGAGCAAGTGGTCTTCCGACTCTGGCTCAATGATCGGAGCCTGATTTCAGAGCTTCCTCTGCTTTTGGTCTGCGCCCTAACTCCCCTGGCGCTGTGGATGGCCGCAGTCGAGGCGCAGGTCAGGGTCGCTCACCGGACCAAGAGGACGATCAAGCTTGAGCCGAAGCGGCTTTCGATCAGCCCGGCCAAGCACAACCGTATCGCCTGGAATCAAATAGTCGCTTGGCGGCTTGAGCCGCTTGCCAACGCCCCGGAATTCTCGAAGTTGACGCTGGAATACTCCCTCGGCAAGAAGGGCAAACTGCGGCGTGAATGGTCGATGGTCCTGCGTCAGCCAGACCAGCAGCAGGCCTTTTTGTCTGAACTGGAGCACTTGCGTCAGGTCGGCTCAAACCCCGCGCCAGTAATTCAACTCCCGGAGCCTTGTCTGCCAAGAGCGTCGCGCCGACACCTGCGCGGCATGGTGATGCTGGCGCTTGGCTTTTGGTGTTTGGTGCATGGGCTGCCGCTGCTGGGGGTCGGCTTGTTGCCTCCAGGCAGGCGCCCTGATGAACCCCGGTCTGCCTCGGAGTTCACGCCTAAGGAAACCGCCAAGCTTCAGCGGACCGTTACCCGGCTTTTTCCCTCGCGTGAGCAGTACCGCCTATTCTTGCTGGTCACCGGCGGAGGAATGACAGCCTTGGGACTTGGTTTGTACTTCCGGGGCGGTTGGGCACGGGCGCAGCTTGGGAGTGCCGCCGAATGGCACGGAGTCAAGGGATAAGATAGGCAGACTTGATTTTGACGACCGGCCGAGCCAACAAAGTCGATCCGGCTATTGACAACTCGACGATGTTGAGCACGATATGGTTCCGGGCCGGCTGCGGGCGGCCCGAGACGCACGACAGTATGAGCCAGAAACCGCCAATGCAGGACCGGGCCTTCGCCGGGCGCGCGTTCACGCTGATCGAGCTCCTGGTGGTCATCGCGATTATTGCCATCCTGGCCGCGATGCTGCTCCCGGCGCTGTCCAAGGCCAAAGCCCGGGCCCAGCGGCTGCAATGCCTGTCCCAGATGAAACAGCTCGGCCTCGGCCTCGCCCTCTTCACCACCGACCACACCGACACGCTGCTCCCGGCGGCGTTCAGGACCGGCGACTACCAATACCAGTTGTCCTGGGACGATTATATTCACCGCTACATCGGGGGCACCGATTCGGACGACGATTTGATCCTGGGCATCACCGCCTCCAATAAGGTCCCCAAGATTTTGAAATGCCCCGCTGACCGCATCGAGGTGACGATTTACTGGGGGCCTTTTGCCACCCGCAGGTCCTATTCCATGAACTTTGCCGGCATTTGGGACAAGGATGCCGGCGGGTCCATGCCGCCGGCGAAATTTGGCGCCGGCATCTATATCAAGCACAACGACGGCTCGATCCCCCCGTGGGAGCCGCCCGGATACAAAGCCAGCGTCATTCAGGACCACGCCGGCACCATCCTCCTGGCCGAAGTGCCCAACGGCGAAAACATGGCGGGCAACGACTGGCCTTCGTTTTGCGCCGGCCCGGTCTATTCGGGCGCCAACTTCAACGGGTTGACGCCGGACTGTTTCCAACTCGGCTCCTCCACTTTCAATTACGGCGTGGCCACTTACGGTCTCCACGCCGGCCGGTTCAATTATCTGTTTCACGACGGCCACGTCCAAACCCTCAAGATCACCCAGACGGTCGGCACGGGCACGACCAACGCCCCCAGGGGCATGTGGACGATGCTGGCGGGAGACTAATTCCAATTCGCATTCAAGACGGCACTGATTCGCTTGTCCTTTGGGCCTCTGGCTTCGTTGCTCGCTCGTTGCAGATCGCTCTGGATATGCGCCTCGCTCGCGCCTCGCCAGAGGCCCAAAGTCCTGCGCGCCTTAGTGCCATCTTGAACGCTCGTTGGAATAGGAATTGGCCGTTTCCCAAGGGCGGTGTTTCAGGCATAATGGGGGCAATATGCGTTTGCTCTTTATCGCGGACATTGTGGGCCAGCCGGGGCGGCGGGCCGTCAAGGAACTGGTCCCCCGCTTGCGGCAGCAGCACAGCCTCGACCTGGTGGTCGCCAACGGGGAAAACGCCGCCGGCGGCTCGGGCCTCACGGTCAAGACGGCCGAGGAGGTCTTCTGCGCGGGGGTCGATATCATCACCAGCGGGGACCATCTCTGGGACCAGAAAGAGGTGGTGGAATTGCTGGAACACGAGCGCCGCTTCCTGCGGCCGCTCAATTATCCGCCGGGCGTCCCCGGCCAGGGGAGCACGCTCTTTCAAGCTCAGGGCCTGCCGCCGGTGGCTATCCTCAACCTGCAAGGGCGCACCTTCATGCCCCCCATGGACAGCCCCTTCCACTGCGCCCTGGCCGAAGTCGAGCGCCTGCGCCAGCAGACCAGGCTCATCTTCGTGGATTTCCACGCCGAAGCGACCTCGGAGAAAGTCGCCCTGGCGCGCCTGCTCGATGGCCGGGTCAGCGCCCTCATCGGCACGCACACCCACGTCCAGACGGCCGATGAGCAGATCTTTCCCGCCGGCACCGCCTTTCTTTGTGACGGCGGCTTCACCGGCCCGCACGAGAGCGTGATCGGCCGCGAGATCGCACCGGTGGTCCAGCGGTTTTTGACCAATATGCCGCAGAAGTTTGAAGTGGCCCGCGCACGCGTGCTGCTCCAGGGGGCGATCGTGGAAATCGACAACCTCACCGGCAAGGCCTTGCGCATCGAGCGCGTCTCGGAGCCGGCAACAGGCTGAGGGCGCCTGTGCTTGCGGTGATGGGTGGGAAAAGCGGGTTGCGGAAGCACAGCTTGCCCTGAGCTGTAGGATTGGTTTTAAACGGCGGCCGGGCTAGTTTTTTGGGGAAAATGGCCAATGTGGCCAATGCAGCCAATGTGGCCAATGCAGTATTGCGCCAGGTGGCGGTCCCGCCGCGGCGGGACGCCGCCGTGCTTCGGGGCATTGACATCCGTTTTGCCTCCACTAGGCTTGGTGCGTGAGCGACGTCACGCGCATCCTCGACCGCGTGCAACATGGCGAAGCCAAAGCCGCTGAGGAACTGCTCCCGCTGGTTTACGACGAACTGCGCAAACTGGCCGCGCATAAGATGGTCAACGAAGCCCCAGGTCAAACGCTGCAGCCTACGGCGCTGGTCCACGAGGCCTGGTTGCGCCTGGTGGGAGGGGGCAGCCGGGATTATGCGGACCGCACGCATTTTTTCGCGGCCGCGGCGGAGGCCATGCGGCGCATCCTGATCGACAATGCCCGCCGCAAGAACCGGGTGCGACACGGCAAAGGGCTGACCCGCGTGGACCTGGACGGAGTGGACCTGGCCAGCAGCACGGAGGCAGACACGCTGCTGCGCGTGGACGACGCCCTGGAGAGGCTGGCGGCTGAGGATCAAGTCAAAGCCCAACTGGTCAAACTGCGATACTTCGTGGGCCTCAACATTCCCGAAGCGGGGCGCGCCTTGGGGCTGTCGGAGTCCACGGCCAGGCGATATTGGGCCTATGCGCGAGCCTGGCTGTATGACGAGTTGAAGCCAGGCGAGTGAGTTGGCGATTCGCTCGCGGGAGGGACCGTTCGAAGAATTTTCCGTTTTCCTGAGCCGGTTTGGCTCAGAAAAACGCCATATAAGGATGGAACGAGCGCATGAACGACGAACCTGCCAGTCAGAACGCCAGCACGGCGGAGACCATCTTCAACGCCGCGCTGGGCTTCACCCCGGCGGAGCGGGCGGCCTACCTGGCCGGCGCCTGCGGGAATCACCCCCAACTCCGCAAACGGGTCGAGGCCCTGCTGCGCGCCCATGAACAAGCGGAGGGCTTCCTGCCGGAACAACCTGCCAGCACCCGTGCGTTAGCGTCCGGCCCGAGCGGCAGTGTGCTCGTCCCTATCACCGAAAAGGCCGGGGACAAGATCGGCCATTACAAGCTCCTCCAGCAGATCGGGGAGGGCGGCTGCGGGGTCGTCTATATGGCCGAGCAAGAGGAGCCAGTCCGCCGCCGGGTCGCCCTCAAGGTCATCAAGCTGGGCATGGACACCAAGAACGTCATCGCCCGGTTTGAGGCCGAACGCCAGGCGCTGGCGCTGATGGACCATCCCAACATCGCCAAGGTGCTGGATGCCGGCGCCACCGAGACCGGCCGCCCCTTCTTCGTCATGGAACTGGTCCGGGGCATCCGCATCACCGAATACTGCGACCAGAACAACCTCTCGACCCGCGTGCGGTTGGACCTGTTCGTCCAGGTCTGTCACGCGATCCAGCACGCCCACCAGAAGGGGATCATCCACCGCGACATCAAGCCCTCGAACATCCTGGTCAGCCTGCATGATGGAGTGCCGGTGCCGGTGGTGATCGACTTTGGGATTGCCAAGGCGACGGAGCAGAAGCTGACGGACAAGACGCTCTTCACGGCCTTCGAGCAATTCATCGGCACGCCCGCTTACACCAGCCCGGAACAGGCGGAGATGAGCCGCCTGGACATCGACACGCGCAGCGACATCTACGCGCTGGGGGTGCTGCTTTACGAGTTGCTGACGGGCAAGACGCCCTTCGACGCAAAGGAACTGATGGCGGTGGGCTTGGACGAGATGCGGCGGACGATCCGGGAGAAGGAGCCGGTGCGGCCTTCCACGCGGCTGAGTTCGATGCTGGCGGGGGAACTGACCGCCACCGCCCAGCGCCGCCAGGCGGACGCGCCCAAGCTCATCCATCTGCTGCGGGGAGACCTGGACTGGATCGTGATGAAGTGCCTGGAGAAGGACCGCACCCGCCGTTATGACACCGCCAACGGCCTGGCGCAGGACATCCTGAACCACATCAACAACGAGCCCGTTGCCGCGCGGCCGCCGAGCCGGGCGTACCGATTCCAGAAGCTGGTGCGCCGGAACAAGCTGGCGTTTGCCGCCGCCGGGGCGGTTGGGCTGGCGTTGGTGCTGGGGGCGTTAGTCAGCACCTGGCAGGCGATTCGAGCGACGAGGGCCGGACGACGGGCGGATGAGGCGGCGTGGGTGGCCGATAGCCAGAGGCAGCGCGCTGAGAATGAGGCACGAAAAGCGAGAGCGAGTGAACTGAGGGCACGCGAAAATCTCTACGCGGCGGACATGAACCTGGCCTACCAGGCTTGGCAGGACAGGAACCTGGGCTTGGCAGGCGAACTACTGAACAGGCACCGCCCCACGCCGCAGGAGCCGGATTTGCGCGGCTGGGAGTGGCGTTACTTATGGGGGCTTTGCCACAGTGACGCGCTCTACACCCTGGGTCAGCACTCAAGCGAGGTCTTTGGCGTCGCGATTTCCCCTGACGGCAGGCTCCTCGCCACATCCGGTGACGAGCTAAGAATCTGGGACGTAGATTCACGCCGGCTGATCGAGACTCCGGAAGCACACGGCAGCCACAATTCAGTGGCCTTCTCGCCCGATGGCAAGATGCTGGCTTTCGCGGCCTCCAAATCCGGGGTGAAACTTTGGGACGTTCAGGAACACCGCGAAATCGCACACTTTCCTGGAGAGCACGAGGGCGGATTTGGCCGGCCGGCGTTGGGCTTTTCCCCCAGCGGCCGCCAACTGGCGATTGGCGCGAAGCTCGGCCCGGTCGTGCTGTGGGACTTGGCAACTCAAGCCACGGGGTTAGCGCTCAAAGGCCATTCCTCCGAGATCAACTCCCTCGTGTTCTCGCCCGACGGCCAGACTCTCGTCACCGGGAGCTGGGACCGCACCGTTCGAGTGTGGTCCCTTACGAACGGACAACAAATCGCGGTGCTTACCAATCACACCCACCGGGTGCAATGCGTCGCTCTTTCGCCGGACGGCAAGACTATCGCGTCGGGGAGCTGGGATAAGACCGTCCGTATTTGGGACCTTGCGCAACGGCGTCAGGTCGCGGTCCTGACCAACCACACACGCTGGGTTTCTGCCCTGGCCTTTTCACCCGATGGAAAGACTCTGGCTTCGGCCAGCAGCGATTCTTCGATCAAGCTTTGGGATACCCGCGACTGGCGGGAAGTGAGTACGTTGAAAGGCAGTCAGGATGAAGTCTATGGGATCGTTTTCTCCGGCGATGGGAAGCGGTTGTTCAGCGGCACGAAAGACGGCAAGATTCTCGCGTGGGACGGCAGACCGCTTCCTTCAAAAGCCCAGGTGCTCAGGCGCCCCAATGACGCCGAGCACTTCGGGTCGTTTCCGCTCATCGGGATTCCTTCCTGCCTGCACTCGAACAAGATGTTCAACCTCTGGGACCCGCTGAGCCTCCGCAAGCTGCCGGAACACCCGGAACATAAGCTCGGTCTGGTGACCAACGTTCTCTTCCTGGCACTGTCGTCCGAAGGGCGACGGCTGGCCTTCACCACCCGTGAGGGGTCCGTCTGCTTGTGGGACGTTGAAGAAGAACGCCAGATCGCTCGCCTGCCGGGGTGGCCAGCAGACCGGTCGTTCGTGGGATTCTCACCTGATGGGAGGCTTCTGGCGGCTGTTGCTGCCCAAAAGGGCCTCAGGGTCTGGAATCTGGAGAGGCTTGAGGAGGTAGCGACTCTAACCAATTCTGCGGCAGCTCCGTCCTGCGATCTTTGTTTCACGACCAACGACGTGGCGGTGGCGGTCGGCAATTTGGACGGGACCGTTGAAGTGTGGGATCTTCTGCGCAAGGAGCGTATAGCCGATTGGAAAGCCCACAAAGACGCGGTCTCCGGTGTGGCTTTCATGCCTGACGGGAAGTGGCTGGTCACCGTCAGTCAGGACAACACTGCGAGGCTATGGGAGGTGGAAACGCACCGTGAGGTGCGGTCATTTGGCCGGGCGCTAAATGCATTCTATTCCGCGGCCGTCTCCCCTGATGGACAGCGCATAGCGGCGGGGACCTTTGACGGGCTGATCAAGGTCTGGAATCCAAGGACGGGGCAAGAGCTAGTGACCCTCAAAGGCGTTAACGATTGGGTGGACCCCGACCTCCCTGGCCGGTGGGACATTGTGAATAGCCTCGCCTTTCTGCCACCGGGTGGAGACACCCTTATTTCGGGGACTTCCGAAGAAGTCCGCCTCTGGCGCGCGCCGTCGTGGCACGACATCGCAGCGGCGGAGAAGACGGACGGGAAAACGCAGTGACGCTGTGCAGTTGCTCCATACCTTTTTCGGCTGGAACACGGATGTATGATCGGAGCAACCAACTCCTTCGCCTATGAAACCTGCTGACGACCGGGAAGAAGCCTTCTTCCGAGGGGCCCGCCAACGGGCCGCGGGCACGAAACGCGAGGGGTTCACGTTGATCGAGCTTTTGGTAGTGATCGCCGTCATCGCCATCCTGGCCGCCCTGCTGTTGCCAGCGTTAAACAAATCCAAAATCAAGGCACAGGGCATCATGTGCATGAGCAATATGCGCCAGCTGTCACTGGCCTGGGTTCAGTATGTCCACGAAAACGGCGACCGCCTCCTCTACTCCGAGACAGGAGGCAATCCGGATGCGGACCGTTACACGTGGGTTACAGGCGTACTCAATTCCGATCCACGGAACCCCTCCAATTGGGACGTTGGAGTCGATCTGGAGAAAAGTCCGCTGTGGTCGTACTGCAGCCATGCTGCCGGGATCTGGAAATGCCCGGGGGACCGATCCACCGTCGTTCCCGCCTTTGGCCCGCTCACAGGTGAGCGCGTGCCCCGCGTCCGGAGCACGTCGATGCTCATATATCTGGGCGGCTTTGCTGGCGCCGGCGGGACGTTGCAGACTGGCTTCCCAGGGGTCTCGAGTCCGCCCTGGCGGGTTTATCTCAGCATGACCGATGTAGTGGACCCTGGGCCCAGCCGCACGCTGCTGTTCTGCGAGGGGCGCGCGGAAGCTCATGTCTATGGGAATTTCTGCGTCGACATGACCGGTTTCCGGGACCAGCCAAACTTGACGCGTTTTTCCGGGGACATGCCCGCGACCCATCATAACTTTGCCGCTGGATTTTCTTTCGTGGACGGGCATGCGGAAATTAAGCGCTGGCGCGACTCCAGGACCGCCTCGCCTGTTGGCCCTGGCTGGCAGGAAGGACCATCGATGCCATCGCCTAACAACCCAGACATTGCATGGCTGCAACAGCGCGCCACCCGCAAAAAGCAATGATTAGCCGCTATGAAAATTGCTGACGGGCGGGAAGAAGTCCTGAGTTCGTCCCCTGGGGAAGCCGGTTTTGCCCTTGCGCTAAGTACTGTGAGCCGTAAATACGGTGACGTATTCGGCGGTCCTTTTTGGCGCAGACTTCGTTGCTCGCACCTCACAGATCGCTGCGGATATGCTCGGTGCTCGCGCCTCGTCTGCGCCAAAAAT
>Ga0187850_10003232_pt1 | contig 14055 bp, 7 predicted proteins | sample June2016WEW_4_15_FD_132436 | JGI IMG/M metagenome (GOLD analysis project Ga0187850, IMG submission 132436) | Peatland microbial communities from SPRUCE experiment site at the Marcell Experimental Forest, Minnesota, USA - June2016WEW_4_150 | ecosystem: Environmental > Terrestrial > Soil >... | reverse complement strand
GGTGGCGATGGCCCAAAGCGATCTGCTGAATGGCCGACCGAACTTCCATCTCTTCCTCAACCGGCCGTTGCTCCCGCAGGGACCGGTAGAAACTGGCCCGGCTGACTCTGGCCAGCTCACACATGCGCTCGATACTCAGGCTACCTTGCAACGACATCATTTCCCGGATTTGGTCGTAGATGCCATCTCGCCAGAACCGCCGCGACTCTGGCGTCGAGCCTCGACTTTTTGCAAGGCACCCTTGAAAAAATCCACTTCCATCGCCTTTTCCGCTAACAGCCGCTTCAACTGTTGGGCCTGTTTACGGTAGGCCGATTCGTGGGTGCTCGGGCGAGCCGACTCTTCTCCTGGTTCTACCAGATCGAGTTTCCTGCGCCACTTGTAGAGGCACCGTCGCGTCACCCCCAGCTCTTGTGCCAATTGGCCCACATCTTCGCAGGTCCTCATTCGCTCAACAGCCATCCGCTGGAACTTCCGTGAGTATCGCGTCCGCTTCACTTTGCACCTCTTTCCCAGTGCAAAGTGTGCCCATCCTGACTGTCTCATTTCAAGGGTTCAGTCCATCGACAGCCTCCGCCATCCGCCTACGGCAACATCAAATTGATGTGTTTGGACAGGGGATCCGCCCAAGAGCTACAAACCGCGGCCTGTCGCGCATCAGCGACGTTTGAGGAAGCTCTCTCACCCTTTCTGGAAACATCATAAGGTCTTAAATGTCACGGCATCGTCGTCCGAGGAGCGACACCCTTCCCCCGGCCAGGAATAGTGTCTCCCAATCCGTTGGCCGCGGGAAAATTCCGGTTGAAATCAACTGCACCTTGCGCGATGTTCGGGCTCAACAGGTATGCCTTGTTCCGGCATAATGTGCGCAGAAACTTGTGTATATCCGAAGGTTTTCCACACAATGAAAACCGTGGCTAAGAGAACTCCCGATCACGACGCTCTCTGCCGTCTTGCGGAGCAGCAGGCAGGATACTTCACGGCTCGCCAGGCGGCCAAGGGGGCTTGGAGGTAAGTGAGGCGGGCCGGCTGCGGCAGTTGGAAGACGAGAATCATCGGCTGAAGCACATCGTGGCAGACCTGACGCTGGACAACCAAGCCTTGAAGACGGTGGTTTCAAAAAAGTTCTAACGCCCCCGGACCGGCGCGAGCGCGCGGCGTAAGGTGTGAACGATCTCAGGCCTGTGCGTTCTGCCGAAAGCGCCCCGGGGAAACGCCCGTCGCGTGACGAAAGACGCGGTTGAAGGTTTTGACAGTTCCGAACCCGGCTGCGTTGGCGACGCGGTACGAGGGCAACTCGGTCTCGAGAAGCAGCCGTTTCGCCCGCTCCAGTCGGTACTGCGTGATTTCTGAACTGATGGATCGACCGAGAGCGCGCGAGAATCGCCTCTCGAGCGTTCGTCGAGACACACCCGCTTCTTCGACAACATGCTGGACGTTGATGGGTTGCGCGGCACAATCCTTGATGAAGTGCAGCGCGGTGGCCACGCGAGGGTCATCCGGGGCCAGGATCTCACTTGACTGGCGGGTCACCACATAGACCGGCTCGACCTGCACAACCCGTTCTTCCGCCGAGTGGCCGAACATCAGGCTGTCGAGGAGTCTGGCGGCTTCGTACCCCGCCTTTTCCACATCCAAGGCGATGCTGGAGAGAGGAGGATTGGACAACTCACACATCAACTCGTCGTTGTCCACGCCTACCACGGCCACGTCATCGGGTACTCGCAGTCCGGCAGCGGAGCACGCCTGCAGCACCTCCCGTCCACAAATATCGTTGCAGGCCATCAGACCCACGGGCTTAGGTAGTGATTTGAGCCAGGCCAGGAGAATCTTTTGCTCATGCTCCCAATCCTCGATCCACTTGGGCAAATGCATCCAGTTCCCTAACTCGATCCGGTGCGCCTGGCCCTGAAAGCCCCGGTCGCTCAAGTATTGAGAGAAAGCTTCTTCGCGGCCTGCTGACCACGCGCAGCCGTGAAATCCGCAGAACGCGAAATGACGCAGGCTTCGGTCTGCCAAGTGAGTCGCCGCCATGTGGGCGATGCCCGCGGAATTGGTGCGGATTTCGCCGAACCTGTCTCCGCGTCGGGGCGAGCGGAACTCGTCCAGGGAAGAGGCGACGAAGGGAAGCCCCGTGGCACGGATTTCCTTTGCCATTTCCGGCGAGTGGATGCGGGCGATGATGCCCGTTCCGCTCCAGGATTTCGCCTTGGGCAGAGCCTGCTCGAGATGCCCGGGGGCAACATACAGCGACCACGGCCCGTGCAAACGAGAGTAACGCACAATGCCGCGAAGCAGTCCCCGCCCATATTCCGTCGAGGTTTCCAGCAGTAGGGCCACCTGAGGTATCCGTGCGATGGCACGGGTTCTGGTCATGGCTTCCCTCCCTGCTCCGGAGTGGCGCAAGTTAAGGCACATCACTGGCTTATAGCTCAAGGCCCATCGGTTTTCAAGCAGAATTCGACAAAACTTGGGTCACTTGGGCGTTGACGCAAAATGTCTGACATGTTCCGCAAATTGGGGTCTAGACAATCGGGGGTTCGACCATTAGCATTGGTCCGAAAGACTAGGCTTGGTTTTGCCTCCTGCGGTGGGTGGAGTGGCAATCCCAAGCCCTGGGGCCGCTGGAACATTTTCCCGTTGCGGCGGAGCCTTCGCGTCAAATCTCCAAGCGTCGAATCCCTGCTGGATGTCTTGTCGGGCGTCGGGTCATGGGGAGGCACAGGGGAAGGGCAAGGCCTGTGGTCCTCGTCGCGTCCCTGTGTGTTTCCGATTTCTGCAAAACCTCAAGGAGGTATCCCATGAAGACACATGTTCTTCGTTCGCGGCACCTCTGCTTTGGGCTGCTGTGCTTTGGGCTGCTGCTTCTTCCCGCAGCCGGCTTCAGCCAAGAAAAGGCCGTGCTTACCGGCACCGTCACTGACTCATCCGGTGCAGTCATGCCGGGGGTCAAGATTACAATCACCGGCACCCTGACGGGTGTTGCTCGCACGTTGGAAACCAACACTTCGGGCGCCTACCTGGCTCCTGAACTCGTTCCTGGGACGTATGAGATCAAAGCGGAGGCTCCCGGGTTCAAGACCTATTCGCAGACCGGAATCGTGTTGAACGTGAACGACCGGGTCCGGGTCGATATTCCCATGCAGGTGGGCCAAGTCACGCAGAACGTGACGGTGTCGGAGGCGGTGGTAAAAGTGCAAACCGAATCCGGCGAGGTGGGCGACCTGATTTCCGGCACACAGCTGACCCAGCTTCCGGTGAACACACGCAGCTTCTTTGTTCTGGCCACGCTCACTACGGGCGTCGTGTCGGCCATGCCGGATTTCACCCTGCCGATTCCGGTAGGGGGCGACAGCAGCATCCGCTTCAACGGCAACCGCAATGACCACAACATCTGGATGATTGACGGGGGCGAGGACTACGACCGGGGATGCGGCGGGTGCGTCACCGTCATGCCTTCCATGGACGCCCTGGCTGAGTTCAAAGTCATGACCAGCAACTATGGGGCAGACTTCGGCATCGGGTCAGGGGGCACCGTGAACATGATGCTGAAGTCTGGAGCCAGGAATTTCCACGGCTCGGCGTACGAATACCTGCGCAACGACGCCGTGGATGCCGTTAATTTCTTCACTAACGCCGTACCGCGCAACGCGGACGGGACGCGCGCCGCCCCGGCTCCCGTGCTGCGCTTTAACAACTTTGGCTGGAACCTGGGCGGGCCGATCTACATTCCCGGCAAGTACAATACGCAAAAAAACAAGACGTTCTTCTTCTTCAACCAGGAGTGGCGAAAGATCCGCTTGGGGAGCACGGTCAGCCCCAATTCCCCTCCGCAGGCACTACGGGACGGCGACTTCTCGGGCTATGCCACAACTATTATGGTTCCTACGGCGGCCGAGGTCGGCGACCCAGCAATGCTGGCCAAGTTCGCCGCTGCAGGAGTGACGCCCGGCGAGCCCTTCCCGAACAATGTGATCCCCGCCTCGTTGATTGACCCCAACGCCACGTTGTTCTGGAACACTGGCGCCATACCCCTGCCCAACTTCGGCAGCCGGTACACAGGTTCACGCATGGTACCTACCAACGTTCGCGAAGAGATCATACGCGTGGACCACAACTTCTCCGATAAGGTTGCCGTCATGGGTCACTTCATCAATGACGCGGTCCTCCAGCAGACGATGACCACGCTGTGGGCTGGCATGTCGTACCCCACTCTCGGTACCAATTTCAAGAATCCGGGTAAGAGCGCGGTACTACATGCCACTATTACTATCAGCCCGACCCTCCTGAACGAGGTCGCGTACAACTACAATGGCAACCGGATTTGGCTCACGCCTGTCGGCGTTTTTGCCAAGCCCAGCGGCATGACCCTCCAGGAGTTTTTCCCGGGCAACCTGGATGACCGCATGCCGGTAATACAGTTTCAGGACCAGATGGGCACGAACTACGATACCGGGTCCTGGCCTTGGCACAATGCTGCTGACAGCCAGCAGGTTCGCGATGACGTCAGCAAGATGGCTGGAAGCCACGCCCTGAAGTTCGGCGGGCAGTTCATGCGCTACCGCAAGAATCAGGACATTTTCGGGCAGACTCAGGGTGGCTACACCTTCAATGGCAGGTTCACAGGCTCTGATGTCGCGGACTTCCTCCTGGGTTTGGCCAATTCATACCACGAACTGGCCATCCAGGACCGCGGGCACTGGCGCACCACCACGCTCTCCTTTTACTTCACGGATAGCTGGCGAGCCACCAAGCGCTTGACCTTGAACCTGGGCGTCCGTTGGGAGATCATGCCACATGTTTACGAGGTTCAGAATCGTCAGTCGAATTTCTACCCTAGCCTGTACAACCCTGCTGACGCACCCATCTTCAACTCGGACGGGAGCCTTGATAGTACCGGGCCGGGGTTTACCACGGTCGAGGGTGTGCCCCTTTCCAACATTCCTTTCTACATGAACGGAGTGGGGCTCGCGGGAAAGAACGGCATCCCCCGCGGCCTGGTTGACAATCACTACAACACCATCGGTCCGCGCGTGGGATTCGCCTACGATTTGACCGGAAACGGCAAGACCGTCCTGCGCGGCGGGTTTGGCATGTTCTACGAGCGGATTCAGGGCAACGACGTCTATAACGGCGGCCCCAATCCTCCCTTCTCCTTCGACCCCAACGTGAGCCTCGTGTATTTCACCGATCCCAGTGTCAGTGTGCTGAATGGGGCGAAGGCAGCGGTGCCGATCTTCCCAGGGGCCTTCGCGCAAGCCCTGGACAAGCCGTACCTGCCTCCCACCAGCCAACAGTGGAGTTTCGGCATTCAGCGCGAGCTGATGCCGCGCACGGTCCTGTCAATCGGCTATGTGGGCAACGGGAACTACCATCAGTCGATTAATCGAAACATCAACATGCCCCTGCCGGACGATGCGCGGCGAGCGGACGTGTACGCTGGCACGATCGGCGTAAACTCGATTCGGCCGTATCTCGGCTTTAGCGCCATCAACTATGCCGAGAATTCGACCTCCGGCAACTACCACTCACTCCAGGCGAGCCTGCGCACGGACAACTATCACGGGTTCACTTTCCAAGGCGCCTATACGTGGGCGCACACCATCGACTTCGCCAGTGGAGACAACGCGACGTTCGCCTACAACCCGTATGACTTGACCAGTAGTCGCGGATCTGCGGATTGGGACATTCGGCATGTCCTGACGATGAACTACATCTACGAGGTGCCGTTGTTCAGGAACCATTCTAATGCTTTCGTGCGCAAGGGCCTGGGCGGCTGGCAACTCTCCGGGATCACCACGTTCCAGACGGGGCCACACGTAACGGTGACTTACCCGGGCGACAATGTCGGAGCGGGTGTTGGGAACGTGCGGCCCGACCTCACCGGCGATCCCAACGCGGGACCGAAGACTGTAGACAAGTGGTTCAATACTGCCGCATTTGCGGCGCCTGCTGCCCTTACTTGGGGGACTGAAGGGCGTAACGTCGTGTCTCGCCCCGGTCGCAACAACTGGAATATCTCGGTCCTCAAGAGGTTCAGCGGGATTCCCAAGGAGGGGGCGCAATTCGAGTTCCGCGCTGACTTCTTCAATGCTTTCAACCATACCCAGTTCCAAAACGTGGACACGAATTTCACTTCCGGAAGTTTCGGGGCGGTGACGTCCACCTGGGATGCACGCCGAATTCAATTCGGATTGAGGTTCGTGTTCTAACAGCTGGTAAAGACTCTTGTGTGGGGGCGATCCGGCAGCGGGTCGCCCCTTTTCTTTCCGTGCAGCTTGTGAAGCTCTTCAAGTCTTCTGCCCGCCAGACGAAGAGTTAAGGCATCCTCTTCTCGACCCTAGCTGTCCGCACACGCGCGCCTACACGTGGTCGGGAAGAGTTCGCAGAAAGTTTGCTTCCCTCGCGCAGCCGGGCCATGCCCGGCGACTTTCCGGAACGGTCCAGAGGACCATCGGCCCGATCGTCGGGCGTTTAGTGCGCTGGGGGCTTCTTAGCTGCTTTGCTCGCGGTGGGTATAGGCCCGGCTGGACTTCGCCCCAGGAACATCGTCAGGCTTTGAGAGAGCTAGTGCAGCCGGGACCTGTCCAAGACGCCAGCCGTTTCCATCTCCCGGACTATCTTTCGTATTTTCTCGGCGAAGCGACCGCTGGGCTGGGCTTGCAGGTAAGCCTGCATCTCGGCATAGGCTTTGTCGTATGCTTCCTGGGCCAGATAGACGTCGGCAACTTTCACATGATATTCGGGAGGAGGGGTGGGGTTGAAACTCAGGACTTTCTGGTAGTCGAGGTCTGCCTTGTCGTACTGACGCAAACCGAAATGGGCGACCCCAAGTTGGTAATAGAACTGCCACGAGCCGGGGGAGAGCCTTAGTCCTTCCGCCAGGATCTTCTCGCTCTCGTCAAACCTCTTCTCCAGGTTGAGAACTTGTCCCAGGGCAAGGTGAGCCTCGTAGTATCCTGGATCGCATTCAATGGACTTGCGGAGGGGTGCTTCGGCCTGGCTGGACGAGCCCATGTAGACCAGCGTGAGGGCCAATTGGGTTTGCGCCCGCGCAAAGCAGGGGTAATCAGTGATTGCTTTCTCGAGGTGGCCGCGAGCGCTGGAATACTCCCCGTTTGCGAATGCGCCAATCCCTTTGCGGTATTCTTCACGCGCCTTCTTGGGCGCCTGTTGGTCAGTCAAACTCGGAGCGAGCCCTTCCTCCCTCTTCGTCCCGCCCATCGGGGTCAGAAAAAAACTGACTAAAGCCCGGGCCGAAGGCGTCCTCAGGTCGCAGAATTGCTGCATGGCTTCGAATCCCTCTGCCGTTGCCGTCAGACGATAACGCATCTTGCGGAGGTCCACGAACTCGAATTGTCCGTCCTGATTGGCCGACTGCGTTCTCACCAGCTCGCCGTCTTCGGTCTCCAACGTCAAGGTCACACCGCTGGAAAGCGCACGCCCATCGGGGCCACGCACATATCCGCCGATCATCCCTATCTCCTGGCTCCATCCGGGCTGGGCCAAAAAGGCAGGGAGACCGAATCCAAGGAGCAGCGTAATCCTGACCCAAGGCGATTGACACAAACGCTGTCCGGGATTTGGCATATCGCCCCCCAATGTATGCTCGGCTGAGGAAACCAACAGATCAGCCGCTCAGGCGATCGTAAACCGCCCTCCAAGGAATAGCAAGACATCGTATCGAGAGGTAGCGTCAAGCATCTTGTGTAAATTCCTTGAGGGGTTTTCTCTCCCAGGAGCGGTTCAAGTGACTGATGACGCCGAAGACGATGCGATCGCAGCTCGCCGGGTTGGTGAAGCTCGACATGGGGCGCGTGCGGCGCCGCACCTCGCGGAAGGCGCGCTCGATGATGTTGGTGGTGCGAATCTTCCGCCAGTGCGCGGCAGGAAAAGCATAGAAGGCCAATAACTCCTCCAGGTCCCGTTCCACGCCGGCGACCGCACGCGGGCGAGGGGGGCGCCACTTGCGCGCCCAGCGCTGAAAAATCCCTTGGGCGGCCGTGCCGGCTGGGGGCCTGATACAGGGCCGCGGCCTCGCGCACGCACGAGCCTTCCTTCTGGGGCACCTTGTCGGCGATGTTCCGCAGCTTATGGGCCCAACAGCGCTGCGGGGGGACCTGCGGCCAGACCAGTGCCAGCGCGGCCCGCAGCCCCTCCGACCCGTCCACGATGACCAGCCGCAGGCCGCGTTTGGTTCTTCGCGTCCGTCCAATGCAGAGACGCCGCCGCCCAAACCGGGGCGAGGCGGGCTGCTGGGAGCGAAGCAAGTGGAATTCGGTTGACAGCCCGACCGCGCGCGCTTATCCTTCTCAGCGAATCTGGGGCGCTCCGGCCATTTTTGCAGACTGCGCGGGTGCGCTTCGACACCCATTTGGAGGGTAAGATGAACCCTTCTGGAAAGCGTACATTACCTCTTCTCATCACCTGCATCGCCCTCATCGCCTCCGCCGCTACGGCACAGGACGTTGCGAACCTGCCATACATGAATCCCAACCTGTCGCCCGAGCAGCGGGCGGCGGATTTGATACACCGCATGACGCTTGAAGAGAAGGCCTCGCAACTGGTGAACCAAGCGCGCGCGATCCCGCGGCTGAACGTCCCGGCGTACGACTGGTGGAGCGAAGCCCTGCACGGGGTCGCCGTGGACGGAACGACCGAGTTCCCAGAGCCGATTGGCCTGGCGGCTACGTTTGACGTCCCGGCCATCCATGAAATGGCGGTGGCGATCAGCATCGAAGCGCGAATCAAGCACGCGCGGGCCGTGCGCGCCGGCCATAGCGATATTTTTGAGGGACTGGATTTCTGGTCGCCCAACATCAACATCTTCCGCGACCCGCGCTGGGGACGCGGGCAGGAGACTTACGGCGAGGACCCGTTCCTGACCTCGCGCATGGGCGTGGCCTTTGTCACCGGGATGCAGGGCGACGATCCCCACTATTACCGCACGATCTCCACGCCGAAGCACTACGCCGTGCACAGCGGGCCCGAGCCTACCCGCCACTTCACCGACGTGGACGTCAGCAAGCACGACATGTTAGACACGTACCTGCCGGCGTTTCGCGCCACCGTCGTGGAAGGCCACGCGGGATCCGTGATGTGCGCGTACAACTCCATCAACGGCGAGCCGGCCTGCGCCAGCGAGTTCCTGCTGGAGGATCAGCTACGCGGAAAGTGGGGCTTCCAGGGGTATGTGGTCTAGGATTGCGGCGCCGTCCGCGACATCTTCAGCGGCCACCGCTTCCGCACCACGCAGCCACAAGCATCGGCGATTTCGCTGGAACGCGGCATGGACAATGAATGCATCGACTTTCTTGCCAAGGTGAAGGACGACCACGACTACAGGCCGTACATCGAAGCTGTACAGCAGGGCTATCTCACTGAAAGTGCGATCGACACGGCGCTTATCCGACTCTTTACGGCGCGGATCAAGCTGGGAATGTTTGATCCGCCGGAAATGGTTCCTTACACGAAGATCGGTGAGAAGGAACTCGACAGCGCTGAGCACCGCGCCATGGCTCGCAAGCTGGCGAATGAGTCCATGGTTCTGCTGAAGAACGATGGCACTCTGCCCCTCAAATCAGGAATCACAAAAATCGCCGTGGTTGGCCCGCTCGCCGATCAGACTCGCGTGCTGCTGGGCAACTACACCGGAATTCCGACGCATTCCGTCTCCGTGCTGGAAGGCCTCAAAACCGAATTCCCGAACGCGAAGATCACGTTCGTTCCGGGAACCCAGTTCCTGCGCAACGACGGAGATCCTGTGCCGGACAGTGTGCTGACGACTGAAGATGGCAAACCCGGTCTCAAGGCGGAGTACAGCAGCTGGCAGGGAGTCACGCTGGAGCCCGGAGCGAGGCCGACACCGCTCACGAGCCGGACTGAACCGAATATCAACCTCAGCGAAAGCAATCTGCCGGCGGAGGTCGCAGGGAAGAGGGCTATTGGCGTCGAGTGGACGGGTTTCCTGACGCCGCCGGATTCCGGCGACTACCTCATAGGCATACGCGCCGACGGCTTTGCCGGGGTGGCGGTTGACGGCAAGACGGTCGCGCAGGAGTTCAGAACCCACGGAGTCGAAGCAAAGGTCGGGCGCGTCCATCTGGACAAGGGGCAGAAAGTCGCGCTGGCCGTCAACTACGGAAACACGGGCGGAGGCCAGCCGCGCGCGCAGCTGATCTGGGCGAAGGTGAACAATGCCCCTTCGCCGGAAGCCGTTACGGCGGCGAAGAATGCCGATGTTGTGATTGCCGTCGTCGGGATCACCAGCCAGCTCGAAGGCGAAGAGATGCCGGTGAGCGAACCTGGTTTCCTGGGCGGAGACCGCACCAGCATTGATCTGCCCGAACCGGAAGAAGCCCTTATCAAAGCCGTCGCCGCGACCGGCAAACCCCTGGTCGTCGTGCTGATGAATGGCAGCGCGCTGGCCGTCAACTGGGCCAATGAACACACCAATGCGATTCTCGATGCGTGGTATTCCGGCGAAGAAGGCGGCGCGGCGATTGCCGAAACGCTGAGTGGGAAGAATAATCCTGCGGGTCGTTTGCCGGTCACTTTCTACAAGGACATCAGCCAGCTGCCCCATTTTGAAGACTACTCAATGGAAGGCCGCACCTACCGCTACTTCCAGGGAAAGCCGCTTTATCCTTTCGGCTATGGCCTGAGTTATTCGACCTTCGCCTACAGCGATCTCACCCTGCCACAGGCAGCCGTGAATGCGGGCGATCCGGTTGGAGCGGATGTGACGGTGACCAACACGGGAAAGGTGGCGGGGGATGAAGTGGTGCAGGTTTATCTGAAATTCCCGCCCGTGAAAGGGGCGCCGCGAATAGCTCTCCGCGGATTCCAGCGCATTCACCTCGAACCGGGCGCAAGTCAGAAGGTTCATTTCGAGCTGAAGAACCGGGACTTGAGCATGGTGACGGAGGACAGCAATCCGATCATCGCCGGCGGTGATTACACGATCAGCATCGGCGGCGGCCAGCCTGATACCGGAGCGCCGGGGGTCACCGGGCACTTCCGTGTTGAAGGCCAGATTGCCTCGCCGGAATAGCGGGTGTCCGGTTCCGCGAAGACAGGAACCACCAGCGAAAGGTAAGCGCGCGGAGCGGCAGATCATGACCGAACTAACAGCGCGCGCTCCGGTGCGCGCACATACCGCTGTTACCGGACGAAAAGACGAAGCGCTCACTTGCAGTTTTCCGTCGCACACAGATTCCGGCTGAAGAACGGGATCACGTGGTCCTTAAAACGGTAGGCGACGGCGCTGGTGTGGGTGCCGTGGTAAATCTCAAAGCTGTTGGCAATGCCATAGGTGTCGAGGACATCGTGCAGTTTGGTCGTGTCGAATCGTAAACCATCCTGGTCGCCCACATCGATCGCAATGGCGCGATACTGGCGCAAATTGTCGATGTATTGGTCGATGAATGCCAAAGGTGCATTGGCCGCCCATTTGGCAATCACATCGGGCTGGGGCTCACCATCTTTTCTGGGCAGGTCAAGATAGAGCGGCGGATTCTTCGGGTCGGGCGACCACGCCGCGGCTGAGGCGAGCTGAGCGCGGGCGAAGAACGACAAGCCAGCCGCATCGGCAGGAGTCTTTACCGATTCCAATTCCTTCTCTTCCGATGCCATAGCCTTCTGCCTGGCTGGATTTGCCGGCCTGGAGCCCATCGGCGAGAGGCAACAGGCACTCATGATATAAAGATTGCTGAACACGTCAGAATGTTTCATTCCAATGCGAGCGGTGCCGTAACCGCCCATGGAATGGCCTGCCAGACCCCGGCTCATGCGGCTAGGAATAGTGCGGTAGTGAGCGTCAATATAGGTGACCACGTCGTGGGCGATGAACCGCTCAAAGTCGCCTGTGGTGACGGAGCTCGAATACATCGAGCCGCCATACACGGTCTTCGAGTCGGGCAGCACCACAATTGTTTCTTTGGCGCCTTGGGCGAAAGCACCCTCGATGGTCTGCGGCACATGGATCTCGTGGGTCCATTGCTCGGCTCCAATGGAAAAACCGTGCAAGGCATACACGACTGGATAGCGACGGGACTTCTCGATAGCATAACTGGACGGCAAAAATACGATAACGTCGCGGTCAACGGCATCCCCCTCCAGATTGCCTTCCAGCGCTGTACCGTGGATTTTGATGTGCTCCACCGTAACAGGCTTCGCACCGGGAACCACCGGAGGCACTTCAGTCTGCACTTGCGCCGCAAGCCGAGGCCCTAGAGCGACGGCTATCAACAGCGTCACAACACAAAGCAATCTCGTTTTTATCATCGATATCCTCCCTAGCGACACCTGGCGAGAACGATTGCCGCAACGCCTTTGGGTTGATGCGCACACGAATAGCTCTGGCTGCACCACATCGATCCCGATGACGCGCGCAACCTCGGGCATCTTCATTACGGATTTCACGGTGCCTGTACCGAAATTGCCTTCCCGGTGTATCCAACGATCTTGTCGGGATTGGCCACGGGCGTGACGCCGGAACCGTGCCCGACGGATACCCAGACAACTTTAATTTCTATGCTTCGAGGCATTTCAGGATAACTTCCTTCTCGGTCCCCAATGGTCAGAGTTCGTGTTGACTCCGACCAGTGAAGCGGAATGATCGAGTGCGCACCGTTTTCATAATCGTAGCTATCGCCCGCGTCCTGATACAGCTCGAACTTGCCGTCGGCTCCAGGGTAAATCCGCAGTTCGATGGGTCCGGCCGGCTGCTGGTCGGCGTACTCAATTTCAGGGCCGAGGGGAAGAATCGAACCGGCACGTACGTAGAGTGGAAGGCGATCTAAAGGGGCGTCCGCCTCAATTTCACGGCCTCCCTTCTGTGATGCTCCGGTCCAAAAGTCGTACCACGCCGGGGAATCTGGTAGATACAAAGTTCTGCGAGTAGCGTCCGGCTGAAGCACCGGGCTAACAAGAACAGAGGGCCCAAACATGAACTGATCGCCAACGTCGCGAGCTTTCCCATCGGTGCGCCAATCCATCACCAGCGGGCGCTGGATCGTGTAGTCCTCGTTGGTGACGCGCCAAGCGAGGGAATAGATGTAAGGCATAAGGCAATACCGAAGCTTGTCGTAGTTGATCAGGATCGGTTCCACTTTGTCGTAAGCCCAAAGCTCATTTTGTGATCGGTGCCCGTGGGTACGGAAAATCGGACAGAAGGTTCCGTACTCGAACCAGCGTGCGTAAAGCTCCTGAAATTTCGGGTCATCGAGAGGCTTGTCATGAGGTGGCCAATAACCGCCGATATCGGTCGTCCAATATGGATATCCGGAAAGGGCGAAGTTCAGCCCGGCGGCCACTTGATGGCTCAAACCCCAATACGAGCCGTAGACGTCCCCTGACCACACCGTGGCTCCAACCCTTTGCTGGCCGAGGAAGGCACATCGCGTGAGTAGGAAGACCCGCTTCTTTTCGCTGGTAGCTCTCCAGTGTTGCTGGACTCCGAGAGTGTGCATGAACGGAAATACATTCGTGTACTGTGCGCCGTTGCCGATGGCGACGCGCTTGTTGCGCAGAATCGCGTCCCCCATGTCGGGCCAGTATTCTTCGGGCTCGGCGCTGTCCAACCAAAATGCGTCCCAGCCTTGGGAGAAGAGCTTCCCGACCAAGTGATCCCAATAAAAGTCGCGCGCCTTGGGGTTTGTAGCGTCATACACGTGAGCATTCGGCACGTCAAAGTGCTGGGCTATGAGGTCCCGGTAATTTTCAGACTTCGTATCAAAGAGCCCCCACACCGAGATCATGGCGTGGACGTGCTCATCATGCAATTGATTGAGTTCGGCGGGAACGTCGGGGAAGTTGGAATTGAAGACGGGGTCACCTTCCGTCTTCCACCAATACCAGTCCTGCACGATTGCATCCAGGGGAATATGTTCTTCACGGTAGCGATGCGCGATGCTTAAGACTTCATCCTGGGACATGTAACGGTCTTTCGATTGAAAGAACCCATAAGCCCACTTCGGAAGCATGGGCGTGTGTCCGGTGAGGTTTCGGTATTCATGGATGATCTGATCCATTTCCGGACCGTAAATGAAGTAG
>Ga0187850_10003226_pt1 | contig 14090 bp, 10 predicted proteins | sample June2016WEW_4_15_FD_132436 | JGI IMG/M metagenome (GOLD analysis project Ga0187850, IMG submission 132436) | Peatland microbial communities from SPRUCE experiment site at the Marcell Experimental Forest, Minnesota, USA - June2016WEW_4_150 | ecosystem: Environmental > Terrestrial > Soil >... | reverse complement strand
GTGCTCCTTGCCGGCGGCGCCAATGACCTGGCCGGTGCTCTGTTGCCTGGTCCACGTGGTTCGCATCCCTTCCTGGGCATCCTTGTCGTAGCCCAGGTAACGCGCGGCTTCCAGGATGAAATTGCCGTCAACAACCCACAGGCCGCGGTAGCAAGTGGGTCCGACTTGAAAGGTGATTTTGTCGTCGTGCACTTCGCGCGCCTGCAGGATGTTGCGCGCACATGCCTGGACGAACTCACCTTGCCGGCCGGGAACTACCCAGGCGACAGGCTGGCGAATTGCGGACCAGGAGTTCCAGAATGCACGGCAGCTTTCCAGACGGCGCTCGGGATCGGAAAGGCCGGCGACAACCGGGGCTTTGTCTTGCCTGGCCTGAGGAAAGCGGAGGAACACACGGTAGGGACTGGCCTTCGAGGTTTGTCCTCGGTGAAGCGCCAGCTTTTGCGCATGATCGGTTTCGCCGTCCAGCATGTCTGCGCTCCCGCTCTCTTGCGATCGGCTCCCTGAGACTTTGCCCACTAGCAGCACCTCTAGCGATTTGCGGCGCAGCACGGTGAAGACGCCGTCTTTCGCTTCGAAGTCGAATTTTTCAAGAGAGTCGATTGCTATCACCGGTTCAATATTCACCGTTTCGCTGGAGTGGGGAGTAACATCGAAGATCACATTGTCGACGCGGCCTTCGCTACTGTCATTGGTGGCAAAGGTGGTAAGCAGCACGGAGATGCCGGGATACTCGAGCGCGGTGCGGACGATGGGAACGGAGGGGCTCTCTATCTGCTGGCTCAGCACCTTCGGAGCCTGCATGCCATTGAGCGCGAATCCGATCTTCAACGCGAAGAAAAACTTTGCGGAGACGCTGCCGAATCCGTAAAGCAACTGCCCGGCCTGGCCGACCAGGCTCTTGTGCGGATCGTCGGGGAAGCAAAAGGCGGTTTGGCGCAGAAGCGGAGCGTAGCGGAAATCGATTGCGGAGGCGGCGTTGCCGGGCTCGGCCTTGGGGTGCGCCGGCGGAGGAGATGCGGGGGGATGCTGGGCTTCTGCTGCAGGGAGGGCCGATGTGGCCAGAGTGGTGCCTGTGGCGAGAACGCCGCCGAGAAAATCTCTTCGATTGAGAGGGGTTATGGCAAGTTTTATATCCTCGCTCGGCTGTGCATGTCAATCGTTATGACGGCAAATTGGGCATAGCACATGATGTCTGCCTTCCGGAGCTTGCGGTTGGTGTGTCCGGAATTTCCATTTTGCTTTCCCAGCGACGACAGTATACCGCCAGTTGCCGCTGCTGCGATCTTTTTCTGCATTCGTTCCAGAGCCAAAGGACCGGACGCGCCCGGCAGGGCCTTTGCCAGAACCAAAAGGCCATGATTTGCCCCATTTCGAAGCGATTTCTCAGACACCCCTCCCTCAACTCCCTCCCTCGTCCAGATTGGTTTCGCCTGGCTGCCGCGCCTATCCGGCCGGCAGCGGCAAAGCCAGAATCCGCCGCAGCCTGCTTGCGAACAGGCGCCGCGTCAGATGGCTCTCTGCCAACAACAGCCAGTAGTAGCGGGCATGCTTTAAGTTGCGCATTCTTTCCACGGGAGTCGGTCAGATGCCGCGCGATCAATTCGCCGAATCCGAGCCGCTCGTCGAGTTCGCGCACCAGGATCAGGCCACTGTCCGAAGTGACGCGGGAGCCTTGGAACTCGACCTTGAGAGAGGCGTTGAAGGAGAGCTGAAAGGGCCGATTTTGTATCTCACCCATTGGGTACTGACCTCCGGAGCGTCTTCATCGCATTCACACCCTTATGAATATTGACGATGGCGACGATCCAAGGTTTCATAATTAAGGCTCAAAATGGAAATGTGGGTTTAATGTGTTCAACAGACAAACTTGCGAGCGTTTATCTCCCATGAGATCCTCTGCCGGCGGAATCGACAGAATGACTATGCCGCAGTTCCACGGAAGGGCAGCACCTTGCCCCCACGTTGGGTGCGCTCCAGAAAATCCGCCCAATCCTGCATCATCTTGGCGCGTGGTTCCAGGTAGAGGGCGTGGTTGTAAGCAGCGCTCACGGCGTTGCGAGGCGCGTGGGCAAGCTGTAGCTCGATATGCTCATGCCCGTAGCCCTGCTCATGCAGAACGGTGGACGCCAACCCACGAAAGCCGTGGCCGGTCATGCGGCCTTTGTAGCCCATGCGCTCAAGGGCCTTCAGAATGGTGTTGTTGCTCATCGGCTTGCTGGCGCTGCGGTCACCGGGGAAGAGCCACTCGCTTTGCCCAGTCAGCGTCCGCAGAGTGTCTAGGACATCCAGGGTTTGCCTGGCCAATGGGACGAAATGCGGGGTGCGCATTTTCATCCGCTCTACCGGAATATTCCAACGGGCCGCCTCCAGGTCGAACTCCGACCACTTGGCTCCGATCAGTTCGCTTGTGCGTACAAAGGTGAGCGCCATCAGCTTCATGGCCAGGCGAGTGACGTGCGTGCCCTGATAAACCTCAATGGTCCTTAGCAGAGCTGGCAGCTCTCTGGCATCGACACGGGCATAGTTGACCTTGCGTGTGGACTTGAGGATGTCGCTGGGACGAATCTCGCTGGAGGGATTGCGCTTCGAGTAGCCGTGGGCAATGCTGTAGCGGAAGACCTGTCCAACTGTCTCCAGCGCACGCTTGGCAATGTCCCGCGCACCGCGCTGCTCAATGGTCTTGGCCATCTCTACTAGCTCGGGCGCCTCGATCTCTGCAATAGGCCGCGCTCCCAGGCAGGGAAGGATGTCTGCTTCCATGCGCCGCTTGACGTACTCGACATGGCGCGGACTCTTCCCATCCTGCCAGTGCTCCAGCCAAAGGGAGGCGATGCTCTGGAAGGAGTTCTCGATGGCTGCCTTTTCAGCGGCCTTCGCAGCCTTTCGCTGGGCCATGGGGTCAAGGCCAGTGGCCAGCAGTTTGCGTGCCTCAGCGTGGCGTTCCCTGGCCAGCACCAGTGACACGTCTGGGTACTTGCCAAAGGACATGAGCTTTTCCTTGCCCTCATGCTTGTATGCCCAGCGCCACAGTTTGCCGCCAGCGGGCGTGACCCAAAGATAAAGGCTCCCACCGTCGCTCAAGCGGTATGCCTCGTCCTAAGCCTTGGCCTTGCGAACTTCTTTATCCGTCAGGGCCATTTCCCCCCCCAATAGCCCCGTTTTGGAAGAGTACCCCCCGGCCAATAATAAAATACCCCCCAAAGTACCCCCCGTAGCGCTTGGCTTCCATAATACGCCTTTGAACACAAAAAGACGATATCCCCAGCATTTACTAGAATTTCTGCGTTTCTTAGGATGTCTCTGGATGCCTTGGGAAGAGGTCGTGGCGGAGGGAGAGGGATTCGAACCCCCGGTACCCTTTCAGGTACAACGGTTTTCAAGACCGCCGGTATCAACCGCTCACCCATCCCTCCGCGGGATTGTAGGGCTGTCTTCAATTGTACGGCCAATGGGCATTTCAGAGTGGTTCTCCAGTTTATGGATCGTTTCCGGCATCGACCGAGATGACTTTTACTTCCACCCCGGCGACGAAGTGGGTGCCGGGGGCACCCTCCAGGGTCGGGGCATTGCCGTGGGTTTTTTCTCCTCAACCGGCCTGTGAATTCGCCGGATTTGGTAGCATTGCGCTTGCAGCAGTCGGCACGATTGCGGGAAGTCTGCCTGGGCCACCGCAAACTGATCGAGCTGCGAGCTTCAGGGAGATAGCTCAATGAATGCGAGGCTGGATCAATCTTCTTCTGCTCTCGGCGCGACCGCGCGCAAGCTCGTAGCCCCGTTCAGCAAGGAGCTGGTGCTCTTACTTCACGAACTGGTAAGCGTGAATACGGTGGCAGTGCCCCCGCGCGGAAACGAGACGGCGGGGCAGCTCGTTTTATGTGAATTTTTAAGGCGTCATGGAGTCCGGTCTGAACTGTATCAGACAGAGATGCTCCACCGGACACGCAGCCAGTGGAGGCGCAAGGACCGGGACTATACCGGCCGGCAGAACCTGATCGCAACTCTTGCCGGGCGTGGTCGCGGAAAAAGTCTCCTCCTGAACGGCCATATGGATACGGTTCCTCCCGGAAGGTCTCCATGGCAAGGGTCGCCGTGGTCGGGCAAAGTGAACCGCGGCCGGTTGTATGGGCTGGGAAGCTTTGACATGAAGGGCGGACTTGTCGCGCAGGCGGCAGTTCTGTGCGCTCTTCGCCGCGCCGGCATTCGGCTGAACGGCGACTTGATGTTCGAGTCGGTGATCGACGAGGAGTGGGGCGGAGGAGGAGGAACGTTGGCGGCTCGTCTGCGGGGGTATACAGCGGATGCCTGCGTGGTTGCCGAGGGAACGCAGCTGGAGATCTACCGCGCCACGCGAGGCGGTTTGTTTGCCGATCTTTCAGTCGACGCGGGCGACCCTAAAAAGTACTTCTCACAAAGTGAGGTGTTAAGCCCGAGCATTGCGTTGGGCAGGCTGCTCGAGTGGGTGGACTCCTGGGCGCAGCGCCGGAAGAAAGTGAAAAACGTGGGCGCCTACGCGGATTTTGCCGATCCCGCGCCTGTCCAGGTGTTGGCGGTTGAAGCCAACAGCTTCGATCCGAATGTCCCGTGGAGTGTGCCGATGAGCACGGCGCTGCGCGTCTACTTCCAGTTCCTGCCGCACGAGGATGTGAAGGCAGAGGAGAAAAAGATCAGGCTTTCACTGAAGAGATTTTGTGCCGGCGATCCATTCTTCCGCCTGCATCCGGTCCATTGGAAAAGCCTGATCGATCCACCCCTGTACGGGCACGAAGTTGCAAAGAAACACCCGTGGACTCAGTGCCTGATTCACAGCGCGGCCCTCACTTTGGGCAGGGAGCCGGTGGTTACTGCCGCGCCCTTTCCGTGCGATGCGTCGCTGTTAAGCCGCGAATACGGAATCCCTACGCTGGTTTTTGGGCCATGCGGAGGAGGGGCGCACAATAAAGATGAGTACGTGGAGATCAAATCCGTGTTGCAGACGGCTGAAGTTCTTGTGGCCGCGGCCCTGCAATGGTGCTCATGAAACTTGCATCTTTCTGAGTATGCATCGATTGGATGCAGCGGAGACTGGCGTTCAACTCGCTTGCTTCAGAGTTAAAGCAAATTCTTCAAGCCTGGCTAAGTTAGCGCCGAAGTGAATGGTGTCAGGTGAAGTAACACTGAAGGAAGCCAGCAACAACCCCAAATCCATCGCGGAAGAGAACTCGCCTCTCATGACTGTATCCTGGGCAGATGGTTTGGCATTGAGCGGCAGTCCGGAAGCAAAGCCGGATAGAACGCCCGCGAGGAGCGCATCGCCGGCGCCCGCCGTGGAGACGACCTGCACGGCGGGTGCGGGCCGGTAGTTCCATAAACCGTCCTCGAAGGCATATGCGCCCTCTGCTCCAACGCTGATCACAATGCGAATGCCCGGCTGTATCTTGCGAAGAAGCGATGCGCAATCCGACAGAAAGCGCTGCGCATTCCGCGCGGAATACTCATAACCCGCCAGCCCGGCCGCCTCTTCCCGATTCAGCGCCAGCAGGTCCACCATGGACAATAACTTGAGTTCCATGGCTGCCGGAATCTCAGAGAGAGCGAAGGAGGCAGCACGAAAGTTACCGCACCGGGTGGCTAGCTGAAGAAACTCGAGCCTGGCCTCAAGCGGAACCTCCGGCAGGCAAAGCGCAACGCAGCGTTGCGCGTTACTGGCCATCACTTCTTCGCCTCTGCGAATGTCGTTCAGGTCCAGGGCCGATGCGGCTGAGTTACTGGCGGTAATATTGCCGCCTGCCCCGCCGGGATAGAGGAAACTTACGCTGAACAGGGTTTTGCGATCTGCGACTGTACGCACCCACTCCGTTCCTATGCCTGCGTTGTTCATTTCTTGCAGTAGCTGACGGCCTGCGGCATCCTCTCCGATAACTCCTATGGCCAGCACTCTGCAGGCATCCGCAGTCTCCCCGGATCCCATCAATGCAGCAATATAATGTTCGACTATATGAAGTTTGCAGTAATCGCGCGCTGGCAATAACTGCCCCAGCCTGCTCTCATCCCGGCCCAGCGTATGATCTCCCTCTAACCGAAACAGTACGCCTGTTCCGATGCCGCCGATGCCAACTACATGCGTAAAGCCCAATGCGGGATGAGACTTCAGCGCGCGACGCGTCATCTCAGATAAGCTCCCAATCAGGATTCTCACTTATCGGATGGCGAGCCGTCTCCAGCGTTGCTGTAATCATGGCGTCGGGATGCGTCTGAAGCAATGTCATGGGATATTCGGGAACGGGATCGCTGAACAAAGCGACTCGCAGCGCTGTTTGCTTCCAGGCGCCTGTATCGCTATACACCCGTATTTTGCGGGCCGAAAAACATTCACGGAGCCCGAGCGTCACCGACATCGGCGGCACGAACTGGTAGGCGGCGCCAAAACTCCGGTGGGCAAGCGCGATCAGGGTATCCACGTTGTTTTCCTGAATACGCACCGTGCTGTTGCGAAGATCATCGAGCGTCAGATGATGAAAGGGCGTTCGTCGAGCCTGGTTATACGCCACATGGCCATCCTGGCCCCATCCGCCCATGGTGAGATCGATCGGAGCTTCGGCGATCGCGTTCCTGACAGTATCCATAGTTGCGGGTGACAACCAATACCGCTGATCCTCGGGAACGGATAACTCCGCCAGTATCGACTCATAGAAGAACTGCTCCATGAATGTACGGAAATTGTATGGATGGTTGCGAGGCAGAAGACGGCCCTGCCAATCCAGACACTCATCCATGTGAAAGACGAACAGATTCTTCAGAGAGATGCCGCGCGAGTTTACCAATGCCGCAAATGGCTCATACCAGCACTTGGGACCGCAGGGGATGATTGCCCGCGTCATCAATCCTCGTTGATTGTTGCTCTCGATGACCGCGGCAAGTTCTTCCGCCATGAGAGAACCAAGAATCGTGGCATCGGCGACCTGCCGGTATGGGACGCGCAGATCGGCGCGAAGAGGTAACTCTTCCGCGGGGATAGAGCACCACTTATACAGCTGTGGGAGGTTAACGAAATCGGCGTGTGTACCTGCGGCAGTGTGTTTCATGCGGTAAATGTAAGACGTTCGAGGATTTCGGTTCGCATCTGCACGATGTAGGGAGCCTGTTGCTGGAATAACAGCGTGTGTTTCGGATCGTCTTCGAAACTATGCAATGCCTCCTGCACAGCGGCAAGACTTGGAAACTCGCACTCCCAGATCAGGGTATGGGTCGGTTCGCTGCCGGCCAGCGGTTGAGATCGAAGCCCTTTGGGAAGCGTTTCCGATTGGCGCTCAAGATCCTGGAACTGAGACTCGAGCGCGAGAAACTCTTGTCTGTGAGCAGGATTGTACGATTGGATGAAGCGGAGTACATATGTCATGAGTTACCCTTGGATGATACTTGAGTCAGGTTGAACAATGGACCGGATGTTATTTGGATATACCCTCACGTAATTGTTGTCAAGCGGGAAGGCAGGCGAATAAACTACACGCGCTCGCCGGTCCCCACGCTTGCCGAGTTTACATTTTACCTTGCAACTCATCGGCCAGGGCGACGGCGCCGTGAGCGCGCAATTTGATCCATCTTGTTGAAATGCGCCAGTCAGACTCAGTTGCAGGTGAGCCCGGTGGTGCCAACGGGAGCCAGATAGCCGCCGTTTGTACCGCTGAGGGTATAGGTCGTGGTGCTGCTCGACCCATTGATATTGCCTGAGTAGTAGACGCAGTGGCCGCCGCCATCGATGTTGCTGACGACGTTGGAGCCACTGATAACCAACCCGGACAACGTGGTCAGGTACGAGGTTCCGGTCACCGTCCAACTGCTGGCCGAGTCCAGCGTCAGTCCCACTGTTCCTCCACTGTTTGCGTTATTGATTGCGCCGGTCAGCGTGGATGGGACCGGGGTTGCCGAGCTGTCCTCATTCAGCGTCAAGGCAGCCGTGCTGATGGAGTCCGCAATCACGTCGCCCGTCAGGGTCTCGCCCTTGGCGGTGAAGGCAACGTTGCCTCCGTTGGCCCCCGATGTGCCCCATAGACTCAGGGCCTGCGCCGTCAGCAGGGTACCGTTGATGTCGGTGGTGGTCGGCGTGTCGTTGGTCACCGCCACATCGGTCAGCGAGATGGCGGCCGTGGTGTCGGCGACGGCGAACAAAGTCGCCGGATTGCTCTGCCCGCTTGCAGGAACACCGTCCGCGCAGCTCGCCGTCGTGGTCGCGTTGCAGGTGTAGGTGATGGAACCATTGGTCATGGTGAAGCTGGAGGTGCCCGGGGTGGCTGCTCCCGATGTGTCCTGGTTGAGGAGGATGCCGCGATAGTTGCCCAGGGTGCTGCTCAGCGTTGAGCCGGTCAGGGTTACCGAACTGGCGCCCTCAACCACCACCGCCTCGGCGTTGTTGGCGGTAAAGGTTCCATCTGTCGCCGTTACCGTGCCGCCCCCTTGATCGGTAGCCACCGCCGGACTATTTGGCCCGTAGGTCGTGGCGGTCACATTGGTCAAGCTCAGCGTTCCGCCTTCTGCCGCGTCCGCGCCGTGCGCATTGGCCCCCGCCGTGCTGTCGGTCACCGAACCGGTGGTGATGGTGGCGCCGCTGAGGGTGACGGTCGCGCCGTCGCCGGAGGCGAAGGCGCCGTTGCCGTATTGGCCGCTGGTAGTGATGCTGCCGCCGGTCATGGTGATGGAAGCGCCGGTGGCCGAGGTAGCGCTCGATCCGTAAGCCAGCACCGCGGCATTGGTTCCACTGTAGTTGCTATCGCTGCTGTTGCTGCCCGCGCTGCTGGAGACGATGGTCGGATTAGCCACCGTCACCGTGGTTCCAGAGTTCTCCGCGCAGAGCGCGCTCTGGTTGGCAGTCGAGACCGTAATCGAGGGGCTGGAGAGCGAATTTGTGTCGCCGGTGGAGTAGGCAATAGCCGCAATCGCATCGACGCTGTTGGCGCTGTCCTGCAGGCCGCAGTTCGATGAACTGGAGGAAGAGCTGACGATCAGGCTCAACGCAGTCGAGGTGCTGGTGGCAAAGTTGTTATCGCCGCTGTAAACGGCCGTGAGGGAGTAGGTGTTGGCGGGCGAAAACGAGGTAGCCAAGGTTGCCGTACCCGAACTCAGCGTCCCGGTTCCGAGCGAGGTTAAGCCGTTATTAAACGTGACCGTCCCGGTCGGTGTTCCAGTGCCTGCCGAGGGCGCAACCGTGGCTGTCAGGGTCACCATCGCACTCGCATCCGGCGAGGTGGGAGATGCCGTGAGCATGGTGGTGGTGGTGGTGAGGCCCGTGACGGAAAGGCTTACCGCGGTTGAGGTGCTGGTGGCGTAGGTTGAGTCGCCGCCGTAGGTAGCCGTGAGAGAGAACGTCCCGGCGGTGCTGAACGTAGGCGCAGGCGAAAGAGTCGCTGTTTCTGAACTCAATGTCGCAGTTCCCAGAGAAATTGTACCGTTATAGAAGGTGACTGTTCCGGTAGGCGTTCCGCTGGCCGCCGAGGAGGTAACCGTAGCCGTCAAAGTGACGCTCTGGCCTGTCTGCGCCGGATTAGGGGATGCCGTGAGCGTGGTGGTGGTGGCGGTGGTGCCGGTATTGCCGGCCGGCGCCTCCCAGAAGTCGCCGCAACCAGCCAGAAACGGCGTACCTGTGAGCATCAGCAGCATGAGGATCATTCCGGCGCTCATAGGTTTGTCTTTCATCGAGTCTCCTTTTTCGCTGTGCCGGAAACATGGGTGAGAGGGAATATTGCCCAAGGTGTGGCGTGATGGTCTGACTTCCATCTCATCTCTGGTAAAGACGAGATGGGCGTGGACGCCGCTCGAATTTGATCGCATATCACAGTTCTCTAACATTTCATCGGCGGCGCCGGACCAAATTCGGCCATGCCAAGCTGGAACGACGCCCCTGCGAAGCACGAATTTTACCATCCCCGCTTACAGGTTCGGAAGCACCAGTACTTCCACGCCACTGGCGGCGTCCTTCTGGCGGAATATCTGCTCGGTAGCCTTATGGAACTGCTCCGGTCTGGCGTTGGGAATGTCGGTGAAGGTTTGCGGATTGCGATCCGTCAGCGGGAACCAGGAACTCTCGACCTGGACCATGATGCGATGGCCGCGGCGGAAGGTGTGAAAGAGATCGGGCATCGTGAAGTTGATGTCGGCCTCCTTGCCGGGCGTCAGCGCTTCGGGCTTCTCCCAACTGGAGCGGAACTTGGCGCGGAAGGGTTCCCCGCGCAGCAACTGCTGATAGCCGCCCATGTGCAGCGGCGGATCGTCCAGGATGCGCTTGTTGGCGCGCGTTGGGCTTTCCGGTTCGTGGTAGTCCTCCGGGTAGACGTCGATCAGCTTGATGTCGAAATCGGAGTCCGTGCCGGAGCTGGCGATTTTGAGCCTGGGCGAGATGGGGCCGGCGATGGTCAGGTCTTCCTCGAGCGGCTCGGTCTGGTAGACCAGTACATCAGGCCGGTAGCTCGAGAAGCGCTGGTCGTCCACCATGTAGCGCTGGGGTACGGTATCGGTGGTGTAGCCCACGAAGGGCACGGGATGGTTGGGGTCGCTGACGTACTCGTCCACTCCTTTGGATTCGACAGGCGGATCGAAACTGAGCTTGCCATCGGCGTGGAAGTAGAGGGTCCTGGGCGCGGCGGCTTTGGGCGGCCAGGCGTCGAGGTTGCGCCAGACGTTGGTTCCGGTCTCAAAGACCACGGCTTTGGGCTGCGCCGCGCCCCTGCCCTTGAGGTAATGCTCGAAGAAAGGGAACTGGATGCGGGCGCGGAAGTACTCGCCGGTATTCGAGTTGAACTGAACATCGCCCAGGCGGCTGCCGTCGCCGCGCGCCCATCCGCCGTGAACCCAGGGGCCTTCGACCAGGGTAGTGGGCGTCTCTGGATTGAATTTGTTGATGGCGTAGAAGGTGCGGTAGGGGCCGGAGAGGTCCTCGGCATCGTACCAGCCGCCCACCACCAGCACGGCGCAGCGGACGTTCTTCATGTGGCGCGACAGGTCGCGCGATTGCCAGTAGCTGTCATACGTCCAGTGGTTGGCCTGGTCGTTGAAGAGCCAGTTGGAGCCCTTCAGGTAGAGCTTGTCGAGATTGGCGATGTTGCCGGCCTGGAGATAGAACTTGTAGCTGTCCGGGGTGCCGAAGTCGAAGGGGATGGTGGGTTTGGGAGTCTGCGGCCCGTTTTGCGGATGGAAGAAGGGGGCGTAGAAGTTGAAGCTGGCCGAGAGCATGAAGGCGCCGCCATGATAGGAGTCGTCGCCCAGGAAGAGGTCGGTCATGGGCGCCTGCGGGCTGGCGGCGACCAGGGCGGGATGGGAGTCGATGATGGAGGCCGAGGTATAGAAACCTGGGTAGGAGATGCCCCAGATGCCCACTTTGCCGTTGTTATTGGCGACCTGCTTGAGCAGGAACTCGATGGTGTCGTAGGTGTCGGAGGCGTCGTCCACGTCCTGGGGAGATTTCTTTTCGTCGATGTGGGGGCGCATCTCCACATAATCCCCTTCGCTCATCCAGCGCCCGCGCACGTCCTGGTAAACGAAGATATAGCCGCCCTTTTCGAATTCGTCCGAGGGACCGAGGCGCGGAGGATACTGGTCTTCGCCGTAGGGAGCGACGCCATAGGGGGTGCGGTCCATCAGAAACGGGTAAGGGCCGGCGGCCGAGTCTTTGGGCACATAGACCGCGGTGAACAGGCGTTTGCCGTCGCGCATGGGGATGCGGTACTCATATTTGGTGTAGTGGGCGCGGACGTAATCCTCTTTGGGCGCGTTGGGCGCAGGCTGCTGGGCTCGAACGAAGGGGAGGGCAAGGGCAAAAACGGCCGGAACAGCGAAGAAAAGGCGGCGCAGTTTGAGCATCGGGTACTGAAATCTCCTGATCAACCAGAGTAATTCATGGCGGCGCTTTGGCAGGGGTTCAGAGGCCAGAAATCGAAGGTCAGTTTAGAGTGGCCGGTAATTTGGCCTCACATTTTCACAATCCCAGGTCCAGAAATGACGATTTTCTTTATACGTTTCTTATACGCGGCGGCTCTGTCCGGGTTACCCTATATTCATATGTCCTGTATCAGCCGCCTGCGCCATCGAACGCCGGGGCTGCACCTTTTCCGCCAATAAAAGGAGAACTATGTCCACTGAGTTGCGCAATTTTCTCGCTCTCTCCTATGAGCAGTTGGAAGAACTCAACCTGGCTGCCAAGGCCGATCGCACCAACCGTGTGGCGTTAGGCGAGATTCGCGAAAAGCGGCTGAAGTATCTGACCGACGAAAAGCGGATCAAGGCCGTAACCGTGCTATTCAGTGACCTCGAGGGCCGCCTCCACCTGCTGGACTACGACAAGAAGTTCCTGCTGGGGGCTTATGAGAACCTGACCTTCGACGGCTCGTCGATCCGTGGATTTACCGCACAAAAAGAGAGCGACCTGCGTCTGGGCATCGACTGGAGCGCCTTCTACTGGGTGCCATCCGACGTGTTCGGCAACGGCAAGGTGGTGGTCTTCGGCAACGTCATCGACAAAGATGGAACCCCCTACTCCGGCGACCTGCGCGGGGTGCTCAAGGGCTACGCCGACAAGCTGCACAAGGATCAGGGCTACACGCTGAACGCGGCCACCGAGATTGAGGGCTTCCTGTTCGCCGGCAAAGACGCCGAGCAGATTTACCATCAGACGGGCAAGTTCGAGTTCATCTCGACGGGCGGCTACTACCACTCGCTGCCGCTCGATCCGCTTCGCCAGTTCATCGATACTTCGGCCGAAGTGCAGAGGGCGATGGGCTTCCAGAATGAAAAGGACCACCCCGAGGTTGCTCCAAGCCAGTATGAGATCAACTACAGCTATGCCGAAGTGGTGGCCGCAGCAGACCAGATACAGCTTTACAAGCTGCTCACCCGCCAGATCGCCAGCAACATGGGTTATACGGCCTGCTATCTGCCCAAGCCGGTGGTGGGCGTGAACGGCAGCGGCATGCACACCAACGTCTCGGTCTCGAAAGGCAAGACCAACCTGTTCTGGGACGAAAAGGGCGAAGAGCAGCTCTCCACCTTCGGCTGGAACTTTCTTGACCGCATCCTGACCCATGCGCTGGACCTTTGCCTGGTCTTCAACTCCAGTGTCAACGCGTACCGGCGTCTGGACCCGCACTTTGAGGCTCCCAACCAGATTCGTGCCTCGGCCGTCGACCGTGGCGCCATGATCAGGGTACCCATCGGCAACCACCGCTCCATGCGCACCGAGGTCCGCGCTGTGGCGCCGGACGCCAACCCCTACCTGTCGCTTTACGGCATCTTCAAGACCGGCATCGACGGCGATATCTCCAAGGCTGAAAATCTTCGCGCCGGTGGCCGCTACCTGCCTGACAATATCCAGAAGGCCATTGACGACTTCAAGTCCTCGAAATGGATCTCCAAGATCCTGGGCGAGGATGTACAGGGCCGCTATGTCGAGTTGAAGCAGGCCGCCGCCAACCGCTGCCCGCGCGAACTGGGCACCATAGTCAAGGGCTCCGAGGTGCAGTTCCATCACGCGGTCTATAACCAGTCGCTCTGGAATTTGTTCTAGAACGAGCTATGCGAAGCTGTTCAGGCAAAGGCCTGGAAGCTACGCGAAAACGAGACTGAAGTTCGCCTTGACACAACAGGCCGGAGCGGAAGCTCCGGCCTGTTGCGTTAAGGCAAGTTATTCCACTCCTGCTAACTCAATTGCACCTCAATCTTCGCTAACGAGGCATGTGGGAGGGCTATAGTGTTTCCACAATTGCTGTACTCCGGAACCACCGCCCTCCAGTGGCTCTTCCTCAAGAAAACGTCACTCTGCATGATGCCAGAGAGTCCACAAAAATTGTAAAACGCCGTAGCGAAAAAGACGTTTCCTAAACGGCATGACTTGGCGTGGTTAGTCACGCTTACCGTGTTTTCACCGACTGCACCCCGTGCATTTGATTGTTTTAGAGAGAGTGTTTGAGGCTCAGATGACAATATGCAGTTGCCTTATTGATGATTGTCGTGTCTCAAGAGGTTGTTTACATCGAAATCGAGCCCTGATCGGCTGATGGGCGGCATCTGATTCAGGCTAGCATGCGGCCTGTGCCAGTTGTACTGATGTATCCAGGGCAGGAGGTAGG
>Ga0187850_10003220_pt1 | contig 14106 bp, 8 predicted proteins | sample June2016WEW_4_15_FD_132436 | JGI IMG/M metagenome (GOLD analysis project Ga0187850, IMG submission 132436) | Peatland microbial communities from SPRUCE experiment site at the Marcell Experimental Forest, Minnesota, USA - June2016WEW_4_150 | ecosystem: Environmental > Terrestrial > Soil >... | reverse complement strand
GCGTGGCTGGAGATTCAGATCGAGGTGAAGAAGAAGGAGCCGCTGCGACTGCTGATCAACGCGACTAAATCGAACGACTTCGGCCGCTACCAGGCGTTCCTAAACGGCGTGAGACTCGGCAGGCCGATAGACTTCTATAGCGACGCGATCGTTAGCCAAGAGTTCCACCTGCTCGATTTCTGGCCGGAGCCCGGCACCTACATACTGCGGCTTCAGTGCGTGGGAAAGAGCGCGCAAAGCAGCGGGTACTACTGCGGCATCGAGTCGGTACGCCTCCGCGAGCGTCGCCCGAGAGTCGCGGAATACGGCCATGACAAAGATAAGGATTGGCGCCAAAACCCGACTCTCTATCGCTGAAACGCAGCTCGGACGAGTCCCTTGCATTACCCTTGGGATGCCTCGCCAGACTGCCCAATATTGCTCGCGACTCTGTCTAAAATTATAAATATCAGAAGGAGAGAGACCCGACTCCGTGAAAGTCAGGCAATTTGACTGAGGGATTCGGGCGCGCGGGCCTGGATCTGACCCGACTCAAAACGGGCTGTGACCGAGGTGTTCCTTTTTGAACAGACAGCTCAAGTCCCAACCTGTTAAATTCTTTAAGGATCGGGGGGGCGAAAATAAAAATCCCCATTAACGATTGTCGATCCAGATACAGCGAGCCGGTGCCTTATTCTGAAGAGTGCGGGCCGCGAGCGAAGTCAATCCGGAGCTGAAAGGAGATTCCCATGGGGCTAATCGTTCTGATTATCATCCTGATACTCTTGTTCGGTGGCGGCGGAGGCTATTACGGATACCGGAGATGGGGTTCGGGTGGAGGCATCGGAATCTTCGGGCTGGTCCTGCTTATCCTGGTGCTCTTGTACCTGTTCGGCGGATTGCGTATGTCCAGTTGAGGTTTTTTCTGAAACCGCGACAAGGCAAGAATCCATTAAAAGCTCGGCACCAGAGGCGAGATTTGCGCTCCAGTCTTTTTCGCCATTGAAGGCGGGCGACCAGGCGTGAGGCGATGAGATCTTTGCCTGTCCTGGTGTGCTGACCCTGGAGTTCCTGTCCCTTGACCGATTTTTCGTCCTGAAGCCACAACAATTATGGCTTACCGTGTTCCGCGGAAATCCGCGTCACCAACACGCTCAATAGACTCTTCGCGTTTCCCCCGCCAGTACCTGCTTGCCTTATTGCTTGTGGCAATCATCGTTGTTGTTTTCTGGCGCGTGGCAGGATATGAGTTTGTCAATTATGACGACGACCAATACGTGTACCAGAACCCGCACCTGCGCTCCGGCTTGAGCTGGGAAGGGATCACCTGGGCTTTCACCAGCGTCTACGCGTCGAACTGGCATCCCGTTACCTGGCTGTCGCACCTGCTGGATGTGCAGCTGTTTGGTCTTGATGCCGGGTGGCACCACTGCATCAATCTCCTGCTCCATTGTGCCAACGCGGTTCTACTCTTGTTGATCCTTTTCCACATGACGCAAGCGCCATGGAGGAGCGCTTTCGTCGCGGCACTGTTTGCTCTGCACCCGCTCCATGTGGAGTCGGTGGCGTGGATAGCGGAGCGCAAGGATGTGCTCAGCACGTTTTTCCTTCTCCTGACGATTGGCGCTTACGCTCGATATGCGAAGCGGCCTTGCCGGGCTCGCTATCTAATCGTGGTCGCGCTCTTCGCTCTTGGCCTGATGTCCAAGCCGATGCTGGTAACATTGCCCTTTGTGCTGCTTCTCCTGGACTGGTGGCCGCTTGGGAGAGTCACCCGATTTGATGGCGAGACGCTCGCACGCCTGATCCGGGAGAAGCTGCCTCTTCTTCTTTTGTCGCTGGCTTCGAGCGTGGCGACATACGCGGCGCAGGTTAAAGGAGGAGCGGTCCGTTCCCTCCAGGCTTATCCTTTGGGAATCCGCATTGCGCATGCATTTGTCTCATACGCCACCTACGCGATAAAAACCGTATGGCCCTCCTCATTGGCAGTGTTCTACCAACACCCGTGGCTGACGCGCGGCGGGGATCCTGACTGGCAAGTTGCGGGCGCAGTCATCTTGATTGCGGCAATCTCCTTTCTAGCACTGCGGCAAGTGCGCCGCCGCCCGTATCTGACGGTTGGGTGGCTGTGGTACCTGGGCACGCTCATTCCGGTGATTGGATTGGTGCAGGCAGGAAGCCAATCGATGGCCGACAAGTATACCTATGTGCCCTTGATCGGGCTGTTTGTCATGATTGCTTGGGGGGGCAGCGAGGTGCTTGCGTCGTTGCGTACTCCTACGAAGATTGCGGCCGCGCTGGGAGTGACTCTATTAGGGAGTCTCGCGGCGGCATCATGGTTCCAGGTTGCGCACTGGCAGAACAATGTCACCTTGTACACACACGCTCTACAGGTCACGGCGCATCTTAACTGGATCGCAAACTACAACCTCGGCAGGGCTCTCGAAGCACAGGGAAAGCTCGAAGAAAGCATACCCTACTATCTCGACGCGTTGCGGGCTGCCCCAAATGATGCCAGAGCCCACAACAATGTGGGGAGCGCGTTTGCGGCACAAGGAAAGTTTGATGAGGCCATTCGCCTTTATCGCGAGGCGCTGCGTCTCGATCCGAAGTACGCCGAGATCCACGATAATCTGGGAAATGCACTCGCGGCGCGCGGGAATCTTGATGAGGCCATCAGCCATTACCGCGAGGCGATCCGCCTCGATCCGAAGTGCGCCGATGCCTATCGCAATTTGGGAAATCTCCTCATAAGCCGAGGTGAAGTTGAAAATGCCATTGCCAACTATCGCTTGGCCCTCAGCATCGACTCGGATGATGTGTTGACGCACAACAATCTGGGAAATGTGCTTGCGGCGCAAGGAAACATTGACGAGGCCATCACCCATTTCCGAGAGGCGCTGCGTCTCGATCCGAAGTACGCCGAGATCCACGACAATCTGGGAAATGCACTCGCGGCGCGCGGGAATCTTGATGAGGCCGTCAACCATTACCGCGAGGCGCTCCGCCTCGATCCGAAGTGCGCGGAAGCCTACCGTGATTTGGGGGATTTACTCATAAAGCGGGGTGATGCTGAAAATGCCATTGCCAACTACCGTCTGGCCCTCAGCATCGAGCCGGATGATGTGTTGGCGCACAACGGTCTGGCAAATGCGCTGATACGTCAAGGAAACATTGATGAGGCGATTGCCAATTACCGGGAGGCAATACGCATCAATCCGGCTTACGCCGAGGTTTACTGCAACCTGGGATTAGCATTGGCAAAGCGTGGACGGATTGACGAAGCTGTTACGTGCTTTCGCGAAGCTTTGCGGCTGAAGCCTGGATTTCCCGCAGCGCTTCAGTATCTCGAACTTGCCCTCGGAAAGAAGTGAGCATCACCTCATCAATCTCTACCTTCGCGAGTGCGCCATGCAGCGCAAAAGACTGGCACTCAAGTGGGTGTCATGATGAGGCCGAAGAGGGTCGCGGGGAGTGATTAGCTCCCCGCTCCCACACCACCGGACGTGCGGGTCCGCGTCCGGCGGTTCAGAAGGATCGACCTGCCGCGACAGGTAACCCGGACGGATTCGCAGCCGGGTACTGAAACGCGATCCAGAGGTCACGCAACGAGACTAAGCCCTGTGATTCCAGCCATGTGTCGTTCAGGCCTCAAGGTTAAGGTTTATTTGACTAGTCTGACTAGATACTGTATTCTCGGGATATGGAATACTCGATCTACGAGGCGAAAGCCCGTCTCAGCGAAGTCATGCGAATGGTCAAGGCCCGGCGCCGGGTTGTGATCACGGAACGCGGTGTGCCCATCGCAGAGATCATTCCCTACGCACAAAACAAACCCCAATCGCTGGCTGACAGAATTGCAGGGCTGGTCAAAGCGGGAGCGATCTTGCCGCATCAGGAGCCGTTTCGTCCCGAGCCGTTGATCCTCCGTGCGGGCGCAGTCGAGCGCTTTCTGCAGGAAGACAGGGAGTAGCATTTCGTGAAAGCAGCTTATATTGACACTTCGCTCGTTATCGGTATCAGGTTCCAGAAATCCCCTCCTGCAACCGTTCGCATGGTCCGGCGATATGAGCTTTTTTCGAGCGAACTTCTGATTGCCGAAGTGCTGGCATTCGGAAAGCGGGAGTCGATGGCCGAGGATCTCCTCTGGGATGCGCTCAAGGGTTTGTCCTGGATCATCCCCGATGGCTCCATTTCAGAAGCGTTGAGGCGCGTCATTCACTTCGGCTATGCGCGAGGCGCCGATCTCTGGCACTTGGCCTGCGCGTGCCATCTGAGCCCTAATCCCGGAGAGTTGGCTTTTCTGACCCTGGATGAGCAACAGCGTCAACTAGCCTCGCACCTGGGTTTCCATGCACCGCAATTGGCGCGGAAATAATAGGAAATCTCTTCAATCGGCAGTCTCGACCAGCGGCAACGAGCCGATGTAAACTTCCCCTGTGGTGCCATGGATGGAGAGAACGTCGCCAGTCTGCACGCGATGTCGCACCTCCCGCCGGGCATCGACAAATACGGCCTCGTTCTTCCGGGGATTGACCTTGAGCCCGGCCGCTCCCAGCACGGCGCTGAATCTCTTGTGCTCGATGCCGTTGACCGCCACTGCCGCGTGGGAAGTCGAGCCGCCCTTGGCGGTCAACACTCCGTCCGCGGACAGTATCAGCGGAATGTCGTCCGGTGTCGGATTTTCCAGCACGAGCAGTACGCCGTCCACATCGTCGCGCCCGGACTCGATGATCGCCGTCATCTGCAGGCGGCCGGGCTCATCGAAGGCGACGAGTCCGCGAAAGCCGCCCCCGCACACGCCGTTGCCGCGCGTAAGCGCCTCCCTGCGTCCGGCAAAGTTGCAGACCTTTTTCCCCTCGGCCGTCTCTGCCATGCGCGTCTGCAAAATGCTGAGTTCGCCTCGCTCGACTGTGAACTCGATCTCCTGGTCAGTGCCCATAAAGCTGTGCAGCGTGACCGCGATATGCTTGATCCGCCGGTGCAGCATCGGCATGATTCTGGGCAGCTCACTGATCGGCTGCAGCGAGTTGATGCCCGTGACGCCGCCGACCAGGTCATCCCCGGCCGCCGAGAATTTGATTTCGCCAGCCAGCGCGGGAGTGCCGCTCCTGGTCATGGTGGTACGCGGGATCACGCCGGTAAGCGAAGCCTGCGTTTCGTCCATGCCTTCCCCGACGTAATCGTTGCGGCGATTGCCGGAGGCCATCTCTTGTACAATGACCGCGGTGTGCCAGCTGTGACACAGTCCCTTGAGTTCGCGATAGCGCTGTGCCCGCTCTAAATGCCAGGAAGCCAAGACGGCCCGAACGGCCGCGAACAGCTGTTGCTGGGGATCACTCAATAGAGCGTCCAGTTCCTCGCCAAATCCTTTATGGCGCAGGATTTCCTTCGACGCCTCGGCGATCTCCCTCATCGTCTCCCAGGGCAGCTCATGCTTGAAGCGTACCTTGTGACGCTCCTTGGCTTCCTCGACCAGGCCGAAGGTCTCCATATCGACCTCCCAGATTGCCTTGCCCATGGAAGCAAGGAAGCGGCGGTAGGCGTCGTAGGCCTGCCATGGGTCGTGTTCGGCCAGCTTGCCCGCGATCCGGTCGTTCATGCCGACGAAGACCACGGTAGAGAGCATTCCGGGCATCGAGAAAATCGAACCGCCGCGCACGGCGAGGAGGAGCGGCGTGTTTGCGTCGCCGAATCTCTTCCTACGGCCGCCGGCCTGAGCCAGATCGCGCTCGAGGATCTCCAGGTGATGCAGGATTTTCTCGTTGAGCGGGCCCGGCTCTGGAGGATCAGGTGTAGTGCGCGCAAGCGTTGCAGGCAGAATGAAGCCGTCGCGCGTCGGAATATTGAGAAGGCTGATGTAAAGAAGCCCGCTTCCCTTGCTGCCATAAGCCTCCCGCAGATTCACATTATCGCCCAACTGAGCGAGAATTTCTTCCCGGCGAGAAATATGCAGAATCGGGGGTGTCCTTCCGGCCGGCGGCAATGGCGTTGCGCCTGACCTCAGGCTCTCCTCTTCTGCTTGGCTGCGAACATGGGCCCGAGCGATGTCGCAGAATTGTGCGATCGCCTCCAGGTCATGCAGGTACCGTTTGAGATTGCCGAGCAGCGCCATCAAATCCTGGTCGCTTAAGCGCAGCCGCTCCGCCATTGCGTCGCAAGGAGCCGTCGTCTGGCGCAAAATCTTGTGGTACAGATGCTGGATGTGATCCAGGACGTTGGTGATTTCCTCACGGCTTCCCGCGGCGTCCACCAGCATGGCGCCGAGATCGTCGAGCTCCCGCGAGGAGAAGCCGTCATAGCCGAGGTTAACGATCAGACGGCGAATGATGTCAAAACACCGGCCGAGGTCCACGCCGTGCTTTTCGAATTCGGCAGCAGTGCGGCGCAGCACCAGGTAGCCCATCTCCTCGAGCAGGCAGTCAAGCTGGTATAGGTGGCAGCGCGACTCCCCGAAACCGCCGAGTTCGATCCTGCGGTGCACCATCTGCCGGAACGTGCAGATCTGCGCGAAAGTCGCCGTGGAAACCTGCTGCCGGCAGGAGTCGATCACCGCCTGGAGTTCACGGAAAAGCTCATCCTGGTAAAGCTCCTTGAGCGATCGTATCAGGCCCTCGATGCATTGGCTCGCCCGCAGCGCCCAGAGTTCGGGATCGAAGTTTCCGCCATGGAACTCGAGGCGCTCGAGCTCGGCCAGTTCGCGGCGTAAAGGCGTCTCGATCTCCGGCGGCAGCGTGAAACTGTCGATCTTGCGCTTGATGACTCTCAGATGGTGGCGATAGATCCAGCTGTTCTGCGCCCGGATGCCTTCTGAGATCAGGGTCTCGAGTTCTTGGTCCAGGCTGTTGCCGAACTCGCATTGTAACAGGCTCTCGGCGTAGAACTCGCGCCACTCTTCGATCCGGCTCAGGGTTTCCGAGGCGCCGAGCAGCTTTTCCAGGTTGGCGACCAGGCGATGGAAAATCCCGGCGAGCGCATCCCGGTGAGGTGCTTCCAGATCAGACGGCGACAGCTCGCAGAAGCCCAGCTCGGCGAGCGGCTGTGGATCGGAGGTCTCGAGATATGAGAGGTACGCCCGCGCCAGGCACAGTGTGCGCTGCCCAAGCGCATGATGGCTGCTGCGGCGAATTTCGTTGATGATTGCACTGCCTCGGACCTGCACCTCCGCCAGCTGGATGGTGATGTTCCACACCTCATCGATAAGGTTGGGACGGAGCACCAGAGCCGACAGATTGCGGACCAGAACGCGCGTGATGAATCGCAGCCGTCGGCCATAGGGGCCATTGAGCAGGCGGGCCAGCTCGTCCATGAGATTCCGTATCTCCGGCTGCAGATTCTTGGCCCCGATAAACGCCCGGGAAACCATGCCGCCGAGGTTCGCCACCATAAAATGGAGCAGATAGTTGGCTTTGTCGATGTTGGCGCATAAGTTGATCTGGGCCAGCAGGGCCGCTATATCACGGATTCGGGTTACGGCGATCTCATCGATCCCTTCATCCTCAAATTCGTAAAGCTCATCTTCGAGGTCGACAGGCTGAATCAGGGCGGTCCCGGCATCGAGTCCGGCAAAGCGCGCAATCAGCGTGTCGGTCAGGATGGTGCCGGGAGACAGTTTCCTGGGCGCGAGCGGCAGGGCTTTGTGATTGGAGACGACGTAGGTCACCAGATTGTTTTCGATCACGTAGGGGATGAGGATCCGCTCGCCAGCCCGCAGTACCCGGTTGTTGGCAATCTCGAGGCGGCGGCCGCCGGCGCAGAAGGTCTCGATGCTGATCAAAAAGCTGCACAGCGCAGCCGCCCGCTGGGTCTCGTCCGGGTGCTGGAGGGCATGCGCGAGGGCTACCGTGACCGTGGCGATCTCCGCCTGCTCGGCTTTTGTCAACAACTCAGCGAGGCGCGCGCCAGGATCGATGGGCTGCGCGAGCATCGGCGCTGAAGCCGCCATCGGCCGCTCTGCCCGGTCGTCCTCTGAAGGCAGAATCGCGAGCGCTTCCGGAGTTTCTCCGGACGGGACTTCTAGAGCGGCTGCATCGCCGGCATAGATCCCGGCAAGGCGTCGGATCTCGATGTGGAGAGGGCGCCCTGCATCCTCGAGCACCCGGCTTGCTGCACGCAATGCCCGCACGTAATCAGACCACTGACTGCCGTCGATCGGCACCCTGCACTCGGCAGCCAGGCGCCCAATCAACCCGATCATTTCCTCGCGCAGGATTTCATAAAGCTGCTTGCCCTGAATGTGAGCGATCGCCCGGCCCAGCGCAAGGGATGCCGAGAGTATGGCGTTCATCCCGAGATTCTGCTTGCGCTGCATGACCGCAACCGCCCGATCCGGTGTCCACTCTTCCGGGAGCTTGCCGCGCCGCTGCGCCATGCGTAGCTCCAGCGCCAGCAGATCGCGGTCGATGTCGCACAGCGTCCGCGTTGCTAGATTGCGTCCCTCGAAAAATGGGGCGATCATCTGGAGGATATTGTCCACGGCATTCAGACAGCCTTTTCCCTGATAGCGTCGCGCGCGTTCAAAGAGATCGCGGAGTGCCTCATCGCCGGCCGCCACAACCCGGCCGAGATCCACGCTTTTTTTGAAGGCGAAAACCTTCGGCTCGATTTCGTCGAAGAGGGCACGATGGGCGTCGATCAGCTCCACATGTTCAGCTCGCTCGATCACCGCATCGACCAGATGGATGGCCTCGCCCGCGCCTGCTGAAGTGCCCAGCGGCGTCGCCCCCCGGAACTGCAGTGCAACCCCCGCCTCAGGCAGCGCCAACTCGACCTCGACACCCACGGTCGGAATGCCGGCATTGGTGGGTTCTTCGTAACCCCAGACCTTGCGCACCAGCGCTCTCTGCCCCTCGATCAGCGCCGGAACATTCGAGGCATCGGGCGCCCGGCGCATCAGCGCGGCCACGGCCTGGTACTTGACCAGCCGCTCGGTGTTGGCGCCGCCGCCGCATTTGAGCCCCAGGGCGTTGGCTGCCAGCGCGATATGCGCTTCCATGTCGTCGTTGGGGCTCTTCGACCGGTGTGAAACCACAAGGTCGAGCCCTTTACCGAGCGCCACCAGCATGGCGATCAGCGTTTCATAGAGCGAGCCGATCTGATTGGGCTTGATCAGCGCCGTATTGATCAGACCCTGCCCGGCGGCCATCTCGATGGTGCGGTCGTTGGTCGTGACTAAGTCGTCGCCGATGATGAACAGCTGGTCGCCGAACTTCTCCAGCAGCTTCTTCCAGCCCTCATGGTCATTCTCCGAAAAACCGTCTTCGATGGCGAGGATGGGTATTTCGTACTGTCGGATTGCCTGTTCGTAGATCGCCAGCACGCCGTCGCGGTCCAGCACGATCTTGGCCTTATCACGCCAGAAAAGGTACTGGCCGATGGCATCCGGGATATTGTTTTCCTCACGATACGCGATCTCGAGCTCGCTCATGGCGGGGTCGAGAGCAATAGCGACGTCCCTCCCGGGACGAAGGCCGCACTCTTCGATCGTCCGGCGCATGAGAGCCCACAGCCGAACCTCGGGGAGCGGATAGTCGCTGCGATCGATGTAGGGCGCCAGCCCGCCCTCCAGACCTATCCCCATGACACGGCAACCCTCCTCCTTCTCTATCACCTCCTTGAGCCGGTTTTGGAGACGCACAGTCATTTCCTGCGCTTCCTGGTAATCGGAGGCTCCGAGGATCAGGAACATTGCCTCCTGCATGCTGATGTTCGACTCGGGGTATTCCTTCTCCGTGTGCCTTCCTCCCATGCCGCAGTTGCGAAATTGCCAGGGGGCGGTAACCATGCCCAGACGCGGGTGCACCGCCTGCTGCAGGCGTTCGTCAAGCATCCGGCGCTTCATGCGCCGGGCCAGCTCATGCCATTTTGCCTTGTCCGTCTTGGCAGCCACCTGCGCGGCCGACATCCGTGCGCGCGCCTCGCGCTCTTTGAATTCCCTGTACTTGCCGCGGTCCGCCAGGCGGAAATCAAGCAGCCCGACGATGCCGATGCCCAGGAACAGCCGTCCCAGGTATATGGCCGGCGCGGTCCCGGTCAGGAGCCCCAGCATGATCAGCGCCCCAGCCGGGGGGAGTGCAGCCCACGCCAGGTTGCGGCTCGCGCGCGGCCCGGCAGCTGCCACGGCGAGGTTGTAGGGAGCGTCCGGATAGTAGTTCAGTGCCTCGCGCCGGATCCCTTCCGCTCTTCCAAAAGGCGCCAACAGGAAAACACGGGCATAGTAGAGAAGCCGCGGCAGAAGTGGCCGCTCGAGCTGGCATTGCACCCGTGCCGCCAGAGACTCGCTCAAGGCATTGAGCCGTGCCGCCGTCAGGAAGTGTCCCATCTCGTGGACGGCAATGCCGGTGTGGAAACTGATGTAAAGAAAAACAGCAGACAGAATCGTTTCGGGGCTCCAGAAAATGAAGCGCAACACCTCGGACTTGAAAAGCGAGGCAGCCGGGAGCCCCAGGATCGAGGAGATGAAGGCGACGTGAAAGGACACGAGGATGTGGTTTGCGATCACCCACCCTTCCTGGAGGTGCGCGGGGGCGGACGGAGCGGCCTGTCCCGTTCGTTTGGCAGAGAGCACCGCATTTCTCCTCTGCAGATCTGCAAAGCGCTTGGTGTCGGACCCGAAGAAGGAAAACAGCTACGTCAGCTACATTAACACAGGCTCCTACAAAAGCCCTAAGATTCGATTGGTGATGCCGCATTCGAACACGCCGGTGAGGAGCCCTATGTATGCCCAATAGAGTGGCTTGCCGAGCGATGCGCCCGCCACGCGGAGAAGGCCTTGCCGAACGATCGCGTTGGTCGGCAGTGCCCAGATCATCTTCAGCAGCACGGCCACCACCCAGGCACCGGCGCCGATTGCCAGGGGCCGCCACATCGAGCGTGAGGCTCGAGTGGCAATGAAGGTGCCGAGGACAGCAACGAGCACCATTCCCGTCCCGGACAGCAGCAGCCACGGTGACGGCGTGGACACGGTCCCTCCTCGTAAATCGGCGCAACCGGCGCCGAGAACAGCGAATGATGTAGGCGATGGCGTTGAACCCGCCGGGACGTCTTGATCCGCCTCAATGATCACCCGGATACAGCTGTGCCAAATGGCTGGTGACGGGCCTCGCTGGCCGCATAATGTATGCGGGGATCTGGAGAGTGAAGAATCATCAAAATATTTTCCAATCAGGGCTTTGCCGTCGTCAGTCCCGCATTTCCCATCAGCCCGATATTTCCTTCCAGGTGCCGCGATTCATAAAATCGTTGGCCCTCCGTTCCGCCTCGGTCACGATCGCGTCGTCGTAGCCCATCAAGCGCAACAGCTTGATGGCATTTCTGCTGCTGGCCCTGCCTTCATAAAGCTTATAGTCGAAGACGATGCTGTTGTCCGCAATCCTCTCCTGGAAATGCACATTTTGGAAGTACTTCTCAAGGATATGAGTGAGCTCCACGTCGTGAGTCGCTGCCATGCACATGCATTTGTGTTTCGCGAGATGGAGAAGAACTTGGGAGGACGCGGCAATCCGTTCCACGGTGTTGGTGCCGCGTAGTACCTCATCAATAAGACAGAGGCAGGGCACTTTCTCATTCAGATAGTCCAGGATCCGTTTGATGGATTTGATCTCGGCAATGAAGTAGCTCTCGCCGTTGCGCAAACTGTCCCTGAGCGCCATGGAACTGAAGACGGCATAGAAGCACGATGAGTACTCCCGCGCCAGGCATGTACAAATAGACTGGGCAAAAATCGCGTTAATGGCAACCGTCTTGAGGAACGTTGACTTTCCCGACGCATTGGAACCGGTTACCAGGAGAGGTCCATGCATCGAAAGGGAATTTAATACAGGGTCCTTGAGAAGTGGATGATAGCTGTCCTGAAATCCTAGGTAATTCCCTCCGCCGGCTGCTTGTTTTACCAGATTTGGAGTTACATAAAAGGGAACACTTTCACGGTATGAGGCAACAGAAATCAGACTGTCTATCAGCCCGATGGCTTCATAGACCTCCATTAATTCGTGCCGATGCTCGAAAGTCACTTTGAGGAGATATTCGTATTCTATCAGTTCACGGAGCAGGATGATCTTGATGTATTCGGTGAGAATATCAGCTAAAGAGCCCGTGGAAATGAAGAACAGGAAGAACGTTCTTCTCTCAATTGTTTTAATTTGCGAGAAACAGGTTGCAAGTGTGCCGTTTAGTTCGCCCAGGCCGGCGATTCTGGCGTTTATGATCTCCCTCATGCATCGGACAACGCGGACAACGTAACTCAAGATCCCCAAGTCCAAACCAATCTCAGACCGCGCGTTGTAATAGACAATCATGTTGGTCACGAGCGAAACAAGGATCAGAAGGACTCCGAGACCCGTATTAAAAAACAGAAACAACGGGGCTAACAGAGCCAGAATGGACAGGAGCCTGTAAAGCATGGCCTTCCAGGGCTGACGGGGGCTCGCGTGAAAGAAATAATCGGTGACGTTGATGAGGCGCTTTTTGCCTAATCTGGCAAGGATGGTCTGGATCGCAACCCGGTCGGAGCGGTGGCTCTGAATAAACTCTATGAGCTTTTGCCTCCTTGTCAGCGTCTCAGGTACAAAGGAAGGTTCTCTGAGCAGCCTGTAAAGGGTTTCTTCGCCTGGTGTGGAACCCGTATTGTTGAGCCTGATGAAAACCTCATCCATGTCCAGGTCATGCCAGGTGACATCGTCAATGGTGAAGGTCGATTTCTGCTCGTTTTTGCGGTTAATGAAGTAGCTTGAAATCGATTGCAGTTCCTCTTCTTTGTACCTTTCTGACGGATCCTTTGCCCAGGACTCGACAATGCGTCTCTTGATAGCTCTCTTCGCCTTGCGTGCACTTGCAATGGAAGTTGCGAAGAGAATAACGACTGCCAGGGACAGCAGAATCACAGTCACTATTGTCGAACTCATGCGAAAATCCGTCTTCAGATCAGGCTGCCGCGGGCGCGATTGCCCCGTCATGCCCGGACAATTTGCGAACGGCTTTTGGAGGTGGCGGGCAAAGCTTATCAAAGGAGCGGTTAAAAAGCAGTCAGAAATCTCCCGGGTGTTGACGGGGAAAAGACAGCCGCGAAAATCACAGAGCGGGCAACCAAGAATTCACCACAGATGCACGCAGGCAAAACCAATGCATCCCCTCCAAAGCACACTTCGCCCCAGGCGGTGCCAGGAGAATCGTCGCAGTTCGGGAACGGAAGCCAACTGGAGGTCTATCCCGTCCCATCGAACGACCCGGGGTTATCCTCCTAGCACTTGTACGGGGGACTGACGACGGCACGGTCCTGACCACATAAGATTTCGACAATTCTTCACCCTCCAAATTCACGCTTACATCAAGAAAACAGACCTGATTATTGCACCTGAGACCGATGACTATGCATGGTGATTTCAAACAGGCCTGGAAATTGGGACGCATACAATCGGGGATTACTCTAACGCATCGAATGCAGCTCTTAGATTGAAAAATCGGCCTACGAGTGGTTCCCGTTTTGAAATGGTTATAAATCGCGGAATTCAGATGAATCAGCACATTCGTGATTTTGGCGACATTAACGCGCGGAGGATAAAACCATGAAGCTGCCCGAATCCAGTCGATTCAAAAGTGTCGCACGTGTTTTGCTGCTGGTGGCCGCGCTGTCGCTGGTCGGTCCGGCCTGGAACATGATTAAGAACATCTTTGCGGGGAGCGGTGAGGCCGGAGCCGCCGGACTGGCGGCGGCCAGCTCGGCACCGGATGGCGCTGTCCTCGGAGACCTCGCAAGGCCGCAGGAGGGGCGCTCGATGCGGGCCACATCAACCATGAGAGTGGGAGAGATACGCCGCGGCCCAAACGGCGAACGCAATACAGGCGAAAAACTAAGCGACAACCGGGGGCTTTTTAATGCGGCGGGGAGTTATGTTCCAAAGTTATTACTACTTTTCCTCGAGCGTGCCCTTCTTCGAGATACCGGATAGCCCCAGGGACCTCACTCAAACCGTAACGCCTGTCGATTACCGGCGTTACCTTTCCGGCCTCCATAAGCTCGCGCATGATGGTCAGGTCCTCTTTGCTCCGTCTCATCAGAATCATGGACAGCTTCTGGCTCACGAACCGTGAAAACACAAGCGTTGTGATCACACGAGCCAGAAAACCGAT
>Ga0187850_10003209_pt1 | contig 14144 bp, 9 predicted proteins | sample June2016WEW_4_15_FD_132436 | JGI IMG/M metagenome (GOLD analysis project Ga0187850, IMG submission 132436) | Peatland microbial communities from SPRUCE experiment site at the Marcell Experimental Forest, Minnesota, USA - June2016WEW_4_150 | ecosystem: Environmental > Terrestrial > Soil >... | reverse complement strand
GCGAGCTTTATCGCCTCGACGCAGGTGTGCAGGTATTGAATGCTGTTGAGGCCCATCGCCTTGAGGTCATAGCCTTCGAGCATGTTCAGGGCGATCAGTTCCGCCGGCCCCTGGCTTGCGGATGCGTTCTTGAAGATCTGGTAGCCGCGGTAGTTGATGGAAACCGGCTCTTCGACTTTGGCCGTATAAGACGCAAAATCTTCGTAGCGGAACAAGCCGCCGTTCTCTTCAGAAAACTTCCCCATCGTCTGGGCGATGTCGCCTTTGTAGAAACGGTCCCGCGCCGCCTTCAGCGCTTCATGCCGTCCTTTGGAAGCGTTCTCCTTTTCCGCCTCTACGAGTTTTTTAAACGTGCGCGCCAAGTCCGGGTTTTTGAAAATATCACCCGGTTTGGGGGCGTTGCCGTTCGGGTAGTAGACCTTGACACTGGTGGGATACTTCCGCAGCTTCTTGGAGCCTGCAATCGTTCCGGCGAGAGAGTTGCCGATGGGAAACCCGTTCTCCGCCATGTCGATGGCCTGTTCCAGAACTTGCGCAAAACTCATCGTGCCCCAGCGATCCAGGAGGATGTACCAAGCGTCGACCACGCCGGGAACGGTGCCGGACAACAGGGTGTCGTCCACCGGCAGCCTGCCCCCGTTGTGTTCTTTGTACCAATCGATCGTTGCCAGTCGCGGGGCCGTCCCCTCGGCGTTGATCGCAAGGACCTTTTTTGCCTTGGCATCGTAGACCAGGATCTGCGCGTCGCTTCCCACGCCGTTGAGCGCGGCATCCGCCACGGCCAGAGCGGCCTGTCCGGCAACCGCAGCGTCAAAGCCGTTCCCGCCCGCCTCCAGGATGCGCACTGCCGCCCTTGTCGCTTCGAGCTTCATCGAAGATACGGCGTACTGGCGGCCGCGAATTACCGGCCGCATTTGGTGGTTGGTTTCCTGCTGATCCTGAGCCGGAATGCCCACGGCTGTGAAGAGGCAAACTAGCAGGGCAATAGGTGCTGACGCCAGGGATTTGCGCATGTCGGATTCCTCCCGAGGAAAGTCTGTGAAGCTAATTCGGTGACAGGCACCTTTTTTCGTTTTACTTCTGCAAGTCTGCCGCGACTTACGAGACGAAAAAGGGTGCCTGTCACCGAATTCGCTCAGGGTCGTGTCTTATTCGATGCCCAACTTCATTTGGATCTTCTCCAAGGATATGCCCTTGGTTTCCGGCATTATGAAAATCACCCAGAGCAGCTGGCCGACACAGCAGACTGCGTAAAATGCGAATGCATGCCCGCCGGATTGGGCAGCGATGATGGGGAAAGTCCACGAAATCAGCGCCGCCATCACCCAGTGCGTGAAGCTGTCCAGCGCCTGACCACGCGCACGCACGCGGTTGGGAAAGACCTCGCCGATGAACACCCAGATAACCGCGCCCTGGCCGAATGCGTGTGAGGCAATAAAGACGATAAGGCTGCCCAGAAGCATCTTGCCGCCGGTCCCGGAGTAAAAGGAGTACGCCGCCGCACTCAGGCTCAGGATGTACCCAATCGAACCGACGAGCATCAGGTTCCGGCGCCCGAAATGATCGATGACCGCCATCGCGGCGATCGTGAAGATCAGGTTGGTGAAGCCGATGATAACCGACTGCAGCAACGCATCGGTCGCGCCATAACCCGCCATTTTGAAAATGAACGCAGTGTAATAAATCAAGGCATTGATTCCTGAGAGCTGATTAAATGCCGCGATGGCCACGGCAAGCATGATCGGCTTGCGGTATTTCGCCTGGTAGAACCTCTCCTCGAGGGTGTGATGTGTCAGATCGAGCGAGGCCTGAATGTCCCTGATTTCCTCTTCCACGTTGCCTGCATCGGTGCCGCACAACTGCAGGACCATGCGCCCTTCCTCCACCCGCCCCTTGGCAACCAGCCAGCGCGGGCTTTGCGGCGTCAGGAACAGCAGCAAAAAGAACACTGTGGATGGCACGGCCATCACGCCGAACATCCACCGACACTCGTTAGCGCCGATGTGCAGGCTGCCGATGATGTAATTGGACAAATAGGCCAGCAGGATGCCGACCACAATGTTGAGCTGGGTGATGGCTACCAGGCGCCCGCGATATGCCGCAGGTGAAATCTCGGCAATGTAGAGCGGCGACACCACCGACGCTCCCCCCACTGCCAGGCCGCCGATAAATCGGAAGGCGATGAACATTCCCCAGGTCCACGCCATTCCGCAGCCGATCGACGAAACAATAAACAAAACGGCGAGCACGTAAAGTACCCCGCGTCTCCCGACGGTGTCCGCCGGCTTGCCCACCGCGATCGAGCCGATGATCGTCCCGATTAACGCGCTCGCCACCGTGAACCCGAGCATGAAATCATTCAGGATGAACTCCCTCCTGAGCCATTCTGTCGTGCCGGAAATAACTGCAGTGTCGAAGCCGAACAGCAGGCCGCCGAGGCCGGCCACAACTGCGCTGCGCAACAGCGTCGGACTGAGTTTCATCGTTGTCGCCTTTCGTCAACAGGGCTATCTTTTCGCTGGGTTGAGCTAACTGCCTTCGCTGCGTGCTGGAGAATATCACCATTCCCCGTGGCGATCAGCCGGAATCGTCCTCGGGTAAGACGTTTAGCGCTTTTTGAAAACCGGATCGTATGATCGCAGGGCAAACCGAACCGCGAAGGCTCAAAGTGCTCAAAGAATCTCCAAGAGGCGTCGGGTTCTACGGCCCTGTAAGGGCCGGTGCTCCGCGCCGTCTCTCATTGCCGGAGCCTGGAGTCAAACGCGCCTCGATGAGTTTCACATCGAGGCGGATCTGCACAGGGAGCGCGTTTGACTCCAGGCTCCGGCAATGACGACGCAGAAGCCGACGTCTTCTGATACGACAGGCTTCCTTGGAGATTCTTCGAGCTCTTTGCGTCTTTGAGGTTGGTCTTTTCCATCGTTCCGACGACACCGAATCCTTGTTGCACGGAAGAAACTCTCCCCCGGACGACCGTTTGCACCTTATAATCCAATGGGCGCCGGAGCCCCAGAATCAACGAGGAATGCGTATGCAAATGACAAGAATGTCGCAGAAGCTCACGCTCGGTATCGACGTTGGCGGAACCAAGATTGCCGGGGGACTGGTGAACTCCAAAGGACGCCTGACCAAGAACCTGGTGGTGCCGACCCTGGCAGACAAGAACCTGAAGGCAAGCCTGGGGCAAGTCTTCCTCTTGATTGAACGCATGATCCGGTTGGCCGGCGGGAAAGACAATCTTAGAGGGATCGGGATCTGTGCGCCGGGTCCATTGAATCCCAAAACCGGTGTGATCCTCACTCCTCCCAATCTGCCTGCCTGGCGCAATCTGCCGCTCGCGGATCTGGTCCAGAAGCGGTTCGATCTGCCCACCATGGTGGAGAATGATGCGAATGCCGCCGGTCTTGCCGAGGTCCTTTTCGGCGCAGCGGCCGGCTATAGGGACATATTCTATGTGACTGTGAGCACCGGCATCGGCACGGGCGTGATCATCGACAGAAAGATCTATCATGGCAAGAACGGGGTGGCCGGCGAAGGAGGGCATGTCTCCATCGATTACCATAGCCCTTATGTCTGTGGCTGCGGCACGCGGGGCTGCATCGAGGCGCTTGCGGCTGGGCCTGGCATGGTGCGCCGGACCCGCGTTCTGCTCGATCAGGAACACGGAAAGCCCAGCCTGTTGCGCACCCTGACCCGGGGCGATCTCAGCCGCATCACGCCCAAAATGATCGCGGATGCCGCGCGGCGCAAAGACCCCGTTGCCAGGTCGATACTCGATGAAACCGGGTTTTTCCTCGGAGTGTGGCTCGCCGGAATGGTCTCGCTCCTGGATCCGGAAGCAATCGTAATCGGAGGGGGTGTTTCCCGGATTGGGAAACCCCTTTTCGACAAGATCCGCGAGACTCTGCCAAAGTACACCGTCAATCGCTCCGTCGCCCCGACGCTTCCCATTTTGCCCGCGAAGCTCCGGGAGAATGTCGGCATTTACGGCGCGGCTAGCCTTTTTCTCCCACTTTGCCCGTAGAGCGGCGCCGCTCCTGTGGCAGAATGGTCCGGTGAGCGAAACCATCACCATCGAATTAGTTCCTCTCGGCGCGCGTATCGAAGCGCAGCGCGGCGCCTCCCTCGCGGAGATCCTGGCTGCGTTCGGCGTCGAGTTCCCGTGCGGGGGCTCCGACCTCTGCGGCGGCTGCCGGGTCCGCGTCCTGGGAGGCACTCTTCCCGCCCGGATCGGTGACCAATGCGTCTTCACCGATGAGGAATTGGCACAGGGCTGGCGCCTCGCCTGTCGCGCGCGTGCCGAAGGACCTCTCAAACTGGAGGTCGGACAATGGACCACCCCGATCCTTGTCGATTCAACTCCGATGGAAGGAAGCGGCCGCTCGGGCATGGGCATTGCGGTTGACGTAGGCACAACCACCATCGCCGCGCAAATGCTCGACCTGAGTTCAGGTGAAGTCCTCGGTCTGCGCACGGGCTTGAATCCGCAGGCTGCGCATGGCGCCGACGTGATGAGCCGTGTGCTCTATGCCTTGTCTAATCCGGGATTGACGCCTCTCATACGAAATGCAATCGGTGGTATGGCTGTCGAAATGGCGGGCGCGCGCGGCGCCGAACTGCGGGAGATCGTGCTGGTCGGCAACACGGTGATGCACCACCTGTTTTCCGGCCTCGATGTAGAGCCGCTCTCCCACGCGCCGTTCGTTCCCAGGGATGGAGGAGAGCAACGTTTCACGCCCGAACAACTCGGCTGGCCGCTTCCATCCGCATGTCTGGTGCGGTTTCTGCCGTGCCTGGGAGGGTTCGTCGGCTCCGATGTTCTTGCGGGAATCGTGGCGGTCGGCATCGCGGATTCGGACCGGCTCGGTGCGGTCATTGATCTCGGCACCAACGGCGAAATCGCGGTGGGAAATCGCGACGGAATTCTGTGCGCCTCGACGGCCGCGGGGCCGGCGTTTGAAGCCGCCTCCATCCGCATGGGCATGCGTGCCGCGACCGGGGCTATCTGCCACGTTTTTCTCCGCGACGGCGAATTCGAATGTCGGGTAATCGGAAATGTCCCGCCGCGCGGGATTTGCGGCAGCGGCCTCGTGGATGCCGTCGCGGCAGGCCTCGATACCGGCGCCATCCTGACCAGCGGGCGGCTTGCCAATGGAGCGCGGGAGCTTCCGCTCCTCGGCCCCGTGGCGCTCGCACAGTCCGACATTCGCGAACTGCAGCTGGCAAAGGCGGCGATCGCGGCCGGAATGCGTCTGCTGCTTCGCAATCTGGACGTCACACACAACGAACTGAAGATCGTCCACCTCGCAGGCGCGTTTGGCAACTACGTGCGCGTCGCGAGCGCGGTCCGCACCGGCTTGCTCGAAGTGGCTCCTTGCAGGATCAAATCAGCGGGCAATACCGCTTTGCGCGGGGCGAAGGCGATCCTGCTTTCCTCGAATCCCCACCTGCCAGATCGCATCCGGCACGTAAGTCTCGCCTTCGAACCGGGATTTCAAGAAACCTTCATCGAATGCCTCGAATTTCCCAAGCGGGGGTTACCTTGACCACAACTCATTTCATTGTTTTCAACTTGATCATCGGAGCGGGCATCAGCGGGCTGTTTTTTATTTACCCGCGCATCGCGCGGCGCGGGCTTCTTTTCGGCGTATATGTCGGTGAAGAGCGTTGGGACAAAGACGAGGCGCAGCGAATTGTCAGAAATTGGGAGCGTGGGATCGTTCTCTGGACCCTCCTGAGCTTCGCAATCACTCTGACGTCGTTTTTCGAATTTCGCAGTCAGGCCATATTGCCGATCTTGCCGCTTCTGCTCTCGGCCGGCTGCATGGTGCTGTACCTGCGTGCGTACTTCCAGGCGCGCGCTCTTGGCGTCGCCGGCCGGCCCCCGGCGGTTGCGGTACTGACCGAGCCTGAGGCCCCCTCCTTGTGGCCGTTCTTCACGCTGGTTCTCTGCGTGATCGGCGGTGCCGTCGCCGTGAGTTATGCGGCGGGCCATTATGCGGATTTGCCGGCCCGCGTGCCTACCCACTTTGGCCCGAGCGGCAGGCCCGATGTGTGGCATCCTAAATCATTTTGGACCGTCATGCTGGAGCCGATCATGACTCTAGTCATGGGCGTGGGGTTGAGTATCCTGACGTTCTTCATTGCGCGTGCGAAACGGGCGGTTCGGTTCGTGCCGACGCGGACCTCGATCGATGCCCAGCAGCGTTTCCGGGTGGCGGTCACACGCTTTTTCTGTGGATTGGCAGTCAGCGTGACTGCGATGCTTTCGCTGATGTCGATCGGTTCGATCCGCGTCGGGCTTGGTTGGGCGACGTCGCTCTCCCCGATCGTGACGATTCTGGCCCTTTGTCTGGGGGTCGGTGTGTTTTGCGGCATAGTTTATCTTGCGTTCCGCTACGGCCAGGGCGGAGCGCGCCTCGAGCGTGCCGCGAGCAACGCCCCTCTCACCGACGGCCTCGCGGACAACAGCCGATGGGTGCTCGGCATGTTTTATATCAACCGGGATGATCCTTCGATATTTGTGGAACGGCGATTTGGATTCGGATACACCATCAACTTAGGCAATTGGAAGGCCGTTGCGTTGATAGTCTGCTTCGTGGGTGCGCTTCTTGGGCTGGCGCTTCTGGCATCCGTAATGAAATAGAAATCCGCAGTGCAGTTCGATCGCTACCGCACGATCAGGACCTTGAGCGCACCGTTAGCAGCGGCCAGTTCGAAGGCGCGCGGAGCCTCGGCAAGCGGCACGCGGGCATGGATCATTTCCGCGACTTGAACCGCTCCGGTGCGCAGAAGGCGCAATGCCGGCTCGAAACGGCCGCACCGGGATCCGACGAGAGAGATTTCATGAACGACCGCCTGTGCCGTGTCAACCGGGACAAGGCCATGAACGGTCGACTTCATAACAACGGTGCCGCGCGGCCGCGTCATGGTGATGGCTTCTTTCAGCCCCTGTGCGGAGCCGGTCGCCTCAACAACCCAGTCATAGGCTGCGGCCGGTGTTTCTCCAAAGGAGATTTGAACTTTCACGCCCACGCTCTTCGCGATCTGCAGTTTCTTCTTGTGATGCCCGAAAAGGCAGACATCAGCGCCATGTAGTTGAAGTACCTGCGCGGCCAGAAGGCCGAGCTTGCCGTCGCCGAGCACCGCTACGGAGGCGCCACGCGGGATCCGAACCTGCTCGAGGATCTCGCAGGCGGCTGCTAACGGCTCAATGAAGACGCCATGTTCTGTCGGAATCGACTCGGGCACGACGTGGAGGTTTTTTTCCGGCAGCACGAAATATTCCGCAAAAACGCCGGGCTGCCCGACGATCCCCAGTACTTTCCGCCTGGAACAATGCCGGCCCAGTCCGCGGCGGCACCATTCGCAGGCGCCGCAGGAGAGGTTGATTTCTCCCACCACGCGCCTGCCCGGCAGTTTCGAATTGTCTGCTGTGACCACCTCGCCAACAAACTCGTGCCCCGGCGTGCCCCGGAAGCTATAATAGCCGCGTCGCAGCTCGAGGTCGGTGTCACAGATCCCGGCGCACAAAAGGCGAATCAGAGCAAATCCGGCTGGCCGGCGCGGACGCGGCCGGCACCGAAGGGAAACCCGGCCATTCTCCAGATGCACCGCAATCATGCTGCCTCCCGAGGATCTGCGATCGTTGCGTGGATCCCTCGTCATGCATCCCTCGTCGCCGGGTGCCGCATTCTTATCAGCAAGAGGCACAGTAGGCTCAACGGCGCCATGAATGCCGCGGTTGCAACCATTCCGGCCATTGGAATCAGCAGCAGACTTGCAGCCAAAGAGCCCAGGCAGCCCCCAAGAAGATCGGCTGCGTAAAGCGGCGCCACCGCCTCCTTCTGATCCTGCACCCCGTCGAAGCTTGCATAGGCAAAGGCCGCGGCAACCAGGACTCCGGCCATGAAGAGCAGACCCGCGGTTCCCGCGAGACCGTCGAGCGCGCCGACCCGGATCCATGCAGCGATCAACAGACTGAACGAAGCGAATCCACTCATCAGTATTGGCCCAAGCCAGCGCCCCATGCGCCGGCTGCTGACGATGAGCCTGCTTGTGAACCAGGCGCCGGCAGTGAGACCGGCCATGAAACTCATGAGCAGAATGCCGATGTCCTGAAACAGGATGCCACTCTTCATCTGATAGCGCAGCATGAGAAGGGTTTCAAGACACATCCCGACAAAACCCGCCGATCCCACCCATAAACCGCGTCGCAGCGAAGGGCGGCCACGGGCAAATAGAAACAAGGCGATCCCGGCCAGGGCAACGATCCATGCGAATGGCCCGCGATACCAGCCTGCTGAGGCGAGAGAGGAAAGCTTCAGCACCGCCAGCCGCGGATAAAACTTGGACAGCCATATCATCAGAGTGTATTGATAGCATATCGGGTGAAGATCGGAATTCAGCGGCGCTTCTTCCGTCTCGAGAATCTGAGCCGTGCGGGCAAATCTGTCATTCGTGTAGATGTAGCGGATGTATGGGGCGCAGACCAGCCTCGCCTCGATGGCACGTGCTTCCAGCCGGGCTATTAGAACGGAGGGGTCCCGGGGAAGAGGACGGCGCGAGGCTGCGAAAACATTGGTTGCGCCGGGCAGCACCTGGACTTGCGGCAGGACCGCCTTTAATGCCCGATAGATGCTGACCGCTCTGTCCGTCTGCTGGGCAGTCCAGAGATTCTCGGCGGATTTCAGGCGGAAAGCGAGTATGCCATCGACGTTGAGGTGATCGGCGCATTGCTGGAAGAATTCAAGCGTGTAAAAGCGGTTCGCCTGTCCCGACGCCGGCTCCGGCATGCCGATCAGGATGAGGTCATAGTTGCCCGCACTCGCAAGGAAGCGCCTTGCATCGGCGATCGTAATCCGCACGGAAGCCGCGTGAAGAGGAGCCTGCTGGTCCGCGGGAAGATGGGGCACAACCAAAGGGAGCAGGGCCGGGTTCAACTCCACATAATCAACTCGCGCAGGCGCATGCTTGAGGATCTCCCTCACGGCGCCTTCGATGCCGCCGCCCAGAATCAAAACGCGCGCTGGCCGAGGGTGAAGAAGCGCGGCCATGTCGACAAACTCCTCCGCCTCGGTTCCTTCGGTTTCAAATGACAGCGCGTCGTTTTCGTAAACCGCAACCTGTCCCCCTCGCTGTGTGACCGTGACGCGACCGTACGGCGTGTCGCGGCTGACGATGAGGTCGGGATGCGTCCACGCGGTCATTGCTCGATCGATGGAGCTTGCTTGCCAAATGAGGGCGATCGTCAGCAGAGTCCCAGCCCATGTCACGGCGCGAAGCCAGCGTCCGGCTTCTCCTCGACGGTGCCCGACCGCCACGAGCGCAAAAAGCGAGCACAGAAACGCGATGGTAAGATTCTGAACGCCAAACTTGAGAAACAGAGTTGCGCACAGTCCTCCGGCCAACCCGCCTGCACTCTCGACGGCATAGGCAGAGGCCAGCGTCCGCCCGCCGGCGATGTAGGACTTTGCGGCCCATTGGAAGATCAAGCCCGACAGCAGACCGACCGGCAGCAGTGCGATGGACATCGCCAGCATCTGGGTCCCGAAAGGCAGATAAGCGCCGGGCGTTTCGAAAAACAGCGTCCGGATGGCGCGGATGAACACCACCTCCGTGGAGAGAAAAAATGCGAAAAGGAAGAAGAGACCGCGCAGCACGCCCAGAGAAGGATTGAGCTTTCTTCTGCCGATCATGGCGCCGAGCGCGGTCCAGACCAGCCAGACGCCAAGAGCGAGCGTGTAGATCAGATCAATGCCGTAGAAGGCGACGGTCAGCTCGCGGAGAAGCGCGGCCTGACCTAGGATCGAAACGAGCCCGATTACCAGGAGATAAAGCATGGCCTTTAGCCTCAATACCGTTCACTCAAGGCCGACGTCGTGCACACGGGCGAAAAAGCTTGCCACAGATTTCACAAATTACACAGATTCAAAAGAGAAAAAGCCCAGGTGGTGGGAAAGAAAAATCAGTGAAATCCGTGTAATCTGTGGCAAGTTTTTCAAATTGTGCTTAAGTTAACAGCATTGGGGTCAGTCCAGATGCGATGGATCAGACACCGCTGCTTTCGGACTCGACCTGCGCGCTGGTTGCGCGTTCGAGCCATCCGCGCTCGGGTGGGTCGCGTCGCCACCACTCACCTGTATTGGCTCTCACTGAAGACGTCGGCCTGGAACACCTGGAACTGCGCCCCGCTCTTCCAGGCTTCGCGCGGCAAGCCGGCCTTGAGGCAGAGATTATCCAGCATTTCACCCAGGCCCCAATGTTGTTCCGTGGCAACCTGAGGCAGAAACACAGCAGCAAGCCCGGCCTTCCGGATCACCACGCCATCGCGCCCGACGACGATATCGGTGGGTTTGGATATAGGTTTCAGCGGCGTCATTACTGAGATTTCGATTTCGAGTCCGGCCAGCTCCTTCAGGGTAACAGGCGGAAATCGTGGATCGTTCTCCCCCGCCTGGACTGACATCCAAACGGTGGCCAAGCCCACGGGGAAATCGTCGATGAGATGCCCGATGCAGCCGCGCAATTCGCCGCGATCCTTGAGGGTGACGAAGACACCTTGCGTCAGCTGCAGGCGCGGGGACAGATTGCGGGCAAGCGGGACGGTCTCGGTAAGCAGAAAGCGTTGCAGGCTCTGCCGCGCAAGTTTAAGCAGCGTCCTTTTGTCTGCCGATTGCAGCGGACCAGCAGGCGGAGGGGCGGCCGGCCGGTTTAACTCTTTGGTATCCGCGCCTCCTTCGCCGGCGGCAAAAACGACAGCCCCGTACCCCACGACGCGCGACCTGTCTTCTGCCACGACATCGCCGCTGTTGGCGTGACTCACAACGACGCCGTGGGTAGCTCCGAGCGCTTTCGCGGCATTCATGGCCGCCAGTATCGGTCCCTCGCCACAGGCGCAAGTCTCCAGGTTGGGGGTGCCGTACGACATCAGGGAGCCCACTCTCGAGCTGAACTGGGAAGGATCAAGAGAGGCGATGGCTTCCAGAGTCTGGCGATCCACGTTGGTTGCATCTTTATAGGTTGGATAATGCGAGAGATCCGAGCTGGCCACGATCAAGACGCGCTTGTCTTTGGCCACCCTGGCGATCGCTTTGCCGAGCCGCGCACACATGGGCGGGTCCGGCATGCCGATCATGACCGGCACGATCCTGGCAGACGGGAACAAAGTTTGTACGAACGGAACCTGAACCTCAATCGAGTGCTCCGCCGCCTGTGGCGCCGTGTCGGCGGAACAATCGCGGTCTTCCGCGAGCAGGGCGCTTGCGATGGCTTCATCCACAAGTGCATCGCCGAGAGGAGTCCTGTAGGCGCCACGCGCATACACGGAAACGCCGCTCATGCTCTGGCTGGCGGCATTGCGGCCGTGATTGGTGCCGAGAATGACCACCGTGTCGTAACTCTGCCCTTTTACTTGGCGAAAGGCGTCGGCGATGATCTGCCCGGCATAAATGTAGCCGGCATGGGGGACCACAAGGGCGACCGGCTTTTCGACAGTCGCAGGCACGGCGTCTTCGAGAAATTGCTGCACGGCGAGCTTCAGGTGCGCCGGATCGGAAGGATAAAACTGTCCCGCAACCGCCGGGGGCCGCACATTCGCGGCTTTTTGCGCCTGGGTGCCGGCACCAATGCAGCAGACGAATAACAGCAGCAGCAGGCTGAACTCGATTCGCATGGTTTTCACGACGATGCATTCCCCTGGATAACAAAAATCATATAAGCAATCGGGCTCCTACCGCCCGACAGGGCCCACGTGCGCTCAAGACCAAACTCCGGCAATTGCCCTGCCGCAGAACTTGCAATGGCCATCCTTGAGGTTGATCTCCAGAACGAAGAATCCCTGCCTCTTAATCACGATCTTTCCACAGGCCGGGCAGTACGTATTGTTTCCGGGATGATCAGGAACGTTTCCGACGAAGGGGTAGTGGATTCCCTTGCTGAGTGCCAACGCGCGCGCGCGTTCGAGGGTCGCAACCGGAGTCGGCGGCAGGTTGAGCAGCTGGTAATCGGGATGAAAGGCTGTGAAGTGTATCGGGACGTCCGGGCCGAGTTCGCCCATAACCCAGTCCACGAGCGCGTGCAGCATGTTGTCAGAATCGTTCAGCGTGGGGACGACAAGGTTGACGATCTCGAGATGAACGCCGCTCTTGGCAACCTGTTTGATGCTGCGCAGCACCGGGCTCAGCTCCACGTTGCACACATTGCGATAAAAAGATTCATCGAAGCCCTTGAGATCGATCTTGATGGCGTCAAGGACTCTGCACATCTCCGCCAGCGGCTCCGAATTCATGAAGCCGCAGCTGACCAGCACGGAGCGCCGCTTCTGTTTGCGGGCCGCCTTGGCAATGTCAACGAGGTACTCGGTGAATACCGTCGGTTCGTTGTACGTGAACGCGATTACCGGCGTCTCACGCTGAACAGCGGCACTCACGATTTCTGCCGGACTTACGATCGGAGTCGAGTAGTCCTCGGGGCTCGCCTGCGAAATCTGCCAGTTCTGGCAGAATTTGCAGCGCAGCGGGCAGCCTGAAGTCGCCAGGGAATATGCCTGCGTGCCGGGCAGGAAATGATAAAAGGGCTTCTTCTCGATCGGATCGATCTGCCGCGCCATCGGCCGGCCGTAGACCAGGCTGCGCAACTCGCCTCCGACGTTCATTCGCGCGCGGCACAAGCCCCTTTCTCCAGGCTTGATCATGCAGGTCCGCGCACAAAGAAGGCATTTGACCGGAGCCTGTTTGTCCGTTAGGTGATGCTGCGGGTCCGAAAGATCGTCCCCCGGACCGTGGCAGTTCAGGCAGTCAATGCCCGGGGCAGAGGCGGAAATCCAGTAGCGGGCTTTCGGGGCGACGCGCGCAAGATCCTGAATGTTCCCGAAGGCAGAGGAAGCTTCGCTTCCGAACAAAAGCGATTGCCAGGAGCGCGCCGGCCACACGAGACCCGCGCCCGCAAGAGATCCAAACTTCGCGGCGGTAGCCAACAATTGGCGCCGGGAGATCATAGCGTCGTCCCCCGATGTCTAACATAGTCCCAATGAGCAAAGGTGTCAATTAAACGGGCGTTGCGATCTGGCAGCTGTGAGACAACATTTTCATCCCCACACCAACAAAACCCTCAGCTCCAGGCAAGAGATAAGCTAGAGTATAGGGTCATTGCACTAGGAGCCCGTCCGAGAATTAGGAGGGGTCGCGCGCATGGGGCTTGCGGGGCGAGCTCAAGGCGCGAGGAGGAGGCGATGTCGATGCACATCGTTGACGACGAGCAACGCGGAGATCGCCCCGCAACCCCCGTGCGCCCTTCGGGTTCCGGCGGCGCGGGGGGCATCTGCGGCGTTGGCGCTCCTCGACGATGTGCACCGACATCGCCTGCGTCGCGCCGCCTTGCCTCTGCCCCCGCGGCGCTCGGAACGCGGCCCCTCCTAATTCTCGGACGGGCTCCTATGTCTGCGGATTAGAAAGGTTGGTTTTGGCTTGTTACGCCGCCTGAACGGAGTTCTATTGCTTTGGGGCATTCCCGGCCTTCTGGGAATAGCTTTTTTCGATTCGGCAGCGGTGCCGCTTGTCGGAGGTCCCGATGCGGTGGTGTTATTGCTTGCCTGGCAGCGCCCTCTGGATATTTTCCTGATCATTTTGGCTGCTTCCGTAGGATCGACATTGGGCTCCCTGATTCTTTACCGGATAGCGCGCGCCGGCGGCGAAATGGCGCTGTCGCGTTTCAGCCCGGATAAGAGAAAATGGGTAAAGCAGAAACTCGACCACAATGCCTTTACGGCCGTGGCGGCAGCGGTTGCCGCGCCTCCTCCGTTTCCTACCAAGCTTGTGATCCTCGCCGCCGGCGCCTTTCAGGTAAACCAGATTCGATTCGCCAACGGCGTTCTGGCGGGCCGGCTGCTGCGCTATGCGATTCTGGCGTACCTGGGCGCTCATTTCGGCAATGAGGCGGCCGGCGTGATCAAACAGCATTATCCTGTGTTTATTGTCTTGCTGGTAGCCGCGATAATTGCCGGGGTGCTGGTGCGCTATTTTTCGAACCCGGGAGACAGGCCCTGAAACCGGGAAATCGGTGTCAGGCAACTATTTCACCAATTTCCAATCTGTAGTTTTTCTATTGGCAAAACGCTATATGGTACAGTAGTGCAGCATGTCTGC
>Ga0187850_10003207_pt1 | contig 14155 bp, 10 predicted proteins | sample June2016WEW_4_15_FD_132436 | JGI IMG/M metagenome (GOLD analysis project Ga0187850, IMG submission 132436) | Peatland microbial communities from SPRUCE experiment site at the Marcell Experimental Forest, Minnesota, USA - June2016WEW_4_150 | ecosystem: Environmental > Terrestrial > Soil >... | reverse complement strand
GGTGTGCCCTCCGGCATATCCACGACCACCTGGAACTCGCTCTTGTTGTCAAACGGCAACATCTTCACGCGAACGGCCTTGAAGGCAACAAGAGAGCAGGCCAGCAACAGCAGCACGACAACCGTTGCCAGGAACGCCCAACGCTTCCGAGCATTCTGAACTAGCCCGCCCATCCACTTGCGGTAGAATTTCGTCGTTTTGCCTTCTGTCTCACCTTCGGCATGTTTTGCGGTATGTCCGCGCAATAATCTCAGCGCGGCCCACGGCGAAACGACAAATGCGACCATCAGCGAAAACAACATGGCTGCGGAGGCCCCCACAGGAATGGGCCGCATGTAGGGACCCATCAGCCCGCGCACAAACGCCATTGGCAGAATCGCGGCAATCACCGCAAAGGTTGCCAAGATCGTCGGATTGCCGACCTCATCGACCGCTTCGACCGCAACATCACTCCACGACCTGCCCTGATTCCCCGGCAATCGAAAATGCCGCACGATGTTTTCAACCACCACAATGGCGTCGTCCACCAGGATGCCGATGGAGAAGATGAGCGCGAACAGCGTCACGCGGTTCAATGTGTAGCCGTAGGCGTAAAAGATGAACAGTGTGAGCGCCAACGTTACTGGAATGGCCAGCAGAACGACGCCCGCTTCCCGCCAGCCCAATGCCAAGCCAACCAGAAGCGTCACCGAAATAGTTGCGAGGAAGAGATGCTTCAGGAGTTCGTCCGACTTGTGTTTGGCTGTTTGCCCATAGTTTCGCGTGACAGTCACTTGTACGTCGTTCGGGACCACATAGCCGCGCAGCGAATCCACTTTCGCCAGCACATCCTGCGATACATCAGTTGCGTTCGCCCCTTTGCGTTTCGCCACCGCCAGGGTTACCGCTGGGTAGGTCCCGCCGGGTCCGGCCTCGGCTCCGCCTGTTCCGAAATATACGTAGTCCCCTGGCTCCTCCGGCCCGTCCGTGACGCTTGCCACGTCGCCGAGGTAAACCGGGCGGCCTCCTTGGACCGTCACCACAATCCTTCGCGCTTCTTCGGCAGTTCGCAGAAAGGTTCCCGCTTCCACCACGAATTCCTGATTTTCCTCGGCAAACGATCCGGCCTGAAGGCGCTGGTTGCTCGTCTCAAGCGCCCGCGCGATCATCAGTGGGCCCAGGCGGTACGCCGCCAGCTTCTGCGCATCCACCGTGACCTTCAGTTCGCGTTTCTGGCCTCCGAGAAGCGTCGTTTCCGATACGTTTTCAACCTGTTTCACGCTCTGTTGCACTTCCGCCGCGATTCGGCGCAGCGCAGCCCCGTCGTAGTTCTTTCCCCAAAACGTCATTGCCAGCACGGGAACATCATCGATCGAGCGCACCTTGATCAGCGGCTGGTTCGCGCCCTGCGGGATTCGGTCGAAATTCGAGAAGAGCTTGTTGTAGGTGCGAACGATCGCGTCCTCTTCTTTGATTCCCACGTAAAAACGCACAATCACCAGCGCGCCGCCCGGCTGGCTGGTCGAATAGAGGTACTCGACGCCGGGGATTTCGTGTAACAGCCGCTCCATGGGAATCGTCACGCGCTGCTCGACTTCCTGCGCTGATGCTCCCGGCATGTTCACAAACACGTCGAGCATGGGCACGACGATCTGCGGTTCTTCTTCACGCGGGGTTTGCCAGATGCTGAAGACTCCCAACAGCAACGCCGCCGCGATCACTAGCGGCGTGAGAGGGGAATCGATGAAACCGCGCGCGATTTTTCCTGCCAGCCCTCGCTTCACGGGCGCTTCTCCCCGCCGGTCGGCGCTCCGCCAGTCTTCTTTCCATCCAGCTCCTGGCTGCCCGGGTTCAGCACCACCACATCTCCGTCAGTCAGTCCCGACAACAGTTCGACCCGCTCTCCCGTGCTTTTTCCAAGGGTCACGACGCGCCAGTGCATCAGACCTGCATCATCCACAACATAGATCCCCCGCAGTTGCCCTCTGCTCACGAGAGCATCTCTTGGTATCATCACGGCAGGCTTCTCTCCCCGCGCAAAGTACGCTCGGCCAAACATCCCCGACTGCACTCCTGTTTCCTTCGGTAAGTCCACACGCGCCTTCAACGTGTGCGATGTCGCATCCGCCCCAGCCTCAATCTCAGCCACCTTGCCCGCCAGAGACTTTTCCGCCAAGCCATCCAACTGCACGCGCGCCACGTCATTTTTCTTAACCGTGTTCAGAGCTTCGGCCGGGAGCGTGGCCTCCAGTTGATAGCGCGAGGTGTCCTCCACCACAAACAGCGGCATTCCCGGCGATACCAACGATCCCGGCTCCACAGTCCGTCGAAGCACTCGCCCATCGAACGGCGCCACGATGCGCGCATAACTCGCCACGCTTTCCGCTGCGTGCATTTCGGATTCAGCTTGTGCCACACCCGCTTCCGACTGACTTAACGCCGCCTTTGCTTGTTCAAGATTTGCCTGCGCGGCTTGCTGTTTCGCGGCAACTTCGTCGAATTCCTGGGGGCTTACGGACTTCTGTTCCTTCAGGTAGGCATACCGGTCGTAGGTTTTCTTCATGACATCGGCCTGCGCTTGTGCCGCCGCGACCGCATTCCTTGCCTGCGCTACAGCGGCAGTTGCCCCGCGCGAAGCTGCCTGTGCTGCATTCCGCCTCGACACCATTTCTCGTTCATCCAATTGCGCGAGCACTTGTCCGCGCTTCACGTTATCGCCTTCGCGAACCGCAACCTGTAGTACCGTCCCCATGGTTCTCGCCGCCAGTTGCGCTGTGGACACTGCAATTACACTTCCCGGAGCTTCCAACTCGTCCGCTACGTTCTGCAGCCGTATTTTTTGCACGTGCAAACCCTGGATGATTTCAGCCTTTTGTGGGCCGGTTTCATTTCCTCCACCGCATCCTGCGGCAAGCATTCCAGTGGCGATTAGAACGAAACGCATTTGTTGCCACATCCTCTTTCCCTCACTCTCCGTCAAGCTCATGGTTTACCCGCTCCTGTAATAAGCGCCGACTCCGGCGTCAGCACACCCGCGGCCCGCTCCAGTTGCGCCCCTGCCACTTGCCAGTCCTGCAGCGCCGCCAAATATCCCGTCGCCGCATCGAGCTGTGCCGTCTGTGAACGCAACAATTCCGTAACGGTTGTCAGTCCGGCTTCGTACCTGTTTTGCACAATTCGCAGACTCTCTTTTGCTTGGTCTGCTGCGTCGCGCGCTGCCGCTGCTCGTTGTGCCGCGGCATTCCCGTCCAGATACGCCTTGCGCACTTCCATCTGCACGCCCGAACGGAACCATTCCACCCTGTGTTTCGCCTTGTTTTCCTTCGCGACAGCCTCCGCAACCCGCGCCTTTTGCGCACCACCGGCAAAGATGTTGAAGTCGAGTCGCGCACCTGCGGTCCAGTTCGTTCCCGAAGGGCCGCCAAGGGCCATCGCATCGCGCTCCGTACTCCCAAACAATCCGACTATTGGCCCGAACTCCGCTTTAGCCGCTTTCCTCTCATCGCCCATTGCTGTCTCCTGTAATTGGGCTGCGCGAAGGCCAGGCCTTTGCTCCAGAGCAATATGAATCCACTCCTCAATGGTTTTCGCAGGCATTCCTGGCTCGACCAAAGTCTCTGCAGGCTCCGCCGGTGCGTCCAGCGCCGTTCCCATCTCCCGCGCCAGTTGCATCTTCGCGAGCGCCAGATCGTTCTGCGCCCGGATTTGACGGTCCTTCATCTGCGAAACAAAAACCTTCGCGCTGAGCAAGTCCGAATCCACCAGCAATCCTGCCTTGTGCATCGTCTCCATGCGCTGCGCGCTCGCTTCCGCTGTCTTTACCGCCTCCTCTGCGGCTTTCGCGTTTTCCTTCGATACCAGCACGCCGTAGTACGCGCGCACAATCTCCAGAATCAGATCCTGCCGCGCCTGTTCCGTCTCAAAGTCGGCCGCGGTCACCAGGCGTTTCGCGCTGCGCTGATGAAACAGGGTTTGCCCCGAATCGAACAGCCTCCACTTGCCATCAAGCCGGGTTTGAAAGTTGTCTAACGGGGTTGGTGTGTTCAGCATGTTCAAGGCAAAATCCGTCGCCGAAAATTGCCGCTGCGTCAGCTTGGTTCCGAACACATATACCGGGTTATTTCCGCGCGTGAAGTCCTGGTGGAAATCGATGCGCGGAAACCATGAGCCCTGCGCTTGTTTTTGCCTTGCCCGCGCGGCCTCGGCTTCGTCGGCGCTTGTTTGAAACGCCGGATTCTGTTGCAGCGCCAAGCGCACCACCTGCTCCAACGTGAGCGGCGGAGCGCTGCCCTTTTCTTGCGCACGTGCAAGTGGTGTCACACCAACAAAGAGAATCACTGCGCTAACCAGCGTTCGGACCGAGTGTGCAATCCATTCACGATTCATCGGATGCCTCAAGCGGAGACTCGCTCCGGAATGGGCGCTGACTGGAGCCAACTCAACGGTTCTTCGTGAATCTCGTACACCGTCTCGAGTACCGCGTTTTCTTTCAGCATCGCGCCAACGGAGCAGTATTTTTCTTCGGAAAGCTGAAGTGCCTGTTCCACTGCGGCCTTGTCGATCCCAAATCCCGTCAGCACGTGCCGAAGACGAATCGCCGTGAACACCTGCGGCGGCCGCTCCGCCTGATCCGCTTCCACATGCACCTCATACCCGGTCAGCTTCTGGCGGTGCTTTTGTCGCAGCATGGTGACGACATCGAACGCCGTGCAGCCGGCCAGCGCGGCGGCAACAAGTTCAATCGGTTTTGCGCCTGTCGCTCCAGCGGCGTCGTCCAGAATGATGTGGTGGCCACTTCCGGTTTCCGCAATGAATTGCCGTTGCGATCTCAACGCCTGCGTCAGACTTACTTTTGCTGTGACCATTTCCTTTTCCTCTTGCCGGGCCTGCAGTGGAACAAATGCAATCTAGGGGGATTTGTTACAGGTAAAACCGCGCTACGGATTCCTTGGAGCGAATGGAAGGCCAGGCCGTTCTAAGTACTTCTATTGCAATTGGTTATGGCCGGTCGCCGGAAAAACGAGGGTGGCTATGCTATCGTGAGGGACAATGCGCAAAGAGATCGAACAAGCCGTGGCGCTCCTGGACAAGCATGACCCCCAGGCTCTAGAAAAGGCTTTGGAGTTGCTTCAGGGTACGGTCTTCTCGTTCAGCATGAAGGTTTGCGGACAGCGCGAAGATGCCGAGGACACCATGCAGGAAGTCCTCGTGAAAGCTCTCCCGTACCTCCCAAAATTTGAAAGCCCCCGCGCGCTTCTCGTCTGGCTCTACAAAGTTGCCAAGAATCGCTGTTTAATGACTCACCGGAAGAGCAAGTTCGCACCCAAGCAGGACCTTTCTCTCGACGAACTCATGCCCGATCGTCACGAACTCGCCAATCTCGCCAAGGAAGGTCCCGTTAACCCGGAATCCCTGGCCATCCGCAGCCAGCAGGCCAGACGCCTTCGCGAGGTGATTCAGGAACTGCCTCCGCAGTACCGCATCGTTCTCGTATTGCGGGATATGGAAGGTCTCACTGATGAAGAAGTGGGCGACATCACAGGCCTTCGCCCCGGAAATGTTCGCGTGCGCCTCCATCGCGCACGCCTGTTTGTTCGCCAGAAACTGGCCCGGCAGAATCACCACCCCGGTGCTCCAAAAAAAGCCGTACCTCGCCCTCGCCCGGCCACGGCAACTTCAGAAAAACGCCCCGCTTCCTGCAAAGCCCTCTTCGCCCAACTCTCCAACTACCTCGACGAACAGCTCGACGATTCTCTCTGCGTAAAGCTGGAACAGCATCTCGATGGTTGCGAACCCTGCAAGGCCTTCCTCGCCAGCCTCGAATCCACCATCGAGCAACTTCGTCAAGTTCCGGCGAAGTCCTTTAACAAAGCTGCCGGAGCTAAACTTCGCCGCGAACTCCTCGCACAAATTCGTGGTCTATCCTAACGCACCGCTGGACCGAGGATGACGCGCGCTCGGCAGATGTCCACCGCAGCAGGCATCCAAATCAAGAATCCCGCGCGGCATTTTCTTTGGTCGCCTGCAAAAACCCAGTTAATTCCCCTCTCCTATTTTTTCTTCTTTCTGTACTCTTGCGCGATCGCCATAATGTGGTCCAGGGTCGGCTGCAGTTGCTGCGGATCGCGAATACAAGTGAAGAACATGGAAAGCCCTCCGAAATCTCCCGGCATGCCTCCGAGAAATCGGTAGTCCGCGGGCAGCGGTGGTCCGCCAGGCTGGCCTGCCGCGGGAATGACCTCGGGAAGTCGCACCGCATACATACTGCCGCCAGCCAGCGCTTGGTGCTGATACCGCAGAAGCCAAATACAGTTCCCAGATTCCAGCATATAGTTGGCGGAGACCACGGCCCATTGCCCTCCGTCGTGCGCCGCAGGTTGCTGGCAATCCCAAAGACGCGCCTGGGGAACGTAAACGGTAGGCTCCGCAATTCCGTACTCACCAAGCAGCACCTGCTTCAAACCGCGCTGTTGCGCGAAACGTCCGACTTCGGGAAGAGCCTGGTTCCAGTCGAGGTTCGAATCATTAACCATGGCGTAGCCCGGCCGTCCCATGCTGAGCGTGTTCAGGTAAGGAAGATAGTTCGGGTAGGCGCGTATTGCCGTGACGATGGAAGCCAGCACGAGCGCCATTGCCAGCCAGTTCCCGAAGCGCGCCGCTTGCGGCTTCGAGTCCCGCAGCAGTCCCAGCATGCGCGGGAGGGGAGCAAGCAGCAGGACAACTAGCGCCAGCGCCACCGAGAAATGGCGAATGCTGATGTCCAGCCGGTTCAGCATGCAGGCCGCGACGAAAATCGCCAGGGAAATCCAGACGCTGCGCCATTGCAGCTCCATGCCCGCGGGTAACGCTGGCTGAGCGGTTGACCGCCGCTTCACGAGTAAGGCCGCCGCGATGGCAAGAAGGAGCAGCAGAAGGAGCGTCAACTGCGATTTCAAAAGGAAGAGCACAGGGAAATAGAACCACACTCCGTGGGGATAAGCATGGCCGAGGATGAAAGTGGGCCGGCTCGAAGCACTCATGGCAAACCCGGCCAAGCCACGCAGGTAGAGCCACACCGGCATGAGCAGTCGCCGCAGGACCAGCGAAGCGGGAAAGTGCGGGATGATCTGGAACGAATCAGTTGGTTGGTTCCAGGAAAGGACGAAATACACGATGTAAACGAACAGTGCAGCCCAGAGAGTCCCCTTTGCGATATTGCGCCATGCTTGCCGGCGCCAGCGGCGCAGTTCGGTCTTCTCAATCGGTTGCTCCGGTAGAGGCTTGAATCGCAAACTCAGTGCAAAGCCAATGAACACGAAGAACAACAGTCCCGAAGAAAATTTCGAGAGCAAAGCCCCGGCTAGCGCCAGGCCAAACTTCACAATTGTTCCTCGCGTGGGAGAACGCCACATGTTCGGCAGTTGCCAAACCGTCAGCACCCAGAAGAGCGTGACGGCGATGTCCGTAATCACCAGCGGCCCAAATGCGATAAAGGCCGGCATGGTCACGAAGGCAGAGAGGCACAGCAGTCCTCCCCAGGGGCCGCCCATCCGCGAGCCGCATCTATAAAGGGTGAGGCCGAGCAACAAGGTCATCAGCAACATTGGCACCCGAGCCCACATCAGCGTGGAGTAAGGATCATTCCACCGCATGAGGAACCAGTGCCCGAAGACCCATTCACCCAGGAACTGGCGGAAGATCTTGCTGCTGACCGTCCAGGAGAGGTGGGAATAGTCCGCGTGCGCTCCTCGCAGCGCCAGCGGCAATGCGGCCACCACTTTCGCCAGCGGGGGATGCTCTTCGTTCATCCGCATATCTAACTTCTGGAGATAACTCACCCCAGCCCCGATGTGCGCGATTTCATCGAAGGTCACGGACTCCCGCCTCGCTGCCCCGCCCGCAAGCAGCGCCATCAAGGCAAGCAGCAGGACCGCCGCGATGGTGAAGTAGATTCGTCCAGGCGTTTTCAAGTGCGTTGACCTCGTGCCACTCACTACTTGTCATTCCGACCGGAGGGACGGCGCTTTTGGCCGTCCCGGAGCGGAGGTGCGGTTTTCCATCGCACGCTTTTTGTGCGATGAATCCCTCTTCAACTTCGGAATTCAGGTTTATTGGTGGTTACCCGGAATCCTCTACAGTAGATACGGCTGCAGGGCAAAAAAAGTTTCTACTGGCCGCGCCCGAGCAGTTATGGATGAACTCCCGTAATCTGCAAATCGATGCGGTACACACTGCTGCTCGCCGTGATAAAGAGCGACTTGCCATCTTTCCCGCCCCAGTTCAGGTTCGCAACACGTTCCGGCATGAGTATCGTCGCAATGTGTTTGCCCGCGGGAGAGAAAATCCACACGCCACCGGGTCCGGAGCCGTACAAATTCCCTGCTTGATCGACTTTGATCCCGTCGGGACCTCCCGGGCGAGGATCGGAGGTGGCATCGAAGAAAAGCTCTCCCTCGGCCAGCGTGCCATCCGCTTTCACCCGGTAGCGCATCCAGGTCTTCTGCGGTTCGGAATTGCTGACGTAGAGAAATTGTTCATCCGGCGAAAAGACGATGCCATTGGGCCGCGGCAGATCCTGGATCAGAAGCTGCAAATTTTCCCGCTTCGGCGGCGCGCCAGGTGCTTGTTCCAAAGCGCCCGCAAGACGATAGACGCCGTTGACCGTCAATTCCTTTGCCGGGTCGCTGTCTTTCTGTGTGGGCAGACCGTAGGGAGGATCCGTAAAGTACAGGGAGCCATCCGATTTGTAGACGAGGTCGTTGGGACTGTTCAGGCGTTTGCCCTGGTAGCTGTCGGCCAAAATGGTGGCGTGTGCCGGGTCGCTGAGCGATTCGATCCGGTAGACGTCGCGCTGGCCATGTCCCGCGACGGTCAGGCGCCCGCGTGCATCCAGGGTCATCCCGTTCGATCCCGGTTCGTGGCCGCCGAACGTCGCCGTTCCTTTGAAACCGCTAGGTTGCAGGAAGATGCTCGCGACACTTCCGGGCTGCAATTTTCGGATGCTATTGCTGGGAATGTCGGCAAAAAGCAGATAGCCCTCGTGAATCCATATGGGGCCTTCCGTCCAGGTGTATCCGCTGGCCAGCTTGTACAGAATGGCACCGTCCGGGATGATGTCGTTGGCGGCGGGATGCAGCCGCTCGACTTTCGCGGGACTCTGCTCAGAGGCAAAGGAAGGCGAGTTCCCGTGGTGCAATATCGCAACGCCGAATCCGACAGCCACCACGGCAAGGAAAGCGGCTAATTTGGAATGGGCCAAGGAATGTCTCCCCTCTTTGCACTCGTGCGCGGCGGCGTGCCTCGCACTCAGACGTTCTTAACACAGTTTTGGGAGACAAACACAAGATTTGATTTAGTCGCTGGCAATTTCGTCCAGCAGTTCCCCGCCGGCAGCGCGCAATTGGATTCGCATTGCGAGCTGGCCGTTCGCGTGTGTCGAGCAACTCAGACACGGGTCATAGGCCCGCACGACTGCGGAGACGCGGTTCAACATGCCTTCCTGGAGTTTGGTGCCGTCAATAAAATGCTCACTCACCTGCTGAATGCTGCGGCCGATCGCCAGATTGTTGTGGCCCGTGGCAACGATCAGGTTGGCCCAAACTATGGCGCCTTCTTCATTCACCTTATAGTGGTGAATCAGCACACCGCGCGGAGCCTCGATCATGCCCACACCTTCAAGCGAGTTGACGCCGGCGGTGGCGCGAACATGCTTGTCCAAAATTTGCGGGCTGTTGAGGAGCATCTCGATTTTTTCAAGAGCGCAAAGGATCTCAATCAGCCGCGCGTAGTGATTCAAAAATGCGCTGTGCGCGGGGGCGCCAAAGCGCTGGTGAAATTCCTGGAATTCGGCGTCCGCTTTGGGAAAACCGCACTGCTGCGCTACATTCAATCGCGCCAGGGGACCGACGCGGTACACGCCATCGGGAAATCCCTGCGGCTTGAAATACGGCGCTTTCAGATACGATTCACGCAGGCTGGCCTCACCGATCCAGTTGGCGTAGTCCTCCGCGGGAATGTGGTCGGCCGCGATTTCGCCATCGGCCTTCCGGAAGCGCAAACCGCCTTCGTAGAACTGCAAGTTCCCCGGCGCATCGACAAGCCCGGCATACATCGTGGGCGCGGAACCGAAATATTCGATCTCCTCTTTATAGGAGTCCAGCGCGCCCTTAAAGAAAGCGATGGTGCGCTCGGCAATCGCTTTGGCGGCAGGCAGATCCGCCAGGATGCGATCACGCGCGTGGGCAGAGAGCGGCGCGCCCACACCTCCCGGAACGATCCAGGATGAGTGCACGCGCTCTTGCCCGAGACTTTCAATAATTTGCAGACCGAATTTCCGGAGTTCAATGCCGTCTCGTGCGAGTTCCGGATGCGCGGCGATCACTCCCAGCACATTGCGGGTGGCGATATCGGAATCCATTCCCAGGAGAAAATCCGGCGACGAAAGATAGAAGAAGCTGAGCGCATGCGATTGCACCATTTGCGCGCAGTGAATCAATTCCCTCAGCTGTCTTGCCGTCGGAGGAATCCGCACAGCCATGATCGCGTCGCATGCCTTGGATGACGCCAGCAGGTGGCTGATGGGGCAAATACCGCAAATCCGGGCAGTGATCCCCGGCATTTCATAATAAGGGCGTCCCTCGATGAACTTCTCGAAACCGCGAATTTGCGTCACGTGGAATTCCGTTCCCGTCACGTGGCCGTTGTCATCCAAATGAATGGTAATCTTGGCGTGCCCTTCGATGCGGGTCACCGGATCGATCGTGATGCGCTTCATCGGAAGCTCCTTATCCAAACTTCACCGCCAGGGTCCCTTCACGCTTTCGCCCGTCCAAAAGCTCCGCGATCACGTTGGAGATCGCCTTTGCGGCAGGCGGGCAACCGGGCAGGCACATGTCCACCTTCACGAATTCACGCAGCGGGCGAGCCTGCTTCAGCAATGCGGGCACGCCATCCGTCGGTATGATTTTGTTTGCTTGCGCGCCTTCGACGTACACCCGCTGCAGCAGCTGTTGCACGGGGATAGAATTGCGCATCGCCGGGACGTTGCCGGTGACCGCGCAATCTCCCAAAGAAATCAGCAGCCGCGTGCGCTGGCGAATCTTCTTGAGCTTGTTGAGGTCGTCTTGCGAACTGACCGCCCCTTCGACCAAGGTTACGTCTACATCTTCGGGGAATTCCTGCGCGTCCACCAGCGGGCCGTAGACCAGTTCAATCTTCTGCGCCAGCGAGATGATCGCGGCATCCATGTCCAGAAGCGACATGTGGCAACCCGAGCAGCCGTCCAGCCAGACCGTCGCCACCTTGACTTTCTTCATGCCTGGACTCCTCTCCTGCGAACCAGCGAGCTGATATTGTCGTTTTTCTTAACCATCTCTTCGACGGCCCAGCCTTTTTCCGCCAGCGCTCCTGTCGGGCACGCTTGCACGCACTTGCCGCAACTCGTGCATCCTTTTGCGTCGCCCCATTTCTGGTTGAGATCGCCGACAATCCGGGAATGAATGCCGCGCGAAGTCACTTCCCAGACGTGCGCGCCCTCGAGTTCCGCGCAAACGCGCACGCATCGCGTGCACAAAATGCAGCGGTTCTGGTCCAGAACGTAACGCGGATGAGACAGATCGACGGCCAGTTTCGGGTAGTTGTACGCAAAGCGCACCGTGCTGATGCCCATTTCGGTGGCCATGGCCTGCAGTTCGCAATGACCATTCGAGACACACGCCGAACACACGTGATTGCGCTCGACGAAAAGCAGTTCGAGCGAAACTCGCCGGTATTGCGTGAGTTTGGGCGACACCGTGGTGACCGACATTCCGTCCTGCACCGGAGTGGTGCAGGCCGGGAATAGCCTGTCGGTCCCGGAAATTTCCACGATGCAAAGCCGGCAAGCGCCAACCGGCGTGAGCCCTTCCAGGTCGCAAAGCGTCGGGATGCGTTTGCCGTTGGCTCGCGCGGCCTGCAGGATGGTCTGGCCTTCAACGGCGCTGATTAATTCGCCATCAATTCGCACGGAAAATTTTTTCTGCGGCAAGGCGTCTCTCCTTTGTCTAGCTCACGTTGGCGACTTTGACGTCGCAACGCAGGCACCGGCACGTTTCATCCAGCGTCTCTTCGTGGCTCAGGCCCATGACCACTTCGGCGTTGGAACGAACCCGCACGACCGGAGCCAGCAGTTGGCCGTTGTTCCGGTGGTTGGGACTGGGAACTTCTGGAGTGTCCTGGCCGAATTCAAAATTCGGCATGATCTCGGCCCAACGGTCAGACTCCATGAGTTTCATATCAATGTTGCGCGCTGCTTGCTTGCCGTAAGCCATGGCGTTCGACACGTTCGAGGCGCCGGTGATCACGTCGCCCCCGGCGTAGAACCCTGCGCGGCTGGATTCCAGCGAGAAGCGGTCCACGTCAATCGTGCCGCTCGGCTTCAGACTCAACCCCGAAGCGCGCGCGAAATCGAGGTCCACGCTTTCGCCGATCGCAAAAATCACGGAATCGCACTCGTACCGGCGGATTTCGTCGGTGGCTACAGGTTTGCGCCGCCCGGAAGCGTCGTACTCGCCAAGGGTGGTCTTCACGATCTCAATGGCTTTCACATTTCCGGCTTTGTCGCCAATCACGCGGTGTGGCGCGGCCAGGAACACGAACTGCGCTCCCTCATCCTTCGCGGCCTGTGTTTCTTCCTCGATGGCTGGCATGTCCTTGTGTTCGCGCCGGTAGAAGACGGTAACTTCCGCGCCGCGGCGCAATGCCGTGCGCGCCGAATCGATGGCGGCGTTTCCACCGCCGATGACGGCGACGTTTTTCCCGATGGGTACTCTCTCGCCTTTCGACACCGCTTCCAGGAAGAGCAGCGCGGGATAAACGCCCTTGAGCTCCGTGCCCGGCTGATAGACCCAGGATTCCCTCCAAGTCCCTATGGAGATGAACACGGAATCGAAACGGTCGGCCAATTCATTCAGAGGCACATCAAAACCAACACGCGTATTGAAGATGAATTTCACGCCGAGGCGCTCGATCAGTTCGATTTCACGCCGCAACGCCGCCTTGGGCAGGCGGTACTCTGGAAGCGCGAAGCGCAACATCCCGCCGGCTTCCGACTTGCTGTCATAGACCGTGACCTCATGGCCCAGCATCGCCAGGTAGAACGCCGCCGTCAGCCCCGCGGGGCCCGCGCCGCTAATCGCGATCTTCCGCCCGGTGGGTTCCAGTTTGCGCGATAACACGCGCTGCAGGACTTCTTCATAACGGTCCGAGAAGAAAACCGAGTCCGCGATGAAGCGGTGCACTTCGCGCATGTTCACCGGTTCGTCCATCGTCTGGCGCCGGCAGCGCGTGTCGCACGGATGCTGGCACACCCTGCCTGTCGAAGCCGGCAGAGGATTTTCCATGATGACCGATAGAAACGCCTCATCCAGCCGATTCTCTTTGTACAGTTGCAGGAACCGCGGAATGTTCATGTGCAGCGGGCAGCTATTCTCGCAGGGAGAGAGCGCCAGTTCTTCACACACGCCGGCCTGGCAGCGCCGCGCAACAATGTGATCCTCGAATTCATGATGGAAATGACGCAGGGTGGTAAGCACGGGATTGGGCGCCGTTTGCCCGAGCCCGCAAAGCGAACATTCCCTGATATAGCGGCTCAACTCATCCAGAAGCCCCAGGTGATTCACGGTGCCGGCGCCTTCGGTTATCCGGTTCAGGATGCGCAGCGATTTGTTCAGTCCAACCCGGCATGGCAAGCATTTTCCGCAGGATTCGGAATGGGTGAACTCAATGAAATAACGCGCGACATCCACCATGCAGTTGTCATCATCCATCACCACCATGCCGCCGGAGCCCATGATCGAGCCCAGTTGTGCCAGGCTTTCATAGTCCACGGGTGTGTCGAACATTTCCGGCGGAATGCAGCCCCCGGACGGCCCGCCGGTCTGCACGGCTTTGATCTGGTGGCCGTTTACGCCGCCTTCGCCGATGTCGTAGATGAATGTTCGCAGCGGCGTTCCGAGCGGCATCTCCACCAGGCCGGTGCTGCTTACTTTTCCGACCAACGAAAATACCTTCGTTCCGGAGCTCTTCGGACTGCCCGTTTCCGTGAACCAGGCGGGGCCCAGGGTGACGATGGGGGCGATGTTGTACCAAGTCTCCACATTATTAATGTTGGTGGGCTCGCCCCAGAGTCCCTTCTGCGCCGGGAATGGAGGCCGTGGCC
>Ga0187850_10003198_pt1 | contig 14184 bp, 14 predicted proteins | sample June2016WEW_4_15_FD_132436 | JGI IMG/M metagenome (GOLD analysis project Ga0187850, IMG submission 132436) | Peatland microbial communities from SPRUCE experiment site at the Marcell Experimental Forest, Minnesota, USA - June2016WEW_4_150 | ecosystem: Environmental > Terrestrial > Soil >... | reverse complement strand
TGGGGCCGCTGCCCGACCATCTCCTGCAACTGCCGGCCCACCATGCAGTTGAACACCTGGTCAGTGCCGCCGAATTCGACGTCCGCTTCGATCATAACCGAATCGTAACCCTGCATCAGCGGGTACATCAACTCCGTAATAGCTATGGCATGTCCCTCGGCATAACGTTTGGCAAAGTCCTCGCGGGCCAGGAACTGGGCTACGGTGAATTTTGCCGTCAGCCTGATGACGTCCTCCAGGCCGAACTTGCCCTTATCGAACCACTCGCTCTGCCAGCGCACCTCGGTCCGTTCTTTATCAACGATCCTGAAAAACTGCTCCATATAGGTCTGGGCGTTAAACTTCACCTGCTCGGCGGTCAGCATGGGGCGGGTCAAGGAGCGTCCGGTGGGGTCGCCGATTCTGGCCGTCCAGTCCCCCACGATCAGTACCACCTGGTGTCCCAGCTCCTGGAACTGGCGCAGCTTGCGCAGGCCCACTACGTGCCCCATATGGATATCCGTGAAGCTGGGATCGAAGCCCTGCTTCAAGCGCAACGGCTTGCCCGATTCCAGCATCTTGATCAGCTCTTCCTCATTGATGATCTGGGTTACGCCCCGCTTCAATAGCTTCTTAAGCTCGGTCCCCGATAGTTTCTTCATTAGGTTATTACCTCGTCAGAAAAATTCCCGAATATTTCCCTGGCCTGCATTACATCTATGTGCATTTGCTTTTTCAGCCCTTCCAGACTATCGAATTTAATCTCGTCCCTCAATCTGGTAATTAAATCGATCCTGATGTGCTGTCCGTAAAGGTCGCCGTCGAAGTCCAGGATGTAGGTCTCGATGAGGCGCTTCAGCCCGCCGAAAGTAGGGCGTACCCCGATATTGGTCACTGAATTGAGCTGCTGGCCCTGGCAGTGGGCAATGGTCACATAGATGCCGTCCTTGGGAAGGGCCTGCTCCGGCTGGACCTCGAGGTTGGCTGTTGGAAAACCCAGCGTGTGGCCGCGTCGGTCCCCCTGAACAACCGTGCCTTCCAGGCTGAAAAGCCTGCCCAGCATCTTCCCCACCTTTAAAATATCGCCCTCCGCCAACAGCCTGCGTATGGCGCTGCTGCTGATGACCTCGTCGCCCAGCCTGGCCGGCTTGACCACCTCCACGCGGAAATCCAGTTCCTCCCCGATCTCACGCAGGTGGGCCGGATCGCCCTGCCGGTGTTTGCCAAGGGCAAAATCGGGGCCCAGCACTAGGTCGCACATTTTAAGATATTTCTTCAGCAGCAGGACGAATTCCCTGGCAGTGAGGCCGGCTACGCTCCTGGTGAATGTCACCGGCACCACCACGTCAATACCAACTTCTTTTAACAGCCTTACCCTTTCCTCCAGCGTGCATATCCAGGGCAGGGCGTCCCGCCGCTTCAACACCTTCTCCGGGTGCGTTTTAAAGGTCACTACACCCGCAAGGCAACCCTTCTCTTTGGCCCTGGCCACCAGGTGGTCAAGCAGGTATTTATGGCCGAGATGCACGCCATCGAATACGCCTATCGTCAGCATTGTCGGCTGTGCGGGTGTAAAGGCGGCTAACTCCTCTTCTATGTTCATAGCGTCGATCAGGTCGATATTTTAACATTATTACCAGTGCTATTCATAGCCGTTCGTATGCAATTAACACCGGGGCGGCTTTATATTCGTAAGAAAAATAGTCGACGGCCCGGAACAATTACCCCGGAGTTCGGCCTTCTCAGAAACGATCTTTTTACACCTTTGCGGCTGTGTTATAATAGCGCATATTCACTAACCTAAGGGGGTAGGAAATGAAAATCAAAGATATTATGACCTGGAATGTGGTTACGGTAACCAGTGATACCCCGATCATGGAAGCACGAAAAGTTATGGAGACCCATAAGATACGGCGCGTGCCGGTAGTAGACAAGGGCAAGCTTGTCGGCGTGGTCACTCTGGACCGCATTATAGGTGTTGGCCCTTCACAGGCAACCAGCCTCAGCATATGGGAGATAAACTACCTGCTGGCCAAGATGAAGGTTGGCGAGATCATGCAGAAAGATGTTGTTACCATTGAGCCCGACGCCTCCATCGAGCAGGGCCTTTCCCGCGGCTTCAATAAGAAGGTCGGCATCATGCCCGTTGTCGAGAACGGAAAGGTCATCGGTGTAGTGACAACTACCGACTTTATGCTCAAAGTGCTGAACGTTTCGCTGGGGGTCGGCCTGCATGGTATCCGCCTGAATATTGCCAACGCCAGCCAGGCCAAAGATATAAGGGAAATCATGGAAATAGTTGAAAAGAGCGGCCTTAAGGTAATTGCGGCCCATACCATGCCTCCGGCCGAGGACAGCCCCATGGGCTTTTCACTGCAGCTCGATACGGATGACGTCAAAGACCTTATGAAACAGATCGAAGCCAAAGGCCACAAGGTGATCATCGTACCCAAGTAATAACTATTTGCAGTTTAAAATCGGGACAGGGCTTCGGCCCTGTCCTTGTATATAGAAAGGTATTTTAGGATTTTATATCGATGTTGCTTTTTTACATCCTCCTGGTTGTAGCTGCCTACCTGCTGGGCGCGATACCCTTTATGATACTGATAAGCCGCGCCAGGGGCGTGGATATCTCTCACGAGCCCGACCTGCACCACGCCATGTGGTATAAGGTGGGCAGGAGGTGGGGGCTCCTCGGAGTCCTGCTGGATGTCCTTAAGGGTGTGGCGCCCATCCTGGCCGGCCTGCTCCTCCAGTTCCCGCTGACGGTCACGGTTCTGGCCGGGCTGGCCGCCACTTGCGGGCAGATGTGGCCCGTTTTCCGCAAATTCGACGGCGAGCGCGGCAATACTACAGGGGGAGGTATGATCCTCACACTAACCCTTGCGCTCAACGGCATACCGACCTTAATCATTGCTGTCTGTTTTGTGGTTCTGGGCATCATTCTCAGGACGGTTACCCGCTGGCGGGCCAGCGGCGCCAGTCTTAACGAGCGCCTCAGGTTCAAAGGGAGTCACAGCATGGTGTTGCCGCTGCTGGTAATGGCCGGCTTTGCCTCATGCCCCATCACAGCGCCGATATTCGGATTGCCCATCGAGATGACTCTGGGTTTCCTGGCCGTGCTGACCCTGCTCCTCATCCGCCGGGTGACGGCCGGGCTGATGGACGACCTGCGCAACGGCTTCCGCTGGAGCATAATCACAAACAGGCTGCTCTACGACAGAAGCGAAATCTAAGGTATTATCCCTCACCCCTTCCCCTCTCCCAGGAGAAGGGCTTTCTTTTTTTCTAAGAGGGAACCGGTTCCCTCTTCAACGCCTTTTTATTTATTTTTAAATTAGAATTTATTTGGTCCCGATTGTATCGGGATGGTGACTGAAACTTTCCCTATTGCGTCCCCGAGGCTCATAGTTGTTATCCTGTTGGTTATTGCCCCTCGTGATTCACTGGTGTATGATTGTTACTAAAGTACTAGTACGAGAGTTCTATTGACAGATGCAGGGAAAATAAAAGTCATCATTGCGGACCAGCAGCCGCTGTTCCGCAAGGGCATCGAGTTCTTCCTCAAGCAGGCGAACGATGTCGAGATCTGCGCCGAGGCCAGCACGGAAGCCGACCTGGTGACCGCGGTCGTGAGGGATACGCCGGACGTCGTGCTGCTGGATATCAGCCTGGCCAGTGACGGCATGGAGCTGGCCAAAGTGGTAAAGCAGCATGTGCCCAGTGTGGCCGTGATCGTAATCTCGCCGTCGCCCAATGACGAAGGCCTTTTCATGGCCATCAAGGCCCGCGCCGCCGGCTACGTTAGCCGCAATATTTCGTCGGACGAACTCATGTCCATCATACGGCGCTCATCCAAAGGCGAATACCCTCTTAACGACTCGTTCCTCTCTCAGCCCAAGGTTGCGGCGCAGGTGCTGGAGCAGTTCCAGGACTTCTCATGGGGCAACGGGGTGGAGAGCTTCGTATCGCCGCTGACACCGCGCGAGACCGAGATACTCAACTATATGGCCAAAGGCTATTTAAACAAGCAGATTGCCAATATGCTGGATATCAGCGAGCAGACCATCAAGAACCACGTCACATCCATCCTGCGCAAGCTGGATGCCAATGCCCGCACACAGGCCGTCATCACCGCCGTCCGCCGCGGCATCATCTCACTGAGCTAGCACTCAGTGGGCATTATCAAACTCGTTATCCGGAGGCGTATAGTGCTTGCTGTCGAACTCATTATCAGGTGGATTGTGGGCGGAGGAGTTGGCGTTTGACCGAGATGGGCCCGGTTGGGCGGACTGGGAGTTCTGGGACGATTGACCTTGCTGAGAACTTTGTGCATTTTGAGAGGACTGAGCAAGGGAAGAATTGGCGGTTGGTTTACGCAGCGAATTTATGGTAAAAAGAGCGGCCGCGAAGACAATTATGATACCGGCAAGAATCAAGGCGCCCTTCAGCACCGGGTTCATACCTTTTGGACTCTTGTATTCCTCGTATCCAGTTTGCGGCGCCGGCACTGTTTCCTGTCCCGACCAGGGCAACCTCATCCCGCAATTCGGACAATTATAGTAGGTATTGTTAACATATGCTCCGCATTGCGGGCAATTATAATAAAAGGGCTGCCCGCAGTTAATGCACTGCCCCTGCCCGTAAATATTGACCCAGCCGCACCTGTTGCAATAAAAACTGTTTGACATCTTTCATTTTCCCAGCGGAGGTGATGAGAAGTCCGCACTTTTCATTATCAAGACGCTAACTCCAGTCTGCATATCATTGTACACTAATATTACGTCAATTAGATTTCCTGAGCCAGTGATCGTGCTTTGATGGCTCAAGAAAAATCCACAAATAAATAATTACAAAGTTCTAAAATTTACGATGGGAAAACGTTATTTGAACGAATCAGGGGAATTGCGTCAAGAGTAGAGACCTGCAAAATATTCGGCCCTGTCAGTCAATTTAAATGCGGCGCATTAGTTTTCGTGAATTGCCAGGTTATTAATTGCAGCGCCTGGGACTTTCAGTATATTATTCACGTTAGAATTGTTAAATATTTGATATCGCTAGGAAACACTTCAAAATAGCCATTTTATCAGGGAAATATGAAAATTATCTCAGATGAATTCCCTATATTCCGGCATTTCGGGACAGTGCTGGACTATCAGGATCTACAATATAATCCGTGCAACGATATAATCTTTCCCAGCGTTATTGAAGCCTACAAATACCTCCGGGCGCCACTGGGGAAATATTATATGTATTACGCTCCCCACAATGCCCCGGGCGGAATCTGCCTTTCATACGCTGACTCACTGACAGGGCCATGGCATGAGCATCCTGCCAATCCCCTGATAACCAAAGATTGGCCGCCGTATTATACGGTCAGTCACGTATCCAGTCCGCACATCCTCTGGGTACCCGAATCTGATAAGTTCTTTATGTTTTTTCACGGCAACAACTTGTTTACACGTTTCGCTGTCACTGAGGATGGTATAAATTTTTCTTATGGCGATGAAGCCGTAACCGACCAGGATTTTGATTGCAGGACCGGCGCCTTTTACGCCAGAGTATTTCCTTTTACTATCGCAGGTAAAGACAATTGCTATGTAATGCTTTTAATGTGTCAAACACAGGATGGAGGTGCTATATACCTTGCCTATTCCCGGGACTGCCGGAAGTGGAAAACCCGGCGCGAACCTTTGATCACACCGGAGCCGGGCACAGGATTAAAATACATCTGCTCTCCTTGGTTATGGCATCATAACGGCCGGCATTACATCTTATACCATGGCGATATCGGTGATATGAAGGACTTGGTAACTGATATTTACGCCACGGAAATAGATGAGTCCTTCGAGAAAACACGGTTCGCAGGCAGGCTATACCAGAGACAGGCTGTCTCGCCGGATAATCGCCGCGTATCAGATCCTTGCCTGATCGTAGAAGACAACAAGATATATCTATTCACAAGCACGGGCACCCGTCTGAACCAGAAAATAAGCCTGGCGATTGCTGAAAATCGATAGGCATATTCGCAAATACTGTAAACCATGATTAAAGAAGTTGTTCGCAGAGGGCTTTGCACCGGGTGCGGCACATGCGCCGGTTTCTGTCCCACCGGCGCTATCGAAATGAGATTCCACCAAGGTTCAGGTTTTTATTTCCCCTATGTTTACTCCGAAAAATGTAATGAGTGCGAAGTGTGTACCGCCATTTGCCCCGGAGCAACCTGCGACTTTAAAGGCCTATGGGATAGTATCTTTGGCAGTCAACCGGCAGATAAATTCCTCGGCCACTATAAGAAATGCTATCTGGGACATGCCACGGATGCGGGTATAAGGGAAAATGGGACTTCCGGCGGCATGGTTACAGCACTGCTCGATTATGCGGTGAGCACGGGTCTTGTGAATAAAGCGCTGGTGACTGGGATGGACGAGACAAATCCGCTACGGTCATATCCGCATATTACGAACTCTGTTGCAGATATTCATGCTTGTGCCGGCTCCAAGTATTGTCCCACCCCGGCAAACATGGCCTTTAAGGAAAATTACAATATTAGTGATAAGCTGGCTATAGTAGGGTTAGGCTGCCAAATTCAGGGTTTAAGAAAGGCGGAAATGGAAATCCCCGGTTTAAAATCCAGCATCAAATACCATTTCGGCCTTTTTTGCGGGGTTAACCTGTCTGCCCTGGCAACCGAATATGTCCTCTGGAAGCTGAAGATTAAAAAAAAATCTGTCAGAATTATCCGCTACCGGGGAAACGGTTGGCCGGGTAACTGGAGCATCAATTCAGAAAAAGTGATTGGCCCCTCCCCAATGTCAATGGGCTTCAACTATTATTATTTCTATGCCAGGCGCTGCCTGGTATGCATCGACCACATTAATGATTTCGCCGATATTTCCTTTGGCGACGCTTGGCGAATTCCCGAAGCCGACAAATTAGGCCCATCTTTGATTATCTCCCGGACTGAGGCCGGGGAACAGCTATTAAATCAAGCTGCTGAGGCGGGTGCCGTCGCTATCACAGAGGTTGATATCAATACTGTTTTACGTTCTCAAGGCTATCACATTTACACCAAAAAAAGCGATGCCACCAGGACTATCTTCGGAAAATTAGGGAAAAAGGTGCCGGAATATAACTTCGATTTCGCAACAGTAAAGCCATTTGATTATGGTGTAGCCCTGTATCATTATATGCTATGTTCATCGAATAGTTCCCGTTTAAAATTCCTCTGGATATTATTTAAACCCCTTCTGCGTCTGCCAGAGCTGATAACCGGACCAACCAAACGAGTATTATCCATGTTCATACGCCAACGGACGCCATTTTCCGAATCAAAAATAATATGCGTACCTTATGGCCCAACCAATGCTTATCTGAATCCGTTAATAGATGCCATAAAATTGCTGGGCACAGATATATATTTATATGATGACCGGCAACACCTCTTCCCACTCTACAGATTCAGAAAACAAAAAATCAAGCCTGATATAGTACACCTCCACTGGATTCACTTCTACCTTCTGTCGACATCCAGGCTAAAGACCATTGTAAAATCTACGCTCTTTTTACTGGATCTGGCTATGGCACGCATGCTGAACATCAAAATAGTATGGACGATTCATAATATAGTCAGCCATGAGTCTAAATTCCCAAACCTGGAACTATTTTTTAATAACCTTGTATGCCTGTTTTGTAATCAAATTATCGTTCTTAGCCCATCCGTAAAAACGTACGTCAGAAAAAAGTATAAGCTACTGGAGGAAACAAAAATTCAAGTTATCCCCATAGGAAACTATATAGATTATTATAAGAATACAATTAATCGATCGGACGCCAGGGCTAAACTGAATTTAAATCCAGATGATCTGGTATTTCTGTTTTTTGGTGGTATACGCCCCTATAAAAAAGTCGACGAGCTAATAGATATTTTTAATGAATTCATAACAAGAGTAGGTAAAAATAATATCAATCTTTTAATCGTAGGAAACCCCTTAAACAGCCAAACAAAAGAAGAAATAAGGCAGAAATGTGCGGATAGCCATAACATCATTCCCGTATTAAGGCGGATTGACAACGACGAAATCCAAGTCTTTATGAATGCTGCAGACACAGGCATTTTGACATTTAAGCATATACTCGGTAGTGCCAGTCTCGTTGTAATGATGTCATTTAAGAAACCTATTATAGCGCCCGATATAGGAAACATGATAGATCTATTAGATGCTAAAGGCGGTATTCTTTATTCCAACTCTGATAAAGAATCACTTTTAAATGCCATGGAAAAAGCGTTGGCATTCGATTTCAAATGCATGGGAGAACATAACTTCGCAATAATAAACCAATATACCTGGGAGGATGCCGCCAGGATACATTTAAATATTTACAGGGCACTTCTCCTCAATTGATAGCATAAAATAATACTTCAACCAACCTCATTTTATCGGCAAGGACATCATTGCGGTTTCCATATTATCGCAGGACCTGCAAAGTTTTATACGTGCCCGATTTTTGTGAACGAGCCAAAATCTATAATAGGCGTATTTTTTACTTGTCCAGATTTCCATTAACGACTGTTTACGAACGTCGCCAAGCTGTATGGACGCCAGGTAATCCAAACAGCAAAAAGGGACTTTACCTTTATAGTTCACGCACAATTGAAAAAATGGCCTTGGACAGTATAATTTAAGAGGCAATTCCGCGTTTCTTCGAGATTTAACAAGGCCTGCCATGTTATTACCATTTGTTTCAGTATCGAATATTCTCACCATCATGTGACCACGTTCATCCTCGTTTATATATGTAAGAAAATCAATAATATTATCATTCAATTTGCCATCATATTGGCTGATCCTCGCATAATCAAGGCCAGCACTGCGCAAGGCCTGCCATCGCTCAAAATTAAGTAAGTCACCATTGGTATTTAAGTAAATGAGAACCGACGGCAGTTTCTCCCGAACGTAAGCAATAAATGAAGGCAGCCTCTTATCAAGTAAAGGCTCATTGAACATGTTAAAGGTAAAACGGCCGGTATATTTGAGAGCCCGGAGTTCACCTACAATCTTACGAAATAGATTGTCTTCTAAAAATATGGCAGGTCTCACATGATCATAATTCGGGCAATTGATACACTTACGATTGCAGAACGAATTTATCTCCACTTCCACAGATAGTAGCGGCGGGTTAAAAATTGAGACCATAATTTAGCTAATATTAATTTAATATGTGCAAAGGAATCAACTTGGACTATACAATTGGCTCAAAAATGTATATCGCCACTATATTACGGGGAAGATAGATCAATATGTTGCTGATATTGACCGGCCGCAATATCATACTCCAGCGCATAACCGGACACCCGATAGCTGCCCGACTGATTAACGCCGATATCAACCACATTGACCACATCCCAGAGTTCAAGGCCGCAGTGGGGCGGGACAAGGATTTTCCCCTTCTGGCCATCGAGACGGTTCTTTCCCAATACCGCGGCAGCCACACCGGCGGCCACGGCGGCGGTGATAGCGGCGGGGGTATGTTGCACTTCCAACCTTTCGCCGACCAGGTTAACCTCTCCCTGGGTAATGGCGCTGCCGGTGACCAGGGACCCGGCCAGGTCCTCGCCGACAATGAAGGCACGGTTGACCTGGGGGATGTCGATTTCGTAAGACGCCTCCCAGATGATATGCATACCGCTGATAATGGCGGCGGCCTGCCGTTTATTGAAGGCGAGCTTATTGAAAGCGAAGATATTAAACATCACTGTTTCCTTCTTTATCCTATCTCAAACATAAAGCCCTCAGAGTTACTGTGCCCGTCGGTGTGCTGGTCTTAGTCCATGTCAGAGTAAAACCATCAGCATTATAGGATTTTAATATACACGTCTGAAATTTAGTGTTATCTCCTGGCATATACATGGCGCATAAGAAAGCATCAACATAAACACCAGCACCCACCCCTGCTAATGGGCCAAATAAAGCACCTACGATTTTACCACTGTCTGCCATACCAACAGAAACGTTAACACTGGTATTTACAGCAGCTATAAGAATTAGCGATGACGGCTGAAATCCAACTCCTGTATAAGCTACATCGCCGGTTGCGGCCGCTAAATCCCTGGTAAAGCTGATTACCTTAGATTTCAAGGTTCCCGCCGCTAACCCATCGACCGCCACCTGCAATTGGCTAACAATACCGGCCGTGACCATGAGACTGACGGCGGCAGCGGTGGCATGGACAGCGGCCGTGGTGCCTTCCTGCGCCCTGGTGACGGTGAGGACATCGCCCGTCCTGGTGGTACAAAGCAATATCTCGCCGTCGATGGTGATGTTGAAGTTGGAGCCGGGGAACTTAACTCCCTCCCCAGCAGCCATGGTCAATGAAGTAGCCACGGCGGTGATCCCCGAGGCGAGGGTTGATTCGGCGTTATTCGCTACATTTAACCAATTAGTCATGACACCTTACCCCCTGGCCCCCTTCCCTCGAGGGAAGGGGGTATATTTTTTGTATGAAGGGCTTGCAGCCCTTCAACGCTTCCCACTGATTCATTTTGGTGATGTAATCTCCGTACAGACGCCATTCTCGCACTTGAAATACTTGATGGGCCCGTGCTGCTCACCCCAGCGGTAGCAGAGGATACATGAGCAGACGAGGATAAAAAGAAACAGGAACCACAGATAATAATCTGTTTTCATTTTTACTCCCTTACATACGTTCAAAACTGGACATGAGGGACTGATTTAGGTTAGTCTCAAATATAGAGGTAACAGTAATGACAGTATTTTTAGACTGGCTAACACTTATTGCTCCGGCATTACCTACAATAGGTATCGGTATTATTTTTTTATTCCAATCCTTCAAATGGTGGAAATCAAAACCACTAGCCAGTAGAGCAGTTATGCTATATGGAACCTTTATTATTGTGATTGCTTTGGTATTTTTTGCCCTGAACTCAGAGATTAAACTGACTCCAGGACTACAAATAGCGAGTTTTTCACTTATTTTTATTTTTGAAAGTTTCCTGTGGTTTGAAGAAGGGAATAATAAATTCATTGCCTTGATAACTTTTACAGTCGGATTTTTGTTACTTATAACCGGAATAGTCATAAGTTGTTTTGCGGCTAAAGAATATTGGTGGATCCCGGCGATTATATACATTGCTTTTTTCTTAAGCCCCCTCATCATATTCAGAAAACTCTTTAGGAGAACCTCAAAAAATAGCTCGCAATGACGTGACAATCACTTTGGGAACCTCAACCAATAAGTAGGATTGTCAGACGCCTGGGGGTAAACGATATAGCCGTCCAGGCCGACGAAGAAGATCACATCGGGTACCAGCGATAAAAGACTCCGCAGGACCACCGCGCCGTTTTCCCCGGCATTGACCGATAAATGGGGGTAGACGGAGATAATATAGGAGCTGCGGGACTTATAGGACAATGAGCCGCCCACGGCCGCCACGACCTTAGCTATCAAATCATATACCGTGAAATCGGAGGCGGCGGCGTTCCACTCTACCGGACGGTTGAAGGCATACCTTTCTAGCAATCCCCAGGCATCCAGGCAGCGGATGGTAAACAGGCTCTGGCCGGGCTTCCTTGAATATCCCAACGCCTCTATAAAATACTTCCCTGCCACTGACAGCAGGTCAGCCGTGGAGCGATAGCCGATGGACAGGGTAACCTGGCTGCCACGCTTAAGCGAAGCGAGAAGCGAAGCCGGACCGCTCCCCACCGTATTATAAGTGCCCTTAGAATTATCCAGCACCACTTCAAGCGACCCTGGCAGCATATCTTTGACCTTCTCATTTACCGATAAGACATCGGCGGCAGGGATTGCATAGTTTGTGCCGGCGCCAGAGCCGGCTGCCGGAGCGGACCAACTTCCTGGGAGAGCCGTGCGCCAGACCTGGTTGGGGGCTGCCGCATATAGATAGACGCCGTCACTGGCCAGGGCCAGGCCATAGGTGGCGATGACATCGAGGGGATAGGCTTTATACCAGTCGGAATCCTTGAACTCTGTGCCCGGCCGCAGGCGGTAGAACCAGGGGGTATTATCCTTGGTGAAAGAATACATGGCGCCCAGTGAGGATTGATAGCAGACGAAGGGGTCATCCACGGCGAGGTTGTCGACCGCCCTGGCCTGGTTGATGGCGGAGACCTGCTCATAATAGGTGGGGGTATATTTCCCGGCCCGGCCGGTGCGGAACTGCCGCATGCTCATCTGCGCCGAAAAATCGACCCTGGCCTTATAGGAATTGATATACTCCCAACCGGACCATACCCCAACGGCATACTGGTCACCGTCCCCATAGATGCCGCGTGCCAACCGGATATAAGGGCCATCCAACAGCAGGGCAAGGATATTCCAGTCGCCTTCATGGTACATGGCCAGTGCCGACACTAAATGATCGCCGGATATCTGACCGCCGCCGCTGCTCCATGTGCCGCTTACCCTTTTCTGGATATATAAAGAGGTTGGATCGTTGACATCGGTGGCGTGAATGACCGCCAGGTCGCCGTTGGCCTTGAAAGCCACTGCGCATCCCCGTTCACAGGGGCGGGCGCTGGACATCTGAACCCAGCTCCCCCAGGTAGCCCCGTAATCCGAGCTTTCCCTGCGGTAGAGGTTGACGCCATTGCTGCCGAAGGCTACGACGTTAGCACCCTGGGCGGCCATAGCAATGGGACCGGCAACGACCGTGCCGAAACTCGACCAGGTCGACCAGTCGGAGCCGGCCGACGGCGAAGTTACACGCTGGTAATAAAGGGCGCCGGCAGCATTGCGCAACCGGCAGACGGAGCCGTCACCGGGCACGGCCAGCCCGTGATAGGTGGGGGCGGTAGCATCCCCCAGAGCCGTCAACCGTTGCCAGGCGAAATCCTGCCACTGCAATTCAGTCGCCTGCACGGCGGCCGGGTGGCCGTAGGCGGCAACCTCCAGCTTGACCAGCGGGCGGCGGGTGGCCTTGACCTGCTCGGCGCGAAGGGCGTCACTTATGCTACGCATATAAACTCTCTATACTAACATTCCAGTTGACCACGTCATTGCGAGCAATAGCTTTTTAGGTCATTGCGAGCGAAGCGTGGCAATCCTTTAAACGAAGACTTAATGCCAAAAGATTGCTTCGTCACTCCGTTCCTCGCAATGACGTGTTTAAGTCATCCCTTACAAAAGTTTGGCGAAGTCCCAACCGACCTGCGTCGGCCCAAAGAAACCAGTGCCATAGATGCTCCAATCGATGGTCTTGCCGTCCAGCTTAGCGAGGCCATCCGCTGCCGTATACAGGTCGTTGAAATAGGTCAGCATATTGCGCAGCTCCTCGAAGGTCTTGTCGCTGCAGGTCATGTTATTGGCCTTCTCATAGCCTTTGCGCAGCTCCAGCATGTAGCTGTGGATGCTGGCCGCCTGGGCGGGCGTGGGAGGCTTTTCAAGCCTGGTGTAGAACTTGAAAGCGTCGACGAAAAGCTCGATGCCCTTATCGACAATGCGCTTCCCTTCGCTTATGCGGAGCTGGCGGGGGATGGGGCGCAGGTCGAAGCGGGTGATGGCCGGCCAGAAATAGAAGGCCCTGGTGAGTGGGTTGACCTGCTGGCCGTCCTTGCGGATGCCTTCCTCTGCGGCCGCAACATATTTGTCGAGGTCAACCGGCGTGTAAGTCTCGGCCTCTGCAGCCTGAACGGTAATTTGTGCTACGGCAGGCTGCACAACCGGAGCACTTTCAGCTTTTGGGGATTCATCCCCGGCAGCTGTGGAAGATGCGGCCGCAGCGCCGGTCGATTTGACCTTCTCCTTATCCACGCCGCCCTGCACCACGGTATAGACCATGCCGACTATAACCGGCACCATGGGGATAAGCACGCCGGACCAGAACTGCTCCAGCGTGGAGGCATGCACCGGGTCCTTGACGAAAAACAGGATAACGGTCAAAAGGGTAGTCAGGACCGTGACCGAAATCTTTTTATAACCGTCCAAAGGGGTAGTTTCCATTTCAATTTTCTCCTTTCATTAACTTATTTTTCCCGCATGTCATTGCGAGCGATAGCTTTATTAGGTCATTGCGAGCGAAGCGAATTTTTCTGTCATGCGGTCATTGCGAGCGAAGCGAATTTTTCTGTCATGCCGTCATTGCGAGCGAAGCGAAGCAATCCTTTGATTCGAAGGCATGGGGCTGAATGACAAAAGATTGCCACGTCGCCCGTCGGGCTCCTC
>Ga0187850_10003176_pt1 | contig 14264 bp, 8 predicted proteins | sample June2016WEW_4_15_FD_132436 | JGI IMG/M metagenome (GOLD analysis project Ga0187850, IMG submission 132436) | Peatland microbial communities from SPRUCE experiment site at the Marcell Experimental Forest, Minnesota, USA - June2016WEW_4_150 | ecosystem: Environmental > Terrestrial > Soil >... | reverse complement strand
GAACAGCTGCTGACGGATCTTCTCATCCGCACGGGACAGCTCGCTGACGCGCAAAAGTCGGCCGAAAGGCTCACGGCGTTCCGGCCCGAGGAAGCACTGAACTTCATTCTTCTCGCCCGTGCGCACGACCGGGCGGGCAACGCCCTCGCAGAACAGAGAACGCTGAGCTCCGCGTTGAATCGCTTTCCTCAGAACGACGAGATTCGTCTCCTCGCCGCGCGGCTCCTCCAGCGGCAGGGTCGAAGCGCCGAGGCAGCTGCCCTCGTACGAACCGGCCTTCAGCTGCACCCCGACAGCACTCCCCTCCTCCTGGCCTCCGCAGGCCTGGAGACAGACCGCGTAAGGAAGATTTCCGAGGTCGACCTCTATTTTTCGAAGGGCGGCGGCGACCCGCTGGGGGCGGCGCTGGGGATGGAGGCGGTCCCTGTCGGCCAGCGCCGAAAGTACCTTGACCTGTTCATCTCGAAGGGCGGATTGTCCCGGCAGGACCTCGTGGGCCGCGTGACGGACGCCGTGAAAGGAAACGGCGGCCTCGCGGCAAGCCTCCGGGACTCACTCAGCCGCTACACGGGCAATCGTGACCTCGATGCTGACACGGACGGGTTCTGGGAGGATCGCTGGGTCTTCGACAACGGGAAGGTCGTGCGCTGGATTCGCGAGCCTGCCCAGGACGGCGTTGCACAGTACGTCGCAGAGTTCAGGGACGGCAGGCCCGTGTCGCTGGAGCCGCGCGACGCCGCGGGAAACGTCACGCGGCTCACATACAGCCGCTACCCGTTCCTGGAAAAGGCGGAGCTGCCGGGGCAGGGCACCTGGACGCTGGTGCCCTATACGATCCAGTGCGCCTTCCTGCGCCCGGATTTTGCGAGCGGGCCGGAAGGCACATCACCGCGGATCGCAGCGAAGTTCAGCGTGCCGACCGCCGACGTGCTGCGCCGGGGCTCGTACAGGCTCGAAGAGTTCGCGGCCGACGGTGTCGCAGCGATCCGCCGGATCGATCTCGCCGGGGGCCAGCCCGTCTTCATGGAGGAATCCTCTGCCGCCGACGGGATCTTCGACCACCGCGTGTGGTACACCCGGGGACAGCCGGAGAGGGGGGCGCGATCGCTCTCGCGTGATGGGACGTTCCAGGTCACGGAGACATGGAAGAACGGCCACTTGGCCGGCGAGGTAGTGGACACTGACGGCGACGGCATTCCGGACTACCGCGAAACCTATGGAGCGATTCCGATGAAATCCTGGGATTTCGACGAAGACGGCAGGGACGACAGCAGGGAATACGAGCTGCCGGATGGGACGCGCGTGCGGGAGCTCGCGACGAAGTCGAACGGCATCTTCGACCTGAGGATCGTCTCTCGCGGCTCGCGCATCGTGAGCTTCACGAGGGGCGGCCTGCAGGTGCCCGTCGTGCCGGACGCATCCCGAGGAGTGACGTGGATCGGCCGGCCCGCACCCGCCGCCGGAAAGCCCGACATGACCCTGCGCGACGGCTTCCAGATCATCGCGGGCATCCGGTATCTCGTGTTCCGACTCGCCGGGGTCGCATACGCGGAGGCGGTGGAAGAGTGAAGAGACGGAACGCAGGGACGGCGCTCGTCCTGATTCTCCTTGCGGGGTGTGCGGGTGCGCCGAGGCCTCCTGCACCCACAACGCCCCTTCCCCAGGCGCGGGCAGACGAGATCCGCACGATGATCTCGGGCGGGTCGTACTTGCAGGCGCTGGTAAAGATCGATGGAATTCGACGGCAAAAGGTCGAAATTCCCGACCTCGAGTCCTTCTCAAACCAGGCAATCGACAGCTTCTCCCGCTCCTTCAAGGCCGCGATCGACGGGAAGAATTTCCAGGATGCACTGCGCCTGCTCGATTCGGCGCGCGCCCTGGGCCAGCCGCAGATCGCCGGGACGTGGACCGAGAAGTCGCTCCTTGGCGAGATCGCCTCCGCCCAGGAAGCGGCGGGGGACACGATTCTCGGCCTCCTGACCAGGTTGCACATTCTTTCGCTCGGAGACCCCGTCGAGCAGGACTACACGGCGGCGCTCGCGGATGCCAACACCGTGGGCAACATGGCGGTGGTGAGGTCCCTCGCTTCCGCAATGAAAGAGCGCGGCTTCGCCGTGCCGGCCTCCGCTGATGCCGAAGCCTCCCCCTCCTTCCCCCGAATGATCTCGGGGACGGTCACCATCCTGGTGGACCGGGGAATCAAGGTGGAGAAGGGCGTCGGCTACCCTGACAAGGTGATCGGAAGCGGCTTTTTCATCGACAAGCGAGGCTATCTCCTCACCAACCACCACGTGATCGAAAGCGAGGTCGATCCGAAGTACAAAGGCTATTCACGCCTGTACGTCCGTCTCTCCGAGAGCCCCGTGGGGGAGAGGATTCCCGCGAAGGTCGTGGGATATGACAAGACCTTCGACCTTGCCCTGATCAAGACAGAAATCACGCCCGACTATGTGTTCGGAGGCTGGAGCGGCCAGACCCTGACCCCGGGGGACAGGATCTACGCGATCGGCTCCCCCGCGGGTCTGGAGAAAACCATCACCTCCGGCATCATCTCCGCAATGGGCCGAAGGCTTCTGCAAGTAGGCGACTCGATGCAGGTCGACGTTCCCCTGAACCCCGGGAATAGCGGCGGCCCGCTGCTGAATGAAAGAGGCGACCTGATCGGGATCGTCTTTGCCGGGATGCAGCAGTTCCCTGGCTTGAACTTCGCTGTGCCGTACACCTGGGTGGAGAAAGCCCTGCCTGCTCTGTTCAAGGGCGGTCCGGCCGTCCATTCCTGGCTGGGCATGGCCGTGGCGGAGACCGAGAAGGGCCTGGAGGTGGTCTACTCGATGCCCGACGAGCCAGCCGCACAGGCCGGTATCGCCTCGGGGGACATCATCGAGACCCTCGACGGAAAGCCGTTCAAAAAGCTCGCGGACATCCAGGAAGAGGTGCTGCGGCACTCGCCGCCCTCGCTCGTCACCCTCCGGGTGCGCCGGGGCGAGACGAGCCAGGACGTGCTCGTCTGCCTCTCGGCCCGACCGGACGAGCCCATCGACGTCGCGTTGAAGCGTGATTCCAGGGACAACATCCTGTATCCCCTGTTCGGCATGAAGCTCGAGAACGTGGGCACATTCCTCTGGAAGGGCGATTACATCGTGAAGCGGGTCACCCAGGGCTCGATCGCCGACGAGTCGGGGATCTCACCGGACGATCCGTTGACGATCCAGGACTGGCAGGTGGACCAGGACAAGGGCTATGCCATGCTGCAGGTGGTGATCAAGAAAAAGAAGGCGGGGTTCCTCGAGAGCGCGATTCAGATCGCCACGTACCTGGAAACGGACAACTTCATCTGATGCCGGCGCGCCGCCCGGCGCGTTGACCGAAATGGACGCCGATCAGCCGCGCGGGGCCTTGTGCTTCCGCAGCGTCACCTCATTGCCGGCATCGTTGTAGGTCACCTCGTCGAAATAGATCTTCGTCAGGAATATCCCACGGCCGTTGAAGGCGAGCAGAGTCTCCGGCTCCACGGCAGGGAGCGTGCGCCAGTCGAAGCCTTTGCCGTCGTCACGGATCGTGATCTCGAACAATCGGGGGGACAGTCGCGAAGTGATCCCCACGGCGCGGCCGGCGGCGTCGCTCTCACGGCCCCTGTCGGCAATGAGCTCGGCGAGACGCCCTTCCTGGATTGCCTTGCTCTTCTCTTTGAAGCTGATTCCGAGGTTTCCGTGCTCGATGGCGTTTGTGATGACCTCCTCGATTCCGATCTTCAGGTTCAGGATGTCTTCCTGGGGCAGCAGGCAGGGGAGCTGGAGCGTGATCTGGTTGATGATGGGGAAGAACGGGGAGTCCGCGCGCGGCATGACGAAGCGCTTCGTTTCCTCCACCAGCAGGGGCGAGAAGAGGGAGGAGCGGGCCGCCTCGAGCCGGAACTCGACGACCTTGCGGATCTCGTCGATGAGCTCCCGCACATTAAAGGGCTTCTTGAAGAAGTTGGTCGCGCCGCCCCGCAGGGCCTTGAGCAGGACGTCCTCGTTGCCCTGGCCGGTCATGAGGATGACGGTGGCGTTGCGGTCGATGCGCCTGATCTCGTTGAGGAGCGTGAGCCCGTCCATCCGGGGCATCATGATGTCCGAGACGACGACGAGCGGGGACTCGGACCTGTACATTTCCACCGCCTGCGCGCCGTCTTCCGCCTGCAGTGCATCGAAGCCTTCCCTCTCCAGCAGGCGTGCAAGAAGGGACCGGAGGGCTTCTTGATCATCCACGACGAGAACTCTTGGTTTGGCGCCGGCACTCACACAAGAAGGCTACGAACCGGCTCCCGCCCTGTCAAGGCGGCCACGGTACGCCGTGGCATTCGCGGCCACGGTACGCCGTGGCATTTGCGGCCACAGTACCCCGTGGCATTTGTGCGGCGTTCGACGGCACTTGTTCCCGCGCAGCTGAATGCGCCTTCGGCGCAGCTGAACGCGCCTTCGGCGCAGCGTTGAACCGCACCGCCATTTCCCGGTATACTTCGCTGCCTTGGAAACCGCGAGCATACGTAACTTCTGCATCATCGCCCACATCGATCACGGCAAGTCGACGCTCGCCGACAGGTTCATACAGCGCGCGCGGCTGGTGTCCGAGCGGGATTTCCACGACCAGATCCTCGACAACATGGACATCGAGAGGGAGCGCGGCATCACGATCAAGAGCCAGGCCGTCGCGATTCCCTACACCGCGAAAGACGGCAGGGAGTACGTCCTGAACCTGGTCGACACCCCGGGTCACGTGGACTTCTCCTACGAGGTCTCGCGTTCCATCTCCGCATGCGAGGGGGCGGTCCTCCTCATCGACGCGAGCCAGGGAGTCGAAGCCCAGACGCTTGCCAACATGTACATGGCCGTCGAGCACAACCTGGAGATCATCCCGGTGATCAACAAGATCGATCTTCCCAGCGCGGACATCGAGGGGGTGAAGAAACAGATCGATCACGACCTGGGCCTGGACTCCGACGCGGCACTCCTCGTCTCGGGGAAGCTGGGAACGGGCGTGGACGAGCTGTGCGAGGCAATCGTGCAGAGGGTGCCGCCCCCGAGCGGCAATCCCGAGGATCCGCTGAAGGCACTGATCTTCGATTCGCACTACGACGTGTACCGCGGCGTCATTGTCCACGTCCGGGTTTACGTGGGGCGCCTGCAGGCCGGGCAGGCCATCCGGTTCTGGTGGAACAGCTCCACGTACAAGGTGGAGGAGACCGGCATCTTCCGTCTCGGCCTGGTGCCGATGGCGTCGCTGGGGCCGGGGGAGGTCGGGTACCTGATCGCCGGCATTAAGACGATTGCCGACACGAGGGTCGGGGACACGGTGACGGACAACGAAAGGCCCTGCGCCGAGCCGCTCGCCGGCTTTCGTGAAGTGAAGCCGGTCGTCTTCTCATCGATCTATCCCGTGGACGCGAACGATTACGAGGAGCTCGTGCAGGCCATGGCGAAGCTGAAGCTCAACGACGCGTCGTTGATCTACGAGAAGGACTCGTCCGTCGCCCTGGGCTATGGGTTCCGATGCGGGTTCCTCGGCCTGCTCCACCTGGAGATCGTGCAGGAACGCCTCGAGCGGGAGTTCGAGATGTCCATTGTGTTCACCGCGCCCAGCGTGCAATACCGAATCACGCTGCAGGGGTCCGGCGCCGCCGGGGGCAGAGTGACGCTCGTGGACAACCCTGCCAATTTCCCCGATCCATCCCAGATCGAACTCGCCGAGGAGCCATACATCTCGGCTTCCATGATCACCCCGGCCACCTACCTGGGCAACATCATCACTCTCTGCCTCGAAAAGCGGGGCGTGCAGAAGAGCATGACCTATCTCGACGAGAAGAGGGTGGAGCTCGTCTTCGAGATGCCCCTCGCCGAGGTGGTCTTCGATTTCTACGACCGGCTGAAATCGGTGAGCAGGGGTTACGCGTCATTCGACTACCAGCTCCTCGGGTTTCGGGAAACACAGCTTTCCAAGCTGGACATCCTGATCAATGGCAAGATGGTTGATGCGTTGTCGCAGCTCGTGTTCCGGGGAAACGCCTACCAGACCGCGCGGCGCGTCTGCGAACGCCTGAGGGACGAGATCCCGCGGCAACAGTTCAAGATCGCGATCCAGGGGGCCATCGGCAGCCAGATCATCGCGCGCGAGACGGTCAACGCGTACCGCAAGGATGTGACGGCGAAGTGCTACGGCGGCGATATCACGAGGAAGCGGAAGCTCCTGGAGAAACAGAAGGAAGGAAAGAAGCGGATGAAGATGGTGGGGGAAGTGGAGCTTCCCCAGTCCGCGTTCCTTGCCGTGTTGAAAACCTCAGAGGACTGATTCGATCCGTCGCAGCCGCTCGGCGTAATACAGGACAGCGATCCTGGCGCGGGCGACGAATCCCCGATCGGGAGCCGAGAGGTCCGGCACGTCTGGAAAGTGGGCCCACGTGTAGTCGGCTTCTGCAAGAAGCAACCCGATCGAGTCCCCTGCCTCACCCGATGTGCCAAACTCGGCAGCGGCCTTCACGACATCCGCAAGAAGCGAGCGTTCAGCCGCCACGAAGCCGGCAAGCCGGGCTCCGGCGAACCGTCTCTCCTGATCGATGCGGAGCCTCGGCGCGGCGCTCGGAATGCACTGGAGAATCTCCTCGAAGCGTTCCGCAGGGATCGCGCTCACGCCCAGGGGGAGCCCGGTCTCGCTGCAATCAAGCACCCTCCCGGCGGAGGCACTGATCTCCTCTGCGAGGCTGTCCCTGTACGAGCTCAATACCCTGTCGGTCAGGATCGGGAGGCCATGTTTGTCGGCAAGTCGAAGCAGGCGCCGGTCCGCGAGTGCGCGGTAGCTGGCCTGTCCGATGGGATCCAGACGGGTCGACCGGGCGAGCATCGCCAGCACGGGAGGGCTGCCGCCTGCGTGGGTCTTCGAACCGGGGAAGCTCAGGTCCAGTCCGGTGAGAAAGACGCTCTCCCGCGTGATTCTCAGGGCCGCATGCGCCGCGGCGACGCCGACGGAACCCAGCGCGGGGAAGGTCTGCGGGCGCAGCCCGTGCCGGGCCAGGCGCTCCCAGAGGCGCAGCGGGGCGAACTCCGAGGAGAAGAAGCAGATGCGGCCGGCGAAAAGACGCGCGGCCGACGGATGTACTGACAGGTCGCACGCGAAGACGGTCCGCGCCGCAGCCGCGGTTACTCCGATGAAGTCCTGGTTGTTCACGGCCTGGGCTTCAAGGGCGACCACGACGTCAGCGGCAATCCCGGACGACGTGAGAGTCGGCAGCGCCGTATCCACCGCCACGAGCACGAACCTGTCCCTGTTGCGGGCAAGGACAGGAAGGCTCCCCGCCAGCGATGGTCCCGCGCCTGCAACGACCACGGGCAGTGTCGTGGAAAGGGCGGAGAAGTCCAGCGCATCCCGCAGGAGTGGAAGGTTGGCGACGACATTTCGTACCTGGAGGCTGCCCATCGCGATCAGCGTGAGACGGTTCTGCCAGTAGCGCATGACTTCCCGTTCGAGCCTCCGTCGGATGCGCGCGTACAGCTCGGGCGCAAGCCGGTAACCCGCGCTGAGGGGCGCTTCGACGACCCTCCGGAAACGACCGGTGCCCATGTCCCGCAGAGCCGCCGCGGCGGCCTCGGGGTCCTCCGTCCTCACCACGAGGAGCCGTGGATGACGGGGGATTCCTCGTGCCGCGGCGATCCTCATGACCTCCTGGTACACCTCCACGCAGAGCACCGCGCAATCCGCAGGGAGCGCCTCGAGGAGATCCGGAAGGCCATGGCCGAGGCCCAGGGAGGGGACGAAATACAGGCTCCGGGGAAGGGGAGAATGAACGCGCGCCTTTCGGCGCGCGTAGCTGACAGGATCGGTCCGAGGATAGAAATCCAGTCCCCTCCAGTGCAGCGTCGGTCCCGCGTCGGTTTGGAGGAGGAGCGGTTCCTCTTCCGGCATCTGCCGCCTACTGCTTCGCGCTGGTCGGCATGATGTACAGGCTGAACGCGTTGACGAAGTCGTCCTTGAGCTTTTCCGGTGTCATCAGGGCGGCGCCGAGATCGGTCTGGAGTGACTGGTTGGCGGCATAGGCCACCCAGCTGCCCAGCAGGTTCGCGGTGGAGTCCGGAAGCTGCTGCTCCGACTTGAGCTTCAGCACGAGTACCTGGTCGTCGAGGACAACGGGAGCGGATACCTGGTCTTTCCCGAGGGAGAAGGCGCGGAAGAAGAAGTCTTCGCTGTACTGGGCGTTCACCGGAGTCGCCGTGTCCGGGATGGCTTTCATGGGGGCGAAGGAAAACACATTGGACAGGTTGATCGGGAAGGGTTGGGTCGACACAACGGTGAGCTGCATCTCCCTCGCCGCCGCATCGAGCCCTGCCTCGGCGGCGCGCCGTGAGAGCTGGCCCGCGCGCTCGTTGAAGTAGTCCTCGATCTTTCCCTTTTCGTAGGTCGTGATGTACTTCCTCACGTCCTCCTGGACCGACGCGCTCGAGAAGTCCGCGTCCGCCGCCTCCGAATCGCAGCGGTAGATCATCCAGCCGAATGTCCCCTTGAGAACGTCGCTCAGCTCACCCGTCTTCAGGGTGAGGACCTTCTGCACCGTATCCTTGGTCTCGAAGTCCGCCTCCAGGTCGTAGGCGTAGCGCCAGCCCATGTCGCCGCCCTTGTCGGCGTACACGTCCTTCGAGTAGGTCTTCGCCAGCTCATCAAAGGTGCTCGTCTTGTCCAGGATCTTTCTGCGGATCTGGTCGGCCTGCGATTCCCCGGACTTCACGAGGATGCGGCTCACCTTCACCTTCACGAACCGGGACTTGTTCGCCTCGCCGTACTTCCGCACTTCCTCTGTCGGGAAAGAGCTGAAGGGGAACGAGACGAACGAGAAACTCCGCTCGGATTTCGCCATTGCCGTGATGAAGTCGGACTCCTTTGTGCCCCGTTTCACCCCGTTGGCAACGTCCGAAACAAAGACGTTCGAGATGAGGTTCTCCCGGGTCAGCTTCCGAGTGGCCGCCTTGTCGGAGGACGCGGCCGCTGTGTACCGTGTCTCGCTGAACTTCCCGTTCTCATCCAGGTACCCGGGATAGCTGAGGAGGGCCTTGTCCAGCGCGTCCTCGCTGACCGAGACCCCCGCGGAACCGGCCTGAGTGAGGATCGCCACGTGCTCCGCCGTCCTGAGGAAGGCCTGGTACCAGACGGACTGGATCATGGAAGCCTGGTCCTGGGAACCGCTTGTGCCCTTGATCTGGTTGGCGATCTGGTCCCTCTGCTGGGCGAAGTAGCTGCCGGGGTAGTAGGAGATCTCGCGGCCGTCGTACGTGCCGAACACGATGCTCCCGTTCCCGCCGGCTCCGCCCCTCGAGAGGGGACCGCCCGGTCCGGCGAGGACGAAGGTGACAACGACAACGACCAGAACGACGACGCTGAATCCATAGAGAAGGGGATGCGATTCGTGCCTCTTCTCCATGTTCTCGGAGACACTCTCCCCCTTCTTCTGTCTCGCTCTCCTCAATTCGCGTGATGACATCGGCTTTTCCTGTATCGGTGGTGGATTTCGACAATTTCAAATTACCACAGGCCGAAAAGCGTGTCAACGACCAGCGTGAAGAGACCAGCGTGAACAGCGGCTCTTGACCGCCCCGGCAGCAAGGGATTAGCCTGCGGCGGAAGGCAACGGAAGCCGCGCTGCCCCACTACCGAGGGAGGAACAGGCCCATGGACGAGGCACCGAGATGGAAGTCGCGGTCCGTGATCGTGACTTCGGTTGTTCTTTTCCTCGCATTTGCCGCCGGGTCCTACATCCAGTTCGGGCTCCTCGAAAAGCTGAAGCTCGTGGTCCTCTCCTCCATGGAGAACGTATCAGCGGACACGTTGGCGAAAGGGGCATTCATTCGCACGGCCGTCGCAGCCCTGTCTCATCTGGACTGGGTGGTGATCGGCCTCTGCGTGATGCTGCTGATCGCCTTCATCTTTCTCCAGGCAAGGCTCGGAGCAGTCGCAGAGTTTTTCCGGTTCATCCTCGCTGAGGAACGCCGTACTCTTCTCTTCCTGCTCTTTCTCTCCATCCTCTTTCTAAAACCGGTGCTCGCTCCTGGTGCTCCTTATTTCATGGACGCACCCGCGCACGTGTCTCGTGCATGGTTCGCGTACGTGAACCTTGCGCAGGGCTACCTTTTTCCCTCGTTCACGAACTACTATCACAACGGTTTCGCTCTTTTCTCTCATTACGGCTGGCTCCCTTCCTACCTGATTGCCCTGGCCAACCTCGCGGTGCGGAACATCAACGTGGCCTCAAAGCTCGTGGTGTTTCTGTTCAGCGTCGCGAACGCCTTCATGTTCTATGCCCTCGGGAAACGGATATTTGCCAGCCGCCGGGGTGGGTTCCTCCTCGCCCTCATCCTAATTGCGAGCAACCTCTACCTGTACGAAATTCTCTGGACAGGAGCGCTTTTTTTGCCCTGGGTTTTTCTCGGCGCCGGTGTCATGCTGTTCTCCCTGGAATCCTGGCTTTCGGGCACATGGAAGCTTTACCAGGCGGCGTTTGTCATGGCTCTCGGATCGGCGATCCTGATCAACTCCCATCTCGGGTATTCGGCTCAGTTTCTCCTGTTCTTTGCAGTGTACGCAACGGCGCGAACGGCGATTTTCTTCCGGGGACGTTTCCCCGCGTTCCTCGCACTCGCTGCGATGACCGCGGGCATCGGGGCGGTTCTCGGTGCTTTCGTGTTCCTGCCGACCTGGCTGGATATCCGGGACGTCAACTTCTACAAGGCATTTCCTTTCTCGGATCCATCGACGTACAAGTTCTGGACCGCCCCCCTCTGGCAGTTTTTCGTCCCGAGACCGTTCTACACCGATTTCAACTGGGATTACCTCGGGCTGGCCCTTCTCGCCGCTTCGGCGGTTTTCACGGTGCGCTTTTTCAGGGAAAGGCATGCGTGGTTCGCATTCAGTCTCATCCTCGTCTTTTTCTCGATCCTGGTGATCAATTACAACCGGGACTGTTTCCTCGTCCTGCTCGCGCTCGCCTTCCTGGTGACCGGCGGTTATGTCCATCTCATCAGGCAACGGGACATGAAGCTGGGCGCCTTTGCGGTCCTCGCCATGGCACTCATGGTGGATGCCCTGTTATTGAACAACTTTAACACCATGGACACCCGCGGGAGCTTCGAGAAGGCCGTGTACGAGAGACTGACCAGCGAGCCCGACGGAACCCGCTACGGTGTCGTGATGGCCAACACCCTCCATACGGGCAACGATACCGGAAACGACGTTTTCGTCTCACCGTGGCTGAAGGTCGTCGGTCAGACGGTTCTCCAGCCGAATGCGATCATGCTGGAAGCCAACAAGCAGGCGCTGTATCAGTACGGCTTCACGTCGGATCTCCTGGTCCCCGACATCAGGAACGGTCGTCTTTCTCCTACCACCGTGCAGGCCCTGGACCTTATTGGCGTGAAATACGTGACCGTGCACAATGTCTCCCGGTATTTCATACCGGACCTTGCGTTCGACGATGCGGTTCGACCTCGACCCGATGGCCCCTGGGTGGAGATGACGCTGACGTCGCCCGTGCTTTTTGCCCCTTCGACAGTCAACGTTGCGGATCTGGAAGAGGCGATTCCCGATCTGAAGCAACGTGCCGCCTTCGAATCCGATGACGCGTCGCACAACAGGGCCCCGTTCAGGAAGCGTCCGGTCGCAGACGCGTACCTCAGGGCGATCGTCGCGGCGACTGCCCTCGATCCCCGCACGGCGAATGCCCGGCGTTTCCTCATCCGCAGCGGCCGCGGCGAGAACCTTGGCGACCCGGGCCCGGCGAGAGTGACGGTCACCCGCTTCGGCGTAGACAGCCAGAGGGTTGTTCTCGATTTCACGGTCGACAAGAAGGGATTCGTAGCGGTCCCCTTCGGGTACTTCTGGTGGCAGAGGGTCCTTCTGGACGACCGGCCGGCAACATTCTTGCCGACCGTTGAGAACACCGTGTGCGTCAGGATCGACGAGCCCGGCTCCCATACGCTGTCGATAGGGCCTTCAATTTCCCCTTCCCGTCGCATTGGGGCGATTGTCAGCTCCGCAGGCCTGGTGCTGTTTGGAGTGCTGCTCCTGATGCTGAAGATGGCCCGCCGTCGCCACAACTAGTCGGGTCCTTCAGGTGCGGGTCTTTCTCCAGATCAGGCGATTGTAGATCAGCCAGTTGTAAGGGAGCACGAGGAGGCCGATCGTCGCGACAAGCGAGAGCTGCCGCACCAGCGTCGAATCTCCGAGAAAGCGCGTTGCGGACCCGACGGCGATGGCCTGGATCAGGATCGCGCCGACGGAGGTCAGGTTGAATCCGAGCAGTCTTCTTACAAATCTTCCCTGTTTCGCAGCGCGAGAGCTCCTGAACGTCCAGAAGTTGTTCCAGAGGAAATTGCTGAGGATCGACCCCTCAACGGAGAGTATGGAAGCCCAGCCGGACTGCTGGGACAGGAACGCCAGCACCGTGCTGCGAAGGAAATGAAAGTACCCTGCCACGTGACGGATGAAGGACGTCCGGGTAAGCACCTCCAGGAGCAGGCCATTGACGATGTACCCGGAAAGACCACCGCTGCGAACTTGAGGAATCGACGGGTCCCTTCGTCACGAAGGCGCAGGACGATGCAGGACCAGAGAATTTCCCAGGGAGCTTGTCCCTGCATTTTTGACTCACCGGCTTCGCGCAACCTGAACTGAAGCGGGACTTCCGTGACTTTCGCGCCGGCTTGAACGAGGCGAAATAGCATTTCCAGCTTGTAGCCGAATCCCCTGTTGAGAAAGGACTCGAAATCCAGGCCGCGAAAACGGGTGTCCACCCGGGTCGCCTTGAGACCCGTTGTGGGGTCTGTGACCTGCCGGAAGGCTTTCAGAGGGAAGAAGAGGAGAACTCGACTGGCAAATCCCCCCACCTCGCTCAAGAACCTCCTCACGAGGCTCCAACCCCGGGGATACGATCCGCCGGGGCGCCTGCGGCTTCCGAGAACGAGGTCCGCGCCCTTGTCCAGCTCGGCGAGGAGCGCGGGAATGACGTTCGGTGGATGCTGGAGGTCGCCGTCGAACTCCACCACTGCGTCCGCGGAGAGGATCTCCACTGCATACCGGAATCCCTTGAAGTAGGCGGCGCCCAGCCCCTCCTTCCTCTGCTCGACGATCAAATGCACCTTTTCGCAGCTTTTCTGTGCCCGGCGCACGATATCCGCGGTCCCGTCAGGGGAATCCGCATCGACGACCAGGATCTGGCAATTCCATTGTGTTGCCGGGAATACCATGTGGATGAGCTCATCGAGAAGGATCCCGATGGACCCTGCCTCATTTGATGTCGGTATGACGATGACGGCAGTCCGGTATGCGCACACGAATCAACCAAGTACTCCGATGTTCTCCCGATTGTCAAGCAAACGCCCTTCACAGGCGGGTGCGACGCGTTTCCCACGTCTCCCGGAATGCTCCACCACTTGACAGCAGATGGCTCGGTTGCTACATTCACCGTCACGGGGGCGTGGCGAAGCTGGTTATCGCGCTGGCCTGTCAAGCCGGAGGCCGCGGGTTCAAGTCCCGTCGCTCCCGCTCTTTTTTCGGGCGATGCAGGGGCGCGCCAAGCCCTGGGCGCACTCATGGCGGTATCAACCGCGATTTTCAGCGGGCTGTAGCGCAGTTGGTAGCGCGTTCGGTTCGGGACCGAAAGGCCGGCGGTTCAAACCCGCCCAGCCCGACTATCCATTTTTTTGCATAGCAAGAAAATGAAGGATCGATCTTTTTATCTCCCCGACCGTCAGAGACCGCGCTGCACGGTATCCGCACGGGAAGGGGGATGCCATGCGCATTAAGTCCGCCTTTACGTTGCATTCGCGACCCACGAAGCAGGGGGCGGTCTGGCACGTGTCTTGGCACGACGCCGACGGGGTGCGGCACGTGCGCAGCACCGGCCAGCCGGTCAACCCGGCCCTGAAGGACCGGGGCCGGACATTGGCCGAGCGGGCCGCCATGCGGTTCGTCGGCACCACGCCACACAAAGTTCCAACCCTCGCCAAGTACGCCGAGGACTTCTACGTCTGGGAACAGTGCACCTACATCAAGCGGCAGCACGCCAAGGGGCGCAGCTTTAACCGGCACTGGGCGCTAGAACAGCGGGGACTGCTCGTCAACTACATCCTGCCGCGGTTCGGCGACATTCGGCTGGACGCCATCACGCTCCCGGCGGTCGAGCGCTGGCTGGTAGACCTGCCGCTGTCCGGCCAGAGCAAGAACCATACGCTCTACGCCCTGCGGACGAT
>Ga0187850_10003169_pt1 | contig 14286 bp, 15 predicted proteins | sample June2016WEW_4_15_FD_132436 | JGI IMG/M metagenome (GOLD analysis project Ga0187850, IMG submission 132436) | Peatland microbial communities from SPRUCE experiment site at the Marcell Experimental Forest, Minnesota, USA - June2016WEW_4_150 | ecosystem: Environmental > Terrestrial > Soil >... | reverse complement strand
GCGGCCTGCCACGCGCGCATGTACGCCGCGAGCAACCTCATCATCATCGCGGCGGGCGATTTCGACCCGGCGGAGATGCGCGCCAAACTCGCTAAGGCGTTCGCGGCCGCGCCCGCCGGCAAAGCCTACGAGTGGCAGAAAGACCAGCCGCCCGCCGGAGGCTCCGGGCCGCGGCTGCTGCTGGTGGACAAGCCCGATACCGTCCAGACCTACTTCTGGATCGGGAACCCGGGCATCCGCCGGACGCATCCGGACCGCATCCCTGTCTGGATCGTGAATACGCTGTTTGGCGGCCGGTTCACCTCGATGCTCAACGATGAGTTGCGGGTGAATTCCGGCTTGACCTACGGCGCTTCCTCGCGCGTGGACGCGAACCGGCTCAGCGGCCGGATCTCGATCTTCAGCTACACGCGCACGGACTCCACCGTCAAGGCGATCGACATGGCGCTGGAGGTGCTGAAGCGGTTGCGCGAGAAAGGCATCTCGGCCGGGCAACTGGCCTCCGCCAAGGCCTATCTCAAAGGGACTTTTCCCTCCGACCGGCTGGAAACCTCCGATCAGCTCGCGGGCGTGCTTGGCGAGATCGAGGTGTTCGGACTGAGCCGCGCGGAGGTCGACGACCTGTTCGCGCGCATCGACGCGGTCACCCTCGAGCAGGCCAACGAGGTGGTGCGGAAACATTTCGGCGCGGGCGACCTGGTGTTCACGCTGGTGGGCAACGCGGCGAAGATCCGTGACGGAGTGAAGAAGTACGCGCCGCGGGTGACCGAGATTCCCATCACGGCGCCGGGCTATCAGGTGAAGTAGCTATCGGTTATACTTCGGCGTAATCCCGCGGAGCTTGGCCCAGACGGCGTCGCAGGCGGCCAGGGTTTCCTCGGGGAGTGGGCCGTCCTCGATCGCTCTGAGGTTCTCTTCGAGCTGCTCGATCCGCGAGGCGCCCAGAATCACGCAGTCGGTCTGGGTGTGATGCAGGAGCCAGCTCAGGGAGAGGCTGACCAGCGAGCGGCCGGCTTGTTCAGCAGCCCGCCGCAGCTCGGCCACCGCATCGAAGTAGCAGGGACGCCAGTAGCGGTCCAGGTAGAGCTGGTTGTTGTCGAAGCGCGAGCCGGCCAGCGGCGCCTCCTGCGCATGCTTGCCTGTGAGCAGGCCTCCGGCGAGCGGGTTGTAGACCACCGTCGAGACGCCGAACTCCCGGCACATTGGCAGGTACTCCTGCTCGATACCGCGGGCCAGCAGGTTGTACATGGGCTGGGTGACCCAGGCCGGCTCGTAGCCGTGCCGCTCGGCCAGCCAGAGCATCCGCTCCACCTGCCAGCCGGCATAGTTCGAGCTGGCCGGGTAGCGCATCTTTCCCGCCTTGACAAGCTCGTCGAGGGTGGCGAGGGTTTCCTCGAGAGGGACCGAGTAGTCGGGAGCGTGCAGGTAGTACAGGTCGAGGTAGTCGGTGCCGAGGCGCGTAAGGCTTTCGTCGATGGCTCGCAGAATCGCCGCCCGCGACAGGCCGTGCTGGTCCGCGCCCTCGCCCATCGGAAAGAAGACTTTGCTCGCCAGCACGAGCTTGTCCCTGCGGCCCTTGAGGATTCGGCCCAGAATGGTCTCGGTCGCGCCTTTGTTGTAGATGTTCGCGGTGTCGAAGAAGTTGACCCCGGCATCCAGGCAGCGATCCACGATCCGGGCCGCGTCGGCCTCGCCGGTCTGCCCGCCGAAGGTCATCGTGCCGAAGCACACGCGGGAGACGGCGAGGCCGGTGTGTTTGAGGCGAACGGTCTTCACGGTTGCTGAGGCTTGGGCGCCGGCGCCGGCTGCCCCTGCATCCCCGGAGGGAGCAGCTTGATGATGTCCTCTTCGGCTATGGCCAACGAGAGTTTCATGGTGGCGCCTTCGGCCTTTAGGTCGAGGGTCTGGAGCAGGGGAGCGAACTGCTTCGCATTATCGCCCATGGTTGCCATGCCGATGAGCGCCCGCAGGCCATCCGCCATGCTGGTGGCGTCTTGCTCGGTGCGGGTGACCACCTCGAAGGCGATCAGCAGCTTGGGCCCGAAGGTGAGGCCGCCGCTGACCTGCAGGATGGACTTGACCGCGTCTCCTTGCAGGGCTCCGCCGAACGCCTCCTGAGGCGCGTTGCGAGCGAGGTCGGCCAGCGGGACGGTGGTGAGCAGCCAGATATGGTGGCTGGCTCGCACCGCGCGCATCTTCGCGGCAACGGCGGGGTCCAAGCCGCCCGGTTGCCCGCCGCGGCGCGCGAGGGCGGCCTTGACGGAGGCCGGGTCTCCAGCCAGGATCAGCGAACTGTCCGCCAGGGCCGCGGAGAAGGGCTCCTGCTGTTCCTTGGTGAATACGGTTACGCCCTGGACCGATGCTTCCGTCATGCCGCCGAGCTTGGCGAGGGCCCGAAGCGGAGCGGAGTCGAACGTTCCGTTGAACAGGATCAACACGCGGCCCTTCTGACCGGAGGCCGGGGCTGCGATGAAGACCTCGCGGATCCCCTTCCACAGCTCCAGCCCGGGTTTGGCCATTTCCTCGGCCGCTTTGGCCTGGGCCTCGACCTGCGAGGACATCATCTGTCCGAACTTGCTGGCCTTGATTTGCTCGACGTTGATCCCGACGACCACGCCGGTGTCGGAGGGGATCAGGCCGAGCGACTCGGGATCGGCGGCGCTTGCCGTGCCGGCGAGCAGCAGGGCACAAAAAGAGTACATCAGTATGCGAACCAGTCGATTTGGCATATTGCCTGAATTATACGCTAGATTACCCCCACCGCTTCCAGCATCCTGCGGTACTTCCGCAGCAGCTCGTAGACGACCACGCCGCCGGCGGTGGCCACGTTGAGTGAGTGCTTCATGCCCAGCATGGGGATGCGGACGTGGGTATCGCATCGCGCCAGCAGTTCGGGCCGGATCCCCTCCACCTCGTGTCCAAACACCAGGCACAGCAGGAAACTGGGTGTCCAGTCGAACAGATCCACCGAGTGAAGGCTGGTTTCCACGGCGGCGATCTCGCATCCTGTCGCGCGCAGGCGCTCCAGTACGGCCGCCGGCTCCCAGGAATGCTCCCAGGGAACCCTCTGCTCGGCGCCCAGGGCGGTCTTGCCGATCCCGGGCTTGGGCGGGCGTGGGGTAATGCCGCAGAGGTAGAGCTTTTCGAGGCGGACTGCGTCGGCGGTGCGGAAAAACGCGCCGACGTTGTACATGCTGCGGACGTTGTCGAGCAGCACGGAGAGGGGCAACTGGATGCGCTCGTAGGCGGCCCCGAGCGGCGTGGCCTGGTATGGTATGCGATCCATGGCGCTAGGATCATTCTATGGCCAACCTGGACGGAGAGCACCTGACAATCGAGGAGGTGGTGGCGGTCGCAAAGGAGGGAGAACCGGTTTCGCTGGCCCCGGAGGCGGTGCAGAAGATGCTGCGCGCGCGGGCCGTGGTGGAACGGCTGGCATCGGCGGACACGCCGGTCTACGGGGTCAATACCGGCGTGGGCCTGCTGGCGGACGTCCGGATTCCGCGCCAGGACCTGGAACAGTTGCAGCGGAATGTGGTGCGATCGCACGCCTGCGGAGTGGGCGAGCCGCTGCGCCGCGCGGAAGTCCGGGCCATGATGCTGATTCGGGCCAACGTGCTGGCCAAGGGGTTCTCGGGGATCCGGCCGGTCGTAGCCGAGCGTCTGTGCCAACTGCTGAACCGCGGTGTGACCCCGGTGGTGCCGTCGCGGGGGAGCGTGGGGGCGAGCGGCGACCTGGCGCCGCTGGCGCACATGGCGCTGGTGCTGATCGGCGAGGGCGAAGCGGAGGTCGAGGGCGCGCGCTGGCCGGGCGGGGAAGCGCTGGCGCGGGCCGGCCTCGAGCCGCTGACGCTGGCGTCCAAGGAAGGCATCTCGCTGGTGAACGGCACGCAGGCGATGCTGGCCGTCGGCTGCCTGGAGCTGGCCGCGGCCGAAATCCTGGCCGACACCGCCGACCTGGTGTGCGCGATGACTCTCGACGCGCTGCGCGGCACGCCGCGCGCCTTCGATCCGCGCATCCACCAGGCGCGGCCCTTCGCCGGGCAGCAAGTGAGCGCCGCGCGCCTGGCCCGCCTGCTCGAAGCGAGCGCCATCCGGGCGTCGCACGCGGCGTGCCGGCGCGTTCAGGACGCCTACTCGCTGCGTTGCGCGCCCCAGGTCCATGGCGCCGTGCGCGACACGCTGGCCGAGGCGCGGCGCGTGTTCTCGATTGAATTGAACTCGGCCACCGACAACCCGCTGGTCATCGGAGAGGAGGTCTTTTCGGGAGGCAACTTCCACGGCCAGCCGCTGGCGCTGGCGCTGGACTACATGGCCATAGCACTCACCGCGCTGGCCGGCATCTCCGAGCGGCGCATCGATCGGCTGGTCAACCCAGCGTTGAACGAGGACCTGCCGCCGTTCCTGGCGGGCCACGCGGGTCTGGAGTCGGGGCTGATGATGGCGCAGGTGACGGCGGCGGCGCTGGTGGGGGAGAACCGGGTGCTGTCGCATCCGGCTTCGCCCGGCTCGATCACCACCAGCGGCAACAAAGAGGACTTCGTCAGCATGGGAATGACCGCGGCGCTGAAACTTCGGGACGTGGTGCGGAACACGCGCACGGTGCTGGCGATCGAGGCGCTGGCGGCGGCGCGCGCGCTGGATTGCCTCCGGCCGCTGCGGTCGAGCCAGCCGATCGAAGCGGCGCGGGAACTCATCCCCACGCTGAGTGGAGATCAGCCGCTCTCGGGGCCAATCGCCAAAGTCGATGAGCTGATCGCCAGTGGGGCGCTGCGGGCGTCTTAGTACGCGGCTTCAGAAATCCGATAAGGTACGAAACACGCCGCGGACGCTCGCTCTAGATCGGTAGATGGAAGATCGACTCTTCATCAGCGGCGGGGGCCGTACCCTCGCCGTTCTCGCGGGCCTTCTCCATTTGCTCCGTTAGCGCGTCCAGGTCGATGCCGTCAAGCAGACTGAGCGCCTTCATGGCTTCAATCAGCGTCGCATGGATTGCCTCAAGGTCCTTCATCATAATCGCTCGGCCCGCATCGGAGTTCTTACGGAAGTTGTGTTGTCGATAGAAGGAATGGGCAAGGCGATTGCGCTCGTCCAGCACTTTCGATAGCAGCGGTTCGAGTTGATCTAGCGCGTCTGTATGGCGCTTTGCATTTTTTAGAAGTTGGCCGAACGTCTGACGGTTAATCCGATGCATCAGGGCAGTAGCGCCTTCACGGTCTACATCTAATGTGGGCGTTATGAGGCCCTCATCAACAGCGCCGAAGAACAAAAGCATTGTGCCGAGGTCTGTTTCGACGACCTGGGCCGCCTCTGAGACTTCGCCGAATTTGCCGTATATGTCATCGAGGGTAGGCATGATAACCAATTTAACAACAAGCTGGAAGGCAAGGAAGCGCCTAGCTGGTCTTCCCGTCATCCCGAAACGGACCCTTTTTGAAACATCGGCTTCATCCACGTGGCCGCATCACGCCCATTGCTGACATGTGCCAGGTAGACCGATAGATGTTCCCTGATGCCGCAACGTGGCGAAACCGATACGCGGCTTTGCCGGCGGGGAAACAGAGTACTCAACTGTACGCGAAAATCGCGTAGCGGGTGACGGGGCGGTAACCCATGCGCTGGTACAGGTGGAAGCCCGCCGCGCTGGCTTGGAGCACGCTGCGCTGGAGGCCGGATTCGGCTTGCGCGCACTCGAGTGCGTGGCGCATGATGGCTTCGCCGCAGCCCTTGCGCTGGTGCTGGGGCAGCGTGCCGACGGCGTAGACTCCGATTACTCCGCCGGCGATCAGCGTGGCCGCTGTTGCCACTGCGGTTTCCTCGCGGTACGCGACCCAGCCGGTCAGCCCTCCGCCCCAGGTCTTCTCGGATCCATAGATCTGGAGCGAGATGTCGAACGGAATGCCGAATGCGATCGACATGATGTGGTTGAAGGTGGCGCGAGTGCCGGGGTCGCGGACGCGCCGGAACTCGAGCTCCGGCAGCGGGCGCGCGGATGTCTCGATGCGCTCGGCCTCCATGCCCGGCAGCTCCACCACCAGGTGCAAGCCGTGGCGATAGAAAGTCTCGGCTGCCTTGGGGCGCAAGTCCCGGTCGAGCCAGCCTTGACACACCCAGATGGACCACCGCAGCCCCCGCGAGGCGTAGTAGGCGCCAGCCGCCTGGATGCGTTCATCGAGCTCGGAGGCGCCCTCTACCGGAGCGGTGAGGACTGCGCCGTTGAACATCGCGAACTGGAGCCCCGAAGAGCACACCGCCAGACCAGGTAGAGCCCGGGTGTCGCCGGCGGCTTTGGCGCGCCCGAACGCGCCCAGCATCTCGCGCAGGTTTTCCTCCATGGCCTCGATCGCCGGCACCCCAGTATCACAACAGAGTCAGCGGATCGACGTCAATCACCAGCGCGGTGGCGGGCCACTTGTGCTCGAGCGCGTAGCGGCGCAGCCCGTCCAGGGCCTCCTTGAGCGCCTTGCGGCTGGCGGCCTTGAGGAGTAGTTGATAGCGGTATTCGCTCTTCAGCCGCGCCACCGGCGCTTCGGCCGGGCCCAGGATTTTCAGTTGCTCCGGCGGGGGCGTGAGCAGCATGCCCAACTCGCCGCTCAACCGCAGCGCATCTTCCTGGCTCTGGCTGCGCACCAGCACATTGGCCAGCGCGCTGAACGGCGGGTAGCGCATGAGCCGGCGGAAGTGCAGCTCCTTTTCGTAGAACTGGTCGTAGTCCTGCGCGGCGGCGAAACGGACGGCGTAGTGGTCCGGGTTGATGGTCTGGACGAGCACTTGGCCCGGAAGGTCGCCCCGGCCGGCGCGCCCGGCCACCTGGGTGAGCAGTTGGAAGGTGCGCTCAGCGGCGCGGAAATCCGGCATGCCCAGGCCCACGTCGGCGGAGATCACCCCCACCAGGGTCACGTTGGGGATGTCGTGCCCCTTGGCGATCATCTGCGTGCCCACCAGGATGTCGTAACTGCCCTCGCGGAATCCCGTCAGGATGGTCTCGTAAGCGCGCTTGCCGGTGACCGTGTCGCGGTCCATGCGCGCCACACGGGCCGCGGGGAACTCGCGGTGCAACTCCTCCTCGACGCGCTCCGAGCCGATCCCCAGGAAGTAGATGTGCTCGCTGTGGCACTTCGGGCAATGCGTCGGGACGCGCTCGGCGTAATTGCAGTAGTGGCACAAGAGGCGGCGGTCGCGGCGGTGGAAGGTCAGGGTGACGGCGCAGTTGGCGCACTGGATGCGCTCGCCGCAGGAGCGGCAGGCGACAAAGCTCGAGAATCCGCGCCGGTTGAGCAGTAGCATGGTCTGCTCGCCGTTCTTGAGGCGCGCGTCGATGGCCTCGAGCAGCCGGCGCGAAAAGGTGGCCTGCTTACGCGTTTCCAGGAACTCGATCCGCATGTCCAGGATCTCGACCTGGGGCATGGGGCGCTGCTCGATGCGCTCGGGCAGCACCAGCAGTTGGTACTTGCCGCGGGCGGCGTTGTAGCGGCTCTCCAGGCTGGGAGTGGCCGAGCCCAGCACCACGCAGGCCCCGGCCGCCTGGGCGCGCACAATGGCCACGTCGCGCCCGTTGTAGCGCGGCGTTTCCTCCTGCTTGTAGCTCTGGTCGTGCTCCTCGTCGACGATGATGAGCCCGAGGTTGCCGACCGGCGCGAACACTCCCGAGCGCGTCCCCACCACCACCCCCGCTTCGCCCGCACGGATGCGCCGCCACTGCTCGGCGCGCTCGGAGTGGCCGAAGGCCGAGTGCAGGATGGCCACGCGGTTGCCGAACCGGTGGAAGAATTGGCCCGCCATGGCGGGGGTGAGCGCGATCTCGGGGACCAGCATCAGCGCGCCGCGCCCCATCCCCAGGGTCGCCTCGATGGTGTTCAGATAGATTTCGGTCTTGCCCGAACCGGTGACGCCCTGTAGCAGGAACGACCGGAACTGATGCGCTTCGAGGGCCGCGTGGATCTGGTCGAAGGCCTGCTGCTGGTGCGCGTTGAGCACGTGCGGCGGGCGCACGAATTGCGTCGAGACCGGCGACAGTTCCGCCTTCAGCGAGAGCAGTCCCCTGCGCGCCAGCGCGCGCGCCGCCTCACCGGCGTTGTGGACGGCGGTTTCGAGCTCCTTCAGGTTGTGCGTGCCGGGGTGCAGTTCCAGATAGGCGAGCAACTCGCGCTCGGCCTTCTTGTACTTGCCTTCGGGCGGTGCCTGCTGGAGCTCGACGCGCAGCCTCGCGGAGGGCGCGCGGAACGGATCGCGCTGCGCCTCGACGTCCTCGACTTCCAGGAAGCCCTTCTTCTCCAGTCCCCGAATGAGCCGCGCGGCGGCCTCGTTTTTCTTCGTGAGATAGGCGGCCGAGAGGGGTCGCCACTCGAGCAGGCGCATCAGCTCGACGGCCGGATCCTCCGAGGCCGGGGCGCCTAGCGTGAGCTGCCGCAGCGCATCGCGGCCTTTGCCGGTGAGCGAATAGACCTTCCCGTGGCGGAGCTCGCTCGCGAGCGGCACCATACTGCGCAGCACTTCGCCGAGCGGCGCGCAATAATAGCCGGCGATCCAGCGGCCCAGCGCCAGCATCTCCTCGCTGAGCACCGGGACGCTGTCCAGCAGCCGCAGCGCCTCGCGCGCGCCGCCCTCGGGCGCTTCGCCGTGCGCCCGCAAAACGATCCCGGTGAGCTTGCGCGCGCCGAACGGCACCAGCAGTCGGCACCCCGGCTTCACGCGATGGCGCAGCGTCTCCGGCAGCGCGTAGGTGAACGGGCGGTCAAGCGGCACGGGCAGGCTCACGTCGCAGTAAGGCGGGCCGTATCCAGGCGCTTGCGGAACTTCCGTCATGACGCTGTGCTCATACTCCACAGGAGATTAGTGACACGATGACACGTGCATTCTCTATCGTAGCCTTGTGGTTCGGGTTTGCGTGGTCGGGCCTGGTGGCATTAGGTTTCCTCCCGCCCGGTTCTTACCATGGCGACGAGTTCTTGGTTCTTGAACTATGGCACCTAGTGCTATAGAATGGATTGGGACGCAACTGTGCGAATCTTCAAGTCCAGGTGGTTTCAACGCTTTGCCAGGAGGGAAGGGATTGCGGATGCGGTCTTGCGTGAGGCTGTCGCTCGGGCCGAAAAGGGCCAGCTCGATGCCGACCTTGGCGGTGAGGTGATTAAGCAGCGGATCGCCAGACCAGGGCAGGGAAAATCGAAAGGCTACCGGACCATCATCCTTTTCCGGGGCGGGGCCAAGGCATTCTTCGTGTACGGATTCGCCAAAAGCCAGAGGGCGAACATCGACGACGATGAGGAAGAACAGTTCAAGGAAGCCGCGAAGCACGTCCTGGCGTTGACGGAGAAGCAGCTCGCGGAGCTGTTGCGGAGGGGCGATTTTGTGGAGGTGAAAAGCGAATGAGCAAGAAGTATCGAAGTGATGCGATGGCGGCCATCCATGAAACCATGGAGGCCTTGCACGATGTTGGGGCCATCGACAAACAGACGATGCGGCGTTTCGATGATGCCTGCCTTACGCCGATCCGGCCATTGAAACCTGAAGAGATCAAGGCGATCCGGGAGAGGGAACACGTCAGCCAGACCGTTTTCGCCAACTATCTGAACGTGACGAGCAGTCTGGTCAGCAAGTGGGAGCGCGGCGAAAAGCGGCCTTCTGGGGCCTCGCTCAAGCTGCTATCGCTGGTCGAGAAGAATGGGCTTGCCACCGTTGCATAGTCGCGAGACAACCAAAACCGGGGGGAGTGGTTACGAATCCAAACGCGTGGTTCACGGTTGTGGAAGTGACAGTCGTCGTTATGGCGCAATGCGCTGCCCCTGAGAATGAAAGCGTACTCGAGGGGCAACCGGGGACAGCCTGGGCTGTCCTCACAACGGACGGCCGAGGCAGTCCCTCGGTTGCGGGCGCCCGCTATCGCACAAAGTGCGGCAATTCGGCGGGGATCTCCAGGGCCAGTTCGACCAGGCCGCGATAGTTGCCGTCGACGTACCAGGGGGACTGGTAGATCAGTTTCTTGATCCCGCTCTTCTCGATCGTGTACACGTTGGCCCGGCGCGAGGCCAGTAGCTCCTTCAGTTTCGTACGGGCCGGCTCGGGATGGCAGTCCAGTAGATTCGTTCCGATGAGACGCTCGCCGCCGCTGCTCTCGAAGTTCTCGATAGCCTTCGCGTTCATGGCCAGGATGATTCCCTCGGAGTCGCAGACGGTGACCGCTCCGGGAAACTCCTCGATCCAGGCATGGCGTTCCATGTCTACATCTGGGGGAACAGGGGGCGCAGGGCCGGGTACAGGGCGCGGTAGACCTGGTGGCCGCGGGCGTAGAGTTCGGCTTGAGCCGGATCGGGCGCGGTGGAATCCACCTCGCGAATGGCGACGCGGCACACCTCGGGAACCGAGGCATACGCACCGGTGCCGACCTCGGCGAGCAGCGCGGCGCCATAGGCCGAGCCTTCCTGGGTTTCGAGAACGACCACCCGCTTGTTGAAGATGTTGGCCAGCAACTGGCGCCAGAAGGGGCTTTTCGCGCCGCCGCCCGACGCGCGCACGGATTCCACAGCCACGCCCAGTTCCTCGATGATGTCGAAGCAATCCTTCTGACTGTAGCTGACGCCCTCGAGCAGCGAGCGGATGAGGTCGGCTCGAGTGTTCTTGTTGGTGAGACCGATCCAGCCGCCGCGGGCTGAGGCGTCCAAGTGCGGCGTGCGCTCGCCCATCAGGTAGGGGAGCCAGTAAAGCCCTTGCGAGCCGGCGGGGGCGGTGGCCGCCTCCGCAGTAAGCCGATCGTAATCCGTGCCCGGAGCCAGCCGGTTGCGGAACCACTGGAGGCTCAGGCCCGCGCCCTGCGTCACCCCCATGACGTGCCACTTGCCACGCACGGCGTGACAGAAGGTGTGCACGCGGCCCTGCGGGTCGTAGGCGACTTTTTCCATGTGCGCGAGGACCACCCCCGAGGCGCCCAGCGTGCAGGAAACGATGCCCGGCTCGACGATGCCGTTGCCCACGGCGCTGGAGGCCTGGTCGCCCCCGCCGCCTACGACCGGCGTGCCCGCCGCGAGGCCGGTGGCCGCCGCCGCGGCCGCGCTCACATAGCCGCTCACCTCGCTCGATTCGGCGACTGCCGGCAGAATGCCGCGGTCCAGCCCCAGGCCGTCCATCATCTCGTAGGACCAGCGGCGGTTGACCACGTCGAACAGCGAGGTGCCGGAGGCGTCCGAGACCTCTGTCGCGTACTCCCCGGTGAGACAGAAGCGGAGGTAATCTTTCGGCAGCAGCATCTTCCGCACGCCCTCGAAATTTTGCGGCTCATTGTCGCGGACCCAGAGCAGCTTGGGCAGGGTGAAACCGGTCAGCACGGGGTTCGCGGTGTAGGCCAGGACGTTCTGCTTGCCGATCTTGGCATTGACGAAATCCACTTGCGCCTGGCTCCGCTGGTCGCATCAGATCAGCGCGGGGCGAATCACCCGGTCGGCTTCGTCGAGCAGCACCAGGCCGTGCATCTGGCCCGAGAGCCCGATGCCCTGGATGTCCTGGCCGGAAGCGCCGGCCTCGGCCAGCACTCCCCGGATGGCGAGCTGCCCCGCGTCCCACCAGTTCTCGGGGCGCTGTTCGGCCCACAAGGGCCGCTCCATGCGCATATCCTCGTGCGGGGCGGTGAAGCCTGCCTTGACCCTCCCTTGCTGGTCGACCAGCAGCGCGCGCGTTCCTCCGGTTCCTACGTCGATTCCAAGCCAGTACATATGAGTGATTTCTCTTCTTGATTATCTTAGGCCGTGTCGCAACGCAATCGTTGCCAGGATCTCGGGAATCTCGAACACGGCGCGGTTTCCAATCGCTGCGGCGTTGGCGCGGAAGCGCTCGAAGTTCCCGGGAGCCAGCAGTTCGCCGACGGCCTTCGCGATGCACCGAAAATTGGGCACCACCAGACCAACCCCATGCGCGGCCACCCACTCGGCGTTGTACCGCTCCTGAGGCAGCGTCCAGGCGTTGCGCTCGACGATCACCGGCAGCTTCATCGCCAGCGCCTCGCTGATGGAGCCTGGCCCCGGCTTGCCGATGAAAAAATCCGACAGGTGCATATAGTACGGGATCTCGGTGGTGAATCCCTCGACGAACCTGGGCAGGCGGCCCTTGCCGGCGCGCAGCTTGCCGCGGAGCTTCTCGTTCCGCCCGCAGATCAGGATCAGTTGGAGGCCCAGGCCGCAAGTATCGAGCCGCGCCGCGATCTCCAGCATCACCCGGTTTCCCTGGCCGCCGAACATCACCAGTGCGGTTTGCCGCCCGGGCTCCAGTCCCAGTCGCTGCCTTTCGGCGCGGCGGTCCGCCTCCACCGGCTCGTAGAAACGCGGGTGGAGGATCATGCCGGAGGTGCGGAAGATGCGTTCCTCGGAATGGCCCAGCGCGCGCGCTTGTTTGACGGCGCGCGCCGAGCCGCAGATCAGGTACTGGCTTTCCCGCTCGATCCAGAAGTGCGGCGGATAGTCGGCGAAGTCCGTCAACACGGTCGCGAACGGCGTTCCCTCGAGCGCGCTGACGACGCTTTGGGCGATGGCGCGGTTGAAGTTCGGCACCAGCGACACCACCAGGTCGGGACGGCTCGAGCGCCAGTGCTGTTCCAGCAGCGCCACCTGCTTGCGGTGATACATGCGGATCAGAACGTGCATCAGCCAGGTCAACTGCGCCGAGCCCAGCGTCCAGCCCTTCTTCAACATCAGGTTGTAGACGTCCTGGAGCCGCAGGCCGGTGAGCTTGCGGAACACGTCGAGCGGATCGAGCAATTCCTGGAGGTTCACCAGGCGAACCTCCCAGGGAAGCTGTTGCCGCTCGATGGCCAGCCCGAGGGCCTGCACCGCGCTGCGGTGCCCGCCCCCGGCGTCGAAGAACAGAAAGTCGAGCTTCATGCGAGAAGCTCACCGCCACCCGTCGCTACTGCTTCTCGTAGGTGACCTTGTGGGTCATCTCCCCCTGCGGGCTGGACCAGTCCGACACTACCGTGAGGGTCTTCCCGTCCTCGCTCAAGGTCCACTTTTCCTTGACCGAGACGTCGCCATTCTCGGTGCTTCCCTTGGAGTCAACCACCAGCACGCTGCCCTCCCACTTGGCCTTGCTCTTCATGGTGAAGGGGCCCATTTGATTCGTGGTCTCGGAACCGTCGGTTTGGAGGTTCCGCTCGAACGTCATCTCGCCCTGGTCTCCGCTGAAGGTGGTGGAGATTTTCAGGCTGGGGTCTTTGTGGTCGATCTTGCTCGCGAGGCTCGTGGGCGCCGGCATCCCGCCGAAGTCGCTCTTGGCGAGGTTGGCCTTCCAGGCTCCGCTGAAATTCGGCGGGGCCGCAGCGAGCGCAACGGCCAGGGAAGCCAGCATCAGCACAGCCAATAGCTTGAACGCGCAACGTTGCATCGGGTGTTCCTTTCCGTGTCGTACCCCAGTCACGAATGCTTGAACTATCTATGGTACCGGACCAGGCGGGGGCAGGTCTTACTGCTTCTCCTGAACCACCTGGATGGAAATCCGGCTCATCGGCGCACCGGTCGTGAAGGTCTGTGGGTTGGCAGTGACGCCGGTGGCCACGACGCGGGAACGCAAACCCTGCTCCTGACAGAGCTGGGCAGTCAGCCAACCTGCTATCGTGGGAGAGCGGATCGACCCTCATTCAGGGAGGACAAGCATGCGAGCCGTTGCCATCATCCCGAGAATCTCAATCGCCTTGTGCCTCGCGCCTCTCCTGGCTGGCGCGTTCGTCTCCCGCGCAGATGCCGCGGACGTTCGAGTCGACGCGATCGTGGTAAAGCCCGCGAGTCCTGGTCCGTCAGCTCTCTGCGAGCTCAAGGTTCGACTGAAGAACGCTGGTAGCCGAAGCGTCTCCTATTTCAGGTTCAACGTGAAGATCGACGGCCAGGATGTGCCGACGTACAAGGTGTACACCTACGCGGTCAATATCGAGCCCGGCACGGCTGACGAGTTGGCACTCAACAATTTCTACAGCCCGCCGGAGGCAAAAGCCTTCGAAGTCCAGGTGACACTCGTCGAGGCTCAGTGGGTGGAGGTGAAGAAGGAGGGGACAACCACCACGACCACTCCTTCCGGTGCGGTCGCAGGGCTGCCCACAGGCGCCTCACTCTCGGTGAAAGTGTCGCCCTCGAAGAGTTGAGTGCCGCCGGGCGCTGGCCGAGGGGCGGGTTGCGTTGCTGCAGGCTCCCTTACTGCTTTTCCTGAACCACCTTGATGGTCATCTCCCCTTGCGGTCCCGAAAACGATCGGGTCACCGTGAGTGTCTTGCCGTCCTCGCTCAAGGTCCACTTATCCGTGATCGTGAGGTCG
>Ga0187850_10003167_pt1 | contig 14290 bp, 14 predicted proteins | sample June2016WEW_4_15_FD_132436 | JGI IMG/M metagenome (GOLD analysis project Ga0187850, IMG submission 132436) | Peatland microbial communities from SPRUCE experiment site at the Marcell Experimental Forest, Minnesota, USA - June2016WEW_4_150 | ecosystem: Environmental > Terrestrial > Soil >... | reverse complement strand
TGGCGATTCTGGATAATCCATCTTTGGGTCGAAGGCTTCTTTGAGCTCTTTGTAACTGTGATGGTGGCAATCATTTTCTATAAACTCGGTATCATTTCCCACATGACGGCAGCTCGCGTCGTTTATTTTGATGCCATTCTGTATCTTAGCAGTGGCATCGTGGGTACCGGACATCATTGGTACTGGACGGGTCAGTCAAATATTACAATGGCCCTTGCAGCAATGTTCTCTGCAATGGAGGTTGTGCCCCTCACGCTGCTGACAGTAGGCGCTTGGGACTTCGTCAAGTTGACGAAAGGCACGTGCGACATTTGTGGAAAGAAGATCTCCGTGCCGCACAAGTGGACGTTCTATTTCCTAATGTCTGTTGGATTTTGGAATTTTGTGGGTGCCGGCATATTTGGATTTCTCATCAACTTGCCGATCGTCAGCTATTTTGAAGTCGGTACAATGTTGACACCGAACCACGGCCACGCAGCAATGATGGGCGTATTCGGAATGCTTGGCATCGCGCTCATGGTATTTGTCTTCCGTCAAGTAAGCTCAGACGAAGAGTGGGTACGTATTGAAAAATACATCCGGATATCTTTCTGGGGATTGAATATTGGTTTGGCGTTAATGGTCGTCACAAATCTTTTCCCCGGCGGGGTGCTACAACTTACCGACGTGTTAAACAACGGGTATTGGCATGCACGAAGTCTTGAGTTCCTGAACCAAGGGATCATGCGCACTCTCGAATGGCTTCGCCTACCGGGTGATGCTGTCTTCATCGGATTGGGCGTTGCTCCCTTATTGATGGCAGGGGGAAAGACGTACAATTATCTAAGAAAACAACCGAGAGCAATCGCACCATGAAATGCTCCCTTTCTTCGGCCTATTGATTTTGGTGCAACTGCATACAGGATCAGCACGACAACGCTAAAAAAGCGGCCACAACTTCAGCCGCTTTCCCACCATCAGTAAGCGCTCACACACTGGATAGGCGAGGTTGAAACAGAGATTGGCTAATGACAAAGTGCTCGCTCCATTGCTCAGCGCCATGGAATGGAATCAGTCTTAGTGGCGGGCCGCAACGGCAGTTTGCCTAAACGTTATGCCTCATGCGATAAACAATAACAGACTTCCATAAACAGACAAAGATCGAAATCATGGCAAAGAAATTGAACATTCTATCTGTCCTTTTCATAATAGGACAGCCTCTACTTGCGCAACAGAAATGTCCTATAATTAAAGCAACATCGAAAATTGTAGACATTCGAGATGGGACCAACTTCAAAAAAGCGACCTGGACTATTAATCCCGACTTAAGACCCGATATTTACCAGACAAACAACAAGGTAATTACATTTTATACCGACATCGATTCAATTTCTTTTGAGGCGAAACTTAATCACACATATGACTTCATCATTCTATTGAACGGCAAAGATTCCGCCTATACTCAAATAGTTCGTGTGCCAAGTCATTTAGATATTTTGAAAAAGGCATCACAATATAATTCGAATGACAAACGGGAGATAACAAAATTTGCTTACACACCGATGAATGATTCTGACCTGGTGGTGATACGAACGAAATTTAAACTCGATTCAATCATCGGCACAGGAAATGAGGTTTCACAAATACTAAATTTGATGCACTGGGTGCATAATACGTTCCCGCATGATGGCACCAAGGAAATTCCTGGCTATACTTCCGTCTCTGACCTGATGAATCGTTGTATACAAAACCATGGGACGTTGCACTGCGGCGCATTAGCTTGGGTACTCAACGATTGTTATCTGGCGCTTGGTTGGAAATCCAGACATGTAATTTGCTTGCCAGAAGATTCGACCGATGTCGATTGCCATTCTATCATTTCGGTTTATTCCCGGACGTTGGATAAATGGCTCTGGATTGATCCGACGAATGATGCGTATGTAATGAATGAGAAAGGAGAACTACTGAGTATTGCAGAAGTACGGGAACGATTAGTAAACGACAAACCGCTAATTCTCAATCCTGAAGCAAATTGGAATCATAGAAGCTCCGTTACAAAAGAAGAGTATCTCTACAATTACATGGCAAAGAATCTTTATGCGATTCAATGTTATGTGACCGGCGGGGGAGAAAGCAAGAGTAACGTATTGTTGCCGGTTGAATACAAGGGTGTTATCCCAAGAACACGGGAGGGCAATCCAAAGTGTACCAATAATCCGGCAGTATTTTGGGCAAAACCTGAATAAAATAGGGCACGAACGCCTGACAAACGGCACACCGGCCCGCCTACGTCCTGTGGACTTCGGCGGGTAAACGCTTGCACGCTGGATAGGCGATGTTCAAACTGTGTTTGGCTCAATACAATGTGCTCGCTCCATCGCGTCCCATCACGATCACGTATCCGACACCAATTGACGATGAAGTTATATATTGCTCTCATAGTATTCCTGATCCTCAACACCGGGTGCCGGCACAGCAGTAATGCTGTCGGACCAGAGACGGATTCAGTGCCTTGCATCAATGGTGTTGCCGTCAGCGACGTTCAGGGCAGCCTCCTTTATACTTTCGCCATAGCGAAAGCGACATTTCAAGCTCATGACACGCTGAACGGCACACTGACCATAGCCAATCAATCCTCATCAACAGATACGATTGGGCTCCCTGTCTATGTTCCGTGGTCATTGAAAGATACAAGTGGTCGCACGGTGATGTACGGACCTCAAGCAATTGCAAATTACCACACACTTGTGCCCCTAGGACCACATCAATCACAGACATTCCTTGTAATGCATGAAGCCTTTGTTGATACTTCTGGATTATTATTGAGTGCAGGTTCTTATCAATTGCAGGGGCGATTACCTACTTCATTGTCTTTTGCGCTCAGTATTATCCTGCAATGATATTCGCTCAAGCCGTTGCTCACGCAATCATAGATACGAGGAGTTCGTAACGGCAGTGCGGTTTGCCTAAATTGCTTGCGTCATTAAAGAAAACCTACATAAAATGAAGGCAGTAGTTTACACAAAGTTTGGACCACCCGATGTTCTTCAACTTAAAGAGGTAGAAAAACCCATTCCCAAGGACAATGAAATACTGATAGCAATGAATCAACCCATTCAAGAAATCATTAGGCAGAGGTATTCCTGCCGTTCTTACATCGATGAACCGGTACGGGAAACTCATCAACAGGCATTGCGGAGGTTTTTAGAGACACAGCAGATCGGTCCTCTGGGAACACATGCACGATTTGAACTTGTTGCAGCCACTCAGGACGACAGGCAATCTTTGAAAGGACTCGGCACGTACGGTTTTGTCAAGAACCCAACGGCATTTGTCATTGGTGCAATTGAGCAAGGAGCAAAGAACCTTGAAGATTACGGATATCTCTTAGAGCATTCGGTTCTTTCAGCGACCGATATTGGTTTAGGAACATGCTGGCTTGGTGGTTCATTTACTAAAAGCAGTTTTGCAAAGAAGATATTATTGCGTGATAATGAAACTATGCCTGCTGTCGTTGCTACAGGATATGAGAAGGAGAAGAAAGGAAGAGGCGGACAGATTAGGAGATACCTGAGCGCCGCTCGCCGTTTGCCAATGGAACGATTGTTCTTTGAAGACTTATTTAGCAATCCGCTTTCAAAAGAGACTGCCGGTGCATATGCACAACCACTGGAGATGGTTCAGTGGGCTCCTTCTGCTTCCAACAAACAGCCATGGCGTGTAGTCCGAATTGATGATGCATGGCATTTTTATCTTCAGAGGACAAAAGGGTATGGCAAAGGAACAATATTGTTTAGCATTCTCCGTTTTGCCGATCTCCAGCGTGTCGATATGGGTATCGCTATGTGCCACTTTGAACTCACCGCCCGTGAGCTTGGTTTGAATGGCATCTGGGTTCTTAATGATCCGAAACTTCAAATACCTGAAGGCACCGAATACACGGTGACCTGGATAGCAAAGGAAAAATGACTTCATGAAGAAAGGAATTCTTATTCTCTGCACTGGTAATTCGTGTCGAAGCCAAAGGCAGAAAAGGCGAGGGCTGGAAGACCAGGCTCCGTTTCGATTAGGTGGCAAAACAACGAACGCCTAAGGATCGGCACACCGACGCTCGCGGGCTAAGGATGGCCTTTGCATTTAGATACGCCGAAGTTGTAGGATATGTAACCCCTAAGGTCACGAACTAGATGGGATGAGGGAAAAGCACGTTGTTCGTCATCATATAGCCCCCATCCCGGAGAATTGTCCCAAAGACATGGCCAGATCGCAAAAACACAAGATAACAGAAAGGAGTTCACTATGAGTGCAAAGAAAATCTTGATGCTCGTCGGCGACTACGTGGAAGATTACGAGGTAATGGTGCCCTTCCAAGCACTTTTGATGGTGGGGCATACAGTTCACGCGGTCTGTCCCGATAAGAAGGCTGGCGAGAAGGTGCGCACCGCGGTACACGATTTCGAAGGAGACCAGACCTACAGCGAAAAGCCCGGTCACAACTTTGCGCTGAATGCAACTTTTGCAGAGGTCAAGGCGGAAGACTACGACGCGCTGGTTATCCCCGGTGGGCGCGCACCCGAATACATTCGCCTGAACGAAACAGTACTGAAGATGGTGCGGCACTTTGCGCAAGCAAACAAGCCCATTGCAGCCATCTGCCACGGCGCACAGGTGCTGGCTGCCGCTGGAGTCCTCGAGGGTAAAGCTTGCTCCGCTTATCCGGCGGTGGGGCCAGAGGTCACTCGCGCGGGAGGCAAGTATGTAGAAATCCCAGTGGACAAGGCCCACGTGGACGGCAAGTGGGTCACTGCGCCAGCCTGGCCTGCTCATCCTGATTGGCTCGCCAAATTTCTGCAAGTGCTGGGCACAAAGATTGAACCGTAGCAAACGGCAGACCGGCGCTCGCACACTGCATAGGCGCAGGAAGTTCAAGATTGGCTGAACATAAAGTGCTCGCTCCATTGCTCGCCGCCATGAGAAATGAATCATTAAGGTGGCAGCAAACGCACCGGCGTTTTGCATGAACGTTACCCGCAAGCACGCATCCACGATCACATCACGTCGTTTGCTATGAAAACCATCGACCGCCCACTTCAAGAATACGTGGACATCCTCAGCGAACTCAGCGAGCGATTTGAAACCAGCGACAACCTTGGCATGTATCTCAATGCTGAGCACACTGCTCTATTTAAACAGAAGATCATGGAAGTGCTGTCCCTCTTGGACGAGTTGCTTGGCAATGACAACCAATATTCGAACAATATCATTCACACTGCGAATGCAAGCTCCGTGGGGTTTGTTGGTGGCCCTTCGTACGCAGGGGTCTTAGAAATCAGAGGAATTGTTGTGGCCGCGCAAAGAGAGATCGAGCGGAAGCATCACTCTCCCGGTAAGCCAACGCCAGCTTCTGCCGACCCGTATGTCGCTGACGAACGGTTATCGCAGCTCAAACAACTGTCCCTTCCACAATTCGATGTCACCCGTCTCGTTCGATTATGTGAAGAAATTAACTCTGCGTATGCCTGCAAATCGTACATGTCTGTAGCTATGCTTGCGCGGGCAATAGTCGACCACGTACCACCTATTTTTGGTATGCGCTCGTTCGCCGAAGTCGCAAACAACTTTGGTGGTCCAAAGTCTTTCCAACAAAGCATGCAACATCTGGAGGGATCGCTACGAAGAGTCGCTGATGCACATTTACACGTTCAGATTCGCGCCAAAGAAGTATTGCCAGAATTCCCACAGGTCGATTTTCGATCCGCCATCGACGTGTTACTCGCAGAAATCATACGCCAGCTAAAAAAATGATAGTTGCGTGCCTGCACATAACAAACGGCAAACCGGCGCTCGCACGCTGGAAAGGAATGTACTAGAGTTCACAACGCACAGTATTGTTGATGTCTAGCGACGGAAGGGGGTCCATTGATGTTACTCTCGCTTCTTCAGATATTAGCGTTTATCATCACTTATGTTGTGTTCGGGCTCCTCGGCTATCGACTTTCAAAGAGATTTAAACGGCCCGTGTCTGTTGTTACTTGGGCTGTTTTGGTCCTCCTCACACTACTCGCAATCGGCATCATGCCAGGTGCCACCCTCATCGGTGCAGGGAAGGTCGGTATCCATATCAATTTCGCTCTTCAGGCTATTGGTGTCGCTATCATAATTGGTTTGGCCGCACGAGAGATTCGACTCAAGGATGTTACGAAAACTTCTTCGTGATCCGCGCGATAAATACGACCCAACGTATTGAAAACGGAAGTAGAATTCTCATTTGATACAGTTTCGGAGGAGAGGGTATGAATATGAAATGGTATCATTACATTGCTTGTTTCTCCGCTGGAATGTTTTTGACAAATGCCGTTCCGCACTTTGTCCAAGGTGTTACAAGCGTGCCTTTTCCCACTCCTTTTTCCAATCCGCCAGGCAAAGGACTCTCATCCCCGACAATAAATGTGCTCTGGGCGACGCTGAATTTGATCATCGGATATCTGTTGTTTAGAGCGGGGAGAATAACCAACAGCAATAGGTGGACAGTCATTTTGTTCTTTGTAGGCGTTCTAGTGATGGGAGTGATGTTGAGTTGGAGTTTTACCGAGATACATCATTAGGGTTTGGTGAGCTTGCTTCGGCTCAAAGAGTCAACGCCAGCATGTGTGCTTACGACAAAAAGCAAACCGACGCTCGCGGGCTAATGATGTTGGACCTGGAAATGTCGCACAACTCGAAGTACTCTAAAGCGGGACTATTCCAGTTTATTGCAATTCTGGTCAAACAATGGTATACTGTCAGTGGATTTTGCTTTGATCTCTTAAGATTCAAGAAGTCACCGCATCCCGCTCCCACCCGGACACCTTCCTGTTCACGAGTAATCACGCACTTTGGGATTTCTCCAGAGTCTATCAGAGGAGATACAATGAAGGGACTTACCACAACGAAGGTAACCTACAGAGATATCGACATCGCCGTTTTTTCTGACCAGTTTGGTGGCAACAGAGTGTTTTGCTGCACGAGTAGTTTGGGTCGGACAGCGGAAGGAAGAAAAGTGGTTCCTCACACAAGGAGAGGCGATTGCTTGCGAACGACACGACATCGACACGAAGTTGGGGATACCTCCGTCGACAGAAGGGCGTCGCTCTAGCTGGGGGAGATGATGCTGGGTATGCAATTGGAGAGAACTGATGACCGCACGGAGGCCTACCTGAGCATTTCCAGTAAGACGGTGATTTGACAATCATGATTGGGGAAAGGATCTTTTGCTGAGAGAATGTCTAGGCACACAACGTGCATTATTAACTATTGGAAATCGACACGATGACGCCCGGTGTTGAGCCGGGCGCTCTAATTTGTATCAGGATTAGTGGCTATTTCAAACCGGGCGAGGCGAAGATATCATAAACTTATAACCGTCCGGATCACGAAATCGGAACGCACGTGAACCCCATGGCATGTCAGCGGGCTCCGAGTCCAGAGTGCCACCGTGTTTCTTAATGCGATCTGCAATCTCGTTGATGTTCTGATCGGTTGTGATACGCAACGAAAACCCCTCGCCTTTGACGCGTTCCCATCCTTTTGCACCGTCGTCCTGATTGATCGAAATCGACACGTCTCCTGCCTTCAGCGCTACGCTTCGCAGTTTTCCTTCGCGCTCGATCTTACGCTCAATAACAAAGCCCAGCGTATCTTGATAGTAGGTGAGACTTTTCTGAAGATCTTTAACGGTTAATGAAACGGCGAGGGGACGCCCACTCAACAATTCTGTGCTCATCTGTGCTCCTTTATGATTTCAGTTCTTTCTGTTTGTTCTGAAATACCTTCGCACCAATCTATTCAATCTTAAGAAGAACTTCAAACTTTTCACATATAGACTCCATCCCAAACCGATCGCAATCTTGCTTATCGAATCATGAAGTTCGCTTGATACTAAGTGGGTCGAACCGTCCACCCCTCACCAACGGATCCAACTCATCCGCCTTCCGTTCAGCCCACCAGAGCCATCGTTCCAATCAACTGTCGTCAGTACCGTTCACCAAAGCCCTTCAAACGGGAACTCAAAGATCCCGTCGGTTTCTCGTATTTGCTTCTCGCTTGGAGATTCGAGAACTTTGGTTCGGATGTACGGTTGCGCATTGATCATCATAGAGAACATGAGATGGTGCACTCATCCTGACGTACAGACTGCGTAGGAACATGGAGGTTCACTCACGGGTATGATCATGCGCATATGAACAATTCACAGGAAGAAGAAAATCACGGCGATTCCGTAAACCCGACTGGAACTTCAGCGAGTGGATCTTCGTCCCAGCACAGCGATGTTTCGCTCGAAGGGTTGCATAGAAGTGTAGATGTTCCACGCCAAGAGTCCGGATTCTGGAAACAATGGCGTGCGTTCGTAGGACCGGCGGTGCTGATCAGCGTCGGTTATATGGATCCAGGCAATTGGGGAACGGACCTCGCGGGGGGCGCACAATTCAAGTATGATCTGCTCTGGGTCATAGCATTGGCTAGTTTCATGGCGGTCATCCTTCAGGTGATCTCGGCCCGTCTCGGCGTGGCCACCGGCAAGGATCTTGCCCAGTGCTGCCGCGATTATCTCCCGCAATGGACCCGCTGGCCCAACTGGATCTCCATGGAAATCGCGATTGGCGCGACAGATCTGGCTGAATCGCTGGGCAGTGCAGTTGCTCTCAACTTGCTGTTCCATATCCCCATTTCATGGGCGATCGTCATCACCGCAGCCGATGTGCTGCTCTTGCTGGCATTGCAGGGGCTGGGTATGCGGATGATCGAAGCAGTGATCACGGTCTTCGTGGCCACCATCGGCGTTTGCTATTCCATCGAGATTTTCATCCTTCCACAGACGCAGCCAAGCTTCCTGGAAATGGGGCAGGCGCTGCTTCAGCCCGGGTTTCGCCATACGGGGATGATCGTGGTGGCGATCGGTATGATCGGGGCCACTGTCATGCCCCACAATCTGTTTTTGCATTCAGCTCTCGTACAGACGCGGAAGTTCCAGCGAGACGACCATTCCATTCGCAACGCGATTCGCTTCAATACCATTGACTCCGCTGTCGCACTGACTGTCGCGTTCATCGTCAACGCTGCGATCCTGGTGCTGGCGGCGATGGTTTTTCACGGCAAGGATAGCGTGACGGTGGCGGGAGGTCAGGTGGTGATGTTCAGCCCTGACAGCGACTGGATCCGCATAGCTCACCTGACCCTGGCCCCGCTTCTGGGAGCTACGATGGCCAGCACACTCTTTGCCGTGGCCCTGCTCGCGAGCGGACAAAGCAGCACAATCACCGGAACGCTGGCCGGGCAGGTCGTTATGGAAGGCTTCATGAACTGGCGCATCCGCCCGTGGGTCCGAAGAATTATCTCTCGCACGCTTGCGGTGATTCCAGCGATCTTAATTATCAGCGTCCGCGGCAGCGGCAGCGTGACCGATCTTGTCAACCTGAGTCAGGTCATTCTCTGCCTTATATTGCCCCTTGCGATGTTTCCGTTGCTTTATCTTGCCTCCTCCCGCAAGATCATGGGAAAGTGGACCAATGGCTGGTTTCTGACGATTCTTGGGTGGGGAAGCGCGCTGTTGATCACGTCCATGGCTCTCTACAGCCTGCCGGAGTCGCTGAAAGAGGCGTGGCGAATCATTGTCGGATCGTAACATACTTAAACAGGGAGGGTAACTCCGTGTATAAAACAATTCTTGTCACGCTCGATAGTACCCCGACCGACCAGGCTATCATTGAACACATCAAACAACTCGCCAGATTCACACAAGGCCGTGTGGTCTTACTTCACGTTGCCGACGGATGGGCTGCGCGATTCTACGGTCCGGATGCTGTAAGTCCTGAAATTACTGAAGACATTGCTTACCTGGAAAAAGTCCGGAAGGAATTTGAATCTGTAGGAATCCCCGCAGAGGCCGAGCTTGCTTACGGCGAGCCTGCGACAGAAATCGTCAAGTGGGTGGATCAAAAGGGGTGCGATCTTGTGGCGATGAGCACTCATGGCCATCGCTTACTTGCCGATGTACTTCTGGGAGCGACGGTGACCCGGGTCCGACACAGTGTCAGCGTGCCTGTGCTCCTTCTCAAGGCCAAGTAGAGTACTTTCTTAACCACGAGAACTTCCAAGGCAAATGTCGTTGGCGATCGAGAATCCTGGTTCTTGAGGTCTTATCCTCCACCTCTTGCACGCGACCGCTACTGCTCACCCAATCCAACCCATCCGCCTTCTTTTGTGCCCACTCGAGCCATTGAGAGAAAAGCCCGAATCTCAGTCAGCGATACCGAATCCTGACTTTCTTGTCATCGCTTGCGGCACGTGGTCTTGACGTTCTTTCCGAACTCTGATTGAAGTACGAAGCACGCTTCATCTTTGATAAAGGATTAGCTATTTTTTCATCCTTTCGGGCTATTACACCTCAAGGCAATCATGGGTATACTCTTTCACATTCTGGGGAGCATTTCCTGTGTAATCACATACATCAAACTTGTGAAGTCGTATGATGATGACTAGAAGTGTTTTCCCAACAAGTGAACAAGATGGCCGGTGCTTCTGATTGGAGGCATCGGCTTTGTTGTTGCAAGAAGCAGAGAGATTCGTGCAATAGCTTTGAAGCCATAGGCCAGAGATGGACGTCGAGCCACTCGAAAAAGGATTGACTGCATGTTCATCCTCTCGGACGATAGGATTTCGAGGCTATCATCAGTACAGTATTACAAATTCAAAATGAAATTGTCTGCTCCTGAATAGCAGGAATTGAAAGTCACGTCACACAACAACACAAAAGGAGGATTCAATGAGACATGTAACCATAGCCAGATTGGCGGGGAGTGTTCTGTTCGCTGCAGTGATTGCAGGCTGCGCAAGCAGCCCGGCGATCAATAAAGAGGCGTCCACATCGGCGATCCGTGCCGCAGAGGAGGCCGGTGCAACCAAAGTCCCCAGCGCATCCCTCTATTTGCAACTCGCAAAGGAGGAGTTGGAGAATGCCAAGGGGCTCGCGGCGAAGGGCGATAAGGATCAAGCCGAGTCAATGCTGTCGCGTGCCGAAGCCGATGCCGAACTGGCAGTAGCGCTCTCTCGCGGGGATGCCGACAAGACAGAGGCCGCACAGGCGATAGAGCGGGTACGTCAACTCCGAAAAGACAACCAATTACCTCAAGAAAGGAAGTAACCCATGAAACCCACCGCATATCTCATCATCATCGCATGCGCCGGACTCCTCGTTGGCTGCGCTACCGCCCCCCCGGCAGAGCTCATCAACGCACGTCAGGCTTATCAGCAGGCGAGCGCGGGGCAAGCGGCACAATTAGTGCCGGCAGAGCTCCACAAGGCACAAGAGGCACTTGCCATCGCTGAGCAGGCTTTCCGAGACGATCCTAAATCATTCCGTACACGAGATCTCGCCTATATCGCGGATCGCAAAGCCAAGATGGCCGAAGCGCTTGCTACCACCGTTGCTGAAAATGCAACCACCGCCAAGGCGAACAAGGATTACCAGGCAACCCAAGCCGAGATCGTGAAGAAGACGAAGGAAGACCTTGCTGCCTCGGAGCGTAGCGCTGCACTGAAAACAGAGCAGCTTGCCACAGCCAACGCAGAGGCGCAACGTGTAAAGGAATCGACCGATGCAGAGGCGCGGCGTATAAAGGATTCGACCGATGCGGAAGCACGGCGGGTGAAGCAGCAGACCGATGCCAACGCAGAGGCGCAACGTGTAAAGGAATCGACCGATGCGGAGGCGCGACGTATAAAGGATTCGACCGATGCGGAAGCACGGCGGTTGGCGGAACAGAAGAGTCGCGATACCCTTATCGTTCTTGTTAAAGGCACGACCGTCGTCCTTAGGGGTGTCAATTTTGAGTTCAATAAGGCGACACTCACGAGAGATTCTGAGATAATACTCTGGAGGGCCTACAACGCGATGGTCGGGAATCCCAATGTGCGGGTAGTAATTACCGGGCATACGGACAATGTGGGAAGCCAAGAATTCAATCAGACACTCTCGCTGAAGCGGGCGCAGACTGTAAAGAACTGGCTTGTCCAAAAAGGCATCGCATCGAACCGCATGAGAACTGTCGGGAGAGGCCAAAACGAACCTATGTCTTCGAACGAAACGGATGCAGGCCGGGCAGAGAATCGACGCATTGAATTCTTTGTTCAGTGATAGTCTGTGAATGGAAAACGGGTTCGGGAGAAGTCTTTGCACTCTATAATAATATCACAGCAGCAGGGCATCCATCGCTTGGCTCTACTGTTACCGGTAAGACTCTGCACAAACTGAACCTACAAGTTCCAGGCGCTCCGCTTCCTTAAGGACCCGTGAAGAAGCTTTGATCTGCATTATCTCAGTTCTTCGAAAACGGGCACACAAAGCACATCCGGTGGAAAAAGTGCAAAGTGCCTATCGTGTTCCCCCCGTCTTTATATTAAAAGTCAAGGGGCGCCTTGTTTTGTAGTGAGCAGTACTCTTCGCGGTTGTAGCAGCGACATCGTGTTCGCAACCAGCCACCGTCATCTCACATCAAGCTTTTATCAGCAGACAGTCCCGATGCAGTTCATCGGGACGCTGCATTGCCTTTATCAAAGGAACAGAGTGTGGGTACGCAGTCTACACGTGAGCAGACAGTCGCGCTTGGGCGGGACGCTGCAGCGGGGGCCAAGCGTTACCGACGAGATGAACGATGATGATGACTGAGTCAGGCGAACATCGTCTATATTCTCTTCTATACAACAGCAGGCACGTACGGTGTTTGGTTCTTTAGGACGAAGCGAATGCGATTCAGGAGTTTATGAGCGATGCATATGATGGCCTGGTGCTTTGGCATTCGAGCGCAGAGCTTGCTGAAGGCCAGCACCAGAGCAGGGTCCTTTCTCACTGCAACCCATGCACACTCAATGATCAAGCCTCTGAGGAACGGATTGCGTCGCTGGGAGATGCCAGTGGTGATTTCCCGTTCGCCACTGGAGTATTCGCCGGGGACTAAGCCAACAAAGCTGGAGAGTTTGTCGAGAGTAGCGAAGCGACTGAGTGTTATGAGTTCTGTCAAGAGGATCATCGCAGCAAGCGTACTGATGCCTGGGATGGTGATCAGGAAAACGGTGTAGGAGCGATAGGGTGGTTCGTTCGCTAAGGTACGGATCTGCTTTGTTGATTCGGCGATCATCTGCCGAAGGTACTTCAGCTCCTGGATCAGCGCCTTGAGGGCTAAGGTGCCGTTGGGGGATTGCATCGTGAGCTGTTCCAACCACACGATAAATCGTTTTGACCAGTTGACAGTACTGGGTTCCTGGGGAAGGGGAATGCCATAAAAGCTCAGTAATCCTTTGATCTGGTTCTTGCACCGTGTTTGTTTTCTGACCAGGCTGTAGCGTGTGTGGACCAGCGATCGATCTTCCAGTGCTGCACGGTTGGGAACGTAGATTGGAGTGAGTTCACCGTTGCGCAGTGCCCGAGCTAACTTCCGAGCATCAATACGATCGGTCTTGAATGTTCTTTCTTTATGGATGGTCGGGACATCAGCCGGGTTGACGACGATGCAATCAACACCGAGCGCCATGAGCCCATCGTGGATCCAGAAGCCGCAGTAACCTGCTTCGTAGGCACAGTGATAGTGGGCTCCAGGGAAGTGGCGTTGTAGGTAGCCCACGAGCACTTCCGGCTTGGGTGGCTGCGTGAAGGTTTTGTGTTCAATGTGCTGTGTCAAGATGCAGACCTTCCAAGAGTTCTTACTGACGTCGATGCCGACGAACAGCTCTTGACCCGTAAAGTCAGGTTTTGTAATTTGGGTAGTCATCATAAGCCTCGCTTTGTTTGTGGATTGGGGACTGACATTCCAAATTTACAAAACAAGGTTGAGGCTTATGCTTTTAAACATAAGGTCTACTCTCTCTAAGGAAGAATCCTCATCGGTGAAGATCGGTGGGGATTCTTTGTTTTACTCAGTAAATCTTCAATCACACCCCATCTTTTACCTCAAAGCCAGTAACAATCCCATCTGGTGTAAGTACTCTTACGTATTTGCCTTGTCCGTACTTCTACGTACAAGCTTGTCGGTACCTTCCGGACGTTGATTTTGGCGTGATACTCTATTACCATCCTCCCGTCACCGTGCAGACTTAGGACAGAAAGACGTATTGCGCACATTACTCCGACAGGGTATCAAAATCGCTATGCAGATTTGCACTAGTTAGGCGCCATGCAATGCGATCTGATAAATGACGCCGTGTTGAAGATGAAAGGAGGAATGCTATGGGACGGATTCTTCTCTCATTTGTGACCGCGATGGTGGTCTGCTCGTGCTCA
>Ga0187850_10003160_pt1 | contig 14305 bp, 9 predicted proteins | sample June2016WEW_4_15_FD_132436 | JGI IMG/M metagenome (GOLD analysis project Ga0187850, IMG submission 132436) | Peatland microbial communities from SPRUCE experiment site at the Marcell Experimental Forest, Minnesota, USA - June2016WEW_4_150 | ecosystem: Environmental > Terrestrial > Soil >... | reverse complement strand
TCATGCCGTGCCGCCGGCACTGCTCGACCAGAGCGTGTTGTGCCGCGGCACCGGCGTCATCGACCTCGGCATATCCCGAGCTGACCACGACGACCGTACGGGCACCGGCCGCCGCGGCGTCATCGATCGCCTGAGGCACCAGTTTCTGCGGGACCATGACATACGCGCAGTCGAACCCACCGGGCACGTCGGCACAGGAGGCATAGGTCGTGGTGCCGTGCACCCGCGACTTGTTCGGATTGATCAGGTACGTGCGATCCACCGATCCGAACCGTTGCATCACGCCGAAGGCGAGCCACGAGAAGATCGACTTGTCGCTGGCACCGATGAGAGCAACCGACTCGGGTGTGAAAAGTGTGTCGAGTTGCTCGTGGGCGAGGGGGCCGGTCATGTGGTGCTCCCGGTGGGTGGCAGGGACAGGCGGCGTAGGGTCACTCCGGTCAGGGTGAAGTGCGGAGCATGTCGATTTCGACTGCCAAATCGGTTTCGTGGTCCTTTCTGGGACGAAGTAGCCGGGAATTTCACATGAATGCCAGATAGAGGAACGACAGGGTCATGGTCCATCTTCGCTGTCACCGCCGGCTCATGGAAAATTCCATGTAGGCGGCATGGATCGGATTCCTCGGCACCACACCTAGGCCACTCTGCGGACGGAACTGCTCCAAGAAACCCAAGACGAACAGGAGACACCCATGACGGGGGTCACAGAGGCAAACTGTTCGCTCGCGCACTCCAGGCGGAGGGCACCGACAGTAATCTGCTCCTTCGGCTTGGATACCGATGCTGCACTGCTCGGTGCCCGGTAGCAAACTGAGACGCCGGTCGTCCGCCTTCGGCTAACTGCCGTGGACGAGGGAGCGAGGGCCAGTCAAGGCCGGCCGAAGGTACCGGCCAGAGCGCGCAATTCGTCGCGAAAGGCGGGGTGGGCAATTTCGGCGAGGGTGCAAGCCCGCTCCCTCACGGTCATACCGGTCACCTGTGCCGCCCCGTACTCGGTCACCACCACGCTGGTGTGGTGTCGCGGTGTGGACACTACCGATCCCTCGGGCAGGTAACCCACGATGCTCGACCGTTGCTCTCCCCCGATGGTCACGGCTGAGCGCAGGCAAACTAGGGCATGGGCATCCATATCGAGAGCCGCCGCGGCGAGGAAGTCCTCGTGGCCACCGACGCCTGAGAACTGCTCGCCGTCAACGCAGTCCGCGACGATCTGTCCGTACAGGTCGACGGCGAGCGCGCCGTTCACCGAAACAAACTTGCGATTACGAGTGATGATCGACGGGTCGTTCACGACCTCGACTGGGAGGAAGGCGACTTCGGGATTCTCGTCGAGCCAGCGGTACAACTCAGCTGATCCGAGCGCAAAAGTGATCACGGACACCCCGTCGAAGACGCCCTTGGCGTTGGTGACCTTGCCAGCCTGATGCAGGCGCATCAGGCCGTTCGTGAACATCTCACTGTGGATGCCGTAGTCCCCTCCGGAACCCTCTGCCAAGCGTGTCGCCACCATCGAGGGCACGGCGCCGATGCCTGTCTGCAGAGTCGCCCCGTCGGTTACGAACATGAGCGCATTGGTCGCGATCGCCGCGTCTATTTCATCGGGGATCGGTTCTTCGAGCGTGAAGGGCTCGCCGTCCGCCTCGATCAGCACATCGACGATGTCGAGCGGCAGCGTATTGTCGTAGAGGGGCGGCAAGCTCCGAGTACGCGGGAGGTGCGGGTTCACCTCTACGATCAGCAACCGCTCGGGATCGCGCCCGGCACGCAGCAACCCGTCGCGTGTCGCGCCCAAGTGCAAGGAGAGGTTCAGGTGGCCCGCGGCGTCAGGAGGAGCCGTCTGAACGGCCATGATCCTCGGCGGGAAGATGCTGAGGATGGGAGCGAACTGCCGGAACCCGCCTGGCACGAGTTCGACGTTGTGTCCCTCGGCTACCAGGATGCGCTCTGCCGGGCCGAAGAACCCACTGCGGTAGGAGACTCCGGGCTTGGTGAACACCTTGTAGTAGTCGAGGAGCAACGCGCCGCCGAGGATCAGATTCTCCCAGTCGTCGCGTTCGCCGAGAGCGGCCAAGAAAGCGGGGGGAGCCGCTGGGCCGAGGCCAAAGCCGATGGTGTCGACGCTCCGCACTAGTTGGGCAGCTTCTTGGGGCGTGCAACGGCACGGCGTCATGATGAGCTCAGTTTCGCGCACCCGAGGGTGCCGAGAACTCCATCCAAGCTCCTTACCTGGAGTTTCTCCAAGGGCAAGCCCATGCATAAGACGTCTCGTGGGCGAGGCGGTGCGTGCGCGTGGGCGAGGCGGTCTCGCGTGGGCGAGGCGGTGTGCGTGCGTGCGTGGGCTAACGACATAACCCCTTCCACCAGGGCCGCAACCGTGGCCGTGTTCGGCCGTTTCCCACGCTGTTGGCTCCGATTTCCCACATATTTGCGGTGGCAATCAAGATCGGAAATCCAGGTCAGCGGCATCGGATGAGTTTTCGGCACCCACAGGCGTTTCTCGCTAGCCCCTACCGGCGGGCGGTACCCACGCCGGCGGGCGCCTCTCCCGGAAGGCGGCCATCCCCTCGGCCGCTTCGGCCGACCCGAACCGCGCCTGAGAGATCTCGGTCGTTAGCCGGAACCCCTCCGACCGCTCCAGGCCAGGCACGTCGTACACCAGTCGCTTGGCCGCGGCCAGGGCGCCCGGCCCGCCGGCGAGCAGCTTGGTCACCATCGCGGCCACCTCGCCGTCGAGCAAGACTGCCGGCACAGCCCGGGTGATCAGGCCAACCTCCACCGCCCGGGGAGCCGGGATCCGCTCGCCGGAGAGGAACAGCTCGAGCGCGTCGCCCCGCCGCAGTTTCGGCAGGCACACGACGGAGATGATCGCCGGCGCCACCCCGAGACGCACCTCGGTGAAGCCGAAACGGGCAGCGTCGTCGGCGATCGACACGTCGCACGCCGCGGCCAGCCCGATTCCGCCGCCCAGGCAGTGGCCGGCGATGCGGGCCACGATCGGCTTGGGCGAGTCCTGGATGGCGGCCAGGATGTCGGCCAGCCCGGCCCGGGGCGCCACCGCCGCCTGGCCACCGCTGCCGGCCGAGAGGTCGGCGCCGGCGCAGAACGCCGGTCCGGTGTTGGCCAGCACGACCACCCGCACGGTCTCGTCCGCACAGGCTGCGGCCAGGCCGTCGGCGAGCCCGTTGAGCAGGGCGGCGGTGAGGGCGTTGCGGTTGTCGGGCTGGTCCATCGTGAGGGTCGCGACGCCACCTTCGACCGCGTACCGCACGGCGTCGCTCACGAAACCAGCTCCGAAGGCAGGTCGACGATCCGGGCCCGCAGCCACTCCCCGAGGCTCTTGGCCTGGGGGTCGACCCGGCTGCTGGCCGCCACGCCCTCGCCGAGCAGGCCGGCGACAACGAAGTTGAGGGCCAGCAGGTTGGGAAGCCGGTAGCGTTCGACGTCGAGCGGGGCCGTTTCGGGCAGCAGCTCCTTCAGCTTCTCCACGGTGAGGAACCCGTCCAGCCACCCGAAGCCCGCCGGCGTGCGGGCCCACACCCCGAGGTTGGCGTTGCCTCCCTTGTCCCCGGACCGGGCCCCGACGGCCAGCCCGAGCGGCGCCCGGACAGCGGGGCCCGAAGGGGGGCGAGCCGGCGGCGGGGGTGCCGGCACATCGGCCACGACCGGCGGGTCGGGGGGCAGCACCGGCTCGACGACCGACCGCTCGGCGCCGACGACCACCTCCTGCCACACCAGCGACGCCGGCACCACCGCCGGCCAGTACACCCCGTACGCCGAGGCACCCGCCGTCAAGCTGCCGCCGCACAGCCCGGGGTACGACGCCAAGGCCAGCTCTGTGACCCGGGACGAGAACGCCCGCCCCACCTTGCGCTCGTCCGGGTCCTTGACGGTGATCCGCAGCTCCGCCATGGCTTCCTCGTTGGTGCGAGGGTCGGGCTTGTCCGTGCGCACCAGCGCCACGTCGACCTCGGCGAAGGACTGGCGCGGCACCACCGACCACAGCGCCCGCTCGACCAGCGCCGCCTTCTCCTCGATGTCGAGCCCGGTGATGAACAGGGTGGTGGTCGAACGCCAGCCGCCCTGGTAGTTGAGCGCCACCTTGGTTGTGGCCGGCGCGGAGTCGCCGCGGACACCGGAGATGCGCACCCGGTTCGGGCCGTCCTCGGATAGGCGGATGCTGTCGAAGCGGGCGGTCACGTCGGGATTGAGATAGGCGGGGCCGCCGATCTCGTAGAGGAGTTGGGCGGTGACCGTGCCGACCGTCACCGCCCCGCCATGGCCGGGGTGCTTGGTGATAACCGACGAGCCGTCGGCCGCCACCTCGGCGATCGGGAACCCCGGGTGCTCCAGCCCGGGGATCTCGCCGAAGAAGGCGTAGTTGCCTCCCGTCGCCTGCGCCCCGCACTCGATCACGTGCCCGGCGACGACCGCCCCGGCCAGGACGTCCCAGTCGTCGCGCCGCCACCCGTGGCGCCACGCCGCCGGCCCAACGGCGAGAGCCGCGTCGGTCACCCGCCCGGTGACGACGATGTCGGCGCCCCGGGCCAGGGCGTCGGCGATCCCCCACCCCCCCAGGTAGGCGTTGGCCGTCACCACCGAACGGCCCTCCAGTGGCTCTCCGGTCTCCATATGGGAAAAAGCCACGCCGGCCGCGCGCAGCTCGTCCATCCGGGGTACCAGGTTGTCACCTTCGACATAGGCGATGACCGGGTCGAGCCCGAGCTTGTCAGCCACCGCGCCCACCGCGTCGGCACAGGCCCGGGGCGACAGGCCGCCGGCGTTGGAGACCACCTTGATGCCGCGGTCGAGGCAGTCCCCCATGACCTGCTCCATCTGGGTTACGAACGTGCGGGCGTAGCCGGTGGCCGGGTCGCGGAGCAGGTTCCTGGCCAGGATCAGCATGGTGAGCTCCGCCAGCCAGTCGCCGGTCAGCACGTCGATCGGGCCGCCGTCGACCATCTCACGCGCTGCCGACAGCCGGTCGCCGTAGAAGCCGCTGCAGTTGGCGATCCGGATTGGTTCGCTCACAATTCCTCCTCGATGACGACGAGCAGGTCCCCGCCGGTCACCTGGTCGCCGGCATGGGCGCGCACCTCGCCCACCACGCCGGCGCGGGGAGCGGTGATGCGATGCTCCATCTTCATCGCTTCCACCACGATCAGCAGCTGCCCCTCTACGACCGGGTCCCCGGCCCCCACGTGGACGGCCAGGACCGTGCCCGGCATGGGGGCGACCAGCCCGCCGGTCACGATCTCCGGCTCGGCTTCGGGGAAGCGGGGCACGGTGGTGAGGGCCAGGTCGCCCCGGGGGCCGTGGACCCACACCCGGTGGCCGTGGTCCAGCACGTGGAAGCGGTGGCGGCGCCCGCGGACCTCCAAGGTGAACCAGCCCCCGCCGGCGTCGTGGAGCACCACCCGTTCCTGCCAGTCCCCGACCGTGACCGCGAAGCTGCCGTCGCGCTGGGCTTGGTAGCTGACCTCGACGGTGTCCGGCCCGTGGTGGTAGATGGCGGTTTGGGGCGGCATCACGCTGTTGCGCCACCCGCTCGGAAGGCTGCGCAGGACCGGCGCGCTCGCCCGGGCCGCGGCCTGGGCGGCCAGGGCGGCGACCACCGGCTTGAGGCGCAGCTCGTGCTCGGTCGGGGTGCGCTCCAGGGCCACCCCGCTCCGCTCGATGAACGACGTCGTCGTGCGCCCGGCCAGGAACTCCGGGTGTCGCAGAGTGGCGACCAGGAAGTCCCGGTTGGTGCTGACGCCGCGGATGCGGCTGCGCTCCAGGGCCAGGGCCAGTCGCAGGGCGGCTTCCTGCCGGGTGGGGGCGTGGGCCACGACCTTCGCCAGCATGGGGTCGAACTCGACGCCGACCGCGCTGCCCGCCTCGACCCCGGAGTCCCACCGGGCGGGAGGTTGCGGCGCCGGCGTCCAGTCGATGAGGGTCCCGGTAGCCGGCAGGAAGCCGACCGCAGGGTCCTCGGCGTAGAGCCGGGCCTCGATGGCGTGGCCGGTGATCGCCAGGTCCGCCTGGCTCACCGACAGCGGCTGGCCCTGAGCCACCAGCAGCTGCTCGCGGACGAGGTCGAGCCCGGTGACGGCCTCGGTGACAGGGTGCTCCACTTGCAGGCGGGTGTTGATCTCGAGGAACCAGAACTCCGCGGTCTTTCCAGGAGATACGGGCGGTTCGAGCACGAATTCCACCGTGCCGGCGTTGCGGTAGCCGGCAGCCTTGGCCGCGGCCACGGCCGCCGACCCCATCCGGTCCCGCAGGTTCTCGTCGAGCGCCGGCGAGGGGCACTCCTCGATCACCTTCTGGTGCCGGCGCTGGATGGAGCATTCCCGCTCGAAGCAGTGGACCACGTTGCCGTGGTCGTCGGCCAGGATCTGGATCTCAACGTGGCGAGCGTCGGCCAGGTAGCGCTCGAGGAACACCGTCGGGTCCCCGAACGCGGCCTCCGCCTCGCGCCGGGCGGCGGCCACCGCGTCGGGCAGGCCGGCGGGGTCGGTGACGACGCGCATGCCCTTGCCTCCACCGCCGGCAGCGGCCTTGACGAGCACGGGAAAGGCGACGCCCGCGCCGTCGGGATCCCACGAAGGCAGGACCGGGACGCCGGCCCCCGCCATCATGTGCTTGGCTGCCAGCTTGTCGCCCAGGGCGTCGATCACGTCGGCGGGTGGACCGACCCACGTCAGGCCGACGGCGAGGACGGCCCGGGCGAAGGCGGCGCGCTCGGACAGGAACCCATAGCCCGGATGGACTGCGTCGGCCTCGGCGAACTCGGCTGCCTTGAGCAGGGCATCGATGTCGAGGTAGGTCTCGGCCGCGGTCCGGCCGGGGAGAGCCACCGACCGGTCCGCTTCCTTGACGAACGGGGCTTCCGCATCGCCCTCGGCGTACACCGCGACCGTCGTGATCCCCATGGAGGAGGCCGTCCGGATGATGCGGCGGGCGATTTCACCTCGGTTGGCGATCAGCAGGTTGGCGATCACAGGCGGAACACCCCGTAGCCGCGCGTGCCCTGGACGGGCCCCGAGTGGCAGGCGGACAGGGCCATGCTGACGACCGTGCGGGTGTCCCGGGGGTCGATCACGCCGTCGTCGACCACCCGGCCGGACGCGTACAGGCCGAGCGAGCCGGCCTCGGCGAAGTCCTCGACCGCCTTGGTGATGACCGCCTCCAGCTGCTCGTCGACTGGCTGGCCCCGCCGGGCGGCCTGCTCGCGCCGGACGATGGACATCACGCCGGCCATCTGCTTCGGGCCCATGATGGCGATCTTGGCCGTCGGCCACAGGAACACGAAGCGGGTGTCGAACGCCCGCCCGCCCATGCCGTAGTTGCCGGCGCCGTAGCTGGCCCCGAGGATCACGGTGACGTGCGGGACCGTCGAGTTGGACAGGGCGTTGATCATCTGGCTGCCGTGCTTGACGATCCCGCCCCGCTCGTAGTCGCGGCCGACCATGTAGCCGGTGATGTGCTGCAGGAACAGCAGCGGGATGCTGGTCTGGTTGCACAGCTGCATGAACTGTGCCGCTTTCTGAGAGGAGTCGGAGAACAGCACGCCGTTGTTGGCCAGGATCCCGACGGGGAAGCCGTGGACGTGGGCCCAGCCGGTCACCAGGGTCGGGCCGTAGCGCGGCTTGAACTCCTCGAAGCGGCTGCCGTCCACCACCCGGGCGATGATCTCGCGGGCGTCGACGGGCGTGCGCAGGTCGAGCGGCATGAGCCCGAGGAGCTCCTCGGGGTCGTAGCGTGGAGGCTCTGGGTCGGTGGTGATGGGGCCGGGACCCTGCTTCCGCCAGTGCAGGTGGGCGACCACATCGCGGGCCATGCGGATGGCCTCGTGCTCGTCCTCGGCGAGGTAGTCAGCCAGCCCGCTGACCGAGGCGTGCATCTCGGCGCCACCCAGCTCCTCGTCGACGGCGTCCTCGCCGGTGGCGACCTTCACCAGGGGTGGGCCGCCCAGGAAGACCTTGGCCCCGCCGCGGACGAAGATGTTGTAGTCCGACAGGCCGGGCTGGTAGGCACCGCCGGCGGTCGAGCTGCCGAACACGACCGAGATGGTGGGTATGCCGTGGGCGGACAGCTCGGTGATGTCGTGGAACATGCGCCCGCTCTCGGCGAAGTGGGTCAAGGTGCGGCGCATCACGGCCTCGGGGTCCTCGCCGCCGGACAGGCCCCGCAGGTCCCCGCCGGCTGACTCCACGAACTGGATATAGGGCAGGCGATTGTCCCGGGCCACTTCGAGGCCCCGCATCAGCTTGCGGATGCTGATCAAGGTCATGGCCCCGCCCAGGTCGGTCGGGTCGTTACCGAGGATGACGCACTCGGTTCCCTCGACCACGCCGAGGCCGAGGACCATGCCGCCGCCGACGGCGTAGTCGGTCTTGTAGCCGGCGAGGGGGGACAGCTCGAGGAACGGGGTGTCGGGGTCCAGCAGGAGGGCCACCCGCTCGCGGACGAGAAGCTTGCCTTGATCGAGGTGGCGCTGGATAGCCCTGGGCCCGCCGCCCTGCGAGGCTTGCTGCAGCAAGGTGTCGATCTCGGCCAGCAGGCCGAGCATGCCTTCCCGGTTGGCCCGGAAGGCGTCGGCGCGGGAGTCGACGGCGGTGGGCAGGACGGGGGCGGGCATCGTGGGCGGCTACCGACTGGGATCGGTCAGGCGGTGAAGCCGTCGAGGCCGGCCAGGATCTGCAGCATGACCTCGTCGGCTCCGCCGCCGATCGACAGCAGCCGGCTGTCGCGGAAGTAGCGCGACACCCACGCCTCCTCCATGTATCCCAGACCACCGTGGAACTGCAGGCACGTGTCGGCGATGTCCCGCTGCAGCCGGCCAGCCTTGAGCTTGGCGATGGTGGCGAAGCGGGTGGTGTCCTCGCCGCGCAGGCAAGCCTCGGCGCAGGCGTAGTTGTAGTGGCGCAGCACATCCACCTCGGCGGACAGCTCAGCCAGGCGGAACTGCAGGTACTGCTTGGCCAGGAGCGGGCCACCGAACGCCTGGCGCTCGCGGAGGTAGTTCGCAGTCCGCCGCAGGGCGCCGTCCATCGCGCCCACCGCGGCGTAGGCCGCGATCATGCGCTCGTTCTGGAACTGGGTCATCTGCTGCTGGAAGCCCCGGCCCGCCTCACCGATGGTGTTGGCGATCGGGACCCGGGCGTCCACGAACGACAGCTCGGCCGTGTCCGAGCAGCGGTTGCCGAGCTTGTTGAGCTTGCGGCTGACGGAGAACCCGGGCGTGTCGGTGGGGAAAAGGATCTGCGACATGCCCCGGTAGCCGCCCTCGTCGGACGTGCGGGCCAGGAGGCACAGCCAGTCGGCCTGGGTCCCGTTGGTGACGTACAGCTTCGAGCCGTTGATCACCCACTCGTCGCCGTCGCGCACGGCGCGGGTCCGGATCCCGACCACGTCCGAGCCGGCGTCGGACTCGGTGACGGCGATCGACGCCACCATCTCGCCCCGCAGAGCGGGGGCTAGGAAGCGCTCTTTCAGCTCGTGACTCCCGAAGCGGTGCAATGACGGGGTGGCCATGTCGGTTTGGACGGCGACGGCCATGGCCACGCCGGCGCAGCCCATGCGGCCGAGCTCCTCCCCGAGCACGACGGTGTAGGAATGGTCGGCGCCCTGCCCGCCGTAGGCCGGGTCGTACTCGAGCCCGAACAGCCCGGCCGCGCCCAGCGCCTTGAACAGCTGGTGGGCCGGGAAGATCTCGGCCTCCTCCCACTCCTCGGTGTGGGGGACGACCTCACGCTCCAGCACCCCTCGCACCGACTGCCGGAAGGCTTCATGGTCTTCGGTGAACAGCAACGGATCCCCCTAATCCGAACGTGACGTCGGCTTCAGATAGGGCCAAGCTACTGCGCGGCCAGTTCTCTCCCTCGGTCCCCGACAGGTGGTGAGCTTTCAACTGCTTCACTTCGTCCGGCCGGAGGCGGCGTTGACGTTGCCTCGGAGGAACGTTCGGGAGTGATTTCGACCGCCGAACTGGCGTTGTCATGAGAAGTTTCCGCAGGTCAGGGCCTAGTTGAGTCCCAGCCAGTGGTGCATGAGCAGGTGAGCTGAGGGACCATCCCCCAGACGCGACGGTCACCGCGTCAACCTCACGAAGCAGTTCCAGACAACGACTTGAGGAGGATCGCGATGACTGTCCCCACCACTATCGACGCGGGCGCATGGCTTGGCAAGTACCTCGAGGGCGCCGACGGCGACACGGATCTGGCCCGGGCGATGCTGCAGGCCTTCGCCGAAGCGCTTATGAGCGCACAGGCCTCGATGTAGTGCAACGCCGGCTACGGCGAGCGAACAGACGAGCGGGAGAACTTCAGAAACGGCTACCGGCTGCGGCCCTGGGACACCCGGGCGGGCACGATCGAGCTCGCCACCTTGCCCTACATCGACTGGTTCAACACCACCAGGCTGCACACCGAGATCGGCGACATCCCACCGGCGGAGCTCGAAGCCACCTACTACCGTCAACAGCAAGAGGCCGGTCAGGCCGCGTAAATCAAAGCGCGCGAGTCTCTATCGAATCCAGGGCGATTCAGCTCCACTCGTGCGCTGCGAGTTGAAGCCGCGCTCGATCTCAAGAAAGACCCAGGGCAAACACCGCATCCCCCTTGACGAATCCATCCGTTCTCTTTCTCCGGTCAGCTGCACGCAGCAGAGCGTCACGATCCCACCCGATGTTGGTACGAAGTTCGCCCAAGAGCTCGCCTACGGGAGCCCCGAGTGGCAGTCCGCTTACAACACCTTGCGAAACGCCAACGAGGGCTACCACGGGTACGTGAAAGATCGCGCTCGCGAGGCTCTTGATGACCCTCGCCGGCGTCGGGTCCACGGGGTCGCTGCCCAGACGGTTCTCGCGGCCTTTCTTCTACTCGCGGCCAACGTCCGAAAGATAAGAGCATTTCTCGAAAACGTCGCCCAAGAAGCCGGGAAGCTGAAGCGCCTGCCGCGCCGACGGCAGAGCAAGCCCCTCGGTGACTGGTTGCCCGAGGTGCCCAGGGTGACATCGGGCTCAGACCCGGACCCAGCATCTACTGCTTAGTTCTTAATTCCGAGGGCCTGAGCCGAGAAGCGACTCCCGCGCGCCTCATAGTCAGCAACTGACACGCCGGTGGGCAGTCCGCCCCAGTCGATGCTCGCCTCCGGTACGCGACTAGGCGGAGAAAGCGGCCTGAACGGGTCTCGACGGCCAATTCCAGCCCTCACTACGGGGTTTTGTCGGCGCGAGCCCCCGAGTTTTGTCGGCGGCCCCTGCGTGGGCTAACGACATAACCCCTTCCACCAGGGCCGGGACCATGGCCGTATTCGGCCATTTCCCACGCTGTTGGCTCAGATTTCCCACATATTTGCGGTGGCAATCAAAATGGGAAATCCCAGGTCAACGGCATCGGATGAGTTTTCGACACCCACAGACCCGTCCCGTTGCCGTTCTAGGCTTGTCGGCTTAGGGGTTTCACATGCAGACGCTCGTCACGGGAGCTACCGGGAAGGTCGGGCACAGCGTGGTCCTCGCGTTGGTGGAACGCGGTGACCAGGTGCGGGCATTGGTTCGCGACCCCAACCGTGCCCGGCGACTTCTTCCCGCACAAGTGGAACTGGTAGCGGGCGACGTAACGCAGCCGTCGTCCCTCGAGGGCGCGTGCGCCGGCTGCGAGATCGTCTTCAACGCGATGGGATTGCCCGAACAGTGGCTGCCGGACGAAGGAGCCTTCGCTCGCGTTAATGCACGAGGGACTGAAGCAGTCGTTCGAGCCGCAGGAGGGTCAGGGGTCCGTCGCGTGGTGCACACCAGCACGATCGACGTCTTCGAGGCCGCGCCTGGGGGCGCGCTCGACGAGTCACGAGTCTCGACCACGGCAAAAGGCACCGCGTACGAGCGTTCCAAGCAGGAGGCCGAGGAACTCGCCTTGGCCGCTGCCGACGAGTTTGGCATCGAGCTCGTGATCGTCAATCCGTCTGCCGTATACGGCCCGGGGCCCGGCGGGGAGGCGTCCTCGTTGGAGGAGAACCTCTTCAAACCCGTGGTCCTTCGCCAGAGGCTGAAGCTTCCGATGTTGCCTCCTGGGGGGACGGGCCTCGTGTTCGCCCCCGGTCTGGCACAGGGTCAGTTGCTGGCCGCCGAGCGCGGGGTAGCCGGGGAGCGCTACATCTTCTGCGACACCCACGTGGATTTCCATGAACTGGCCGAGGCAGTTGTGCGCGTGGCGGGACGGGGGGCTGTACCGGGGACGATGCCGATCTCGGCTGCTCGTGCCCTTGCCGCCGGAGGGCGGGTGATTTCGCGGCTTGTCCGGCGTCCGCCCCTGCTACCCAGTGGGCAGCTGCACTTCTTCTTGTGGAACCCGAGGCCGAAGGCTGGCAAGGCATGCAACGAGCTGGGATGGGAACCGACTCCTCTGGATCAGGGCCTACGAGCCACGCTCGACTATTTCGGCCTTTGGCTGAAGCCTTAGCGGCTGGCGGAGAAGCAGGAGCATGTGGTGCTCCTCCGCTGTAGCGGTGTTGAAGGGTAGACGGCTCAGCGCAGCAAGAATCGCCCAGTCTGCTGGTCGGTATCTCACACATGCGTGGAGCGGACGTTCGAGGATGCGTACTTGGTGCTGAAGCACCATGATCTTGATGTCCTTGTCCCACTTGGACCGACGGGTACACGGGATAAGGGCAAAAATCCGGCATAGCCCGATGTAGAGGAGAGAAAAGAGCACGGCGGATAATTGCCGACGTCGATGTCAGTGCCAGTCAGCGGCCTGATCGGGATTTTGGTGCCCTACACCTCTCAGGAGAGCACCGCGAAGGACGAGGCTCTGGACGCTACCGAGGAGCAGCTAAGTGAATCTCGTCAACCGAGGTCTGACCGCAACTAGGTAGACGACCGCCGCAACCAAGCCGACGATACCTAATAGGAGGGTTCCCGCAACAAGCCCGATAATCCATCCGGCCTTGGCGCGGGGCGACAACTCGCCGGGTGGCCTTCTTGCCGCATCGACAATGGCCCAGATGATCAGGCCAAGACCCGCAAGAACGAAAATCGGAAGAAGACTGGTCACCCTGCAACCTCCGACCAAGAGTCTACGGCCCTCGGTAGGTGAATCGACCGCTAGCCCCCGTTAGCACTCCGTGCCTATGGTGCGTTAGGTAGACAGTTCCCCCCAGATGACATTGTCGGTACCCACACGTTGTCGTGGGGATCCGGAGCAGAAGCACTCAGCGGCGGCGGGTGGCGAGGAGCAGCATGAATCCGGTGAGCCGGCGGTCGAGTACGTCGAAGCCGGCGTCGTCGAGGAGCCGTTCCATCTCACCGCGGGCATACACGCGCAGTCCGCCTGGCCGCATGAGCGCGGCGGTCGCGGCCCCGCCGATGCGCGGCTGTTGCGACACCATCAGCGTGAAGCGCCCACCCGGTCGCAGCGCGGCGACGATGCCGGCGAGGACGCGAAGCGGGTCGGAGAACAGGTGGAAGGCGCCGGCGCAGTTCGCCGCGTCGATGCTGTCGGGTTGCAGCGGCAGGCGGTGCGCATCGCCGTGCACGTAGCCGACCGTCGCTCCGACAGCCGGGGCAGTGGTGAGGGCCTCGCGTAGCATCGCCGTCGAGAAGTCGATCCCGAGCACTCGGCCGGCGGGTACAGCGGCGGCGATGGTCCTCGTGGTGTTGCCGGGGCCGCAGGCGAGGTCGAGGACGGTGGCGTCGGGCACCGGGGCGAGCCGGTCGAGCGACCAGGCGCGCTCCGCCTCGTGGCTCATGCCGGTGAGCAGTCGGGTCAGGACCGGCCGCCAGGCCCGTTCGTACACTCGGGCGAGCAACCCGGACTTCATGATGCGTATGTTGAGCGTCTCGGCCTGGCCGGGCTCGGGCGGGATGAGGTCGGCCAGGCCGTCCGTCACCGGGTAGCGCGCACCGCAAGCCGCGCAGACAAGCGTCCCGTCCTCGGCCGGGGGCAGCGGGCCGTGACACAACGGGCAGCCGAGGATGTCCGCGAACGCGACCGCCGCGGACAATGTCAGGAACCCGCCTTGTATCTCACACCGTCATTCTGTCGTCCTGGCATGTACTCGACCGCCAGCTTGTGACCGTGCGAGCGCGCGGCCGCGCCATAATGAGCGCCAGTACGACCCTCAGGGCACCCACAGGTCTCATTCATGAGTGCGAACTTGCTGCGTGAGGCATACGGATGAGGTTTCGGCACCCACAGGCTGTGACCATCGGAGCAAGACCTCTGTGATCGCAGACGACGTGCTGTTCGAGGTGGGCGAGGCGGACCCGGCGGCAACGGCCAAGGCTCCTGCCGGAGCAGGGAAGACGTTCCGCCGCTAC
>Ga0187850_10003155_pt1 | contig 14316 bp, 13 predicted proteins | sample June2016WEW_4_15_FD_132436 | JGI IMG/M metagenome (GOLD analysis project Ga0187850, IMG submission 132436) | Peatland microbial communities from SPRUCE experiment site at the Marcell Experimental Forest, Minnesota, USA - June2016WEW_4_150 | ecosystem: Environmental > Terrestrial > Soil >... | reverse complement strand
CGACCTGAGCGCCGGCTTCGCCCGCTGGTGGCGCCGCAAGACGCCGGCGGAAAGCCGGGTGCCCGCGGAGGTGGCGGAGTAGGGGTTCAACCGACGCACGAAGTTGTGGGGCGGTCCTCCTGGACGTCGGCCCGCGGATCGGAGGTCCGCCCCACGAAGACAAAGTGGACAGTATCGCTCTTTGGAAATGCCGATGCGATTTTACACGAAGGAGTTTGCCCGGCCGGCCGCCGCGGCCCATACTGGTAGAACGAGCAAGCATGGAGCGAATCGGGAAACTGCTCGGGTTGTTCGCCATCGCCGGCGCCGGCTTCTGTGGCACGCGGAGTCTCACGATCGGGGACGCGGATCGCGGCAAGGAAGTGTTTCGCGCGCGGCGCTGCATCGCCTGCCATAGCATCAACGGAGAGGGCGGGAAGAGTGCGCCCGAATTGGGGCGGATCGTGGAGCGAGGCTTCAGTCCCTACAGCTTGGCGGGCAGGTTGTGGAATCACGCTCCCGTGATGTGGGCCGCCATGGAGCGAGAGGGAATCGCGAGGCCCGAGCTCTCCCAGCAGGAGGCGGCCGACCTATTCGCCTATTTCTTCGCCGCGCGCTACTTCGAAAGTCCCGGCACCGCCCGGCGCGGCCGGCAGCTTTTCCGGTCCAAGCGCTGCGCGGGATGTCACGGGATAGAGTCCCCTGTCCGCGAGGGCATCCGGCCCGTCGCAGCCTGGCAGTCGATGGAAGACCCCATCGCGCTAGCCTGCGAGATGTGGAACCACTCCTTCGAGATGAGGCGGGAACTCGACCGAAGCCATATCCCGTATCCGCAGCTCTCCTCGCAGGAGCTGACGGACGTGTTGGTGTACCTGCGAGGCCGCGTGGGAAACCGGGGCCGCAGCGTAGAGTTCTCACCAGCCTCTGCCGTTGCCGGAGAGACGGTCTTCGCCGTGAAGGGGTGCGCCGCGTGCCACACGGGGAGCCGCGCCCTGGAGGCTCGCCCCACCCGTTACAGCCTGACGGATTTCGCCGCTGTCATGTGGAACCATCCTTTCCGGATCTCGCATAAGCCGCCGCAACTGAGCTACGAGGAGATGCGCCGACTGGTGGGCTATTTGATCTCCTTGCAGTTCTTTGAGGAACGGGGAGACCTCGAGCGGGGCAAGGGACTCTTCGCAACGAAGCGCTGCGCCGCCTGTCACGACAATCCCTCGAGCGGCGCTCCGGCCCGATCGGCTCTGGCCGGAAAGATGACCTCATTCGACCTCGTAGCCGCCTTGTGGAAGCACGGGCCGGCGATGCTCGACCGGATGCGGCAGCAGAAGCTCGCGTGGCCGCAGTTCGCCGGCACCGAGATGGCGGACCTTACCGCCTACCTGCATGGGGCCGAACTCAAACACCGCTGATCAGGCCAGCAGCGCCGCGATCCGGTCGGGGTCGTTGGGCACCACGATGGGACGGTTGCCGTAAGTCGGCGCGATTTTATCGCCGCTCGGGGCGGTGAGCTCCCCGGTGTGGTAGCGATAGATGTAGTCGGGATCCTTGAGCAGGTTGCCGGTGAGAACCGCGACCACATCGTCGCCGCGGGGGATCACGCCCGCCGCGGTGAGCTTGCGGATGCCCGCCAGCGTCGCCGCGGAGGCCGGCTCGCAGCCGATGCCGCACAGGCCGATCTGGGCTTTGGCGTCGGCGATCTCCTGCTCGCTGACTTTCTCCACCACGCCGCCCGACGAGCGCACCTCGTGGAGTGCTTTGGGCCACGAGACCGGGTCGCCGATGCGGATGGCGGTGGCCAGCGTCTCGGGTTTGGTGACGGGCCGGAGCGCGGTCTGGTCGGCGGAGTTCGCAAGTTCATAGAACGGTGCGGAGCCTTCGGCCTGCACGACCGCCAGGCGCGGGCTTCGGGGGATCAGGCCGATTTCGACCATTTCGCGCAGGGCTTTGCCGAACGCCGACGTGTTGCCCAGATTGCCGCCCGGCAGCACGATCCAGTCGGGCGGATTCCAGTCGCGCTGGTCCATCATCTCGACCATGATGGTCTTCTGCCCCTCGATGCGGAACGGGTTGATGGAATTGAGCAGGTAGATGCCGAGGCGCTCGGCGAGGGCGCGGACCAGCGCCAGGATCTGATCGAAATTGGCTTCCACTTGCAGCGTGCGCGCGCCGTACTCGAGCGCCTGCGCCAGCTTTCCGTAAGAGATATTGCCATGCGGGATGAAAATGACCGGCTGCAAGCCCGCGGCGCTGGCGTAGGCGGCCATCGAGGCCGAGGTGTTGCCGGTGGAGACGCAGGCGACCCGCGTCATGCCCAGGCGCAGCGCCTGGGCCACGCCGCAGGTCATCCCGTTGTCCTTGAACGACCCGCTGGGGTTGAAGCCCTGGTGCTTGAACAGCAGGCGATCGAGGCCGCCGTAAGCCGCGGCGCGCGGGGCGTCCAGGAGCGGCGTGTTTCCTTCGCGCAGCGAAACCACGCGGTCGTAGGAGTCCAGGAAGGGGATGCACTCGCGGTAGCGCCAGACACCGCTCTGATCGAGCGGGCCGTTGCTGAGCCGGCGCTCGCGCCACAGTTTCTTGAGCGCGCCGGCGCCCTGCTCCCAACCCGAGTAGCCGGCCTCGAGCAACGCGCCGCACCGCGGGCAGTTATAGATGACCTCGGTGATTCCGTAGCGCGCGCGGCACTTCGGTTCAAAGCACACCAATTCAGCGAGCATGAACCCTGATTATACTGGGTGTCGTATGCTGGCCGTTCACATTGAAAACGGATGTGTGGAGGTGCGCGATGCGCCGCTGCCGGAGCGGCCGCGCGGGCTCGCGCTGATCCGGCTGATCTGCGGCGGCATCTGCAACACCGATCTCGAGCTTCAGCGGGGCTATTACGGGTTCTCGGGGACGCCGGGGCACGAGTTCGTGGGCGAAGTGACCGAAGCGGACAACGCGAGCCTGCCGGGCCGGCGCGTGGTGGGCGAGATCAACCTGGATTGCGGCGAGTGCGACTGGTGCCGCCGCGGGCTGGGCCGCCACTGCCCGCACCGCACCGTGCTCGGGATCGTGAAGCATCCGGGAGCGTTCAGCGAGTTCTTCACGCTGCCGGAGCGCAACCTGCACGTGCTGCCGGAGGAGATCGCGACCGAGGACGCCGTGTTCACCGAGCCGCTCGCGGCGGCCTGCGAGATACTCGACCAGGTCACGATACCGCGGGGCGGGGAGGTGGCGGTGCTCGGCGACGGGAAGCTCGGGCTGCTGGTCGCGCTGGTGCTCGCGGCGCATGGCGCGGCGGTGCGGCTGTTCGGGCGGCATCCGGAGAAGCTGCGGATCGCCGCGGCGGTCGAGGTGGCCCCCGATCTGCCGCGCTCCGCCTACGATTGGGTCGTGGAAGCCACGGGGGCGGCCGAAGGGCTGCGGGAGGCGATCGCGATGGCGCGGCCGCGCGGCACGGTGATCATGAAGTCGACGGTGCACGGAGAGGTGGCCTTCGACGCCGCGGCGGCGGTGGTCAACGAAATCACGCTCATCGGCTCGCGCTGCGGGCGCTTCGAGCCGGTGCTCGAGTTGTTGCGCAGCGGAGCGCTGCCGCTTCGGGAGATGATTTCGGACCGCTTCCCGCTGGCCGAGGCTCCGCGGGCCTTCGCCCGGGCCGCCGAAAAGGGCGCGCTGAAGGTGCTGCTCGACTGATCGGTTTTTGTGGCGCATAATATGTTCGCACGGCAGGAACTTCGGTTGCGCCCTCGGAGTCTACACAGACACAGCCATGCCTTCCTTGAGGTGAATTGCGATTGCCCTCATTCTCGCCGGTTTGGCTCTATATGCCGGTTCCATGTATTGGCTGGCGACTCTGAAACTGATTCCTCTGGACGTGCCCGTCTCGTTGTCGCGTGGTCACATCAGGACGGAGGAGTTCAGCATCAATCTGGATGCCGGCTACTCCGTTGAGATTCTGGTCGAGAGGACGCCGTCTCTCGGCGATCTCGAGTGTCTGACCGGGGGCTGTAATGAGACGCCCGCCACTCTCAAGACGCAATGGGTGTTGTCCAATGCTGGGCGAGTCGAGTTATCAGGAGGCAGCAATGGCGCATATGAAGTATCCGGGCCCTTCTTGGGCATTGTCAGATTCTCCGGCGGGCGGTACAGACTTGATATCGATGTGCTCTCGGACACGAGCGTTCTCAACAAGGGCAATCCCAGGCTGAGGATCGAGGCAGATTGGGCAGGCTACAACCGTCGCAGCGAATTGTACGACGAACTGTCCATGGTTTCAGGGATGTTGGTGCTCATGGGTGGAGTTTGGCTGTTGCTGTTGCCCGCGATGCAGACCGCTGAGCGATCGACCGCCCTCGAAATATCCGCGGCTCCGCACCTCGGACCTCAAAGCGGAGGCCCTCTCCGAAGGTTCCCGCGGAGAGCGCTCTTTTCGGGGCTGCCGTCGTATGGGCTTTGCGCAGGATTGGTGCTGTCGCTATTGGCAATCTCTATGTACGTCGTGACGTACACGCCGCCCCCGGTGGGAATTTGGGTTCTCACCTCCGACCGGAGTCTCAAGACACCAAGGTACGGCCAATCGGATAAGCCGCTGGTTCTCCGAATCGATAAGGAGAACCGCTGGTTCTTGGACGGTAAGCCTGTTTCTCCCGAGGAGTTCCCCGGCGCCTTGAAGAAAGTACTCGACCGCCGCCTTGACTGGGTAGTGTATCTCAACGCCAGCCCTGAACTCGAACTTGGTGCACCCGCACGAGCAATGGATATGATTCAGGGGCTGCACGCAAAAATCATCCTCGTGACGCCGAGCACAGAGAAAGACTGTTGCACCGGGTCCAGCAACCGATGATTGCTGTCGAGACATTGCAGGATCACGACAGGCCTCCCGAATCAATGGCCCCCGGGGCCGTAGCCAAGGATTCTCGCTTCCTCGTCACGGGTGATCGTGGTCGCGAGAATCTCGCGAGGGATCGTCGGCCAGATCTTGCTCCGCAGCAGGGCCTCGAGCCGGGCGCGCTTGGAGGTGTCCGAGCGGCGCAACCGGACGGGTGGCTTGCGCTCCGCGTCCCGGGTCATCCCACCCACCGTTCCATCAGCGGCGCATAAGCGTCGATGCGGCGGTCGCGCAGGAAGGGCCAGTTGCGGCGGACCTCCTCGATGCGGCGGGGGTCGCAATCGGCGAGCAGGGTTGCTTCCTCGGTTTCGGTCGCCTCGGCGATGATCTGACCGAAGGGATCGGCGATGAACGAGGAGCCCCAGAACTCGATGCCGCCCTCGGCGGGCCCTTCGCGGCCCACGCGGTTGGCCACCGCGACGTAGACGCCGTTGGCGATGGCGTGGGAGCGCTGCATGGTGCGCCAGGCGTCGAGTTGGGCCGCGCCGTGCTCCTGCTTTTCCGCCGGGTGCCAGCCGATGGCAGTCGGATAGAACAGGACGCTCGCGCCCCGCAGGGCGGCGGCGCGGGCCGCCTCCGGATACCACTGGTCCCAACAGATCAGCACCGAGATGCGGCCGTAGGGCGTCGAGAACGCCGGGAAGCCCAGGTCGCCCGGCGCGAAGTAGAACTTCTCGTAGTACAGCGGGTCGTCGGGGATGTGCATCTTGCGGTAAATGCCAAGCAGTTCGCCCTTGCGGCCGATCACGGCGGCGGTGTTGTGGTACAGGCCTGGCGCCCGGCGTTCGAACAATGGCGCGATCAGGACCACCTTGAGCTCGCGGGCCAGGCGGCTTAGGCGCTCGGTAGTGGGGCCGGGCACGGACTCCGCCAGCGCGAACAACTCGGGGTCTTCCTCGCGGCAGAAATACTGCGACCGGAACAGTTCCTGGAGGCAGACCACCTGCGCGCCGCGGCCCGCCGCCTCCCGCACCCGCCATTCGGCCTTGGCCAGATTCTCGTTCGGATCCAGCGAGCAGGCCATCTGCACCAGGCCCACCTTGAACTTCGAGTCCGTCATCGGGGTCATAATAGTGATTCTTTAGTTTCTCATGAGAAAACGCTTCTGGATGGTCCCGGCTCTCGGCCTTCTCGCAATCTGGAGCTGGGCCGCGGTCCCGGCTCCGAAAGAGCACTTCGGGTTCACGCCCGGCGACGACTATAAACTAGCGGACTACACCCAAATCCGAGGCTATTTCCAGAAGCTTGAGCAATCCAGCGACCGCATCCGCCTGGTCGATTTCGGCAGGACGTCGAATGGCAAGCCCATGCTCCTGGCCTTCATTTCCTCGGCCGAGAACCTGAAGGAACTGGAGCGCTACCGCGAGATCAGCCGGCGTCTGGCGCTGGGCGAAGCCACGCCGGAGGAGGCGCGCCGCCTCGCCGGCGAAGGCAAAGCGATCGTCTGGATCGACTCGGGGCTGCACGCCAGCGAGGTGGCCCCCGCGCAGCACGCCCCCGAGCTGGCCTGGCGCATGGTGAGCGACGAGAGCGAGGAGGTGCGCCGCATCCGGCAGAACGTCATCCTGCTCCAGGTCCCAGTAATCAACCCCGACGGGCTGGACATGGTTGTGGAATGGTACCGCCGGAACGTCGGCACGCCTTACGAGCTGGCCCGGCTGCCCTGGCTGTACCAGAAATACGCCGGCCACGACAACAACCGCGACTGGTTCATGCTCAACCTGGAAGAGACGCGGCACGTCTCTCGGGTGCTGTTCCGCGAGTGGTTTCCGCAGATCGTCTATAACCAGCACCAGACCGCGCCTTTCCCCGCGCGGATTTTCGTGCCGCCCTACGCCGACCCGCTGAACCCGAACATTCCGGCGGCGGTGATGGAGGGAGTCAACCAGATCGGTTCCGCCATCAGCGAGCGGCTGGCGCGCGAGAACAAGCCCGGAGCGATTTCATTCGTGGCCTTCGATGCCTGGTGGGACGGCGGCCTGCGATCGGTGCCGGCGTTCCACAACATGCACGGCGTTCTGACCGAGACGGCGGGCTACGGCTACGCCACGCCGCACGAGTACAAGAGCAGCGAGCTGCCGGACCGCTTCTCGAACGGGCTCCCCACGCGCGAGCCCACGGTCTTCTATCCGCTTCCGTGGCAGGGCGGCCTCTGGCGTCTCCGCGACGCGGTCGACTACTTGTTGACCTCGGACTTCGCGGTTCTCGATTTGGCCGCGGCGCGCTCCTCACACTTCTTGCTGAAATCTTACGAGCTGGCGCGTGCCGCGATCGAGGCGGGGCGCAAGGGGAACCCCTACGCCTACGTGCTGCCGCCCGAGCAGCGGGACCGTTCGAGCGCGATAGAGATGCTGCGGCGGCTGGCGGCGGCCGGCGTCCGGGTCGAGAGAGCGCGTGCGAAGTTCCAGGCCGGGTCGAAAACCTATCCCGCGGGCACCTGGGTGCTCCCGGCGGCGCAGCCGTTCCGCGCCTATCTGGTGGACCTGCTCGAGCCGCAGAAGTATCCCGAGCTGCGCGCCGGGTCCACCGGCCCCACCCGCCGGCCTTACGACATCGCCGGGTGGACCTTGAACATGCAGATGGGCGTCAGCGTAGACCGGGTGGACGCCCCGTTTCAAGCCGCGTTCGAGGCCGTCGGGGAGATCGCGCCCCTGGCCCGCGAAGCGAAGCCAATGCCGTCGCGCGTGGCGCTCTACGAGCCGTACACGGCGAACATCGATACCGGCTGGACCCAATGGCTGCTGGATGAGCGCCGCATTCCGTATACACTCCTCCACAACCAGGACGTTCGCAAGGGCGGGCTGCGCGCGCGATTCGATTCCCTGATCTTGGCCTCGCAGAGCGCGACGTCGATCCTGCACGGCGCGCGGCCGGGTGAGACATCCGAGACGGCGCCGCTCCAGCGTCCCGAGTATACCGGCGGCATCGGCATCGAAGGACTGCATCAGATCGAAACGTTCGTCCAGGAGGGCGGCACGCTGATCGCCTTCGACCAAGCGGCCGAGCTGCCGATCCAGTTTTTCCCGCTGCCGGTGCGGAATGTTGGCGAGCGAGGGTCGTCCGAGACGGGCTTCTACTGCCCCGGCTCGCTGGTCCGCGTGACGGTGGATACCGCGAACTCGCTGGCGTTGGGGATGCCCAAGGATGCGATCGTGTTCTCCGAAGGCGGCCACGCGTGGGAGATCACCCTGCTCCCCGAGTACAACCAGGGGGAGAGCGAGACGCGCTCGGTGGTCCAATACGCCAAGGAGAACCTGCTGGCGAGCGGCTGGGTGTCGGGCGAGAAGCCAGTGCTCGGCAAGAGCGTGCTGATCGACGCACGCTACGGGCGAGGCCGAGTGGTGCTGTTCGGATTCCGCCCGCAGTTCCGTGGTCAGTCCTTCGGCACGTTCAAACTGATCCTGAACGCAATCTCGCTGATTACTCCAGCCCCGTGAGGCCGGCCTCGCGGGCCCAGGCAATCGCTTGGCGGAATTCGGCCGGCGTGATGCGCCGCGTAAGCTCGGGATAGCTCCAGGCATGGTGCGCGGGGCGGTACTGCGCCATGATGTTCACGTAGGTCGAGCGGGTCAGCTTTGCCGCCACGAACTGGACGAACCGATCCGTGCCCGCGATGTTCGAGGGCAGCACCAGGTGGCGGATCATCAGCCCACGCAACGCGACGCCGCGCTCGTCCACCACCAGCTCTCCCACCTGCCGGTGCATTTCCTGGATGGCTGCGGCGGCTACTTCCGGGTAATTCCTCGCGCCCGCCGAGTATTTCTCCGCCAGGGCGCCGTCGGTGTACTTGAAATCGGGCAGGTAGATATCGACGATGCCGTCCAGGAGCTTCAGAACCTCGACCGACTCGTAGCCGCCGCAGTTGTAGACCAGCGGCACGCGCAGGCCCAGCCGGATCGCCACGCGAAGCGCCTGAACGATGTTGGGGACAACATGCGTGGGCGTGACCAGGTTGATGTTGTGGCAGCCCTGCTGCTGGAGCTCGATCATGAGCCGCGCCAGCGCCTCGTCGCTGACGAGCCCTCCTTCACCATCGTGGGCGATCTCCGAGTTCTGGCAGAAGACGCAGTGCAGGTTGCAGTTGCTGAAGAAGATGGTGCCGGAGCCGTGCAGGCCCACCAGCGGAGGCTCCTCGCCGAAGTGCGCATGGGCGGAGCAGACCTTCACTCGGGAAGTGGACCGGCACTTGCCCAGTTCGCCGGTGAGCCGGTTGGCACCGCACGCGCGCGGGCAGAGATGGCAATCGCGGAAGACCTCGTAGAGCTCGCGGGCGCGGCGGTCGAATTCGCCGCTCTCATGCAGCCGCAGGTAGGCGGGGTCGAAGTCTTTGCGCGGTTCCACCGCAGCGTTGGTCACATGTACAGGCCGCCGTTGACCGCCAGCACGTGGCCGGTGATGTAGGCGGCATCGTCGCTGGCCAGGAACTTCACCGCCGCCGCGACGTCCGCGGGCAGCCCCGCGCGCTTCAGCGGAACCCTCGTCAGCATGCCGTCGCGTTGCTCCTGGGTCAGTTTGGCGGTCATATCGGTTTCAATAAAGCCCGGCGCGACGGCGTTGACCGTGATGTTGCGGCTGCCCACCTCCTGGGCCAGCGACTTGGTCAGGCCGATGATGCCCGCCTTCGACGCCACGTAGTTGGCCTGGCCGGGATTGCCCGACTGGCCCACCACCGAGGCGATGTTGATGATGCGGCCCCAGCGCTCCTTCATCATGCCTGGCAGCGCCTGTTGCGCGGCCAGGAACGCGCCCGTGAGATTGATCGAGAGCACCAGGTCCCAATCCTCTTTCTTCATGCGCAGCGCCAGGCCGTCCTTAGTGATGCCGGCGTTGTTGACCAGAATGTCGATGTGCCCGAACTGCTTGAGGACCGTCCCGAACGCCTCCTTGACGGAATCCTGCGAGGTCAGGTCGAGGTATACGGTGACGGACTCGCCGCCCGCCTCGCGGATCTCCGAGGCGACCTTCTCGTTGTTCTCCGGTTCGTTCGAAGCCACCACGATCCTGGCTCCGGCCTTGCCGAGCGCCAGCGCGATCGCGCGTCCGATCCCGCGGCTGGCGCCAGTCACAAAAGCGGTACGATTAGTCATTCGTTCCATTTTATGCCATACACCGACTTGCGCGAGTTCATCGACAGGCTGGAGAAAGAGGGCGAGCTGCGGCGGATTTCAGTAGAAGTAGATCCCGTGCTCGAAATCACCGAGTTCGCCGACCGCGCCGTCAAGCAAGGCGGCCCGGCATTGCTCTTCGAGAAGCCGAAGGGCTCGGCGATCCCCGTGCTGATCAACGCCTTCGCCAGCCGGCGGCGGATGGAGCTGGCGCTCGAGGTCACCTCCATCGAAGAGGTCGCCTCCCGCATCTCCGGCTTCCTCGAAATGCAGAAGCCCGAGGGGCTGATCGGCAAGCTGAAGATGCTGCCGAAACTCGCCGAGCTGGGGTCGTTCTTCCCGAAAGACGTCTCCGACGGGCCCTGCAAGGAGGTGGTGCGGCGGGAGGGATTCTCCCTCTTCGACTACCCGATCCTACAGTGCTGGCCCCAGGACGGCGGGCGGTTTATCACCTTGCCGTTGGTGTTCTCGAAGAACCCGGACACCGGCAAGCGCAACTGCGGCATGTACCGCATGCATGTCTTCGACGAGCGCACCACGGGTATGCACTGGCAGACGCACAAGCAGGGCGCCGAGCACTACCGCAGGCTGCTGAAGGACGGGCACACCAAGCGCATGGACGTGGCCGTGGCCGTGGGCGCCGATCCCGCCACCATCTTCTCCGCCGTCCTGCCGCTTCCGCCGGACATCGACGAGATGCTGTTCGCGGGTTTCCTGCGCTCCAAGCCCGTCGAGATGGTGAAGTGCGAGACCTCGGACCTCGAAGTGCCGGCCGAGGCGGAGATCGTGCTCGAAGGCTACCTGGAGCTGGGCGAGCTGCGGCGCGAGGGACCTTTCGGCGATCACACCGGCTTCTATTCCCTCGAAGACGACTACCCGGTCTTCCATCTCACCTGCATCACCCAGCGGAAGAAGCCGGTCTACGCGACCACCATCGTGGGGCCGCCTCCGATGGAGGACTTCTACATGGGGCAAGCCATCGAGCGCATCTTCCTGCCCCTGATGCGGTTGCAACTGCCCGAGATCCGCGACATCTCGATGCCCGCCGAGGGTGTGTTTCACAACCTGATGCTGGTGGCCATGCGCAAGTCCTACCCGGGCCACGCGCGGAAAGTGGTGCACGCCATCTGGGGGATGGGCCAGGCCATGTTTTCCAAGTGCATCGTGGTTGTCGATGAGGACGTGAACGTCCAGGACCCGCGCGAGGTGGCCTGGAAAGCGCTCAACAACATCGACCCCCAGCGCGACATCGAGTTCGTCCTCGGCCCGGTGGATTCACTCGACCACTCCAGCCGCCTCCCGGACTTCGGCTCGAAGATGGGCGTCGACGCCACGCGCAAGTGGCCGCAGGAAGGCTTCACCAGGCCCTGGCCCGACGTGATCCGCATGACGTCCGAGGTCCGCGCCCGCGTCGACGAGCTCTGGAAGAAATCGGGTCTGTGTTAAACTGGCTTTGATCCCCTCCCCATGCGGTGGGTGTAGCTCAGCTTGGTAGAGCGTCGGATTGTGGTTCCGAACGTCGTGGGTTCGAATCCCATCACCCACCCCACTCAATTCAACAACGTGCGGCCGGTTTTGCCCCACGCTTCGCCCCTTTTCTGCTCGACTGTGCTCAAAACTGTGCCCAGACTCTGGAGGCGCCGCTCCATCTTGGCCGCCGCGTCCAGCAGGTCCTGCTCCGAAAGAAAGAGCAACCCGGGCACGCCCGCGCGATCATAGACAGAACTCCACGCCTTGCGGAATGTCTGAATCCGGCGCCCCTTCTCGTGGAACACCCACGGGCAATCCGGCAAGTTGAGGTCTCTGACTTCCTTCGCCATGAGGAGCCATTCCCGCATCTCCCCGTAGATCGGGAGGGTGCGCGGCTCGCCGTTCTTCGTCTCGCCAGGATTCAGGGCGATGCGGTTGCTGGTGAAGTCCACCTGGTGCCACTGGATGCGGGTCAGCTCTCCACGCCGGGCGCCGGTGTGATAGGCCACCATGAACAGCAGCCGCAGATAGTCCGGCAGTTCGTCCCGAAGCCGCTGGTAGACGCTGTGCTCCAGGAACCCCTTGCGAACGTTGTTCTCTGCCAGGGAGGGGGTGTAGGGAACGCGGGCCACTCGCGGCGGGTCGGCTTGGGCAGTGAGGGCGAATGCTGGTGTAGTCCTCGATGACGGACTCGAGGAGTTGACCCACGCGGACCCGCTCTGGCCCGAGGCCCGCGAACCTGCCGCTAACGATCTCACCTTGCCGCCGTTTCAGCAAGCGTTCCGCGTCGGCATAGTTTTCGCTGTGGCTGGATTCCCGAAGGGCTGCCCGTCGCGGTAGTACTTAACCCACCAGACTTCGCCGCGCCGGTAGATGCTCCCGAGCTTCGGTCTTCTCATTTGGGCCTCCCCCACCTTGCGAGAGCGGCCTTCCGTGGATGCCGGGGGTCCACCGGGCGGCTGCGGAGATGGCGGCGAACCGGAAGCGTCGAGCCGAAGGCCGTCACAAAATTCTTCACCACAGTGTTTTCGGACTTGAACCTGGTCCGGGAAGAGTGTTATCAGAGCCGATCCACTCTTGGAGGGATCGGGAGAAGCGGGCCGGTGAAATTCTCAGCGAAGGTACTCTCCCTAAGATTCCAGGCCGGGACTCCACAAATTTTCTGATGCGCTCGAAACAGATTGAACCGGGACTCCAGCAGACATTCCTGGCGAGTTTTCCGACGAAAGGGACTCCTGCGGTTTACTTGCCGGTGCTACCGGAATCCATTGTCACGGAACCGCCAGCATGAGCAGTTCCGTCATCCTGTCGCCCCTCGGCATCAGTTTCAGCACGGGACGATCTCGATGTCAAATGGCTGCCTGGTAACAAAGTGGAGCAGTGCCGCAAACGAGTAGGTGTAGTTCTCGTCGGTTTTGAAGGCTTCCAGTTTCTCCCGGTCCCTTTCGTCACTGTTCCCGGACGTCTTCGCCTCTAGCACCAGCAGGCTTTTACGTACTCTTCGACGATGCACGATGATGTCTGGGAAAACTGTGTGGCCGTACTCGTCGTCTGGAGAAACCCGCTCGTTCAGGCGACAACGGAGTACCTTGGGGAACTCCCCATTCCGGTTGTACTCGCAATCTACGTTCCAGCCTGGGAATTCTCGCTGAAGGTGCTCGGCGAACTTGTGCGTCATTGAGCGTTCGTTCGCATTGACGGCGAGCAGGTCCCGATCAAGATTCAGAAATGTTGCTTTCGCTCGGAGCAGTCTGCCTTCGATATCGGTCCACTTCATATGAGACGATTCCACCGTTGATACCGAGTGTTTGACAAACGGCTCTCCGAAGAATCGTGAGTCTCCTACCCAGGCCCCTGACGACCCCGACAGGTTCACGCTACAATGCTCCGTATGGCCAGACCACGCAAACTCGCACCAGAAGTTCTCACTGCCGCCTTAGCAGGATTTGAAGTTCAGAAGCAGCGCATCGACGCACAGATCGCTAACGTGCGACAGATGCTTGGAGCCGGTCCCGCAGGAGCCGCTGCCACGCCAGCAGCCACACCCAGGAGGCGCAAGAAGTTCTCGGCTGCAACCAGACGCCGGATGAAGGCAGCGCAACAGAAAAGATGGGCCAAGATCCGGGGAGAATCTGGGCCGCCAGCGCCAGCCAAGGCACCGGCCAAGCCGAAACGGAAGATGAGCGCCGCAGGCCGAAAAGCGATCATCGAGGCCACAAAGAAGCGGTGGGCCAGGGTCCGAGCGGAAGCCGCGAAAGCGAAACCAGCCGCCGCAAAGAAGGCCCCTGCCAAGAAAGCTGCCGTGAAAAAGGTAGCTGCCAAGAAAGCGGCGGCGAAGAAGACGGCCACGACTCCTGCACCGGCAGCGGCGGCAACGGCTCAGTAAAGAACGGCGCACGTTCTTTCAACGCCAAGCCTCGGTTTTCCTTCACGAGCGTCATCGTGCGGGGTGGGCCAGACATTTCAGTCACTCGGGGACTCTAAGCCTCTTCATCTTCACAAAAGTCTGCCAGTCTTTGTCGGTCGTGAGAGCGTCGGTCGGAAAAGTCTTGTTGACTCGCTGGAATACCACGCCTTGTCGCCTGCCATAGTATGAAGCGGCAACCACTAGTGCCAAGGTCAAACCGCCGTCGGCCAGCCGACGTACCCGAAGTAGCTCCTGAAAGAAACCGTTCCTTGCGGAAATCTCAACATTGAAGCTCCTGGACTGAACGCCAGGCCCCATCGAATACGTTCCCAACGGACGCCACAACGAAACTCTACTAATGAAGTCTATTATTGGAAAGGGTCGCCTCCATACGCCCATATTCTGCATCGTATTGTCGGCGCTGAGTGCGTCCACGTCTGTAATAGTCACGCCCACGTTATGCATTGGGTAGCGCCCTCTGCATT
>Ga0187850_10003152_pt1 | contig 14319 bp, 9 predicted proteins | sample June2016WEW_4_15_FD_132436 | JGI IMG/M metagenome (GOLD analysis project Ga0187850, IMG submission 132436) | Peatland microbial communities from SPRUCE experiment site at the Marcell Experimental Forest, Minnesota, USA - June2016WEW_4_150 | ecosystem: Environmental > Terrestrial > Soil >... | reverse complement strand
GCCGGATCTCATCCTGCAAGCCGAGAACGATGGTTGCCGAGTCCGCGATGCCGAGTGGTCTCATGTCTCCATGAGAGCACACTTCTCAAGCATACGCAATTACTTATGACGCTGTGTTTAGAAGGCCGAAGTACACGCCGCCCATCGGGCGTCCGTACGTGGTGAAGAACAGAACCAGGTTTCTTATGAGCTGACCAGGGCCCCGGATCCAGAAGGAATAAATGTTCATCGGATCGTAGTTGTTTAACCCTCCATAAATACCGGGACCGACGAACCGGACGAAGTACAGAAGGACGATCGCGGTGAATCCGACGTAGAGCAGCCGGAATCTGGGCTGTGCTGCGCGTTCTTCGGGGCCACTCGAGCGAGTAAGTACACACATCGAGTGGGCGTGGGGTGCCTGTACAGTCGCCATGGGGAACCTAGCTCCGTCCGCACCCCTAAGACAGGCGAGCCTACCTGCTGACGACAGCTCCGCGTAGCTGCCGGCCGCTTGCTCGCGCGCGCGGCTCGGCAAGCTGTTAGTGAGCCGCGACCGTCACGGAGCGGTACTCAATACTTCAGCCCAAAGCCGTACTTGAACAGGGGATCGTAGTTGGGGTCTCCGGGGTGGCTGGGGATCTGGGCCATGGAGCGCGGCCAGGAGAAGGAGAGCTTTCCGGTGGGGCTGTAATCGCCGAACAGCACGTCCGCCACGCCTTGCCCCTCGGTTCCCGGCAGCCAGGCGGCGAGGAACGCATCCGCTTGTTCGAGAACCTGGTTGAGGATCATCGGCCGGCCGGAAACCAGGATCACTACCACCGGGATGCCGGCCTTCCTCATGTTGCCGACCGCCTCCACATCCTCTTTCGCGAGGGCCAGGTCGGCGCGATCGCCGAATCCTTCGGCGTAAGGCTTCTCGCCGATCACTACGATGCCGATCGCCGCGCCGGCTGCATCCGTGCCATCCTTCGAGAAGGTCACCTGGGTGTTCTTCGAGACCGCTTTCTTGATGGCGGAGAGGATGGTCGTGCCGCCCGTGGTGACGTCGCCGCTCCGGCCGGTCCAGGCGATGGTCCAGCCTCCGCACTGGTTGCCGAGGTCGTCTGCGCTCTTGCCGCCGACGTGGATGCGGGTCACGCGCTTGGAGATGGGCAGCGTCTTGCCCTCGTTCTTGAGCAGCACCAGGGACTGGCGGACGGCCTCGCGCGCCACTTGCCGGTGCTGGGCGGAACCGAAGCTCTTGTGGAGGCTCCGGTCGGCCAGCGGAGAGCGGCCCTGGTCCATCAAGCCCATGGCGAACTTGACGCGCAGGATGCGGGTGACGGCATCGTCGATGCGCGACATGGGCACCTTGCCCTCCTCCGCCAGCGCCTTCAGCGAATTGAAGAACTCGCGGTACCTCCGGGAGGTCATCACCATATCCATGCCGGCGTCGATCGACATCTCGACGGCGGTTTTGTAGTTCGGGGAAAGCTGGTCGATGGCGTTGAAGTCGGAGACCAGGAAGCCCTCGAAGCCCAGCTCCTGCTTGAGAATCTCCGTGAGCAGACGCTTGCTGGCCGAGCACTTCACGCCGTTCCAACTGCTATAGGACGGCATGATGGATCCAACACCGGCGCGGATGGCCGCGATGTAGCCCGGCAAGTGGATTCGCCGCAGGGTCTGTTCGTCGACGCGGGTGTCGCCCTGGTCCAGCCCGAAGCCTCTTCGCGTGGAGCCCCAGGCCGTGCCACCATCCCCGGCGTAGTGCTTGGCGCAGGCGAGCGCTGCAAGCGGGTCGCGGAGATCGGAGCCCTGGAGGCCGCGAACCTGCGCTTCGCCCAGAACTTTGACGACCTCCGGATCCTCCGAGAAGCCCTCGAAAGTCCGGCCCCAACGAATGTCCTGGGGAACCGCCACGCAGGGCGCGAAGGCCCACTGGATTCCGGTGGCGCGGACTTCCTCGGCGGTGATGCGCGCGATCTTTTCGGCGAGCGCGCGGTTGCGGGCGCAGCCGAGGCCGATGTTGTGTGGGAAGATCACGGCGCCGAGCACGTTGTTGTGGCCGTGCACGGCATCGATGCCGTAGAGAATCGGGATGCCGAGGCGGGTCTTGCGGGTGCGCTGCTGGAAGCGGTCATACAGGTCGGTCCAGGCTTGCAGGCTGTTGCCTTCCTGGGGATCCGAGCTGCCGCTGCTCAGCACGGAACCGAGAAAGTAGTTCTCGACGTCGGCCAGATCTTTCACGGACGCATGATCGGCTTGCGTCATTTGGCCGACCTTCTCTTCCAGGGTCATCCGGGAGAGCAGTGGTTTGACCTGCGCGTCGTAAGAGGAGAGCGCCGGGGGTTTGGGTGCGGCGTCCGTGACTTGAACGGACACCGAGAGAGCGCACAGGGAGACGGCACAGAGCACAGCCGCAATTGGCCAGGCGTCAGGTTTCTTCATCGCATCGGCTCTCCTCAATGCTCCAGTTTACCTGTGCTTCGCGCCTTGCTGGTCTGCGGAATGGCCGGACTCACGTGGCGTGGGCTTCAGCCTGCCGTGTCGGCACTCGTGCCGACACCTTGGCGCCGAGAAGAGTCTCGACGCGGCACGCACGAGTGCGTGCGCCACAAAACCTAGCTGCGCCGCAAGGACTCCGCCTGGTTGAGCGCGGCAGCCAGCGAGGCGAGCGTCACGGGCTTGGAGACGTATACGTCCATTCCAGCACTGAGGCAGCGCTCCCGATCATCGACCAGCGCATGAGCGGTCATCGCCACGATGGGCGTTCGCGGGAGGGCGCCCGCGGCGGTGGCCTCGGCCTCACGGATCAGGTGGGTGGCCTCGAAGCCGTCCATCTCGGGCATCTGAACGTCCATGAATATCGTGTCCAGGCTGCCTCGCTTCCAATTGTCGACCGCCTCGCGGCCGTTTTGCGCCACCTGGACCGCGCAGCCGAGTTTCTCGAGCATCCTCGCGGCGAGCCGCTGGTTCACCAGGTTGTCATCCACGACCAGCACTCTCGCGCGCGCCGTCTCGGGAATGGACGGTCCGATCGCCGGTGCCGATCCGCGGGCCTCCCGCCTGTCGGACGATGCGCGCTCCAGAGCCGCGATCAGATCGCGCTCGAGAACGGGTTTGGATGCATATCCGGCGATGAGTCCGCGTGCCAGCAGATCACCCGCCCTGGTGTTCGCCGCCGGCGTCACCAAAACAATGCAATCCGCTGCCACACCACACTCCCGCAGCGCTCCGGCCAGCTCAATGCCATCCATTTCGGGCATTTGCTGGTCCAGGAGGTACAACGCGTGCGCGATGCCTGCGCGCTGAGCGCACCGCACTGCTTCCAGCGCCTGGGGGCCGCTCGCGGCTTCAGTCACCGTCATCCCCCAGCCGGCCAGGATGGCTCCGAGAACGCGCCGGGCGCTGGCGTTGTCATCCACGACCAGAGCATGCTTGCCCGCCAAAGCGGGTGGGCGGAGTCTCGGCCGGGCGCCACAGCCGGCAGGCAATTCGAGCTCGACAGTGAACGAGAAGGTGCTGCCGGCGCCGGGCTGGCTTTCCACGTGGAGCTGCCCACCCATGAGCTGGACCAGTTGCGAGGAAATCGCGAGTCCCAGGCCCGTGCCGCCGTAGCGCCGCGTAGTCGATGTATCGGCCTGAGAGAAGCTCTCGAAAATGAGCGCCTGTTTCTCCGGGTCGATTCCCACGCCGGTGTCGAGCACCGACACCGACACGGCCACGCGGCCGTGTGGACGGGACTCGGCCGCGGTCTCCAGGACGATCTCCCCGCGCTCGGTGAACTTGATCGCATTGCCCACCAGGTTGTTGACGATCTGAACGAAGCGGATGGGGTCGCCAATCACGCGGTCGGGCACTTCCGGGGCGACCGCGCAGATCAGCTCCAGTTGTTTCGAGTGCGCCTGCACATTGAGCAAACGCATCGCCATACCCACACGTTCCCGCAGGTCGAACTCGACGCTCTCCAGACGCAGCCGGCGAGCCTCGATCTTGGAGAAGTCGAGGATATCGCCGATCACGGTCAGCAGCAGATCGGCGGAGTACCGGATGGTGTTCACGTAGTCGCGCTGCTCCGGGTCGAGACGGGTGATCAGCACGAGCTCCGTCATCCCGACGATGCCGTTCATGGGTGTGCGGATCTCGTGGCTCATGTTGGCCAGGAATTCGCTCTTGCACCGGCTGGCTGCCTCGGCGGCGTCCCGGGCGCGGCGCAGGTCGTCCTCATTCCGTTTCAACTGAGTCACGTCGATGGCGGTGGTTTCGTAGATTGTGCCGTCGGGCGTGTCCACCGGAGTGATGTTCTCGAGAAGGCACACCGTACCGCCGAGTTCCCGGCGCAGGCAGGATTCGCGATTGCTAAGAGCCTCGCTAGCCAGAGTGCGGCGCAGTTGCTCCTGTTCCGCCGAGTCGAGATCGAAGCCCCAGTAGGAGCGTCCGATCAGTTCGTCGCGGGAACCGAATCCGAGCATTCTGGCGAGCGCGGCGTTGCAATCGAGAATCGTCCCGTCCGGCCGCCAGCGAAACACCCCGGCCAAGTTGCGCTCGAACAGCCGGCGGTATTCGGATTCCAGCCGCGATTCGTGCTCGAGCCGCGTGCGGATGGTGGCTGTCTGCCTCTGCACGGTTCGGCGCAGCAGCCAGATCCACACCAGCGTTCCGGCCACCACGGCGCCCATGGCGCCCAGGATCTTGAGCGCCAGCCCGGAGGCCAGCCGGCCACTGCCTTCGAGCAAGACCAAGTCGGCCTGCGACCCGACGAGAATGAGGAGCGACGTCGGCCACTCGGGGGTCCCTTTTTGGATCACGGCCACCCCCGTCAACCCGAGCACCGAATCGCGTGGCAGGGTGACGACATGCTGCCCGGAGTGAGCTTTCGAGAGCGTCGCGGTGAACCGCAGTTTTCCATCGTCGAGCAGAAACACATGATCCTTGGGATTCTCGGTCTGCTCGATCAAGCGGGCTTTGAGGCGCACGCGCCTTCCGTTCAGGGCACGCTGGAGCACCTCGGCGGCAGTGAGTTGAGGCGGCACAACCTTGCCCCAGCCAGCCGCGTCGCCGCGGGAGCGCACCTGCGAATCGGACAGGGCGAAACCGTAGTCGCCGTGAGCCGGGAAACCGGCGACGTCCACAAGCTCGTCGCCGCGCACGATGATGTGTCTCTCGGTTTGCACCGAGATCCCGCCGGTCTCGTCCTCCACAAAGAAGAGGCCCGGCATCTGCCAGGTCACCGAACCGCGAACATGGACCGCACGGACGAAGCGCTGGTCGGCCTCGGCGGCGCGAAGCGAGTCCACGCGACGTGGCGGCGAGGCGAATGGATCCTGCGGCGAGGGAACTTCGACTTCGATGTCTTCCAAACGGGACAGGAAGATCTGCGCGCCCAGGCGCTTGCCGGTTGAGCCAATATTGGAGCCGCAGACGCCGCGAACCCGAACCGTCGCCCCAACCAGCCGCTGGCTGGCCGGAGTGTCGGCCAGAGGCGCGACCACCAGCGCCCAGACGGTCCCATCGAAGATTCGGAAGCAGACGCGGTTCCAGGGCTGATTTCCTCGCCGCAGCACACCCCGCGTGACGATCCAGCGGCTGTCCGCCGCTCCGGTATCGAGTTCGGCGAGGCTGCGTTGTTCCGGGGCGAGGGGCGCTCCTTGGCCCAGAACGCGGAACCGCGGCTTTAGAAGTACTGGCAAGACGTCTCCCGGCCCCGTCACCGCGTCCACGCGAAGCCGCGTACCGGCCCGGAAGGAGACGCCCATGGCGTGGGTATTGATGTAGATCGCTCCCGTATCGTCCTCGACGAACAGGAGTCCCCACTCGCTGTCGGAATATGTGACGACCCCAACGATCTCAACGGGATACGTGTGCGCGGCCTCGGCGTTGCTCAGCCGGTTCACCTGTTGTACGGTGCGCAGCGGCTGCCGGAGCGGACCGGGAGGACTCGACTGTGCGAGCGCGAGCGAAGGGAGCAGCAGCAGCGCTACCACGACACCGCCAGCGGGCTGGAAATCGAACGATCTTCCCACGAATCTCTCATCGGCGCCGAGGCGCTGGATTTTAGGGAACTCTCCGATTCAGCCGAGGCTGCGCGCTCCTCCTTTGTGGCGCACGCACTTTTGCGTGCCGCCTCGACACTAGTGTCGAGGTCGACACCGTGCATCGAGATGAGTCTCGACGCGGCACACTGAGAGCGTGCGCCACCAAACATGGGATTAGGGCCGGGCTTCGCGGTGCTGGTCGCGCAGCACGTTGGGATCGTCCATCTTCGGCGAGGGCTCGGGGTCGAGTGGCTCGCGCACCTTGGCCGGGTCGAACAAGCGCGGGTCGATGGAGAGGGCGTGGTAGGGCGCGAAGTCGGGCTCGGCGGTGAAGCAGTCGCCCAGGTCCGAGGCGGCCGCATCGAACAGGTTCAAGGGGGGCGCGCCGAGCAGGCGGAAGATGGTCTTGAGCAATCCGGGGAAACTGGAATTCACGTGCGAGGCGTAGTTCCTGCGCGCGTAAGGGCTGGCCACCAGCAGCACGGTGCGGTGCGAATCGATGTGATCGACCCAGCCCTGCGCGTCGTCCTCGGTGACGAAGATCGCCATCTGCCGCCACCACGGGCTTTTCGAGAGGTACTCGAGGATCCGGCCCAGGGCGTAGTCATTGTCGGCCATGTAGGAAGCTGCGTAGGGATATCCGTCTTCGGGGCGGGGTTTGGCCAGGTGGTCCTGCGGCAGGTGAATGAAGATGAAGCGCGGAAAAGGCTCGCCGTCTTTCACGTACTTGCGTTCGACCTCGGCGATGAACTGAGAGGCGCGGTACTGGTCGGGGATGTTCATGTTGAATTGGGGATAATCCCGCGACGCGTTGCGGTACAGGGGATCGGGCGCCGGTACGTTGGTGAGGAAGCGCGCGCCCGTCGGCTTGAGGCCCTCGCCCTCGTCGGCGCCCGCCAGCTCGAAACCCTCCCCGTAACTTCGAAAGGAAATTCCGTGACGCTCGAGATGGTGCCAGACGGCGCCGGCCTCCAGTTGCTCTTCGGGGTGGACGGCGGAGTGGCTCTCGGCGAAACTCAGCCGGCCGGGGGCGGTGGTGGGCAACCGGAAGTCCTTCTGCCCGCCGTATGCGGCCATCATCGAGCTTTCGGTCCAGGCGTTGGGATAGGAACCGGTGAGCCAGTGGTGGCCGTCCACGCTGACTTCGGAATCGGCGTAAAAATTGTCGCTGAAGGCCCAGCGCGCGGCCATCTCGTGGTGGTTGGGGCTGACGTTGGCGCCCATCAGAATAGGGCGCTGGCGGAGTCCGTGGCGCTCGCTGGTGACGTTGCCGTGCCGACCGAGCCGCGCCAGAAGCGGGTCGCCGGCCACCGGGCCGTTCGCGGCGCTGGCGATATCGCCGAACACTTCGTCGAAGGTGCGGTTCTCCTTCACGATCAGGACCACGTGGTGAATCTGCTGCGGCAGCGCCGCCAGCGCATTAGCGGCCGGCGTGAAGCCGTTGTTCTCCATCACCTGTGCGGTCAGTTTGGCCAGATCGTTGGCCGCGTGCAGCGGGAAGATCGAGATGCTGCCCCGGCGGAATGCGCCCTGAAAGGTGTCGCCGGAGGAACGGTCGTGGTTGGGCCCGGTGCCGAGGCCCTTGGCGTTGGCGACGAAAACCATGTCGCGATCCACCAGCACGCGGGTTGGGAACCACCCCGCCGGCAGGTGCCCCAGCACCCGCATACGGACCACATCGACGACTGCGACCGCGTTGATCCCCGCCTCGGCGACCAGCAGCCAGTCCGAGTTGGGCACGCGGGCGAGGCCGATCGGCAGCACGCCGCGCAAGGTCTCCAGTCCGGGAATGCGAATTGGAATGGTGGCCCGGATCTGGCCCGTGGCGGCGTCGATGACGGTGATGGAATCGTTGTGGCCGTTGGAGACGTAGACCGCGTCGGAGCTTGCGGCGACCCCCGATGGGCTGCTGCCGCCCAGGCTCTCGCCTCCGAACGGCAGCCCGGTGCGCACCAGCGCCTGGAGCCGTGGCGCCAGCGGATTCAGCAAGTCCACAATCGCCAGCGAGTTCGACTCCGGCGCGTTGGGATCGCCCAGCCCGGGCACGTCCACCGGGCCGCGCGCGGTCTCGCGGCGAGCGCCGTCCCGCGCCTCGGGCGAGGGAAAACCGAAGGCGGGGAAGGGCAACCCGGTGTGGCGAGCCTGCTTGGGGTCCGCGCCCGGCAGCGCCTGGTACTGGAACATGCCGAGGTTGGTGACGTAGGCCCTGCGCGCGTCCGGCGAGAGCGCGATGGCGAACGGCAGCCGCCCCAGCTTCAGCGAGGCGGCGACTTGCCGCTTCCGAATGTCGATCACAACCAGGCGGAAGTTGGCCTGATCCAGCACGTAGAGGAAGCCGCGCTCGCGATCCAGCGCCAGATCTCCGCTGTAGCTGTCGCGGAAGCTGTCGCCGTTGAGTTCGTACACGCGCTTCTTCTCACCGGTGGCCGGGTCGATCAGGCGCACGCGGCCGGAATTGCCTTCCGACGCGTAGAGCGCGCGCTCGCCGTCGAAGGCCAGGCCCATGAACACGCTGCGCCAGTCGTCCTCCTCCTTGCCCGCTTCCCCGGCCGCCATCTGCCGCACCCACCAGTACATCTTGTCGCGCCGCAGCAAGGTGAGCGAAAACTGATCCGGGCCGCCGTTGGCCGTCGCCACCTGGTTGCCGCTGGGGCTGATCGCGAGGCCGAAGGGGCCCGGTCCGGTCGAGTAGGAGCGTCCGAGCGGCGTGATGATGCGGCCGCCGGGAAGGATGCTCTCCGCCCCGGGCCGCCGGATGGCCGGACGCGTGCCGGCTGGCGCGGCGTAATCGGCCGCCATCGCAAGCGACGCCAGGATGACCAGCAGCAGAGGAAGCAACTTTCGAGTGTATTCTATTCCGGCTGCGAAACGCGCATCCGTCCTCGAGATCAAGAAGCGTCTCAACCTGCCGCCGACCGGTTGAGGACATTTTCCGGCCGCTCTCTCCCCCACAGAGACCCCGCGCGTATGCCAGTCACGGGACCGTTGGGTAGTGCGGCAGTTTCAGATTTGCCGACGATCCATTCCCAATCCGCGCCGGCCACGTCTACGAGATGGGCGTGGTACGTCCGAGTGGCGCGAGACAACTGTGATATCCGTGGCGATCCTGCGAGAGCTCCCGGGTATGGTCCGGCCGCAGTGATCTAGTTCTCCCATGGCGGCTTTGCAAAGAACTTGCGCGCACGCTCGCCGCTGATAACGCCATCGCCTCCGGCCTCGCGAAGGTATCGATATAAGTCGTCGCGCAGCCTGGCACCTCCGGGAAAACTCAGCGACCCGGCACGCTCAAGCGCACGCATTTCTTGTATCAAAGCGTCCTTGGCCACGCAGGAGCCGAAAGCGGACAGCATGATTCGTCCGCCGTGCTTTTCCCAGAGGGCACGGGACAGGTAAAAGCTGCGAACCGTCCGCTGAACGAACCATTCTCCCATCGGGCCTGCAGCCCCCCCGCTCCGTTGCTGCCATTTGTGGCGGACAGCACTGAAAACCTCCGGCGACGGCTCGAGCCCGTTTTCGCGAAGGTACTGCTTCTCAAACATCTCTTCCACCATCATCGCCAGACCTTTGAGCGGCTCGTGTTCGTCCCAGCGGCGAGCTTCTTCGGCTGTGATCTCCCTGTTCCACAACCGAACGAGCGGTTGGGCCGCCAGCGGTGCCGCCGCTAAAACCAAAGCCATCGCCAAAAGTCGCATATCCGATATCGGCCTCACTGAGAACAACAGCGTCCACCGCGATGGCGCTCCTGCTCCGCCGCCAGCCAAATCGAGGCAACACTGGCACAAACCTGCGTCAAGTGCAACGTCCGAGGCAAATTCGTCCCGCGGGCCATATGCACTGTACCACGAAGAGTGGCTGGACGAACGTTCAGCCACTTTCGATCCATTCGGACGGATAGAGAACACCGAACGCGCTGGCGACCGCTTACGGCGTTCTACATGGAGGTAACGCCGACTCGTAGATCTGCCAATCGCGGACCAGATGCGTTAGCGGAGGTTTCGGACGAGGTCACGTCTGCCGCCGACCACACAAACCCGACCGCGACGGCTGGATAGACCTGGCCATTGCCCGCTGGATTACGCAACCAAGCGAGCGGCTGGCCTGCACTTCTGGCCGCGATACACCGGAGCGGTGGTATTCAACCATCCGCGCCGCCCAGCCGCCGCATCAAGTGACTGCTGGTCAACAGGTTGGCGTTTGGCTGGCCGCGTGCATTAGGGAAAGCGTAACGTGGCGCCCAATGGAGGTGCACCATGAAGACGATCATCGTTCAGTCGGTTATTCGCCAGGCGCTTCGTCTGGTTTGTGTTCCGCTTCTGGCTGGCGGCCTAATGGTTGCGCAACAACTAGCGCCTCCCGAGCAAGCTCCCGCACAACTCCTTCCACAGGAACAGTTGGACACCCTGGTCGCGCCCATTGCGCTGTACCCGGATGCCTTGCTGAGCCAAGTGCTGGTGGCGGCCACCTACCCGCAGGAGATCGCCGAGGCGGGGCAGTGGCTGCAGCAAAATCGCAATCTACAAGGCTCCCAACTGGTGGATGCGGCGCGTCAGCAGAATTGGGATCCCAGTATCCAGGCCCTGGTGGTTTTCCCCGATGTGATCAACCGTTTGAACGCCGACATGCGCTGGACCACCGATCTCGGCAACGCATTCCTCGCGCAGCAGGCCGATGTAATGAGCGCCGTGCAGCGGATGCGGGCCCAAGCCATGGCGGCTGGCAAACTGCGTTCCAACCCGCAGGAAACCGTCACCACCGAGATGCAAGGGGACCAATCGGCGATTGCGATTCGACCAGCCAACCCCGAGATGGTCTACGTGCCTGAGTACAATCCCGAGTACATCTGGGGACCGCCCGGCTACGGTTATTATCCGGCGTGGGATTACCCGTATTACGGCTATGGATTCGGATTCGGCCCGGGCATTTACATCGGAGGCTTCTTCGGCGGCCTGGGGTGGGGTGGTTGGGGCTGGGGACCGAACTGGTTCCATCACTCGATCTATCAGAATAGTTTCTTCTTCAATCGTTACGGTTACGGCGGGCGCGGATTTCGAGGTGGCGGCACCTGGGCGCACGATCCCGGCCATCGTCGGGGAGTCCCCTATTCGAATAGTGGGCTCATGAACCGTTACGGCGGAGCTTCCACGGCGCGCGGCGCATCCCGGGCCGGGCGATTTGGCGGACAATCCTATGCGGCGGGCCAGCGCAATTCGGCGCAAGCCGGCGGTTGGAATCGTTTCGGCCAGGCCGGGTCCAGCAGCCAGGGCCGCCGCTCCACTCCAGCCTATAGTGGAAGCAGCGGATACCGCGCGAATCCGTCCTACCGCGGCGGCTACGGCGGAAGCGTGCCCAGCTATCGCTCCAACCCGTCATACGGCAACAGCGGCGGATACCGCGCGAGTCCGTCCTACGGCGGCAGCTACGGCGGGAACCGCAGCGTGCCCAGCTATCGCTCCAGCCCGTCATACGGCAACAGCGGCGGATACCGCGCGATGCCGTCCTACGGTGGCGGCAACGGCGGAAACCGCAGCGTGCCGAGCTATCGCTCCAGCCCGTCCTACGGCAACAGCGGCGGATACCGTGCGAGTCCGTCTTACGGCGGCGGCTCCGGCGGAAGCCGCAGCGCGCCCAGCTATCGCTCCAGCCCGTCATACGGCAACAGCGGCGGATACCGCGCGATGCCGTCCTACGGCGGCGGCTCCGGCGGAAACCGCAGCGCGCCCAGCTATCGCTCCAGCCCGTCAAGCGGAGGAGGCGGTGGCTCCCACTCCAGCCGTTCTTCTAGCGGCGGTGGCTCGAGCCATTCGAGCGGCAACTCCCGCGGCGGCCACGATCGTCGCTAACGAGCTGAGTCAACCTGTTATCTGGGGGCCGAAGCACTGAACGGTCCCCAGCACCGAGGCGCGACCCGTAAGAAGCTGTGAAACAATTCGGGGACACTCCGAGCTGGTTGCAGCGTACCAACCACCTCCGCAGCACGGCAGGCGTGTCCCCAGAATTGTTTCACAGCTTCGTACGGCAGCGGTCCATGCCTGACGAACCCGCCACCAAGCAGGATCTCCGGGATCTGGAAGCCCGGCTGGACGGAAAACTGAACGCGCTCGAATCCCGCATCCGCATCGCGGTTGAGGAAAGCGAAACCCGCCTCCTGACGGCCGTCGACGGCTACACGGAAACGATTGGCGCCCGGCTGGACGCCAGCCCCCGCCGGTTTGCGGGCGTCGAAGAGCGGCTCAACCTGCCGGCGGCAGGTTGAGGACGTCCCCCCCGCTTTCTTCCCGACAGAGACCCGATGCGTATCGCAGTCACGGGAGCGCTCGGTAGTGGGGCGAATTCCGATATGACTACTCGGCGATGTGGATTCCAGAAGGCTTGCGCGCCGCAGCCCGTAGCGCGGGAGATAGCCGACCGGGAGCCAGGCTTTCATCTGGCTTATGCGGCCTAGACGCAAGCCGAACCGGAAGTCGCCGCCCCACTCGGGCCTCAAAGCGAAATTGACCCGGCATACAGCCGAAATTCCTACGTCCGCCGAAGCTCGATCACTTCGCCACCCCCGCTTGGTTCGCGCGAGAACAAAAGCACCTTTTCAAAATCGAAAGCGAATTTCCATTCTGCCAAGTGCTCTGGGCGTGCGTAAACTTCCCCCGGCCCTAAGAAACGGTCGTTGACGATGAGAAGCCACATTCTGGGAGTCGAGAGGCGATACTCCGGCAGTCGCTGATTCTTCTCTTCAATGCGAGATTCAAGAAGTTCCTTAGGCGCGAGGACTACATCGAACGCCCTCATGGCATGCCAGTGTCCCGTGGGGTATTTGCGTCTTAGCGGCTCATGAATCGCAACGTAACAGTAGCCGTTGGGCAAGTCTCTGGTCCGTGTGACGCTTGATCCCCTGTTCTTCCGGTTCCGATAAACAAACTCGGCAAGTGAAGTTGTCAAATCGTTGAACCTCGCGGATTTTGCCTGCACCGAGAATACTGCACTGACATCCACAGTTTGAGCGTTTGGCATTCGGTTATAGATGGCCTTCGCTTTGTCAGGCACCTTCGACAGTCTCCCCGCTTCCGCTCTCGGCTCTTCGCGGCACAGTTCCGTAATTTCAATCCCGATAGTTCCGCCTTCGGTATGCAGCAGGAAATCAGGTTTTTCCTGGGGGACAAGCTCACCACGCGGAAACACCGATGAGGCGCGGCGAGCCTCTTCCATGTAGTGGGTTTCTACTCGCTTCTTCTTCGGGTTTGTTCCCAGGGTGCTCATTCATTTCCATTTTATAGCGTTCCTTGGGCGTTTAGCGTTCTTTGAGCGTTGCGCGAAGCTTGAGTTTCGCGCTGTGTCCGTCGATCAGCTAGGCCTCCGTGGACAACCATTGGACGCCTGCGACGTCGTCCGGGGAGTTGTGGCTTCTGGCTGATCCCGCCCCAGCACTTGTCCGCGTAATGCCTAGACCGTAAACTGGCCCACTGCCGAGCGTTTGAAGGTTGCCCAGAGAATTATGGTGACAGTACTTGACACTGACATGTTTCTGCACTATGCTGGGGGAGCATGAACGAATACTTGACGCTGGCGGAGTTGGCGGAGGCGTCGGGGGTGCCGGCGCGCACGATCCGGTTCTATATTGCGCGCGGGCTGGTTGACGGGCCGGTGAAGGCGGGGCGCGGCGCGGCGTATACGCCGGAGCACGTGGCGCGGCTGGAGCGGGTTAAGAGCCTTCAGATGGAAGGCCGGACGCTTTCTGAGATTGGCCGCATTGTGGGTGGCGTGGAGGCGGAACAGGGCGCCGCGGCGCCCACGGCATGGTGGCAACATGCAGTCGCAGATGACGTCGTGGTGTGGACGCGCGCGGATATGAGCCCCTGGCGAACACGGCAGGTCCGTGCGGCGATCGGCGAATTGGGGCGGTTTCTTGGCAAAGAAAGGAAGGAGTAGGAGATGAGCACGACAGCATTGAGTTTTGCGCCGGTTGCGGCGGCGACTGGAGTTCCCATACGCCTGGCGATGCAGCGGCTGTGGTTGACCGGGCGCGTTTTGCCCGCGGGCGCGCGCCTCATGGTGCAGCACGTGTTTCGATCGGGGGAAGACAAGCCGCTGGAGGTGATCTACTCGTTTCCTTTGCCTCGCGATGCGGCGTTGCGCGCGTTTCGGATCACGGGCGAGGGTTTCGAAGCGCACTCGGAGCTGCGGCAAACCGAGGAGGCAGTGAAGGCGTATGAACAGGGTATCGCGGACGGCTCGCTCTCGGCGCTGGCCCGCCAGTACGGCGACGGCGTGGTGAATCTGACGGTCGGCAACATTCGTCCGAACGAGACGGTTACCGTCTATCTCGAGGTGC
>Ga0187850_10003142_pt1 | contig 14348 bp, 9 predicted proteins | sample June2016WEW_4_15_FD_132436 | JGI IMG/M metagenome (GOLD analysis project Ga0187850, IMG submission 132436) | Peatland microbial communities from SPRUCE experiment site at the Marcell Experimental Forest, Minnesota, USA - June2016WEW_4_150 | ecosystem: Environmental > Terrestrial > Soil >... | reverse complement strand
GGCCTACGACCTGATCAACGGATCTGCCCCACTGGGTGGCATCCTGGGACGTCTGTGCAAACATCCCTGCGAAAGCAAATGCAGCCGGGCTAAGGTCGATAGCGCTGTATCTATCAGGTCCTTGCACCGCTATGCTTACGATAATGTAATTACCCCTGCTGGAAAGGGCGCTGTACCGGATAATCCCACTTCGAAAAGCAAAATAGCTATTATAGGCAGTGGCCCTGCGGGTCTTATGGCTGCCTGGGACCTTAAACGCAGAGGATATGACCCCACTATTTTTGAATCCCATAATGTTATAGGCGGTATGCTGGCCACGGGCATTCCCAGGTTTAGATTGTCCAGGGAGATCAGGGAGCGGGAGCTGGGTCAACTGCTGGCCATGGGGATCAGGATCAGGACCGGTATCACAGTAGGACGCGATATCGATTTTGCCTACCTGAAAGAGCGCGATTACAAGGCTTTTTTCCTGGCTATCGGTGCATCTAGAAATAACAAACTGGGTGTAGCGGGCGAGGACCTTTCCGGGGTCATAGATTGTATGTCGTTTTTGTTGACGCTCAACCTGACCGATGACCTGTTCATCGGCTCCAACATCGTTATTATTGGCGATGGCAATAGCGCCGTCGATTCTGCCCGGGCTGCCATCAGGCAGAATAAGGGCAGCGTTAAAATCGTTAGCTGGACCGTGCCTGAAGAATTGACGGCATCTGGAGACGAGATTCAAGAAGCATTGGAAGAGGGGGTTTCCATAGAGTATTCAGCCTATCCCGTGGAAATACTGGGAAATAAAAACAAAGTGGTGGAGGTGCGCTTCTGCCGGACAAAGTTGACCGATGAGCTGATGCGCAATGGCTGGCACAGGCCAGTGCCTTTGGAAGGGACCGATTTCATTATGGAGGCCGACCATGTGATCGTTGCTATAGGCCAGTCGGCGGATGCAACGCAGTTGAACCTCGAAGGCCTTGATATAGAGAAAAGGTCTGGTACGATAAGGGTCAACCCGCTCACTCTGGCGACCAATTTACCCGGTGTATTTGCCGGCGGCGACTGTATGCGGGGTCCCAACAATGTCGTGGAAGCCATGGCCGACGGCCTTAAAGCCGCAGAGTCCATCGATAGGTATCTATCCGGTTCTGATCTGGAGCAAGGCCGGCAAATTACGGCCGGAAAGATAGCGGAAGTGGATTTAAACTCGATATGGGCCTTTCCCGTCAAGCGGGCGGAGATGCCTTACTTGGATATGGAAAGCAGGAAAAATACCTATGAGGAAACGACGACAGGTTTCTCTGCTGAGACCGCAATGGAAGAGTCGCAAAGATGTCTGAGCTGCGCTCTGTGCAGCGAGTGCCTGGAGTGCGTCAAGGTATGCAAATCAAATGCTATCAGGCACAATGACACCGTCAAGCATAAGGATGTGGAAGCCGATGTTATCCTGAAATTCCCCGCTGGTGGCATAAGTGTAAATGAAAAGGGCCCTGTTGCAGGCAAGGACGGAATATATATAATAAATTCCGGGACTGATCCTTCGCAGGGCGATGTCAATGTAAAACTTATGACCGCCATTATGCAGACCGTCCTGGATTCGGCCATTGATTTTCTGGATAAGGTGTCGATGGGCCCGTTTGACGATAACGATCAGGCTGAAACGAGTCATCATCCAACTTACCATCATGATCACGCCGGGCCGGAAAGCAGGCAGGGCATATTCCTGTGCAGCTGCAACGGCGAGAATAGCGCGGCTATAGACTTTGGCCGGCTGCTGAGCTTCAGTTCTCCGAAACTGAATATCGCACATATATCTGAGATTGAGCAGGCGTGCACTAAAGAGGGGGCATGGCTCATCGCGGAGCGTTGGAAAGAAGCTGGCCTGGATCACGCTGTGGTAGCGGCCTGCAGGTGCTGCAATTACGACCAGGTCTGTTATAGCTGCAACGACAGGCGCATCCTTAGCCGCCGGTACCTTAACAGTCTCATTGCCGGACAAGTTAATGCCAATATCGAATATGTCAATATCAGAGAACTGTGTGCCTGGGCGCATAACGACAGCCGGGAATCCGCAACGGACAAAGCACTCAAAATGCTGGAGGCCGCAGCGCTCGCAGCTCCGTCCCGCTATCAAAAATACGATCGTTACCCGGTTAACCAGGCGGTGCTTTTTATCGGTGGGTCGGGTACCGGCAAAATCGCTGCCATGACCTTGGAAGTGCTTGGTTGCAAGGTCTTTCAGATAGCGCAGGTGCCTGATTCCGTGGAGATAGGAGGCCAACCCGGTGACTATCATATAAAGCTGGGTTTTTCGGATAGAAACGAGGTGGTAAAAACTGGCGCCATAATCGTTGATGCATCCCTGAAGCAGACTGAGCTCGATAAATTAGGTTATACCTATACTGGCAGGTTATTTCAGCGGTTGATCTCCGGAGTGGGAATCGATGATACGGGAGCGAAATTCAATCTAAATAAGTATGAGGTGGCCCTCAATAGGGCTGGCCTTTTTATTAATGTTAATGAACGTTTAACAGGCAGTGAAAAACGGGATGAAAGCACACAGGGTGTTGCACTGGCCGCTCGAATACTACTGTACCTGCGGTCGAACTGGATTACCATGCGGGCCTCTGCAGCACAGGTCAACACGGCGCTATGTCGCGGATGCCTATCCTGTGTCCAGCAGTGCCCGTTGATCGAGATGCGGGAAGGGGCCAACGGGCTGCTGCATTCGTATCTGGAGCGCTACCTGTGTACCCGTTGCGGCGCCTGCGCCAGCATATGTCCGACGGGCGCTATTTATCTTAGCGGCCAGGACGACAGTACGATCGGCGCAGCATTGAAATCATTTCTGTGTGCGTCAGAAATATGATATTGCAGGTGATGTGTGACCGTTAAAATATTGATATTTTCGTGTAACTGGGACGGATGGAGCTGCATCGATTCCGCCGCCAATGCGGGCTTGGACTATCCAGCGTCAGTAAATATTATTAAATTAACCTGCCTTTCCAGCTTAAATGCGGGTTTCATCCTGAAGTCCTTTGAACATGGCGTCGATGGCGTCATGCTGCTCGGCTGTAAAAACCAGCAGTGCCAGTACGGGCAACTCGGCGATAATATAGAGAAAGAATATAACAAGGCTAAAGATATTATTAAGATGCTGGGTGTCAAAGGAGATAGGATCATGCTGGCAAGGGTTGAGCCCTTCGACGGAAGGGGCTTCATCAAGCAGCTTAACGGATTTATTCACGGGATCAAGAACCTGGCCGTTCCCACCGGAGCCCAAAAAGGAACCGATAAACTATAGACGGGGATTAAGTGTCAGAGCTGAAGGATATAATACGTCAGACCAAAGCGCAGTTCTGCCTGGACTGTGGCAAATGCACGGCCGTGTGCCCGGTTAGCCGCTACGATCCACAGTTCAGCCCGCGCTTAATCGTCCGTAAAGCCCTGCGTCACCCGGAGAAAATTTACGCAGACCGCAATATATGGTCATGCATCGGCTGCAATATGTGCACGATCAGATGCAATTACAACGTGAGCTATGTTGATTTCATCAGGTACCTACGTATGAAATCACGTGAGCACGGTATAGAGCCGGTTTACAGCCACAGCGGTGTGACTGAATCGGTTATGCACTTGATGGGTAAAAAGGAGGCCCGGCAGGACAGATTGGATTGGATACCGCAGGATGTAAATATTAGCTCGTCCACGGACACGGCCTTCTTCGTAGGCTGCGCTCCCTACTTTGATACTCTTTTCAAAGATATCGGCGTCAAATCAACGGATAGTTCTATCGGTGCCATGAGGCTGCTCAACCGTGCCGGAATTGCCTACACGGTGCTGGCCAACGAACGCTGCTGCGGGCACGATTTAATTTTGTCCGGCGATAAGAACGGTTTTATAAATCTGGGGCATGCCAATATAGAGGAATTAAATAAACGCGGTATAAAAAGGATAATTACCTCTTGCCCGGAATGCTACTATACGCTGAAAGTGGACTACGCCAGGTTTTTTAATGACTGGCATATAGAAGTTCAACATTTAACAGAAATGCCCGAAATATATAAAATTACGGTTAAAACGAGCGAAAACGTAAAAGCCCGGACAAAGGTGACCTTTCATGATTCATGCAATCTGGGCAGGTATTTTAAGAAATATGATGAACCGCGTAATATTTTACGTACGCTGGCCAATGCTGAACTGATCGAGATGGAATATAACAGGGAAAGTGCCCTCTGCTGCGGTGCGAATCCTTGGATGTTCTGCGGCTCGGTCAATAAACAAATTCAGGATGAAAGGCTCAGACAGGCCGGGGCGACGGGGGCCGATTTCCTGGCCACCTCCTGCCCCAAGTGTCAGATCCATTTATCGTGTGCCCAGCGTTCAACCGGCCAGGCCGGTGAAAAAATAAAAATTGTAGATATGTACCATTTAATCTCAGAGACGGCGCTCAAGGAGAACGATTAATTGGAAGAAACAAGCAATAGAGTAGGCGTTTTCGTATGCGACTGCGGCATGAACATCGCTGGTTCGGTGGATTGTGAAGCTGTTAAAGAGATGGCCTCCACCGTTCCAGGCGTCGTAGTAGCCATGAGAAATAAATATACGTGCTCCGATCCCGGGCAGGAAGAAATCAAACGATGTATTCGTGAGCACAACCTGGACCGCGTAGTGGTAGCTTCGTGTTCACCCAGGATGCATGAGACGACTTTCCGTAACTGTATAAACAAAGCAGGCATGAATCCCTACCTGCTGGAGATGGCCAATATCCGCGAACATTGCAGTTGGGTTCATCTGCATGATAAAAAAGCGGCTACCGAAAAAGCCATCGATATTGTCAAAGCGGCCGTGGCCAAAGCAAGGCTGCTGCAGCCCATCGAAGAAACGAAAATCCCGGTTACCAACGCAGCACTGGTCATCGGTGGTGGGGTTGCAGGCATACAGGCAGCGCTGGACCTGGCGGATTCCGGGCATAAGGTCTATCTGGTGGAACGCCAGCCTTCCATCGGCGGAATAATGGCCCAACTGGATAAGACATTTCCAACAATGGACTGTTCCATATGTGTTCTGGGTCCCAAGATGATGGACGCCGGCAAACATCCCAATATCGAGTTGATAGCCTTCAGTGAGATCTCCAAGGTTTCGGGCTATATCGGTAACTATACAGTCGTTATAAATAAAAAAGCCCGCTACGTTAACGAGCTGGACTGCAACTCCTGCGGCAAATGCGCCGAAGTCTGCCCGGTGATAGTGCCGGATGAATTCCAGCAGGGTTTTTCTTCGCGCAAAGCGGCTTTCATCCCCTTCCCCCAGGCCGTGCCGCCTGCATACGTGATAGACATGAAGAACTGCCTGGGCAACAATCCTGTCAGGTGCAATAAATGCGTAGAGGTCTGCGAAAAGAAATGCATCGATCTGAATATGGCGGACAAAGAGATCGAAATAAAGGTCGGCGCTATCATCGTATGTACCGGGATGGATGTCTACGACCCGACCGTGCTGGATGAGTACGGCTATACGCGCTTTGAAAATGTGATCACAACCATGGAGTTCGAGCGCCTGATCTGCGGCGGCGGGCCGACCGAGGGGCAAATTTTGCGTCCTACCGACCGTAAGGTACCAAAGCACATTGGCTTTATCCAATGCGTGGGTTCGCGTACGGCCAACCGGGGGAACCCCTACTGCTCCAATGTCTGCTGCATGAATACCATTAAAGACAGCCTCCTGATTAAAGAGCATTATCCCGATACTGAGATATATGTGTTTTATATGGATATCCGTGCTTATGGCAAGGGGTTTGAAGACCTCTACAAGAGATCGCAGGAAGAAGGAGTGCATTACATACGCGGCTTCCCGGGCGAGGTGACCGAGGACCCGGTTAGCCATAATATCAAGGTGCGCGTGGAAAATACCACCACCTGCCAGGTCGAGGAATATGAGCTGGACCTTCTGGTGCTATCCGTTGGTTTGCACCAGGACAGCGGGCTCAAGAAGTTGTGCAACCTGCTGAATATCTCACTGACCTCAGATGGGTTTTTGATGGAGGCGCATCCCAAGTTGAAGCCTGTGGATGCCCCTACACCGGGCATATTTTTCGCCGGCTCCGTTGAGGCGCCCAAGGATATCAAGGACAGCGTCACCCAGGCCAGCGCCGCCGTATCCCGTAGCTCTATAATCCTCAATGCAGACTTTATCAAGGGTGATGGGGTCAAAGCATTTGTCGATCAGGAAAAGTGCACCTCGTGCGGGGTGTGCGCCAGGGTTTGCCCCTACAATGCCATCTATGTGGATATTAAGGCCAAGAACGGGGCGAAAATAATTGTCGCCGCCTGTGCCGGCTGCGGCGCCTGTTCGGCCGAGTGCCGCTTTGATGCCATATCCATTCACCACTTCATGGAAGAACAGATCCTTTCCCAGATAAGCTCGGCCCTGGCTACCAACCCTCAAAACAAGATTATCACCTTCCTGTGCAACTGGTGCAGCTACGCTGCCAGCGATGTGGCCGGCATCTCCAGGATGCAGTATCCGGCTAATAACCGGTTTATAAGGGTCATGTGCAGCGCACGTGTTACGGAGCGCTTTATCTGGCATGCCTTCAAGCTGGGAGCGCCACTGGTGCTGCTCTCCGGCTGCCATATCGGCGATTGCCACTATATTACCGCCAACCATTCGACCCAGAGGAGGGCAGACAGGTTGTGGGACGCCATGGAAAAGCTGGGAATCAGGCCCGAAAGGTTACAGCTTGAATGGGTAAGCGCCGCCGAAGGCCCCCGCTTTGCCCAGATAATGCGAGAGCTGGAAAAGATGCGCCACACGGTGACCAGAGAAGAGATAGAATTTGCGCAGAGAGTGCTTAATGCAAGGGATAATGCGGCTTGAACCCCGGTCATTGAAGCCGGGCGGCTGATAAATATAGCGGGGGAATATAACTTGTCTAAAGAGAGCTTTAAATGCCTTCACTGTGGCCATAGTTACGAAATGGAGCCGGATGCTAAAAGTGAGATGAAGGACCGGGTTTGCCCCAAATGTAAGTCCAACAGCGTCCGTAAGATCAAAAAATAGCAGTAATAACTTTTCCTGGTAAAGGGGCCGCTATTCTACCTCGATATCTTTTATGCGCAGCTCAGTACCGCCCGTGAGCTCTATATTGGGGCTTCCGCACTTGGGACAAACATATTCATATTCCTCGACTGAGAAATCGGCGTTGCAGTTCTTGCAATATCCCGATACGGGAACCTCTTCGATGTCCAAATAAGCGCCGGCGGCGATGCTATCTTTAGCGACAATGCCGAAGCAAAAGGTAAGCTGCATGGGCACGAGACCGCGCAGCTCACCGGCAATGAGGTTGATGCGTGTAACTTTGGAAGCACCCTCCTTCTTGGCTGCTTCGACTGCTATTTCGAGGATATTCTGGGCAATGCCCATCTCATGCATGGGACAGATCACCCAGTTTTTTCTGGTGATGTTCCACCAGCCATGCTATCCATTCATCCAGCCCCGTGCCTTTAGTGCAGGAGACCTCGATGATGTCAATATCGGGATTGATCTTGCGGGCGTTGGCACGGGCTTCCTCCAGGTTGAAGTTGGTGTATTGCACCAGGTCGATTTTATTGATAAGCATCAGGGCCGACTCGTGGAACATGAGGGGGTATTTAAGTGGTTTCTCGTCCCCTTCGGTCACGCTGAGGATCATGATCTTATAGTCCTCGCCGATTATAAATTCGGCGGGGCACACCAGGTTGCCGACATTCTCGACAACCAGTATGTCTATTTTGTCTAATTGCATATGAGGCAAAGCCGAGGCCACCATATTGGCATCCAGGTGGCAGGCGGAACCTGTGGTAAGCTGTATGGCAGGGATGTTGAATTTACTGATCCGGTCTGCGTCCCTGGTGGTCTCCAGGTCTCCGACTACAACCCCGAGCCGGAGCTTGCCGGCCAGTCTTTCGGCCGTTTTCTCGAGCAGCGAAGTCTTGCCGGCACCTGGTGAGCTCATCAGGTTGAGCACCAGGTTGCGGTTCTTGCGGAACAGTTGCCTGTTTTCTTCAGCAATCCTGTCGTTGGCTTGCAATACGTCCTGCATAACATTGATCTTCATGGCTTTACCTCGATAAATATCTGCCTGCGAGTGAAGTGGCGTTTTTAAGTATACAGTTTTAATTATAGGAGTTTCAAAGAATCGGGGCGTTGATCGTACGTTGCTAAGTTGGCGGTGCTTTCCTTATAATAAACCATTACCCGATTAAAAGTAGCTTTTATTAATTGTAATTGGCGAAAGTTTAATAATGGAATCACACAACAGATTCAATCTCCCTGAACGTATTGAAGGACTTGGTCAACTGTCCTATAACCTCTGGTGGAGCTGGCATCCAGATGCCCGCGAAGTCTTCAAGGTGCTGGACAGGTCTATGTGGAAATCCTACGGGCACAACCCTGTCAAGATGTTGAAAGATATACCTTACTATCGCCTGGTAGCCCGTGCCGGTGATACCAGTTATTTGAGTCTATATGACAAGACCATGTCGGATTTCAAGACCAGTATAACATCCGGCAATACGTGGTTCGAAAGAACGCATCCCCAATGCGTGGATAAGCTAATAGCCTACTTTTCGCTCGAATTTGCCGTACATTTTTCATTGCCGCTTTATGCCGGAGGCCTGGGTGTACTGGCAGGCGACTATTGTAAGGAGGCCAGTGACCTGGGGCTTCCACTGGTTGGGGTGGGTTTAATGTACCCACAGGGCTATTTTCACCAGTATATATCGCAGGATGGCTGGCAAAGCGAGGTATACGACCAGATCGATTTCAATGAGGTAGCTGTCTCGCGCGTCGTCACACCCGACGGAAAACCGCTGACGGTGACTGTTCCCCTGGACAATGTATCGATCCATGTTGCGGCCTGGGTGCTGAATCTGGGCCGTGTTAAGCTCTATTTGCTTGATACCAACCTCGATGAGAATCCAATGTCCTACCGAAATCTGTCTGCGAGGTTGTATGGCGGTGACCGTGAGATACGTCTCTTGCAGGAGCTCGTGATAGGTATAGGTGGGGTTAGGGTACTGAGGGCGCTCGGTTTGAACCCTAGTGTCTGGCATGCCAACGAAGGCCATACCACCTTTATGTTCATGGAGCGCATCCGGGAAATGGTACAGAACGGCGTGGCACTGGAAGAAGCTATTCGTACAGTACAGCAAACCTCGGTATTCACGACGCATACGCCTGTTCCGGCTGGTAATGATACTTTCGCGCCGGAGCTCATAGATAAGTATTTCCATAATTACTGGGGCCAGTTGAAAATGGAACGTGACCAGTTCTTGAAGATGGGGATGATCGGTGATCCCGGCGAGCCTTTTAATATGACTGTCCTGGGCTTAAAGCTGGCGGGGTTCAGGAACGGCGTCAGCAAACTTCACGGCGAGGTTTGCAGGAAGATGTGGCACGGCCTGTGGCCGGACGTGGAAGAGGACGATGTGCCCATCGAATCGATCACGAACGGGGTCCACGAGCGGACCTGGATAGCCCCGCAGTACCAGTTGCTTTTCCGACAATACATGGGTAATGACTGGATGAAACACCAGGACGATCCCGATATGTGGCAAAACGTGCACCTTATCCCCGATGAGTCCCTTTGGGGTATGCACCGCTGGCTGAAATCCAAGCTGATTAATTCCGTGCTATACAGGGCCCGCCGCAGGTGGGTGCGAGACAGGGTGGCGCCCATCCAACCGCTGGCAATGGGGGCATTGCTGGATAATGACGCCTTGACCATCGGCTTTTGCAGGCGTTTTACCGGGTATAAAAGGGCGAACTTGATCCTCAGGGATACGTCCAGGCTTAAGAAGATATTAAACCGCAACCTTCAACCCGTGCAGATAATTTTCGCAGGAAAAGCACATCCTAATGACGAAGACGGAAAGAAGTTGATACAGCAAATATACAATCTGGCCAAGGATCCCGATTTCGGCGGCAGAATCGCTTTCATTGAAGATTATGATATGCATTTGGCTCGTGACATCGTATGTGGCGTGGACGTCTGGCTTAACACACCGCGCTCGTTGATGGAGGCCAGCGGCACTAGCGGCCAGAAAGCTTCTGCCAACGGTGTATTAAATTTGAGCGTGCTCGACGGCTGGTGGTTCGAGGGTTACAATGGGGAAAATGGGTGGGCTGTTGAGGAGAAAGGCAGTGGAGACACTGAGGCCACCGATAATCAAACTGCCAAATCGATCTATGATTTACTGGAGGAACAGATAATTCCATTGTATTATGAGAGAGACGCCGAGGGCCTGCCTCGCGGATGGATAAGGATGATGAAGGAAACTATGCGCTCCAACAATCCTCTATTTAATACTTCCCGAATGGCCAAGGAGTACACGGAGCGTTTTTACCTTAAGGCTATACATGACCAGCATAAATAAAGCAGGATAAAAAGTTATAATTATCATTGTGGGGTTGCGTGGGCCGTTTATTACAGTATAATATGTGCTAAATTGTTTATACTTTGATCTGATAGCTTAACATAATGGCAATTAAAAAGATTGGTCTGTTAACCAGCGGTGGAGATGCGCCGGGCATGAATGCCGCCATCAGGGCTATCGTGCGAGGTGCAGCTTATCACGGCATTGAAGTTGTGGGTATCCGCAGGGGATTTGCCGGTCTAATCGGTCGCGATTTTCAGAAGTTCAACAGGCGTTCGGTAGCCAATATCATTCAGAAGGGTGGCACGATACTGGAAACATCTCGCTGCAATGATATGTACTCTGTTGAGGGAAGAAAGAAAGCCATTGATGCTTTGAAGGGAGAGGGCATAGATGGATGTGTGGTAGTAGGAGGTGACGGGTCGTTCCAGGCGGCATCTTTAATGTGTCAAGAGAGCAATATCGCCTTTATCGGCGTCCCGGGCACTATCGACAATGATATATGGGGCACTGACTATACCATCGGTTACCAGACAGCGGTCAACACGGCTTTGGACGCTATAGACCGCATTCGCGATACAGCCAGCGCTTTCGAGAGGGTTTTCTTCGTGGAGGTCATGGGCCGGAAGTCGGGATTCCTGGCAGTTGCCGTGGGACTGGCCGGCGGTGCGGAACAAATCATTATTCCTGAAATTAAAATGGACATGGAGAAGCTTTGCCATAATTTGAGGGAAAGCTTCAAGCGCGGGAAGAGGAGCAGCATCATAGTGGTCGCCGAAGGCAACCAGGTGGAAGATTCCATTAATATGGCCAAATATGTCGAGTTGAGATTGAAAATAGAATGCAGGCTTTGTACCCTAGGACATATACAAAGGGGAGGCTCGCCGACGGCAAGGGACAGAATACTTGCCAGCTTCCTGGGAATTGCAGCCGTAGATGCACTTCTGGAAGGAAAGAGCGATGAGGCGGTGGGTGAGGTGAAAGGCAGGATAGTCCTTACTCCGTTCAAGGAAACATGGGAAAAGAAAAAAGAGATAGACCGTCGTTTTCTCAAAATTATGCCGATACTATCCTCTTAGAGTCGAATTGTGCTTGTAGTAATTTCCCATTCCGGGGCGGTTGTTGTAAATCACCAGTTTTATATAAAGGTTAAATATGTCCGATTCTTTCAGGAGGTTTATCCATGGAAATAGTTAAATGGTTCGAGGACTTGGGTAAAGCTGATGTAAACAAAGCGGGCGGCAAGGGCGCTAACCTGGGCGAGCTGGTCAAAGCCGGGCTTCCGGTGCCTCCGGGTTATGTGATCACTGCGCAGGCGTACCTGCTTTTCACGACCGAGAGCGGTCTCTCGCAAAAAATATCCCACGCTATCGAAGGTCTGGATGTCGATGACACGTTGGCGCTGCAGGCTAAAGCCAAAGAGATACAGGATATGATAACCAATGCAGACATGCCTTCCGTTATTAAGAGCGAGATTATAAAGGCATATGAAGAGCTTTCGAAAAGGGACTCTGTTAAGGCGCAGTTTGTTGCCGTAAGGTCCTCGGCTACTATGGAAGATTCTGAGCAGGCCTCTTTTGCGGGTATGAATGCCACCTTTTTAAATGTGCATGGAAAAGAGGATCTGATCAGGAAAGTGAAGGAATGCTGGGCGTCCTTATACGGCGCCAGGGTTGTATTTTACCGGTCTAAAAAAGAGTTTCTGGATGAGCCTGTTATTGCCGTAGTTGTCCAGAAAATGGTCAATTCGGACAAAGCAGGCGTGATGTTTACGGCTAATCCCAGCAACAAGAATTTGGCCAGCCTGGTAATAGAAGGCGCATTCGGACTGGGTGAAGTGGTGGTAGGAGGGCAGGTATCGCCCGATTACTATGAAGTGGAGAAATCGACTCTCAAAGTCAAAGATGCGAGGGTATCCCACAAGAATTTCAAAATCATACGTGATGACAAAGGGCAGAACCTGGAAGTTAAACTGTCCAAGAAAGAAGCGGAAGAGCAGGTGCTGAGCGAAGCCGAAGTGCAGGAGCTGACCAATCTGGGCCTCAAGATCGAAGAGCACTACGGCAGTCCCCAGGATACTGAATGGGCCATCGAAGGCAGCAAGATCTATATGGTACAGTCCAGACCCATAACAACTTTGCTCAAGACCTCTGAAGAGGTCCCGGAAGAAGAAGGTAAGGAGCTGATCAGGGGGCTTGGCGCAAGCCCCGGCAGGGGAAGTGGTGAGGTGCGCGTACTTACTTCTCCAACACAGGATAACGGTTTCGAGAGTGGTGACGTACTGGTAGCGGAAATGACGACGCCCGACTGGGTGCCGCTGATGAAAAAAGCGTCGGCCATCGTCACTGACGGCGGCGGGGTGACCTGCCATGCGGCCATCGTATCTCGCGAGATGGGCCTTCCCTGCGTGGTAGGTACCAGGAATGCCACTAAAGTCTTAAAGGACAAATTGCTGGTCACCGTAGATGGCACTCATGGAATTGTATATGAAGGAAAATTGAAGGAAAAGAATAAGAGCGCGGAAGAGGTGGCCATGGCTGTTATGCCCCGGCCCGCTCCCCTGGTCACTGCAACCAAGCTGTACGTTAACCTGGCTATGCCTTACGAAGCGGAAAGGATTGCCAAAGAGGACGTTGACGGCGTCGGATTGCTCAGGGCCGAGTTCATGGTAATAGATGCGTGTGATGGCGTGCATCCTCGACAACTCATGGAAGACGGCAAAAGTCACCAGTTCATCGACTCTATGGTCAGGAACCTGCGTATTTTCACCCGTGCATTTTATCCCAGGCCTGTGATTTACAGGGCCATCGATTTCAGGACCAATGAGTTCCGTAACCTGCGCGGCGGTGATAAATTCGAGCCGGTGGAACAAAACCCTATGATAGGCTTCCGCGGTTGTTACAGGTATGTGATAAATCCCGATCTGTTTGAACTTGAGCTCAAAGTGCTGGCCAAGGTAAGGGAACAGGATAAAAACCTGCACCTCATGATACCCTTTGTCAGAACGCTCTGGGAATTCAAAAAATGCAAGCAGTTGATCGATAAGAGCGAGCTGGCCGATGACAGGGAGATGGAATTGTGGGTTATGGCCGAGGTGCCCTCGGTGGTTTACTGGTTGGAAGATTACGTTAAGGCGGGCATAAGCGGCGTATCCATCGGCTCCAACGATCTCACCCAGCTGGTACTGGGCGTGGACAGGGACAGCGAAGTGTGCGCCCCGCTGTATGATGAAAGGGACAAGGCTGTCCTCGATGCTATCAGACAGATCATAGGCACCTGCCGTAGAATGGGAATTACTTGCTCGATTTGCGGGCAGGCGCCGTCCAACTACCCCGACTTTGCAGAAAAACTTGTGGACTGGGGGATTACCTCGGTATCGGTAAACCCCGACGTCATTAACATAACCAGGCACAATGTGGCGGCTGCCGAACAGCGCATGGTGCTTAAAATGATGCGCAAAATTAATTCCGGAACTTAACGAATCCATAATTTGAGGGCAACATACAGCAGGACGACTGCCCGCTGGAATGGTGGTTGTCCTGTTGTTATTATATCTCCGCAATAACAATTATCTTGCGCCCGCGTCGAAAGCCAACTAAGATTAACAAGGGGGATTTCGTCCGGCCTGAACAACTGAAATGAACAATATCCGTAATTTTTGCATTATCGCCCATATCGACCACGGGAAGTCCACCTTGGCCGACAGAATACTTGAGATCACAGGGCTAATCAGGAAAGCCAGCATGGAGCAAATGCTGGACAGCATGGACTTGGAACGTGAGAGGGGCATAACCATCAAAGCCAAGTCCGTGAGGATCCCCTATAAATCGGCCGGAGGCCAGGAGTTCATATTGAATTTGATTGATACTCCGGGCCATGTCGACTTTAATTACGAGGTGTCACGAAGCCTTAACGCCTGCGAGGGAGCCGTACTGCTGGTGG
>Ga0187850_10003140_pt1 | contig 14359 bp, 28 predicted proteins | sample June2016WEW_4_15_FD_132436 | JGI IMG/M metagenome (GOLD analysis project Ga0187850, IMG submission 132436) | Peatland microbial communities from SPRUCE experiment site at the Marcell Experimental Forest, Minnesota, USA - June2016WEW_4_150 | ecosystem: Environmental > Terrestrial > Soil >... | reverse complement strand
TGTCGCCCCAAAGGTCTACATTAAGAGAGAAAATAGTTATAGTTTTAATAGGTATGTAGGCTTTCCCATAGGCGAGGGACATGCGGCCTGCACGGAAATCTCTCAATCACACAAGGTCCGTAGGCAAGACGGATCCCCTTTCTATGGGGCGACGTCCATCTTGGCGGTGCCTTGGTCGTTCAAGTTGCGACTCTCGGACTATCGGACTTGAAACTGGTTCGCGTCTCCCACCAACCCCGTACCGTTGAATGCTTGAACCCGTTAGAGACGGGCTACCGGAATAGGGGCCTGCTGGGGTGCAACCTGCAGGGGTGGGTACCTTGCCGCGTGTCCCTTCGTCCCTTTCAGAGTCACGACGATAGTGACTTACGGACATGTCCTCATTCTTCAATGACTTCTCCTCCGATTGTTGTGCTTCCTTTCAGCTCATGAAGGTGGAAATCCATCAGTACCTGTTCGACGGTAGTGGACTCTTGAGGTTGAATAACAGGCGTCCTCAGAGTCTCTTTCATCTTTACGGCCGAAACAATTTCGGTAGCGACTTCAATCACAGGTAATGGTGTAGGTACATTTGGCAGGCTATTGATGAGCCTGCTCTGGACGATTGAAGCATATTCCTTCGCTACTTGACGTGCGACGCCATACTCTCTCATGGCAAACTCTATCATTTGATTATAGGCGTAAGTGGTGCTCCATTCGTTTGGGAGCAGTCCTTCTCTGAAGGCTTTCTCCATCTGTTGAAGGCGTGTGTGTCGTGCGTTAAGAGAATTGACCAATCACAGCACCTTAGAAAGCACTTGCTTCTATACACCGCTGGTCAACGAATGCTAGCAAAAGGGTCAACATTGACAACAGTTGACCTCTTTGTGAATAGTAATCCACACCTATAATAGCCTCCGTCAAGATGTGTTCACCATGTTGTCAACTCTGATAGACTGTGAGGGAGGGGTCGGATGCGGAGCTGTCCCGTTGCCCCTCCCGGCGCTGTGAGCCTCCCGCTGTCCTTGTGACGGTCGGACTCCCTTCAACCATAGCTCTCACCTTGAAACTCCGGGTCCGGCAGCTTCCACCAGCAGACCATAACGAACAGCCATATCAGGAACACCACAACTACCGGAAGGAAATCAGACCCCATAATAGCTCGCCAACGATGTATCCTGCCTCTTCTCAGACAGCCAATACACAATCTCGGACCTCGGCCTGAACTGCATCGTCGCCGGGTCTTTCAGCTCTATCCTCACCACGTCGCTCTTCAGGTCGCCATGCCCTACAAGCTCGCTCATCCTCCCGCTGAACGCATGGTCTCCCGGCCAATGCTCGCCTCTTCTTTGCAACGCCTCGCGCACTTCGTGGAAAAGACGCTCGGCGGTAACTCCAGTTTCGATTGAGTGGGCGTTTATCAGCTTGGCCTGCTGGAGGATCGTCCGGTGTATGTCTGCCAGGTCGGTCATCTCCTTCGCGTAGTGGGCGCCCTCCCCTTTGGCGTTCTGGCGGGTCAGCATCACGTCGAAAGATAGCTTGCAATGGGGACACATCACCGTAACCTTGCGCCGGGTCATGGCTTCTCCCCCTCCATCTCGGCGAGCCTGTCAAGGACTTCCGACTTGGGCGTATCATAGACTTCAAGAAGATAATTCGTCTTACAATCTCGGCAAGAATATTGAAGGTCCGTCTCTCTCATCTTATCGATATGTGCGACGCTTCTGAAACCTCTCTTCAAAATCCTCCCGCATTTGATACATCTGAACCGCCGCCACTTCCTGAACTCCTCCACCTGCTCCGCCGTCAGAGGCTTGGTCTCGGTCAATCTCCACACTCCCCGTTGAACCAGCATCGGCAATCTATCGGGCAAGGACAAAGGGGTCTATCGCAAACCTTTCGATGCTCAGGTTCTTCGTTGTGGCAATACTTCTGCATGGCTTGAACATATGGCGATGTCGGCTCTCTATTGTAAGTTGGAAGCTCTGGCATCTTCTCCGCTTTGAGGCTCATGCTTTCGTCCTCCTTGATTGGGCGGTCATCTCAACCAATCACCTCAAATGTTACCTTCGTGCCGAGTGGCCCTTCTAAGGCGGTCAAGATGAGACTGGCTTCCGCTTCGCTGTGATTGATTACGTCGATTGGCTCCATCAGCCTCTGAATCTTGCCTCCGTCCGGCGTCGATATAGTCATCTCAATTACGTTTGTCATCTCAAATCATGGCTCCTATCAAAGCCGCCAGCTCGTCGGCAAAGCGGAGGACCATCATACTTTCGGCCACTCCTTTTCATAGCTTCGGATGGTGATTCTTTCGAGCTTAAGGGGCGTCAATTCGAACATCTGGGCGTCGACGTTGTACCCCTTGACGTGCTTCGCCATCCAGTAGCTGTGGACGCCGTCGAGGGAGTCGCGGTAGAACTCCACTCTGGCCTGGATCCGAAGATGGCACCGCTGGCAGAGGACGGCCAGGTTCCATAGCTCGCAGTTCCACTTGTTGCCGTCGAGGTGGTGGACCGTCAGCGTGAAGCCAGCGCCCTTCTTGGATTGTCCGACTCCCGAATCCCAATCAGCGCCGCACCTCTCGCAGCGCCAGCCAGCTATCGACTTCGCCCAAGTAGCGATGATGTCCCAGTCTGGCGGATATTCCCCTGATTCAGCGCCCTTATGTTCAAGGATGTGAGCTAAGTCGTTCATCTACATCATCGCCCAAACCAGGCCCGCGATCGCATCCGCATCCATCTTCACCTGCGAGTTGGTCCACCGAGAGGTCTTGATGCCGACGCTCAGGAGGTAGGCGTCCCTCTCCGCGTCCTTCGCCTGCCTGTGCTTGTGCGATTGGCCGTCAAGCTCTATGTCGATACCCCGCTCCTTCAAGAACAGGTCACACCGAAAGGGAAAATCAGGATGCTCCGGGTTTGGTATCTCATGCTCAAGCTCAGGATAGACGCCGATCCGGTTCAGGGCTCCCATCAGCTTAAGTTGGTAGACGGTCGGGCCTTTTCGCTGCTGGCTTAGGGACTGGTTTCTCATTTCGACAGCTCCTTCTTCGCAAGGTCGCCGACGATGATGGTGTTGCCTTGGGTCGTGATTATCTTCGTGCGCTTGTTGAAGACGATGGAAAGGGTCTCGATTGAGCATCCTTCACATATCTTCTCGGGATATGGCTGGCATATCGGCCAATTCACCCATCTCTTGCCGTACATCTTGCAAGGGTACTTCGTAATTGGGTGCTGAACATACTCCTTCTCTTCAGCCGTCATACAATCCGTGAAGCTCATCTCAGACCCCTCCCTTCTCCGTAGGCTCGACCTCTTTTGATGGGGTGAGAGACGCTTTGTAGTCTATCCCCTTCTGGCTCCAGTCCTTATCTGCCCCGAGAATCTTAAGACACAGTCCGTAATGGAGAAGCCTTAACTCTGTCTCCCTATCAATTTCACTTCTCATTCCTTCTCGACCTCCTTCAGCTTCGAGAGGCATCGCTTACAGTTGGGCGTTGCCCATTCCACCTCGAAGTTCTCTCGTCGTTCCTTTATTCCGCAGACTGTTTCCCATTCATCCGGTTGCGATTTGGCTGCATGTAGGACAATCGAGTCGAGATAGGACAACCATAAGCATCGTCTCTCTTTCCTTTGCGGGCTTTGTTTTGGCGAAGCCATCTCAAAGGACGCTCCTGAACTCTTCGAGGGTGAGGGTCTGCATACCAGTAGTAGAGGGGGGCGGTATATTTAAGTATAGCCCACCACTATACCAAGCCTATGAGCAAATTGGTCTCTATTTGGGTAAGCGAAAGCACCAACAAGAGGTTCGACGACCTCGGAGGTAGGCAGGACTCTGACGACGACATACTTTCGATGCTGATTAACGAATACGAGAGGATGCACCCCCGTTGACCACTTATCCCTATCCTCTCCAGCGTCCTCAATGGGTCAACAAAATCAAGTACGTCCTGATGGTTGGTCCCGACGGGCGCATATTCGAGAGCCTCGGCCCTTGGACCCGCTACAACTCACTCCAGTATGTGCAGGTGTTCCTCGGTTGAAAGCCTGCGACGGCTGCGCCTATTACGAAGAGTGCGACGGGTCGGTGGAATGGGAGGTCAAGCAGTGGGACACCTTCGACAAGCGGATCAAGGAGGCCAAGACGCAGGAGGAGAAGAACGAGGCCATGATGGACCGGACCGACTGGGTGAGGAAGCTGGGTTAGGGAGGTGAAACCATTGGCAAAATACTATGAAGGGCTGAAGCAGATAACCGAGGCCGAGATTCTGACGGCGAACGACCTGCTGGCGCAAGGCTGGCAGCTCCTCGCCATCAAGGACAAGACGTCGATGCAGGGCAACACAGGCCCGGTCTACGTGATGGGAAGGTTCAACTAACCGACCTCACTATGAGAGGATGGGGGGAACGCATTGGCAATCCAGTATTTAGGCGGGAGGTACAGGAACACCAAGACCGGACGTTTTGTCACCTATAAGAAAGCGAGAGCGTCAGCAGAGGCAGAGCGAAAGGCCAAGGGGCGCCCTCGAAAATACGGCAAGTTCGTCTCTCCCGTCCTCCCTCCACAGCCCGAAGTCGTCAAACAGCAGCGAGAATACAGGGAGAGGCCAAGGGTCGAGAGGCACACACGGCGGAGATACTATCGCACGATGGTCATGAAGATATACATCCCTGAGAGCGCCAGCCACAAGGAGACGCCCCAGGCAGAAACCGTCCGCGTGTGGGTCTATTCTCCCCAACCTCTGGACGGCCCCCTTCTAAGGCGTGTCATCGAGATACTCAAGCGGAAGGTCGAAGGGATGATGCCAAGGCATTACAACAGCTACGCGATGCAGCATCTGGACATGGAGGACGAAGTGGACATAGAGGAGAACGAGCCAGTGGTGGGCGCGGAGGTGCATGGGAAGCTTGGCGAGATACACACGGCCAGAGAGTAGGCTGACGTTAGACGTGGACGGGGCGGATCGCTGGGACTCCCTCTTCAAGATGCTCTCCTGCTACTTCAACATACACAACCTCTACGGGGTGTGGCCGAGAATCGACAAGTCGAGGCATGGCTTCCATCTCGTCGCCTTCGTGGAGGACGAGCAGGCTGACATGTTAGAGATGAGGCGGGTGCTTGGCGACGATCACAATCGGATATGGTGGAGCGAGAAGGCGCGAGACTTCGATCAGGTGCTTTTCACCGTCAAGCGTGGCTACAGGGTCACCAAAGACATAAAAGTTATATAGGCTACATACTACCTAACAATCATGAAAGTCACAATCTGCGACCGTTGCGCCACTCAGATAAAGGGGACGGCTCGCGCGGTCGAGGGAAAAGACCTATGTTCTGATTGCTTCGGCCTGTGGGGGACGGAGTTCGCGGCCTTCAAGGAAAAGTTCTTCAGCCCTCTCAAGCAAGACCTCCTCTTCGGGGTGCTGCCGAAGCGGATGGTCCTCATGGGTGGGCTGGCTCTCGTCGGCATCCTCCTGCTCTTGGTGGTCCTGAGAATATGAGCTTTCTGAAAGACAAGGCGATGAACAAGCTGAGAGCAGACGCGGGGAAGTTCTTCGTGGCCTGCCTCGACCAAATCATAGACGACAAGATAGGCAACGATCCGGAGCAAAACCAAGTCCCTGATGAGGTCCATGCCGCCGCTATCATAATCCGTTCGTGGTGGGAGAGTGTCAGGCCCAAATGAGGAAGTTCCGAAATCTCAGCTTCCTAGAGGAGGACCTGGTGGAGTTCGAGGTGGTGAGGAGGGAGAAGGGCCTCCATACGCGGACGGAAGCGGTGCTGTGGCTGAAGTCGTTCTACAAGAGGTTCCATGCGATAAAGCCGAAGGAGGAGGACTTGGCGTCAGTGAGGAACGTGCAAAGGCGAGAAAGGAGGTCAAGGAGTCCGTCCAATACGCCGCCATCGTCGCCCTCGTCGTCACCCTCGGAGGCTGGAAGTCAGCCCCTTCCCCCTTCATCGCCCTGATAAGCGGCCTCATCTTCTTCGGCATGACCCTCTGGGCCGGCATAGTACTTACGAATATTAAGCTCATAGGTACATAGCCTATAGAGGTAAGTAGATAAATAGTGGTATGGAGTATACCAAGGCATAGAGGGGATGAGTAGATTTTGGCAGTTGGGAATCAGATCATCGATTACGCGATAGGCATTCTGTTCGTGGCGACCATCGGCATTGCCTCGCTGGCTTCGCTGGTGTCCGCAACGAACACGACCAACACGACCGGGGTAGGCTACACGGAGTCCGAGCTTACCATGCTGGCCGTCCTGGGCGTGGTCGCGATCGTCGGTCTGTTGTACGTCCTCATCAAGAAGGCGGGGCTGTAGACGAAGCGCCCCGCACTCTTCCTGTTGGCCGTCCTTTTAGCGGCGGCTCTCCTCCCGTTTTCCACACCTCTCAAATTCGCCAACGCCGAGACGCCGGTGCTGTATGTGAAGAACATCACCGTCACTCAGGAAGCGTTGCAAGCGTATAACGTTACCTCCTTCACTATCAACCCGACGATACACAACGTGGGAGATGCCATAGCTGTCTTTGTTGTCTCTACGAGTCCCCTCTCTTCGGTGACAGATACAGACAGCAACCCGTGGTGGAACGCCTTTGGAGGATATGGGACGGTCTACAACGCGGCCGCACAACTCGAAGCATGGGTAAGTGACTATCCCTACGGTTACATCTCCACCGTGTACACCGGCATCTATTCGTCGTTATACGTCACAAATGCCGTCTCCACAGGTTCACCCGTCATCACGGTCACGATGTCTGCCAACACTTCCCTGATACGGTACAACTTCTACGAGTTTGCTTCAAATGCCACGAACGTCATAGGCTGGCCCTATGCCTCGGTGGTGTATCCAGTATGGGCGCACACCAACAGCACGGTGAAGCAGACGGCATGGTTGAATTCTGGTCACCAGATAACCCTTGCTAACACGGATGCGTTCTTCGCCGGGTGCATATCCTCTGGAGGTTACTCCTACGTCGGCCATAACCTGACCTCCACCCTCACCACAGCCTCCAGCATGGCGGCACCTCAGACCTTTGCGGCAAATGGAGGGACGGGCTGGCCTCCGTCTGGCGAGTTGGCAGGATACAGGACCAACGTCGGGAACGCAAGCTCTGAGTCCGTCTCGATAGGTTTCCAATACTGGTCAAGCTCTGGCACCCAGCGTATAGACCTCTTCGGGTTCGGTGTGGAGACATCTACCACATCAAGCGGTGGAGGGACCACTGGCTTGACGCTCTCATACTCCCCGGTGCCTACCTACACAGGCATACCCACCACATTCAGGTGGGCCTACACCGGCTCTGGGACAGTCTCATACGTCAACATAACGACGGGTGACGGTGGATTAGTCCATACGACGTTAAGCACCGGAACTCACACCTATACGTCCGTTCCGTCGACAGGCAGGACAGCCACGGCGGGAATATTGGTGCCTCTCTATGAGTATCCTGGCACCGGCGGGTACTTGGGTAACGGCATCGTCGATTGGCAGGCCGTCGCGGCCATCAAGACCGCCAACCCAGAGGTTCCCATGACGGTCATAGTGAACCCCGCCAGCGGGCCGGGATCCTCGCAGGATGCCAACTTCGTCAACGGCATCGCGGTCCTCCATGCGGCAGGGATAACGGTACTGGGATACACCTACACGACATGGGGCGCAAGGGCTTCTGCCGATGTCGAGGCCGACATGAACGCCTACGTCTCCATGTATGCCGTCGACGGCGTAATGCTGGATGAGATGGGATCGACGGCAGGGAACGCCAGCTACTATACGACCCTGACGAGCTACGCGCATGCGGCAGGGCTGACGCCGGTTTTCGGCAACCCCGGCACGGCGGTAAGCTCCGCCTTGGTCGGGACTGTGGACAACTTGGTGATATACGAAGGCCAAGGGCTGCCCAGCGCGTCCACCTTGGCAAGCAGGACATCGGCGGGTACTGCGTCGGCGTTCTCCTTCGTTTCCTATGGAGTCCCGACGCTGGATGTCTCCACGGTGAGCAGTCTTTCCGCCTATGTCGGCTATCTCTACGTCACCCCATACGACTACCCGAACCCCTACTATCTCGCTTCGACATACCTCTCTTCGCTGGTGGGGGCCATGTCGTATTCGTCCTCTGGGTACACGGCCAACGCCACGGCGGTATTCTCGGACGGCAGCACCTTGGCATCTAACCTGCTCACGGTCAACGTCCTGCAAGGGACGACGCCACCCCCCAACGGCACGACGATGCAAGGGCTGAGTCTCGCATGCGTCCCGACATCGCTCGACGGCTCGACCCTGACCACGACTTGCACGGTGACGTTCGCCTATCCTGCGACCCTCTATTATAGCTTGGAGAACGTGCGCTTCTACTGGGGGACTGGCGGCAACACCTTGGTGGGACAGGACAGCAGCGACCCCAGCGACATCATCACCTCCACCATAAACTCGCCGGTCACGCAATCGTTCACATACGCCTCGGTCAACCAGACCTACGATGTGTGGGCGAAGGTCAGGCTGTCATATTTGGGGGTTGTCGACAACTATTATGAGACCAACCATGTCATGGTCACGGTAGGCATACCCGGAGGCGGAGGGACGCCGACCAGCGGCAGCGGATCCATCTCCGACAGCATGCTCTCCGCACTCATCGTGATTGGGGCAATACTCGTCATATCCTTCTCCTCCATGATAGTCATAGACACCAAGGTCGGGAAGGGCAAGATGTCGGGGACGACCCTCCTGGCGATATTCATGGGGGTGTTCAACGTCGTCGTGTTCGCCTTCATCTTCTACACGCCGTCTGCCACCAACTCGCCGATGCTCCCCGCCACCTTCGCCATCCCCATGATACTGGTCGACATACTCCTTGCCATAGCCCTGATAAAGGGAGGGAACGGGCCTGTCGGATGAGCTACCTTCCGCCGGACCCGACCCTTTCGTGGTTCCTGACGTATGCCCTCTTGAACCATGCAGCCAATGCCTACTGTATGGCAGCAGCCTTTGTCCTCATCAACTGGCGGATATGGTTAAAGCGGATGTGGCTCCCTGATGGGTAGCGGCGCCTATGCCGGCATGGGCATCCCTTACATGTTCCTCATCCCCTTGGCCGCCTACGCTGGGACTTTACAGACGACTCAGACGGCAAGCCCGTCATGGTTGTCCGGCCTCTTCAGCAGCGACTTCAGCGGGGCCGGGCTCATAGTGGTCTTTGGGGTACTATTCCTTCTCGCCCTTGCAGCATCCACCGCTGCCACTCCGGGCATGGGCAGGCTCCTCTTGGTCGCCGGAGGTGGGGTGGTCATGTGGATGCTAATGTCTGCCTTCGCCCTCCCCTACCTGCTGACATGGACGACATACGGCGCCCTGGCCTACGCGGCTTGTACCCTCGTGGAACTCATCAGCATAACGTTCGCCTGTGGCGGAGGCGGCATCTAAATGCCTCATGGGAAGTGGAAGCCTCCGAACGCCGGGAGGAGCGCACCGGCAGCCCTCAAGCATCACCTGAAGGTCGTCTATTCGGGATTCAGGGACAAGCACCCCTCGGAGAACCCGGCGGTGAAGAGGAGGGGCGCGCAGATAGCATGGGCGTCGGCGAAGAAGGCCGGATGGAAGAAGGGGCCTGACGGGAGATGGCACAAATACCGTTGAAGAAGTCAAAGAGGCAGAGCGAAGAGGCCAAGAGCGCCAAGGGATATGACAGGCTTGCGAAGAAGCACCCTAAATATAAGGCGACCCTCCATAGGATGGCGAGGGACGAAAGACGCCACGCTAAGAACCTTAAGAGGATGAGACTATGACCAAGTTTCGAGGCGCCGTGCTTCTTGTCGTGCTACTTTGTGGGCTGGTTCTGGCTGGGGTTCCTGTCGACGTACTTGCTACTGGAACTTCGGTGAACGTCTCCTATTCGACCTCCGACTCCACGACGATAGGGGGAGGGGTGAACATCCTCTATGCGAACGGGACGTATGACCTGACGACCTATAATACCCCGACATGGCAGAGTGGAGGACTGATTTTCAATCCTACCACAGGAAAGCAATATGCGAGAGCGGCATCGGCTCCTTCTGCGACATTGGCTTCGCTCTCTACCGAGATATGGACCTATGTGACCAACATAACTCAATCCTACGGCTATATCTTTTCGACGTTCAATGGGAGTGATTGCCAGCTAATAGCTTTCAATGGCAATCAGATATACATTGAGGCCTTGAATTCGGTGGGTAGAAACGTCGTGCTGTATTCTTCAGCAACGGTAGCCATAGGACATTATTATTACGTTACGGCGACATGGAATTCGACGTATGAAGAAATTACCGTTAATGGGACGGTAGACAGCCAATCGTGGACGGCTTCGAGTTGGAATGTGAATCAGGCTTTTGGCTTTGCGAGAAGAAACAACTATGACTCCAATTATTTCAATGGGACAATCCTCGACGCCAAAGTCTTCTACAATTATTCTCTTCCTTCGTCTGTGCGGATAGCGGACTTTTCAAGATACAAACAGCCTTCGACAGTAAGTACCACAGGATGGTATCCTTTCGATGAGGGTTCTGGTTCCTACGTCTACGGTTATGACGCCACCGCCAACCTCGCGCCCTCTCAGAGTATTACCGTCTCCCAGACCAGCGGCGCCGTCAACAGCAGCGTTATCATCACCGACCCCACCCCCTACCAGAACGCCACCGACCTCTACAACGGCACATATTACAGCCAGCGCAGCAATTCGACGACCCTCAACTTCGCGTTCAACCATTACGTGTACGAGACATTCAGCGTGTCCCCTGCCGGCTCCGGCACCGTCAACCTCACCACGGCATGGTATCCCACCCTGACCGCCTTCGGCATATCGGCCACCCCCTACATCGGCATGTACTTCCAGTACTGGACGAGAGACGGGGTGCAGCAGGGCACCGGCAACCCCAGTACCGTGTATCCCACCGCCAGCCATGTCTATGCCGCCGTCTTCGCAGCCACACCCTATGTAGCACCGGTGTCAACTTCGCCGACAGGCCAGACAGTCGCATGGGTCGCCATCCTCTTCTACATCTTCTTCTTCAGCATGAGCGTCATAAGCGTGGCGATCGCACCATTCCGGCGCTTCCTGTTGGTCCTGATGTTCGCCTTCCTCGACATACTCTTTGGGCTGGCCCAGCTCACGGTGTCGGGGACCACCCTGCCGGCCTCACCATGGAGCGAGATCATGATGATTCTGCTGGGGGCGGTCCTGATTACGGTGGCAGCCAACGCGAAGCCGACGATACCGACGGGCAAGCGGTAGCCTTATTAACTAAATAGGCTACATACACGACTATGGGCAAGACAGCCGAAGCACTCACCTACATGATGCTGATGGTCGCCGGTTTCGGCGGGGGCCTCTTCTTCTTCCTCGTCAACCCCTTTCATTGGGAGCTTCTCATGGTCATCTTCGCCTACGAGATGTGCATCGTCCCCGGCATCTTCGGCATAATCATCCTCAAGAGGGGGTACTACTTCAGGCAGAAGGACACCGCCGTGATAGTGGACTCGGTGGACCCCAAGACGCACAAGGGAGGGAGGGCCGTCTGCCAGGTCGACTACTTCAAGTCGGACGACGGTTTTGACGCGCCGGACGGGCACCACACCGTAGAGGCCGATGAGTACCTGTTCGAGATAGGCGGCCACAGGTACTTTCTCTATCAGAAGGGGAAGCAAGGCCCGATACAGCCCATAGGTGGTGCCTCGAAGGGAAGCTCGGAGGTCATGCGGCAGGTCAACAAGGGCATCGTCTCCAAGCTCCTCATAATGGCGGGGATAAACCCCAACACCATCAAGGGCCAGTGGTGGCTCCTCGCCATCGGCATAGCCATCGGGGTGTTCATGTGGATGGCCCTGAACAACAACATGACGGTGGCCAAGAACTTCGATCCCTGGTTCAACCGCACCGTGACGGGAGTGATATTCGCTGCCATCCATCCTTAAGAACCCCCTGAAGCGGCCTCCAAAGACGGAGGTGCTATCACCTGAGCAGGCAGCGAAGATACTGGCCGACAAAAAGAAGGACAGGACGACCCAGATACAGCCGCAAGTGGACGCCGAGAAGGAACAGGACAGGAGGCAGTTGGCAGCGGTCCTCTCTGCCATCATGGGAGGGTCGAGCGCACCAACCGAAGCAGACCAGGAGGTAGCACTGGCACTCGCCAACAAGCTGTTCGACAAGAAGCACCTGAAGATGATAACGGAGACGCCGAACGTCCCCGCACTTGACGCGCTGGACGCCATGGAGCAATGGATCTTCGTAGAGTATGGCGAGCATTCCATCCTACAAAAGATAATACCAAGCCACGACGAAAGGATGATTGGGAAGGACAGGCAGAGGTCTCAGGAGGTCGTCGACATAGCGAGGGGACACAAACAGGAGGAGGAGGCCCAGCTCAACACCTTCCAGAAGCTAACGGCGCAGATGGAATGACATGTCTGACGACCTCGAGAGTGCCATATTCGAGCCATTAGAGGCGAGATTTGAAGCCCGCCCCCAGATGCTCTTCATATTCATAGGCCCAGGGCTGACCGGCACCTACAAGACCAACCTGATGGCCCTCTTCGGGATCCTCTGGTGCCTTGCCGGCGGGAAGGTGATATCGAACTTCCGCCTCTACCATCGCAACGCCTCCATGATCGACATAGTGGACTTCCTCGATCTGAAGGCCCAGATTGCCAACAGCGGAGACACCATGGTCCTCTTAGACGAGCCAAGCAGTTGGGGCATGGACTCCCACGGCGCCAGCAACACCGAGGTCCAGAGGGCGCTGGGGAAGGTCATCAAGCAGCACCGGAAGAGGGGCTTTCACCTGGTCATGGCCGACGCGAGGATGAAGGACGTGCAGCGGAGGAACAGAGTCTTAAGAGCCGTCCAGTACGTCCCCTCCAACTTCAACCAGGCCATAAACCCCGACAACCCCAGGCCCGTGGAGTTCACGCAGATAAACTACGTCACGGAGAGGACCCGCACCATCCGCTACCCCTTCCCCGCCATGCAGCTCGTCTGGGACAGGTTCGACAGCTGGGACGTGGTGGACTTCGACGAAAGGGAGACTATGGACGCCTTGGCAGCGAGGAAGCGGGAGAGATTGGCACCACCCAAGATAGATTGGGAGGCGAAGCTAAAAGAGCTTCAGGAGAAGGCAGGAGTTGTCACAGAACCAGCTCAGCGAACGCTATGAAGTGAACGACGAGCTGAACATGAGGACGCTTAGGATACTGGAGGCCATGCTGCCTGAGCTGAACGACGCCTTACGGACGCACTTTCGGATACTCTTCACGCGCTCGGAGTTCGAACATTGGGGAGGCCTCTGTCAACTGAACAACGGCCCTACAAGGTTCACGACCGGCCTTGAGAACATCATCACCATCAAGAAGAGCGAATATGACGCGCTCGACGAAGAAGGAAAGAACGCCCTCGTCTGTCATGAACTCTATCACATAATGCGCTCGGACGACGACAAGCCGAAGCTGAGAAAACATCAATACCTTGGAGGCATCGACTTCTGTGAACTTCCCCAGCATGATGGATTCAGCCACAGGCTCGCCCTAAAGGTGATGGGGAAACTATGAGGATGGCAGAGCAACGTGCGCGTGGGCAACTGGCGTTACCCGTATAAGTTAATATAGTGGTTGTTGCTATACTACAACTTGAGCAACATTGTTGGTTGTCTACAAAAAGGAAATCGAAGTTGTGAAGGACGGCAAGAAGGAAGAGAGCGAGGCGATTGTTTTATGCCAGAACGTCTTGAGCGTTACCTATCAGCGGTATTCAGAAGCGACGATAGTCACCCCTACCGAAGCATTCCAGATAAACGATGACGCCTTGATTGCGGTGCTACCCTGATGCCAGCCGTCAACCTCTACCTGACGCAAGCTCAATACGTAGCCCTGGCGGTGAAGGCGGAGAAGGAGGAGAAGACGCTGGTGGGGGAGATCCAGGAGGCCGTCGACGCATGGGTGAAGAAGGCATGAGCATAGAGAACTTGGTAAAGCCCTCTGGGTATATCTTCACAGACCAAGACCTTCTACATTCACACATAGATTCACGGCCCTCTCTGGCGCCCGCCAACAAGCTGTTCAAGGCTTTCCTCTACCAAGCAAGGAAGGATGCACACCAATACATCTTTCAGACTAACGACCTAAGGAGGCTTGATGTGGCCGTGCGAAGAGTAGGAGAAGTCATAAGCCTCGGCATAAGAGACGACACCCCTAAGACGAAATCCGGCCGGCCGGACAAGCGATACAAGCAACAGCTTTCATACTGGGTCGTCCGTCCAGAGGGGCTTGAAGCAAAGGCATATCCGGTTCCCTATTTCCTCGCGCGCGTCCTCTTTAATGGATATAGGAATATCGTGAGCGTGGGCGACAAACCCATA
>Ga0187850_10003130_pt1 | contig 14395 bp, 10 predicted proteins | sample June2016WEW_4_15_FD_132436 | JGI IMG/M metagenome (GOLD analysis project Ga0187850, IMG submission 132436) | Peatland microbial communities from SPRUCE experiment site at the Marcell Experimental Forest, Minnesota, USA - June2016WEW_4_150 | ecosystem: Environmental > Terrestrial > Soil >... | reverse complement strand
AGGTGGTTAGGTGGGACCGGCCAATCTCAAAGCCAGCGGGGTTAGTTGCCGGAGGAGAAACGACAGTCAGTGTTCGTGGTAAGGGGATTGGGGGAAGAAATCAGGAAGTCGCTCTAGGTGCCGCATTGCGGTTGTCAACGATAGATGGAGTCACTGTTGCATCAATAGGCACAGACGGCGTCGACGGACCTACTGATGCTGCCGGTGCCATAGCGGATGGAAGGACCATCCTTAGGGCTGAGGCAGAAAGAATGGATGCAATGAAGGCTCTCGCGGACAACGACTCATACAGCTTCTTCTCGAAACTCGGGGATTCAGTAGTGACCGGGCCGACTGGGACGAATGTGAACGACATAGCTGTCATTGTTGCTTTGCCTAAGCGGAAATAGGGTCTATCAACGACAGCTATACTTAGCGTTGCTATCTGCCGGCGTTGGATTCATTACCCTGGTTCTTGCGCTTGTGTTGAACTTAATCCGATTCGTGCCGTGAAAACAAGAACAGGTGATTTTCATGGTGGTGGGTACTGATGGTGCGGGCATCGTGATTTGAACCGTCAGGTAGTCGTTTTTGGTGGTGGGTAGTGCGCTGGTTATAGTGGTGCGCACACACGCGAAACGAATGAGCGGCGAATGATGATTCGGTCATTCGAGTTTCTTCACTATCATTACTTTGCGGCTTTTTCTGATTTCTATTTCCCAGTCCAGCACATCACCAACGTTGAGGCTCATCTCTTTCGCTATCTTCTCTGGGATGGTGGCTCGTATTCAGGGGGATTTGCTACTTGCCTTAGTCACCATAGACTTCTCGCCCATAACTGCTCACACACACCTGAAATCGATCCCGACACAGGCAGAAGAATTGGGCTAGAGACAGGAGACCCCACGCAATTCAAATCTTTCGAGGAGTTATTTGGTGCCTTCAACAGGCAGCTCAAGAACTTTGTTGACATTAAGGTCAAGGGGAATAACATCATCGAGAGGCTATTCGCCACCTTCATGCCATCGCCATTCCTTTCCATACTGATCGATGATTGCATAAAATCTGGTAAGGATTACAACGATGGCGGGCCGCGCTACAACACAACTTACATCATGGGTGTCGGAATTGGCACCTTGACAGACAGCTTGGCTGCAATCAAGTATCATGTCTTTGATGAGAAAAGCGTCACAATGGACCACTTGCTCATTTCGCTCAAGTGCAATTTCGAAGGCCATGAAAGAATTCGTCAGATGCTGTGGAGCAAGACACCGAAGTATGGAAACGACGACGAGTTTGCGGACACAATACTCAGAGCATCGTTCGACGCTTTGCATCATGCGTAAGCGGACGAAAGAACACTAAGGGCGGATTCTACGCGGTCAACTACCTTTCTACAACATGTCATGTTTATTTCGGCTCAGTCGTAGGAACAACTCCCGATGGTAGAAGAGCCCGAGAGCCCGTATCCGAAGGGGTTTCGCCCGTGCAAGATGCGGACAGGCATGGACCCGCTGCAGTGATAAAGTAAGTGGCCAAAATGGATCAGGTGCGAACTGGTGGAGCACTACTCAACCAAAAGTTCTCCCCATCGCTCTTGGAAGGGGAAGAGGGTATCGACAATCTTGCGCATTTGGTACGTTCCTACTTCAAGTTGGACGATCATCACATTCAGTTGAATGTTGTCACAGCTGAGACTCTCCGGGCAGCGCAAGCCAACCCTGAGAAGTATAGGGACCTTATCGTTCGAGTTGCAGGATACAGCGATTATTTCTGCGATCTCAGCAAGGTCTTACAAGATGAGATCGTTGCCCGAACAGAACACAAGTCTTTCTAACACGGCATAGGGGTTGAGGTTCATTACAAGAAATAAGCGGATAGGCTGAAGTCAAACAGAGGCTGCGCAAAACGACCGCGATTTCGTCTTAACGAAAGGTAATTTACATTCACAGCACAAGCATTCGCCTATGCAAATCACGAAAGTTCAAGCATATCCTGTCCGCGTGCCGATGCGACAGTTCAGTGATGCATATTCCGATTATCCGACGGGGCAATTTGTGTCAGTATTTCTTCTGGTCTGATAGCTCCCGTCGCACTGACTTTCCGAGTTATTGGCATAAACTAAAGACGTTGCTCTGGGGGTTTAAGCTTCTCGAATTCCCGCCTATGCTTCCTCGAGAGAATTCAATCTTGTTACAATAACCGCCGACTGGGCTTCAGGCCACGTAGCAATCTGGTCATATAGTTTGGAAAGTAATCTGAGCAATGGACAGAACTTCGCTGAAATATCGGATGCAATAACACAACTACCGGATGTCCGGAACAAAATCAAGGTTACGACTCTGGGGCATCGAGTAAGGGTGAGAGTGAGGATCAAATTCAAGTACAGAGCCCGGCCCAATTCCGTCAAGCTGTTTCTTATTGAATAGAGGTTATCTATCTCAGCTGGTGTTCGTGTATACTTTTGGTTTGACTTATAGCGGCCATTTGTGCTAGGTCATGAAGGGCCGTGGTTGGGGGATGAAGTATCATTTTCTTGGGCCGAGCGGTCTTCGTGTTTCTGAGCTGTGCTTGGGTACTATGACGTTCGGTGAGGATTGGGGTTGGGGCGCTTCTAAGGCTGAAAGTCAGGCCATCTTCAACTACTTCGTGGAGGCTGGGGGTAACTTCATCGACACTGCCAACGGTTACACTAATGGTACAAGCGAGCGTTTGGTTGGCGAGTTCATACGCTCCGACCGTGACCGGTTTGTTTTGGCTACGAAGTTCACGTTTCCAACGGTCCCAGGCGACCCAAACAGCGGGGGCAACCACCGCAAGAGCATGGTGCGTTCCCTGGAGGCGAGCCTGAAACGTCTCGGAACGGATTACGTTGACTTGTTTTGGTTGCACGCGTGGGATTATTCGACTCCGGTTGAGGAGGTGATGCGGGGGCTCGACGACGTGGTCAATTCGGGGAAGGTGTTGTACGTGGGTGTCTCTGATACGCCAGCATGGGTTGTTAGCCGCGCCAACACGTTGGCGGAGTTGCGCGGGTGGTCGCCTTTTGTTGCGCTCCAAATCGAGTACAGCCTGATGGAGCGCACGCCAGAGCGGGACCTTCTGCCGATGGCCCGTAGCCTTAGGTTGACGATTACTCCTTGGGGCGCGCTGGGTGGGGGTGTGCTGACGGGCAAGTATCTTGATGCACCGCCACAGCCATCCGCCAAGGCCACCGGAATGAGCCCTGGTCGGCCCGTTGAGAGGCGGCTTGACGCTGGTGTCTCGGATGGGGTGAATGAAAAAAGTTGGGGGATCGTGCGTGTGGTTGTGGATGTGGCGCGGACGCTGGGTTGCAGTCCTTCCCAGCTGGCGCTTGCCTGGTTGCGCTCGCGGCGGGGTTCTATCGTTCCAATTCTCGGGGCCCGAACCGTTGCTCAGCTTCGCGACAACGTGGGCTGTTTGGACCTTAACATTCCTGAAAGTGACCTTCGCAAGTTAGATGAGGCGACACGGGTCGATTTGGGCTTCCCGCATGAATTCCTAGCTGACCCTGGAAGGAGGAATAGGTTGTTCGGGGGCTCATACGCCCGCATACTCCAACCCCGCGACCCCTAATCAACCTCACAGTTCAATGAAAATCACACCAGGTCCCCCATAACCTTCGAGCTGAGAAGCAGCTTTCTCGACATCGCTATCTATCCGGAGACCCCCGGAATCTTTCCTTTTGTACTCAGCGAAAGCGAAGCCATCGGCTGCATCTATTCTAAAACTAGGTGTCCGGAGCCCTTTCTCTGTTGGAATGAAAGAAACTTGACAATCTCTTCTGTCAAAGTATGCAGACATTTTGATTTCGTAGTATGTGTGATCGAATGAATATTGTCTCTGCTCTTTGAGCTTGTGTGTTAGTCGGTTGCTATTATCACTCCTCCATAGCTGGTTCAAGTAAATTCCCAATTGAATAACTCGAATGTAATTCTCGGGTGAAAAGGAAAATGAGGTTCGTGGGATTAGACATTGGCAAGTGGAAGTGTAGGGCTGCAATAATGAATCAGGAGGGCGTGATCCTAGATGAGTTCACGTTCACAAACAACCATGAAGGCATAGAAGGCCTAGCCTCAAGGCTCACGTTGCAGGATAGGGTTGTGATGGAATCCACCGGAAGCGTCTGGACAAATCTATACGACCGTCTCGATGATAGGCATATACGCGTCTCGTTGGCTAATCCTTTGAAGACCAAAGCCATCGCCTCAGCGAAGATCAAAAGCGACAAGGTCGTGGCAAGAATCCTAGCTCATCTGCTTCGAAGCAACCTAGTTGCCGAGAGCTACGTTCCAGGAAAGCCTCTCAGAGAGATCAGAGCACTGATTGGCGGTTCGTTGGTGCCTGAGCCATGCACAGTTCAGGTATTCTACGACATTTGGGGCGCCGCCGCCGAGAAGGATGGGGGTTCAGAGGGAGTAGCGAAAGCGGCCAGGCTGAGGAGCCAAAGCGAAGACAGAGAAGAAAAGAGAATCGAAAGTGAACTGAAAGACAGGAAAGTGCACTCAGTATCTGAACCAAAGTACAGGTGTGAAAGTCCACATAAGCAAAGGGACAAAGAGCCAAGAGCAAACCCGAAAGCAACGAAAGAGCCCACAAAACAAAGTGATGGACAAGGCATGTAAAGCTTCAAAAAGCGAAGCAAAGGGTCGTGCGGCTGCACCTGCACTTGGACCTGAACTCGAACCTGCACATGAACCCAATAACAATGAGTGGAAGTTTCATTGGCTTTCAAAGAAAGTGCGGATTCAGAACTCAGGACCAGGCTTTGTGGAAATCGTTTCAGGCATGCGAACGCCGCGAGCCTAATGCGCACGCATGTCCTGAGACGAAATGAGCGTAGTGCTCATGGAATCTATTTGTTGGTAAGTGTTCACAAGCAGCCGCATTTCACATCCAGAGAGAGGTTTCATTCCCCACGACATTGTTCTTCTTCAAATCGAAATCGCTGTCTCTATCACTGCTGTCTCCGTCCTGGCGTATCATCGAAACCGTTAGTCAACGAATACAATAACGAGCAAGTCTAATCAGCCCGCCCGGGCACGCCGTCACGGTTGTCACGTTCGAATGATGTCCCTTGAAAGGCTCACTCACATCGTGAAATAGATTGGACTCGGAAAGAATACAAATCAAGCGCGTTTTCAGCGCAAATTTCCACGAAAACGGAGACAACAAGAGATACGGCTGGGAGAGAACGCTGAGACAACGGCGACAGCGGCAGCGATTTCGAGCGCGCGAGCGAACGCTCGTTCGATGACGAAAACGCCCTGATTAGCGACAGCTGGTCACAGGTTAGCGCCCAGTCATGCTCATTCTAGGGACGCCGGTTGTCTCTCATTTTTCTGTAATCATGTAGCCACGAGTGTTCAAGGTCGGGTCGCACGCCTCATCCGAGTCAAGGCTAGGAGATTGGCCGCGGTCTCTAACACCGATCTGAGATTGACCTTTCCTGAAGAACGTTCCAGATTCCAGTTTTCTAGTAGATCCGCTACCGGAGTGACAAAGTGAATTCCTTTTCAGTACTGTGCGGTCGCCGAAGTACACGGACAATGCAGAGTAACGTGGGTTACTCGAAGGCCACGAATCAATTGGCATACCCGAGAGTCAAGCCTATACCTCAATGGCACGCCGAGAACATTGTTTACACAAGATTACCGCAACCGGCATATGCCGAAAACTCACCACGAAAACCAATGTGATGAATCGTCTAGTCTGAATCGAAACTTGGGGTGACCCTCGATAAATTATTGGAGGATATAGGTAGATTGGGGTTTTGGGGGGTACTAGGGGTTTGGGAGGACGCGCCATTAGTACCACTCATACAATTTTCAGAAGGTCCTAATCATGAATCAGTCTGTTGATCGATTTGCTCTTTCTGAATTGCAGAATTATCGATTGCTTTGCGTTTTGTTGGAACTAACACGAGGGCATCATTCGCGCAGAATTGTTTTCTGTGATTCACAATAGAATATTACGACCTATGAACTCGGCAGGATAGTTTTCATCTGCCAAGAAAACGGGTGTGCCTTCAAGCTTTTTGAGACATAGCGGGAAAATAGTATGTCTTACGCACTTGTGCAGTGTAGAGTTTTGAGGCGGCCCAAAGAAAAATTTTAGGGGATTCAAAAACGATGTTTCTGCAGACCCAAAATTCAACTTTCATCATCATGTTGGCGTCGATTCGGCTAATTTGCAAATTGGCGAAATTCACTGGATAATCTTTTCTACAACCTTCGGGGAAGAACCTAGCGGATATGTATGGTCCAGAAGCAGGTTGCTGCAGTTCTACACGCCGATTGGAAAGTCAGGAAGGGCTACACACCCACCGAGGAAGAGAAGGCAACGAAAAGAGCGATCTACGGGAGTCGAGTCTGGCATAACCCACGTGTTGTAGTAGAAGAGATTGCTGTTCGCGAAATCGGACCAAGGGAAGTGCTGGTTCAGCTCAAGGCCTGTGGAATCTGCGGTTCTGACATGCATCTCTATGAGAGCGATCAAGAGGGGTACATGCTCTATCCGGGACTGGTTAGGACGCCTGTAGTTCTCGGTCATGAATTATCGGGTGTAATCGAGAGAGTTGGAAGTGAGGTCAGTACATTGAAGCCGGGCGACCTTGTAGTCTGCGAAGAGATGTGGTATTGCGGAGAATGTGACCCCTGCAGATGGGGCTACTTTAATCATTGCCTGCATCTAGAAGAAATGGGGTTCACGCACGACGGTGGATTCGAACGTCAGATGAAAATTCATCACAGATTCTGCTGGAAGATCAACGATTTCAAGAAGGTTTACAGTTCTGAGGACAAGATCTTTGAAGCAGGCTCACTCTGTGAGCCCACATGCGTTTCCTACAATGCAATGTTCGTCAGGGCTGGTGGTTTCAAACCAGGATCCACCGTGGCGGTTTGGGGTGCCGGCCCTATTGGTTTGGGTGCTATCGCATTAGCGAAAGCAGCTGGGGCAGGTACAATAATCGCCTTCGAATCTCGAAAGAGACGTGGGGAACTCGCCAGAGAAGTGGGGGCTGACCATATCTTTGATCCTATCGCATTGCAAAAATCAGGAATTGAACCTTGGCAGAAAATCCTCGAGATAACTAGCGGCGGAGGGGTCGATATGCATGTTGAGTCAGCAGGCGAGCCAGCATTTGTCATGCCCCAAGCTGAAAAATGCATGGCGATAGGCGGCAAGGTCGTTGACATAGGAAGGGCCGACAAGGCTGCGCCAGTCTTCTTTGAACTTTACCAAGTTCGCTCCCTGCAGGCGTACGGGAGCCAAGGCCATGCTGGCAATGGAGTTTGGCCGAATGTCATTAGGCTTGTCGCGTCAGGCAGACTCGACACGACCAAGATAATAACGGGGAGATACCGGATTGAAGAGGTCTCCAAGGCACTAGACAGACTCAAATCGAGAGAAGACGCAAAGATCACGATCAAACCCTAAACCGAAGGCGGATCTATACCTTGGCCTATCCGCCTTGACTGTTTTCTTTCCGCATGGCTAAGACATTCAAGCTTTGCAGATGACGTTCGAATCTTTATTTTGAGGCTCAATTTCTTCCCTGGTCAACAAAATGTACTGAGGCCCGTGATTAACTATTGTTTAATTGCTTGGGTCCGTCGTTGAAAAGAAACATTGTAGGGAGTCCTATCAAACAGATTCCTGGCCATTGGGAATTTCTGACGGATCGAAGGGGTTAGGACTCCCCCTGATTGCCTGAAACACGCCTTGGCAAGAGTTCCAGAAATAGCTGAAGTATTGATGCACCCAGACCTCACACAGGCTCAATGCTAATGATTCTTCCAGTCTTAGCCGATTCTCGTGCCGCAATGGCGACTCGGAGTACTTCTCGTCCTTCCTCTACTGAGACAGGAGATTTCTCACCCTTCGAAACGTAATAGCAGAATCCATAGATCTCCCGTCTGTAGGCCTCCGCGAATCTACCCATGAACCAGGGATACGGTTCCTCAAGAGATCCTTGCTTGGTCCAGAGCTGTGCTGAGTCGTCCTTCCAATTGTCGATTCGCACTTGGCCCCTATCCCCCAAGACTTCGGTCCTTAGATCGTAACCGTACGCGGAGGTGCGGCTTCCCTCAATTATTCCAAGGCTACGATTCGCGAATTTGAGGATAGCGATCCCATTATCATAGTCACCGTATTTCGCGAACTGCGGATAAACTAATGTCGTCCCAACGGCCCATAGTTGCTTGACGGGAGTATCCATCAGCCAGAGTGCAATATCAATGTCATGTATGCATTCATCAACAAATATTCCCCCGCTTAGTTTAATGTACTCTTCAGGCGGTGGCTTAGGATCTCTTGCACATGATTTCACCACGAGTGGTTTCCCGATCTTGCCGTCAACGATCATTTTCTTTGCTCTACTGTAGCCTGGATCCCAGCGCCTGTTGAAGCCAAGCTGGAACTTGATGTGCGATTTCCGAACCGCCGAAACGATTCTGTCTGCTTCTTTCAATGTGAGAGCTATCGGCTTTTCAAGAAGGACGGGCACGTGAGCTTCAGCTGCCAATTCCACGTGCTCAGTATGCAGGAGTGTGGGTGTTGCCACGATGACGCCGTCCAGGGTCTCCTTCTTCAACATTTGGCCCGGACTGTCATACATTCGCACCCGAAAGATCTTAGCCACGGCTGCTGCGAGTCTCTTTATCGGATCTGCGACAGCTACTAGCTCAACTCTTCCAGCAGTGCCTGCAACGTTCTGTGCATGAAGACGGCCTATTCTTCCGACACCCCAAACTCCGATTCTGAGACGCTTCATGGAATGAAGATCTACCCCCTTTTCATTCAACGCGTGTCTCAGCCTTTAGCGATCGTTTCAACGTTTTTCGCCTTTCTTGTTCAGTTCGAAGCCAAGCACACATTAAACTTCCCTAGGGTTGCTCTGAGTCTGTTTTTGATATATTTATGCCACACGCATCGCACGAATTAATAGATTGCATTATCACAGAGCATTTCGGCATTGAATTAGACTTCTAGTGTTCAACGGTCCAACGCCATAAGGGATCGTTCCGAGGTGTATTCGGTGAATTTCCCGTGGAGGTGGAATCTGGAGCGTTCGAGATCTTAGGTTTTCTGTGTTTATCGGTGAGGTTCTCCAGTTGTAGGAGGTTCTGCGAGGAAGCTGGGATACAATGCAATGACCGCCTTCGTGATCTCTGCTGTTGTGTCTATGCAAACACACTTTGGCTTCCCAGCTTACGAGTGTGCCAAATGCGGTGTGATAAGAGATCGCATGAAATAGCAGTGAAATTCTCAAATAGGTCTCAAGCCCTTCTATCGGGGGGAGGAAAACTTGACGGAGCTAGAGGCAAAGTACGAATTTGCCAGTGGCGCCTTCTTTCCTGAGCGTATTTTCGCAAGGATCACGGACATTAGGGTTGAGGATCCGTCGTTAATCGACAAATCTGCTCAGAGACGAAAGCGCCGAGACAAGCTCACGCTTGACGGCAAACTAGCCGTTCTCGCTTGCGACCACCCGGCCAGACGTGTCACTAGATCAGGTAGCGAACCGGTCAGAATGGGAAACAGACATGACTTCTTAGGGAGAATTCTGAGAGTTGTGACCAGCCCCGAAATCGACGGCGTGATGGGAACAACTGACATTATCGAAGATCTCCTTATTGTCGACCAGCTCATCATCGAACGCGGAGGACCGAGCTTCTTGGATAACAAAGTTCTCTTGGGGTGCATGAACCGGGGAGGGCTGAGTGGCACTTCATTTGAGATGGACGATCGCTTCACCTCCTTTACCACAGGTTCGATAGAGAAGCTTCGGCTTGATGGGGCAAAAATCATGTTCAGGCTCGACCCCACTGATAGCCGTTCTCTTGACACGATCGTGGCCTGTGCAAAGGCCATAACGGAGCTGAATAAGCGCTCGATTCCGGTTTTCTTGGAGGTTTTTGGTGTCGAACGAACTGAAAACGGGTACAAGATGCTGAAGAATGCTGATGAACTAATCAAAACCATTGGCGTGGCAACTGCCCTCGGTGATTCTTCGCGCGGAATATGGCTGAAGATACCATACTCCGAAGGATTCGATCGCGTAACCAGGGCAACTAGTTGCCCTATCCTTATGCTGGGAGGCGAATCACCAGGCGACCCAACCGTCATTTTGCAAGAATTCTCAAAGGGTATGGCATCAGGCCATAACGTTAGAGGTGCTCTCGTAGGAAGAAATATCCTCTATCCCGGGCCTGAAGATCCACGAGCTGTGACCGAAGGAGTCAGCAGGATAGTTCATCAAAACTACGATGTTGAACACGCGCTACGCCACATCTCGAATGTTCATGGAAAAGACATGGATAAGCTAACGGCATTTTTGTCGTAAGGTTCCCAGAGGAAAACGACTGGCATGGCGCGCAACATAGTCGTGGCCCAATCTGGCGGCCCAACGGCAGTCATAAACAGCAGCATATGCGGAATTGTAACGGAAGGAATGAGACACGAGAATGTCGGAGGAATTTACGGAGCCACAAACGGAATTCTCGGCGTCCTTCGCGAAGAATTGGCTAACCTCCGCGAAGAAGAACCAACATCAATTTGGAACTTGAGGCGAACCCCTTCAGCTGCGCTGGGATCCTGTCGATATAAGGTACAAGAGAGAGATTTCAAACGCGTAATGGATGTGTTGAGGATTCATGACGTGGGCTACTTCTTCTACGCCGGGGGCAACGACTCAATGGACACTGCTCACAGGCTCGCGGAATTGGCCGAGCAGGCGAATTACGACCTGAAAGTCATAGGTGTGCCGAAAACCGTAGACAACGACCTAGTAATTACCGACCACTGCCCGGGCTACGGAAGCGTCGCGAGGTTCAATGCCATCGCAGCTCGAGACTCATGCCTAGATACCGAGGCAATATACACTACGGATACCGTCAAAATCGTCGAGACAATGGGACGTGATACGGGCTGGATTGCGGCCAGCACGGCGCTTGGAAGACAAGATGATGAGTTAGGTCCTCATCTCATCTACCTACCCGAGAGGCCATTCATAGTTGGAAAATTCCTTGAAGACGTTTCGTCCGTTTACAAGAGATTGGGGCGCGTCGTAGTTTGCGTCTGCGAAGGACTGAAGGACGAGAATGGCGAGTTCCTCAAAGCATCCGGAAAGGCCGTCGATGTTGATAAGTTCGGGCACAGGCAATTGGGAGGTGTTGGCGACCTTATGGTAAACCTCGTATCGCAGAAGCTTGGCATTAAGGCACACTTCGATAAGCCGGGGACAATTCAAAGAGTTTCGATGCAATGCGCTTCAAGCATTGATCTCGAAGAAGCCTATCGCGTTGGGCAGGTCGCGATGAGAAAGGCGATTGATGGCGAAACGGACAAGATGGTAACTCTGGTTAGACCGCCGGGGCCAACGTACAAATGTGAGACGAACATCGTTGAGTTGGAGAAAGTAGCGCTTAAGACCAAGAAAGTTCCAGACGCGTTCATCAATGAGAATTCGAATTTCGTCACTGGGGAATTCTTTGAATACGCTACTCCTCTTGTCGGTGGGCCGCTGCCGGAATACGCCCGACTGAAGAAGAGTCTTCTCCAAAAGAAGCTTGCCAACTATGTGTAAAGTCCACCGATAAACAAAAGATACAAGCCGATCTTCCTAAAGCTGAAGCTCAGCAGTTGGGACTGTTGATACCGTCCAGATGAGAGAGAGGGTCGGACATATACCACTGCTGATACAGATAGAAGATCCCACTCTTGTCCTCCTCAGCGGATGAGGCAACGCTTAGCTTTGAGGAAGGATTTGTCCGATATCGAAGTTCAGGATGTTTACATCGAATGAGCAAGTATCGCCCCATGTATGCTGGTGGTCCCTCCATGACTGGTGTTTCACAGTTCGAGGAAGGACAACTTTCTTGTCTCCGTCAGTCCGTTATTTCGCTCTCCTCACAATCCGCGGAATTGTGCCAAACTCATTGCACAATGCTTGACGTTGTCCCTTTCCTAAGCGAACCATGCTGAAAAGTTCATAAGGTTAGCACGACAGGACTCACATGATTCCACATGGACCTCGGATTATCGAAAAGTCAAATGCTTTCAATGTACGAAGAGATGCTATTGATCCGGTATTTTGAAGACAAAGTCTACGATCTTTTCGTTAAGCGATTAGTGGCGGGGACCACTCATCTGTGCCAAGGCCAAGAAGCAGTTTCTGTTGGAGTCGTTTCCAATCTGACCAAAAAAGATTGGATCACTTGCACTTACCGTGGACACGGGCATTGCCTTGCAAAGGGCGTGGATCCGAAGAGGATGATGGCTGAGATCTTGGGCAAATCTACTGGCTGCTGCGGAGGTAAGGGAGGTTCCATGCACATAGCTGACTTCTCTGTGGGAGCTCTTGGTTCATTCGCTATAGTTGGCGCAGGGATTCCAGTAGCTGTAGGCGCTGCATTGTCTGCTTGGTTCAGAGGCACCAAGGAAGTAGCGGTCACTTTCTTTGGAGATGGCGCCGCAAACATAGGAGCATTTCACGAGGGAATTAACCTTGCAGCTATAATGAAACTACCCATCATATTCGTCTGCGAGAACAATCTATACGGCGAATACACTCACATATCAAAAACCACACCAGTCGCCGATATTGCACATAGAGCCTCTAGCTACAATATCCCCGGTACTGTCGTAGATGGTAATGATGTCCTCACAGTTTATTCAGCAGCCAAGAAAGCTATAGAAGCCGCGAGGGATGGTCGGGGCCCGACCCTAATCGAATGTAAAACCTACAGACATAAGGGGCATTCTAGAACTGATCCAGGCAAATACAGACCTGATAAAGAAGTTCAGGAGTGGATGGCCCGAGACCCCCTGAATTTCTTCAGCAGATATCTGGAGACGAACAATCTGCTTACCGAATCAGAAGAGGAAAATGTGAAGAATCGGCAAAAGCAAGTGGTTGAAGACGCATATACATTCGCTCGGGACAGTCCCTATCCAGAGGAGAACGAGGTCCTAACCAATGTCTATGTCTAAGATTAGTTATCGAAGTGCGATAAGATTCGCTCTCCGCGAGGAACTCCAGCGAGATAATCGCGTCTTCCTGATGGGCGAGGATATTGGAGAGGCTGGTGGTGTCTTCAAAGTAACTGAAGGGCTTCTAAGCGAGTTCGGGCCGAAACGGGTTATTGATACTCCAATCTCCGAAACAGGATTCGTCGGAGCCGCTCTAGGCGCTTCCTTGACAGGCCTAATTCCTGTGGTGGAACTGATGTTTTCGGATTTCGCAGCAGTTGCGATGGACCAAATCGCTAACCAGATTGCAAAGAAAACGTACCTAAGCAATGGACGGGAACACGTCTCGCTGGTGATCAGAACCGCATCTGGAGGCGGCATATCTTTCGGCCCACAACACTCTCAGAGCCTAGAAGCCTGGTTCGCCCATACGCCGGGACTGATTTCACTAATGCCCGCAGACCCGAGAGACGCAAAAGGCCTTTTGAAGAGTGCGATAAGAAGCGGCAAACCCGTCATGTTCTTCGAACATAAGGCACTTTATCCGATGGAAGGCCCTGTGCCGGAATTCGAGGAATTGATCCCTATAGGCAAATCTGAAGTTGTAACTGAAGGCGACGACTTGACGATGGTTGGAGCGGGTGCTACAGTGGCGAATTGCCTTGAATGTAGTACAAAGCTGGAATCAGAAGGAATCAAACCCGAAGTCATCAACTTGAGGTCGCTTTCGCCTCTGGATTCCAAAACGATCTTGAATTCCGTTGAAAAAACCGGCAACCTGATCATCGTGGAGGAAGATGTCGGATTCTGCGGCTGGGGGGCTGAGATAGCGGCTCAAGTTGCGGAACAGGCAATTTATCATTTGAAGGCGCCAGTGAAACGTCTGAGTGCGCCGTACTCGCCGATCCCGTTCAGCCCTCCACTAGAGAAGGCCTATCTGCCAAGTGCTGAGAGGATATTTGAGGCCGCAAAATCCTTACTACGCTAGTGCGCGAGTCGAGTGAAGTGGAAGCCGGTGGAAATCGATATCTCATATGGTCAAGGTCAGAAGAGACTGGTCTTGAGCAAAGATCAACCAATGGAGACTGTTTCACAGAAGAAGACTCATGCGGACCCAGAGTCAGTAACGAGGTCGCTGTCTAGCCCCACAAAATTCGCAGGCTTCGACTCATTCATTTCGGCAAGAAAGAAACTAGTAGTAGTCGTCAATGACCACACGCGACCTACCCCCACAGCGGCGGTACTCAGGGACCTGGGCTTGAGAGGCAAAGACGTTTCGACCATAATCGCCTGCGGAGCGCACAGGTCGCCGAACCAACAAGAGATCGAACAGATCCTAGGTGGTGCGATAGCGCCGTACGGTGGAAGACTACTCGTCCATGACGCTAGGGACAAGCAATCCTTGATAGAAATTGGGAGT
>Ga0187850_10003125_pt1 | contig 14409 bp, 12 predicted proteins | sample June2016WEW_4_15_FD_132436 | JGI IMG/M metagenome (GOLD analysis project Ga0187850, IMG submission 132436) | Peatland microbial communities from SPRUCE experiment site at the Marcell Experimental Forest, Minnesota, USA - June2016WEW_4_150 | ecosystem: Environmental > Terrestrial > Soil >... | reverse complement strand
GGGCTGGAAGGCTCGCGCTTCCCCAGCCTGACCCAGAGCCACGCGAACGCCGGCGCCAGCGTAATGATGAAAAACGGCTGAACCAACTGGAACCAGCTTGCCGGGAACTGGTATCCATGCACCCACCGGTCGACGCTGCCCTCGGCGAAAAGGTTGAGCGACGATCCGGCCTGCTCGAAGGCGAACCAGAAGACGGCCGAGGACAGGAACAGCACCAGGATTGCGGCCGAACGCTTCCTCTCCTCGACCGTCCATCCGCGGCCGAGGAGCAGCCAGGAGAAGACCGATACCGAGAGGATCACCAGGGCCACGCCCAGCGCGTTGGAAATCAGCTCGGCTGTGAAAGCGATGGCGCCGGTCGCGGCCAGCCCTCCGAGTATCGCCAGAACCGCTACCGCGCCGGCCGCGGCGAGGGCTACGCGCCGTTTCTGCCGGCGATCGGCCGCCGGGTTCGCGGAAACCGCGGGATGGAGGCCGGCGGGACCCAGGTGCCTGCTTCCCAGCGTGTATTGAATCAGCCCGGCGATCATGCCCACGCCGGCCAGGCCGAAGCCCAAGCGCCAGCCGATCTTCTCTCCCACCCAGCCGCAGGCGAAGGGGGAGATGAGCGCGCCGAGGTTGATTCCCATGTAAAAAATCGAGAAGGCGGCGTCACGACGCTGGTCTCCCGGCGCGTAGAGTTGGCCCACGATGGTGCTCACGTTGGGCTTCAACAGGCCGGTTCCCATCACCAGCAGCACCAGTCCCAGATAGAAGGTCATGACACTGGGCGCCACCAGGCAGAACTGTCCGGCCGCGATCAGGATGCCGCCGTAGAGCACGGCCCGGCGCTGGCCGGTGATGCGGTCCGCCACCCAACCGCCCGGCAGGCTGAGCAGGTAGACCATGCCGGTGTAAAGCCCGTAGATGGCGCCGGCCTTGGCATAGGAGAAGCCCAGACCACCCCTGGCGACGCCGGCGGTCATGAAAAGGATGAGGAGCGCGCGCATGCCGTAATAGCTGAAGCGCTCCCACATTTCGGTGAAGAAGAGGGTCGCCAACCCGCGCGGATGGCCAAAGAAGCTCCGGTCGGCGCGGGTGGCGTTCAGGGACGGCTGCAGGTCTGGGCGGGTCGCCATAGGATTACCGGCAACGCCAAGTGTATACGGTTGGCGCGCCTGGAGGCAATTGCGCTCTGGGATAGGAGCTAGAAGGGCTGGAAACCGGACTGATATAAGCCCACCTTATCTACAATGGCGCATCGATAAGCGATATTAATAAACAAACCGCGGTCGCGACGCGCGGCGCGGCACAGCACAGTGCAGGGCGAAAAAAAACGGCACAGAAAATCGCGCTGCGAATTTTGCGGAACGGAAATGGTGAGCGCGACAGGCACATCCGCATGGAAGCCAAGCCCAAGGCCCTGGAAGGAATCGTGAGCAAGCCAGCGCCCGTGCCACAGGCCCCGGAGCCTGACCAGGAAGAGAAGCCCGCCGCCGCCCAGCCCATTCAATAATCCCTATCCCGTGACCCGCGCGCCTGGCCCGCAACGTGGCCGGGCTTCCGGTCTTGCCTCCAAAATAGAACCGGTACAGCCGGACCCTAGATTACGATCTCGAACTCCGCTAGAATATAAGCGGCTAAAACCGATGCCCCGCAAGAGCTTCCGCGACTGGTGGCCTCTTTTCGCCAGTATCGTATCCTTCATCGTCTTGATCGTTATCCCAATCGTCAAGTTTGCCGTCACACCCACACCCTTCAAAGCCACCGTTCATTATGAAGCGGTTTTCTTGCCGTCTGCCGTAACAAAATCCTGGCCTTTCCCGCACCGCGATAAGAACCCACGTGCAAGCACCCAGAACGGCGTCCACCACCCTTTTGATCCGCCGCAGGAGCTTCTGATCATAACCCTTATAAATGCGAGACCTTCGGTGCGTCACAATGTCAGCATGACAATCGACGGCCTTCTTACATTCGCGGGCATCGAGCTAGGGACCCTCAGCCAATCCACTGCTACTGCAAGAGCATGGTTGACCCCGGAATTTCAGGAAAAGAGTGGCAAGCTCCTGTTGCCGCCAATCTCAGAATTGGCCGCAGAAACCACTTTTCAGGTCTTCATCTGGGGACACTTCACAGTCTTTGGCCCTCAGATTGAACTAACCTCCAGTGAGGGTTTAGGTCCCGTGGACTTCCAGCATACTATTGGCGGCTGGCCGCTAACACTGGCACTCAATGCGTGGTGGATTGTAATGGTACTCTGCGGTGGAGTTGGTATTTGGTTTTTGAGACGATTCAACGAGCGGCAAAGGCCATGTTAATTTTCATTCGGGGCTTGGCGGCTGTCTTCGACTTGGCTTTCGTGCTTAGTTATTTGCTCTGCGTTAGCTTCGCGGCATCGACCCTTGGCCTTGCTTCTAAAGATAGCCCCACGATGTACGCACTTGATTTCGCATTTCCGCTCCTCTATTACGGCTGCCTCGATTCAGCACGCTTCGGTGCGGGAACCATCGGCAAGCGTCTCTTTGGCCTGGAGATTCGCCTACCTGGAGGTCGACCGATTCCGCTGTACTTATCGTTGGTCCGAACAGTTCTGAAACTTGCACTGCCGGTCTTGGCATTCACACTCGCAGGAAGTTTAGTGTTGATACCGGGCTGGGGCTTTATGGGAATTGTTGCGCTCTTCGCTGCCCTGCTGGTCTTTCCTGTATCGCTTGTCTTCGGAAATGGGGCTGTTGGTATACATGACAGATTAGTGGGGACTTATGTTTCGAGGCGTGGTGCCAGTGAGGAACCCAGGGGCCGCGACTGGCGTGCTTATTGGCTGTGGACTATGCTGGCCACCGCTGCTGTCGCATTCCCAGCGTCAGCGTTTATTCGCAACCTGACTGGGCCAAAGCCCCTGGACCTCCGCTCCTTCGCGAACCAGTCCGAGCCAAAAGCCGAACTGGCAAAGGAACTGTGGCTTGGAAAAGGTAGCGAAAGCATTCGTCCGTTCGTGCAGCAGATAACGATCATGCCGAGCATTGCAGAATTTCCGACAGACTACGGTCAATCGTATAGCAAGCTCCCGCAACAGATTGTGGATGCACTGCGAGGCAACCGGGGTACTGCGTTGATAATAGTCTACTGCTCAAAACAAGGATACTCGCAACACAACCTTCGTTCCGCAGTAATTGACCGCATAGCTCAAGTGGCTGCCCCAAAGCTAATATTCATGGAAGACCTACCAACGTTCATCTGGCTTGCATTCGCAGTCGAGTCCACTTTTGGTCCAGTGATATTGACCCAGTCTGAATATGGCATACTTATTGCGAGAAAGCACGGCAGTGATCCGCGTAAGATTGAGCTGACGTTCGCTGAGCCTTCCGAACACCGAGCCACAGGACTTAGCTTTCGTATTTCGGGGGTCACATTTAGTCACGTGCCATTTTAGGCATCTAAATGAGGGGCAACGCAAGCCGCTGGGCTGCTCGCTACAGTTTTCACTACAGTGAAGCTCTGCCCCGGCGAAACCGCGTTGGAAGCAACGACACTTAGATAAACGTACCATTGCGGCTGTTAACCGAAGGGTTGTGATTGATGGGCGCAAACGAAAACCAGCCTCATTGCCACCCAGGAAAGGCCCTGCCTAAAGCAGCTTGCGCACGATGGCTGCGAGCCGTTCCCGATTCATCCGATGCGGTCTACTCCGCCCCGCCAGAACGTCAAATAGCGCGCTCCGAGACATTGTGATTTGTTTCAGAAGGTCAGACCGCGCTAACTTTTTCAGAGCGGGCAATATTTTCATCTGCCACTCATCCCGCTGCGAATCGGGGTATTCGGTATAAACACCTTGCTCTGAATGAATCAGCCCCGCATCAACGTCTTCCAGATGGTTCGACTCCTTGCCGATGTATTTGATCAGGCCCACGCGCACGTGCCGCCGCACAAACGTGCGGCCCCCTCCTCAAAGCAGCACTACTGCTGGGTCGCCTTCACAGCATCGTCGCGAGCTGCGTCGCTCACAATGCCGTCTAGTCTAGCCATCAGTTCACTCCACCTCTCCTTCTCTTGTTCCACCGTTGTCCGGACACTTGCACTGGTAATGACCCGGCCCAACATCTTCCGGTACTCCGAAGCGACGTAGTGTGTGACACAGGGGAGACCAACTTGTGTATAGAACCGTGAAAACCCACTGAACTCGGTAAACTCCCTGTGGCGTTCCTGCCTGAAGCGCCTCACATCCTTTTCCCGCCGCCAGATCTCCTCGATGAACCAGATGCCGCCAGAACATCGCGGCAGAAGGTTGCCGTAATCTAGAGGATCGAACTCTCCAGCTTTGTCCTTGAGGCCCCAGGCAGATGCGCACACTACTGCCATATTGTCGGTGTATGCGCGCTCCCTCAGCAGTCTCCAATGCGCCTTAGCAATCCTCAATTCAACCTGATACTGACTACTCCAAAGTGGCTTCAGTAGTTCCATGTCGACAAGCCATTCCCGGCAGGCCAACATGTCCTCAGACCGATAACCCAGCCGAACAAGTTTAGTCCAAACATCATGCCAGGAATCGCCGCGGCCAAGAAGATATACCGAATGCAGGCCAACGAACGTGGTATGCGGCTCCATTGCAGGTGGTGCTCCCAAATTGTAGAGATTGAGGATCTTGTTCTCCGAGCTATCCGCGATAAACCTCTTCTCGTCCCCCCTAATGAGCCCATCGAAGAAATAGAAATCAGATACCTGAGGAGGTACCCAGTGTTCTTGTTGCGCGCGGGCTCTCCGTGCCTGAATAGTCTCGCTAAACGCAGCTCGCGGCAAAAGCGAAAGAAGCCGCCTAGCCGAGCCATTCGCGAGGTCATCGAACACCTCGCGAGCTTCCGGGCTGACACCAGTCGGTCCCCGTCTGTAAGCTTGGACTAATGCTCTATTCATTCTCGCAGCCATCTCCCTTGGAGTATCCAAGTGGAAATAGGGCCGATGTTGACCAGGCTCATTGACGTTAGTCTCAAAATGCCTAGTCGTGCCACTAAGTATAGTTCGCAAAAATACTGCCCGCAGTCTTACGAGCACGTCACTGTCTAAGTCTGGTAGCCGAAGTTCGACGAAATTCTTAAACGTCGCGAACAGTGGATGAAGATTCAGCCAGGTCTCCGGTCGAACGGGAATGACCACTCGCCAAAGGTCACGGCCAGAGTCGGCTACAACCGGGTCCTCGGCCGCACCCTTCGGTGGTATATCGGGAACGTACTCTCGAACGACCCGCATCAGCATCTTGAGATCAGTCTGATTCAAATGGTCCGCGTTATCCAACACCCAGGACAAATACCACCTTCGCTTCTTGGCCTCCACCTGCTGCGCAAGTTCCGTTATTGCGGGCCGAAAAACGTCCTCTGACTTCCCGCCGGTAGCTCCTCCGTATTCGAAGCCGCACCTCTTCGCCGTCGTGGAGATGCTCTCGTGCAGCCTATCGTACGAGTGTTCTTTCAGCGGCTTGGCAGACGCTAGATCGGCATAGGCCAGAATGTGATGCGAAAGAGACCTCTGATGCAGGGCGTAGATCTCGGAGGTTCGTTTGTGACCTCTCAGCACTGGACGGTGTGGTATGTAATACTGAAATACATAGCGAAGGAAGGTCGATTTTCCCGCACCCGCGCCGCCGATGACAAAAATCACCTGCTCACGCTGTCCTGGTGGCCAGAACTCTTGGAATAGTTTCTCCTCGGATGCGACAGGTACGCTTTGTTCACCATCCCGCCTACTCGATACATAGTACCGGATTCTGGGGTCATCCAAAGAGAGTGGTGGTAGGTCCTTAGACTCTCCGAGAAGGTACTCAGTAAACGCTGACTGCAGCTCATTACGATAGACGTAGTTTACGGAATCCACATGGCCTTTCTTCAGCACGTGTCATCAGGTCTTCGCTGCTGGCGAGTTCACGAGTGTTTCCCAATATGCCGCCCAGCCTTCAATACAGGCCTGTAAGACATCGTCGTCGGTCGGTTCATCATCAGCGCGGTCGGCTGACTCATTTTCTAAAATCCAGTTCGCCGGAGGGTTGTTGCGCGCAACGAGGGAGCGAATGTACTGCGAGCACCTCTGTTCATCCGTTCCGAGAATGCGAGCGATGCCCGCTTCGTCGCGCTCGTTGAGGTGAACGGAGGATACTGGGAATGGGGCGTAAACGCTCGGGGCCGTGGACCCAAAATGCAACCAATATGTGTCCAATTGGAGGCCCAAATTTTGTGGTACGCCGGGAGCAGAGAACAACTGCGACATAAACGAATCGCCACCGGTGGAATCAAAATCATGTGGATAGCAATGATAGCCGACGGTTATGCTACACTTCTCTAACTCTCGCGCTATTTCAATGACGAGCCTGACGAGGGAGTCCCTGCTGAATTCCGCGAACCCCCGAGGGTCGGTGTGTAAATTGAACGCTCTAGCATTGAAGAGCGGCAGGTAAGTCAGTGCCCAGGTGATGTAGAACCGGGAGTGTCGGTTTTCTCGCAGAGCGGGACCCGTGATGCCGCAGACTCTTAGTGTGCGCTGGCTCAACTGCCCCGCGAGCCGCGCCGCCTCGTCATTGAAGAAGCCCGCGACTTCCACAGATGAGATGCCGAGCCCCTTTACACGGTCGAGTGTTTCGTCGGGCGTGACGTACATTCCCTTACGGATTGACCAGAGCGAGAGTGACAATTGCGGTGCGGCAGCGGAGTTGCTCATTTGAGGTTTCGAACCAAGACTAGATAATATACGAGGAGGCAGACTAGCACGGCAGCGCTGCATATCCACGAAAACAAGAGAATCGAGCGCGATATCCACATAGCGGCAGGAAGTGCCAACACCGATACGCCGACAGATACGAGCGTTCCACCGAATGCCCGCAGTAGCGAGGTATGGAGGGTGGTTTTGCGTTGCTGCAACCTGCGACCCTGGCCAACTAGGACCGCAAGATACGTTGAAGAGGCAGTGTACGGCCCGCCCGATGCAAAGTTGGGCTCGCACCTCTCCGCCAGGTTTGCGAGGGAGTCGAAGTAGGTTGACCAATCGTCCTGCAAAAGGGGCGTTGAGATTTCGTGATAGTCGGACAGTCTGTCGATCTGATAGAAGACTTCAGCGCAGGATCGTTCAATCGCATTGAGGGAATTAGAGAAGGACTGAAGCTTGATTATCGCGAGCGCCACAAGAAGGGTGGAAATCGCTGCAATTGTTTGTGCGAAGGAGCTGAAATAGTAAAACCAGGAATCGGTCACGGCAGCCGCGTTCACAATGGCAACTCCCTCTGAACTGAGGTGAAGCTGTCCGACGAGCGTCTGGACAGAAGATATAGGTTACTCCTTCCGCTGTCGTTTGGCAATAGTTAAAGGACCTGAAAAGCGGCAAATTTCGCGAGCCCTATGGGCACGCCCCGCCACGGCTTCAACGTTTGAAGGTGCTGAAGTGGAACCTCGTGCCTCCGGAGGCAGCGGCCGGAGGACGAAGCGGGCTGGGGGGCCTTAGGTCGTCCTACCACTCTTCGTAGAGGGCGCTCTCCGGGCGCGTCTCTAGGAATCGGGTGGTCGGCTACGTGGGCATCGATTTTCGCCTATAGGAAAATACACGTCTTCCATGATGGAAGGGTCTCATAACCGGGTTTAGAATGAATCGGATCCGAGGGCGACTGGGCCTTTTGCCCGGAGAACACAGCGCATCAGCCTAGCTAGCTAAGCTAGGGAGACTTCATTGAACGCTCCCGGTCTGAAGAAGCGGCGTTGGTGCGGTGTGCTGCCGCCTCTCAGCTTCCTCTTTGTGCTTTTTCGTCAGCCGCCCGCTGGCGCGCCGCGACTTCGTCGAGGGCGCGCCTCTTCGCTTCCATCCGCACATGGGAGTAGCGAGTGTCGGTGCGCTTGCTCACGATGTCTTCCACCCCCCTTGCCCCCGGTCTCCCCGCGAACGTCCCCCCGCCCTCACCATTTCCGTTCCGCAAAATTCTCCGCGCGATTTTGCAGCCCCGCTTTTCTCAATGCCGTATTTTACCTTGCCTCACTGTTCCAGCCTCTAGCCCGCGCCTGCGCGCCTCCCATTGCAATTCAGCCGTTACCGCCCTCCGCCTTTCCACCTCCGTAGAATCTCCGCGCTATTTTCCCGCCTTGCTTTTGTCAACGCGGAATTTTGCTGTGCCGCGGCGCGCGAATTCCCGCGTTCGTAGCTATTAATTTAATTTATCAATTCGCTGTGAGCGATCAGCGTTTCTTATTTCAGTCCGGTTTTGATCCCTTCTAGCTCCTATCCCGGCAATTGCGCTCTATTCCTGCCGGACAATGGGCATCCGCCAGCCGGTGCCGAACGCGCGCGAGGTCACCTTCAAGACCGGGGCGGCTTGTTTTCGTTTGAACTCCGCAATGCGAACCAGCCGCAGGACGCGCCGGACGGTTGGCTCGTCGAAGCCCTGGGCGATGATTTCCTCCGCCGACTGGCACTGCTCGACGTGAAGTTCCAGAATCTGATCGAGCAGGTCGTAAGGCGGCAAGGTGTCTTGATCGGTCTGCCCCGGCCGCAATTCGGCCGAAGGCGCCTTGGTGAAAATCGCTTCGGGGATGTCCGGCCGGCGCCGGTTTCGCCACCGCGAAACGCGGTACACCATGGTTTTCGGCAGGTCCGCGATCACCGCGAGGCCGCCATTCATGTCGCCATACAGCGTGCAGTAGCCCACCGCCATCTCAGACTTATTCCCGGTGGTGAGCAGCAGGGAACCGTACTTGTTGGACAGCGCCATCAACAGGTTGCCGCGGATGCGCGATTGAATGTTCTCCTCGGCCACGCCGGACGGCAACCCGCGAAACGCCTCTTCCAGTACGGCATCGTAAGTCTTCATGATGCCGGCAATGGGCAGCGTGACAGTCTTGATTCCAAGATTGCGCGCGAGCTCGGCGGAATCATCCACGCTGCCTGGGCTCGAGTAGCAGGAGGGCATCAGCACGCCAAGCACATGTTCGGGGCCCATGGCGCCGGCGGCGATGGCGGCCGTCAGCGCCGAATCGATGCCGCCGGAAAGCCCCAGCAGCACTGTGCTGAACCGTGTCTTGCGGGCGTAATCGCGAACCCCCAGCACCAGCGCGTTCCAGATCTCGGCCTCGGGCTCGAAATCGTCTTCGGCGATGGCGTCCGGCCCGGAGGGGACCCCGGCGGCCAGATCCACCACCACTACGTCTTCCTGGAAACCCTTGGCCCGCGCGAACAAGCGGCCCTGCGCATCGAACGCGCCGCTGCGGCCGTCGAAGATGAGGTCATCGTTCCCGCCCACCTGGTTCACGACAGCCAGCGGCAGGCTGTATTTCTGCGCCATGTGGCCAAGCATTTGCTCGCGGAGAAGTTGCTTTCCCACGGTGAACGGGGAAGCGGAGAGATTGATGATCGCCTGGGCGCCCGCTCGTGCCAGGACCTCGATCGGATCCTGGTGATAGCGCCGGCGCTTCCAGAAGTCACGGTCGTTCCAGACGTCCTCACAGATGCTGACGCCTAAACGCCAGCCGTTCAATTCCAGGATCTGCGGCGCCTGGGCGGGCTCGAAGTAGCGGTCCTCGTCGAAGACGTCATAAGTGGGCAGCAGCGTTTTGTGGAACGCCGGCCCGACGGCGCCGTCTCTCAACAGCACTGCGCTATTGAACAAAGGGCGGCCCATGTCGGAGGGATTGAGTGTGGCCACGCCGACCAGCAGCGGCGGGGCGTTGGCCAGCTCGGTCGAGATATGCGCGAGCATCTCGCCACTGCGGCGCACGAAGCCCTGGTTCATGAGCAGGTCGCGCGGCAGGTATCCCATCAGGGCCAGTTCCGGCGTAACCACCAGGTCGGCCCCCTGGGACCGCGCTGCCCGAGCTCCACGGATGATCAGCGAGGAGTTCCCGTTGAGGTCGCCTGCGGTAGGATTGATTTGGAGAAGCGCTACTCGCAAAACGAGATCCACCCCCCGTAAGAATAGACTTCCAGAGCCGCAACCGTAAGCTTATATGGCTCTAGGCCAGATTAGCAATATGCGGGGCGCCGGTGGGGCCGCCCAGTGCTTCGCGGAACAGCGCTTCATACCGGGCCACCACTCGATCCACCGAATAATTGTCGAGAACCCGCTGCCGCGCGGCGCGGCCCATGCGGGCGCGCAACGCCTCGTCGCCGAGCAATCGCGTCAAGGCCTCCGCGATCGACGCTTCGTCGCGGAGCTTGGCTCGCAACCCGTGAACGTCCGGGTCGATCAGTTGGGCGTTGGCGGGGATGTCGCTGACCACGGAAGCCAGACCAGCCGACATCGCTTCCGACAACGAACAGGAGAATCCCTCGTTGGACGACACGAGAGCGAAAACATCGCTCGCCTGTAACCACTGGCGGACTTCGGCGGCGGCGCATCTTCCCGTAAATCGGACATTCCGGCTCAAGCTGAGGCGGCTCACTTGCCCCTCCAGTTCTTTCCGGCCGGGGCCATCGCCCACCAGGACGAGAATGGCCTGTGGCATCCGCTGAACGACCGCCGCGAAGGCCCCGATCAGCGAAGAAAGTTCTTTTTCCGGAGCGAGCCTGCCAACGAAAACGACTGAAGCTGCCTGGGGTGGCATGCCCAGTTCCGCGCGCAGTTTCCGCCGCCGTTCCGGGCTGCACGGAGCGAATTCATCGGTATCGACCGGGTTGGGCATCCAGAGCAGGTGTTGCGGCTCGAAACCGGCTGCCACGGCTTCTTCGGCCATGCCTGGGTTGAGAATCATGACGCGGCGCGCCCATTTTTGGAGCCAGCGCAACTCCACGCGCCCGAGCCAGGAACTTCGCATGACGGTGATGATGCTGCTGCCGGAAACCTTCATCATGATCGGTTTTCCGAGCCAGCGCGCCACGGGAAGCCCGGTGGCCAGGTGCAACCCTTGCATGAGAAAGTACACCACCTGGTAATTGCGCCGCTCTCTGAACAAGGTCCAGGCCACGGCCAGCGCGAAGGTGTAGTCTTTGCGCCGCCCCGTCCCCCGGCGCGCGAAGATGCGAACGGGGACCCCGCCGGGATCGACCCAATCGGAGACATCGGGCATGGGTGGCCCGCCGGCGCACACCACGGTAACCCGATGGCCGCGCCGGAGCAAGGCCGAACAAACCCGTTGGGCTTCCATCTCCGAGCCTCCGAGAACCGGCGGATAGGAATACGAAATCAAGAGGAGGGAGACGGGAGGCATGCCGGTCATGGCTTGGGCTTCCATCATGACTGGCCCGGGTGGCATGCATCCAATTGTAGCGTCTGGACGCTTGCCCGTTCCGCGAAGAATGATCGCCGGTGGCGGCGACGGAGGCATTCCGTAGAGCCGGGACATATAATCTTAAATAATGGCTGCTCTTTCGGTCCTGGTTTCAGGCTCTTGTGGCCTCATCGGTTCAGAGGTTTCGCTCTTCTTCGCGCGACAGGGCTTCCATGTGGCTGGCATCGACAGCAACCATCGCGCCGTTTTCTTCGGACCGGAGGGCGACACGAGCTGGGTGCTCGAGCGCCTGCGCCGCGAGATCCCCGGCTACCGCCACGAGGCGCTGGACATTCGGAACCGGGAGGGTGTGCTCGCCCTCATGGACGAACTGCGCCCCAGCTTGATCATTCACACGGCAGCCCAGCCCTCGCACGACCGCGCCGCGGCCATTCCATTCCTGGATTTTGAAGTGAACGCGCTGGGCACGCTCCACATGTTGGAAGCCGCCAGGCGCTCCTGCCCCGAATCGCCGTTCATTCACATGTCCACCAACAAGGTCTATGGCGACCGGCCCAACACGATTCCGCTGAAAGAGCTGGAAACTCGTTGGGACTACGCCGACCCTGCTTACGAAAACGGGATTCCCGAGGAGTTCTCCATCGATCAGAGCAAACACTCCGTCTTCGGAGCATCCAAAGTCGCCGCCGACGTAATGGTCCAGGAATACGGCCTTTACCACCATATGCCGACCTGCTGTCTGCGCGGCGGCTGCCTGACGGGTCCCAACCATTCCGGGGTGGAACTGCACGGCTTCCTCAGTTACTTGATCAAATGCAACGTCGAGGGCCGCGAGTACAAAGTGTTCGGCTACAAGGGCAAGCAGGTGCGCGACAACATCCACTCCGAGGACGTGGCGCGATTCATGTTTGAGTTTTGGAAGGCTCCGCGCGTGGCGCAAGTATATAACCTGGGGGGCGGCAAGGGGAACGCCTGCTCCGTTCTCGAGGCGTTCCAAATGGCCGAAGAGGTCACGGGACGCCCCATGAACTGGCGGTATGTGGAGCAGAATCGCGTTGGCGACCACATCTGCTACTACAGCGACTTGCGCAAGATGAAGTCGCATTACCCGGCCTGGGATATCACCAGGTCCCTGGGCGCCATCTTTGAAGAGATTGGCGAGGCTTGGATGGAGCGGCTGGCGGACAAGGCGGTCGGATGAGAATTTTGATCACCGGGGTGTGCGGCTTCGTCGGCAGTTCGCTGGCGGAGTCCCTGTTCGAGCGACGCGAGGGCCTCTCCGTTTTCGGCATCGATAACCTGTTTCGGCCCGGCTCGGAGAGCAACCGCATGCGGCTCCGAAAGCTGGGCGTTCGGTTTGTGCACGGCGATATCCGCGCGGCCAGCGATTTCGAATCCCTGCCCGCCGCGGACTGGGTGATCGACGCCGCCGCCAATCCTAGCGTGCTGGCCGGCGTCGAAGGGGACTTCAGCAGCCGGCAACTGTTCGAGCACAACCTGGCGAGCCTGGTGAACGTGCTCGAGTACTGCAAAACGCACCAGTCCGGCTTGTTGCTGCTCAGCAGCAGCCGCGTCTATTCCATCCCCGCCCTGGCCTCTCTTCCGCTCAGAAGCGAAGGCGACGCCTTTCAGTTGGACAGTTCCGCGCCGCTGCCGCGGGGCGTTTCAGCCAGGGGCATCGGCGTCGATTTCTCAACCGCTCCTCCGGTCTCCTTGTATGGAAGCACCAAGCTGGCCTCCGAAGCCGTCGCGCTGGAGTACGGGAACGCCTTCGGGTTTCCGGTCTGGGTGGACCGCTGCGGGGTGCTGGCCGGAGCCGGCCAGTTCGGCACGCCGGATCAGGGGATCTTTTCTTACTGGATCAATGCGCATTTGCGAAGGCGCCCCCTGCGCTACATCGGCTTCGATGGAAAGGGCAAGCAGGTGAGAGACGTTTTTCATCCGCGCGACCTCGCCGCGCTGCTGGATGCCCAGATCCGCGCGGAACGCTCCACCGGCCAGCGCACCTACACCGCGGGAGGGGGCCTCGAAAACTCCATGTCTCTGGCGCGGCTGACCGCCTGGTGTGACGCGCGGTTTGGCCCGCACGCCCCGGAATCCGGCCCTCCCGAGCGGCTTTACGATATTCCATGGATTGTCATGGATAACAGCGCGGCGGAGCGCGACTTCGGGTGGCACTTGGAGACGCCCATCGAGATTCTCCTCGAGGAAATCGCGGGCCACGCCGAGCGCAACCCCGACTGGCTGGAGAGGAGCGGCCTGTGAAAGGGCCGTCCGGCCCCACGCCTCAGGATCCCATCCGGCTCCTCTCCGTGGTGATTCCCGCACAAAACGAGCAGGGCACCATCGCCGCCACCGTCGAACATCTCCATGTCGAGTTGCGCCTGCACGGCATTGAACACGAGATCGTTCTGGTCGACGATGGCAGCACGGATTCGACGTGGGCCATCCTTCAGGAACTCAAGTCTCGCGTGCCGACCCTGTGCCCCGTGCGGAACACGGGCGAACATGGCTTCGGAAGAGCGGTTACTCTCGGCATCGACAGCATGCATGGCGACGCCGCCGTGATCATGATGGCCGATGAATCGGACGACTGCCGCGACGTCGTGCGCTATTGGGAACTGCTCAATGAAGGTTGGGATGCCGTGTTTGGCTCCCGTTTCATCCGCGGCGGCGGCGTCATCGACTACCCCTGGCACAAACTGCTGATCAATCGCCTGGCAAATCTGTTTCTCCGGCTGTTGTTCAACGCGCCCCTGAACGATTTTACAAACGCGTTCAAGGCCTACCGCCGCCACGCCCTCGACGGTTGCCGCCCCTTTCTTTCCCCCCACTTCAACCTCACCGTCGAGCTTCCCTTGAAGACTATTGTTCGGGACTATTCCTGGACGGTCATACCCATCACATGGCGCAACCGGCGATCGGGAATTTCCAAGCTCAAGATCAAGGAAATGGGCAGCCGCTACCTGTTCATCGCCCTGTACTGCTGGCTGGAGAAGTATTTCAGCCGGGGAGACTACAAGAGGCCGCAGCGGCAGACCGCCGCCTGAGCCGCCTCCTGGAGACGGTATTGCTATAATCGCAATCCTGAATCGGTGCGGAACTGAACCATGACCGTTACGGCCATTCTCCCCGTCACAGATGAAACCGCGTCGCTCCGGAAAACGGTCGAGATTCTGCTGGCGGAGAACCCGCAAGAGATCACGGAAATCCTGATCGTGGCGTGCCAGAGGACCACTCCGGC
>Ga0187850_10003123_pt1 | contig 14412 bp, 13 predicted proteins | sample June2016WEW_4_15_FD_132436 | JGI IMG/M metagenome (GOLD analysis project Ga0187850, IMG submission 132436) | Peatland microbial communities from SPRUCE experiment site at the Marcell Experimental Forest, Minnesota, USA - June2016WEW_4_150 | ecosystem: Environmental > Terrestrial > Soil >... | reverse complement strand
TGCTTCTGCCGTTCCATGCGCGCCGATTTCGTGGACCACGGCTTCGACCTCTTCTTCTACGATACCGGCGACTACTACCAGGTCCTGGTCGGCACCGCCCTCGGCGACGACATGGTGCTCGCCACCGGCCGCCTCTTCGAACCGGTGGGGGAGGCCGATATCGCGGAATACAAGCGCCGCTCGCTCGACAAGCGCCGCGCCTTCCAGCTCGAAGTCGAAATCCGCGATCTGCCCGAGATCTTCGAGATGGAGTATCAAAGCGAGGTCTGGGACGAGCTGGGAAAGCAGTGCCTTTCCTGCGGCGCTTGCAGCATGGTCTGCCCCACCTGCTACTGCTACGACGTGGCGGACGACGTCGAACTGGGCTCGCGCGCCGGCACGCGCACCCGCTTCTGGGACTCGTGCCTCTTCGCCAGCCACGCCCAGATCGCCAGCGGCGAGAATTTCCGCCATTCGCGCGCCAGCCGTGTCAAATTCCGTTTCTATCACAAGCAGCGCGGTTTTGTGGCCGAATACGGCCGGCCGAGCTGCGTCGGTTGCGGGCGGTGCATTTCCGCCTGCCCCGTGAACATCGATGTCGTGCAGGTGCTCGAGAGCCTGCGGAGGGTGGAAAATGTTGCTAGTTGATGAAGTCGCTGCCCAAGATCCCGTCTTGAGCGACAACCCGTACCAGCCGAACCTGGCGCGTATCGTGCGCATCGAGAAGATGGTCGAGAACACCCAGGTCTTCACGCTGCGCTTCCTGGATGAGCACCTGGTCCGCAGCTTCCGCCATCAGCCGGGCCAGTTCATCATGCTGAGCATCCCCGGCACCGGCGAAATGCCCATCTCCATTTCCTCTTCGCCCACTCGGCCCGGGGTTTTGGAGCTGTGCGTTCGCCGCGTGGGCCGGGTCACCAGCGCGCTCTACCGCATGCGGACCAACGATGTGGTGGGCGTCCGCGGGCCTTACGGCAACGGGTATCCCATGCAGGAGATCGCCGGCCACGACCTGTTGCTGTCCGCCGGCGGCCTGGGCATGGCGCCTCTCCGCTCGCTGCTCTGGTACGCCCTCGACCATCGCGAACAGTTCAACAACATCACCCTCATGTACGGCAGCAAGCGGCCCGAGGACATGCTCTTTCGCGAGGAACTGTCGGCCCTGGTGGACCGCGCCGATATCAACTGCCTTCTCACGGTCGACGCGGATCCCTCGGGCACGTGGAAGAATCACGTCGGCTTGCTGCCGACCATGTTCGATTACGCCAAGATCGATCCGGCGCGGACCTACGCCGCGGTGTGCGGCCCGCCGGTGGTCTACAAGTTCATTCTCCAGCGCCTGCTGAACCTGGGCTTCCCCAAGAACCGGATTCTCATGTCCCTGGAGCGGCGCATGAAATGCGGAGTCGGCAAATGCGGGCATTGCAGCATCGGCTATAAGTACACCTGCCTGCACGGTCCCATCTTCACTTACTGGGACGCCATCAACCTGCCCGAGATGATTTGAAAGGAGCGAAGCGGATGGGCAAACCGACGGTTGGAATCTTCGGCCTCACCGGGTGCGCGGGGGATCAGCTCGCCATCCTCAATTGCGAAGATGAACTTCTGGATCTGGTTTCTTTTATCGACATCCGGGATTTCCTGATGGGCTCTTCGGGAAACGACACCGGCTGCGCGCTGGACGTGGCCCTGGTGGAAGGCGCCGTGCTCACGAACCGCGACGCCGAAACGCTGCGGGCAATTCGGAAGCGTTCCGGGCTGCTGGTGGCCCTGGGAACCTGCGCCGTCTGGGGCGGCGTGGCCGCTCTTGATCGCAACGCCGATCGCGCCCGGCTGCTCGAGGAGATCTACGGCGAGACCGGCCATGGGTACGATTCCCTGGCGGCCCGCGCGTTGCATGAGCTGGTAAAGGTGGACCTCCGCATCACCGGCTGCCCCATCGAAAAGGACCAGTTTCTCGCCGCCATCGCGGGGCTGCTGAACGGCGATCTGCCCGTTTACCCCGATTATGCGCTGTGCACGGAATGCCGCATGCGCGAGAACAACTGCCTGCTGATTGAGCGCGGCGAAGTCTGCTGCGGCCCGCTCACCGTGGCCGGCTGCCACGCGCGCTGCCCCGAACTCCGCATCGCGTGCATCGGCTGCCGCGGGCCGCTCGACGACGGCAATCCCAACTCCATGCTCGAAATGCTGGAGAAGAAGGGCATCGGGCGCCGCCAGGTCGAAGACAAACTGCGAACCTTCGCGCCCATAGGAGGCGGCCAATGAGCACCATCGTCATCGACCACTTAGCCCGCGTGGAAGGACACGGGGGCATCACCGTGGAACTCGAGGGCGACGCCGTCAAGAACGTGCGCTTCGACGTGTTCGAAGGCGCGCGCCTGCTCGAGGGCCTGGTGCGCGGACGCCGCTATGACGAAATTGCGCCCGTCCTTTCGCGCATCTGCGCGATCTGCTCGTCGGCGCACTGCCTGACGTCCCTCAAGGCCACGGAGAACGCCTTCGCCGTCGAAGTGAGCCCCCAGACCGAGATCCTCCGGGAGCTGCTCTTGCGCGGCGAGAGCATTGAGAGTCACGCCCTGCACCTGTTCTTCCTGGCCGTGCCGGACTACCTCGACCGCCCCAGCGCCATTGCGGTGGCTGCCGAGCATCCCGCCGCCGTCATGTTGGGGCTGCGGCTCAAGAAGCTGGGAAACCTCATTCAGGAGACTATCGGCGGGCGCGCCATCCACCCCGTCAACGCGGTGCCCGGCGGGTTTGGCAAGGTCCCCGGCGTGGACCAGTTGATCGCCGTCCGCGGCGCCCTCATCGAGGCCATGCCGGACGCCGAGGCCATGCTCGATCTCATCGCCTCTCTGCCGGCCGCCGATTTCTGCCACTCCGATACCTGCTTCGCGGCGTTGCACTCTCCCAACTCCGACCGTTACTACGCCGGCGATGAATTAATGGTCGTCTCCAACGGGGACCGGGCCATCGTCCCGGCCGCCAGCTACCGTTCCCTGACCAACGAGAAGGCCATCCCGCATTCCCACGCCAAGCACAGCACGTTCCGCGGCAAGCCATTCATGGTGGGCTCGCTGGCGCGCCTGACCGTGAATCCGAAGCGGCTCACGGAACGTTCGGCCACGGCCCCCGAGCGGCTGAAGCTTTCCATCCCGTCCGACAATCCCATGGACAACAACAAGGCCCAGGCCGTGGAGTTGGTCAACGACCTGGGGCTGGCCCTCGACATGGTCGAACGGCTGATCCATGACGGCGTCAAGGACGAAGGATGCGTTCCCGTGACTCCCCGCGCCGGAACCGGGGTGGGCGTGACGGAAGCCCCCCGCGGGCTGCTGGTCCACAGCTACACCTATGACGAGCAAGGCTGCGTCGTGTCGGCGGACGTGATCACGCCCACCGCTATGAACGCCGCCAGTCTCGAGCAGCACCTTCGCAAGACCGTCGAACAAAGCCCGGATCGCGACCAGGCGGCGCTCAAGAAGAAACTCCAGATGATTGCGCGCGCGTATGACCCTTGCATTTCCTGCTCGGTGCACTTGATACGGAAATGAAGCCCGACCTGGTGATCGGTCTCGGCAATCCCCTGATGGGGGATGACGGGGCCGGCGCCGCCGCCGCCGAGGTTCTCGCCAACGACCGCAGACTGGCGCGCCGGGTGGATCTAATTTCCGCCGATACCGACGTGCTAAGCTGCGCCAACTGGATGGAGCGGCGCCGGCGCGTGTTGCTCATCGACGCCGTCGAAGGCGAAGTCCCCGGAAGCATTTCCGTGTTGCGCGAATCCCCGCCTCTCGACGGGCAGCAGCACGCGCACCACCTCTCGGCCCCCGCAATGCTCGCCTTGCTCCGCCAGGTGACCCCCACGCTTCACGACACGGAGTTCATCTGGATTCTGGTGACGGTCAATTCGGCCAGGGTGGGGATGCAACTTTCCCCGGAGGTCGCCGCGGCCATCCCAAAACTGGTGGAACGAGTGCGTCAGGAATTGCGCCGGCGGTAAGTAGCGCCGGTGGTCTCTGCCGCCGGTTCTTTTCGTCCGGTGAGTTCATGGAGCCGACGCGGCGGTGTCCTGGTTGGTGATTTCGTAGCCTGTCACCGCCGCTCCAGCACCTTTCCCGGCAGCGCGTTGGTCAGTTTGCCTTCGTCGATCACCGGCACGCCGTTCACCAGCACGAAGCGCATCCCTTCGGAAAGCTGGTTGGGGTTCTCGAACGTCGCCACGTCGTGAATCGTGTCGGGGTCGAAGACTACCACGTCCGCCCACATCCCCGCCTTCAGCACGCCGCGGTCCGCGAACCGCATCCTCTGCGCCGGGAGCGCCGTGAACTTGCGGATGGCGTCTTCCAGCGTCAGCTTCTTCTCTTCCCGCACATACTTCCGCAGGATTCGCGGAAACGTGCCGTAGGCGCGCGGATGCGGGTGTTCCTTGCCGAGCAGGCCGTCCGGCGCCGTGCCCTGCGAGTCGTTGCAGATCGATACCCACGGCTGCTGGAGCGCCAGCGCCACATCGGGCTCCGACATCCCAACCATCGCCACTTCGGTGAAGGCCTCGTCTTCGATGAGCAGATCGAAGACCGTGTCGATGGGGTCCTTGTTCCACAACTTGGCGATCTCCGCGATGTTCTTGCCTTCGAGCGGAACGAGCTTGGGGTTCTGCACCGCGCCGACCAGAATGGACTCCGGACCGGCCACCTCCTGCCACTCGTTGTTCCACCCGCTCGAAGGCGTTTCCAACTCCCTGCGGATGCGGGCGCGCGCGGCGGAATCCTTGAGGCGCTCGACCAGCTTCTTGTCGCCTCCGTCGTGAGCCCACGGCGGGATGACCGCGGAAAACGAATTGAACCACGCGGTATACGCATAGGTGTCCGCCGCCACGTCCACGCCCGACCGGCGGGCCTGCTCGATATGCGCGACGATCTCGGGCATGCGGCCCCAGTTCGCCTTGCCCGCCGCCTTCAGGTGCCAGATCTCCACCGGAATCCCGGCCTCGCGGCCGATGCGGAAGGCTTCATCGAGCGCGGCTAGAATGGAGTCGCCTTCGCTGCGGATGTGCGAGGCGTAGGTACCGCCGAACCGGGCGGCCTCGGTGGCCAGCGCAATCAGTTCTTCCGTGGTGGCGTAGGGCGCCGGCGCGTATTGCAGCGAAGTGGAAAGGCCCACGGCCCCGTCGCGCATGGCGTCGCGGACCAGCGCCTTCATGCGCTCCAGCTCCGCCGCGGTGGGCGCCCGGTTGTCGTCTCCCAGCACCACGCGGCGCACCTGGGTGGCGCCCACATAACTGGCCAGGTTGACCCCCATCCCCTGCTTCCGCAGGCGCGCGAAGTACTCGCGGAAGGTCCGCCAGGTGGCCTCGACGCCATAGTGCTCGTACGTCACGCGGTCCGCCTGGATGACCGCATCGGTGAGCGGCGCGATGGAACCGCCTTCGCCGGTAATCTCGCTGGTGATGCCCTGATAGATCTTCGACGGCAGGTGAGGGTTCACCAGAATCGTGAGCTCCGATTGCCCCAGCATGTCGATGAACCCGGGCGCTACCACCATTCCGCGAGCGTTGATGACGCGGCGCGCCGGAGCGCCCGCCAGGCGGCCGATGGCGGCGATCCGGCCGCCGCGAATCGCCACGTCGCCGGCATACCACGGCGACCCGGTGCCGTCGATGATCCGCCCATCGCGGACGACAATGTCGTAAGGGCCGGCGGATGCGGCGAAGAGAAGAACGGGGAGCAGAAAGGGCATGGCTTGTTACTTAGGGATCAGAATATTGGGAATACTGATGACCCAGATTCGTTGTCTGATTGTCTCCGGGACTTCAACGCCCCGGGCGTCGCTGACCCGTTGCATGGCAACTTCCGCCTTAATTCCGCGCGCCACCAGAATACCCGCTGCAATCATTCCCGAACGTCCAATTCCCTGGCGGCAGTGTATGACAATGTTCTTCCCCTGGATCAGATCGTGGTCGAGTTGCTCGATCAGGGGCAGCCCCTTCACCTCGGGCGACGGCACGCTGCGGTCAACGATTGGGAAAGAGCGGAAGTCGAGTCCGTTGTCCCGGCAGAGTTGCTCTTCGCGCTGAAGATCCAGAGATCCCTCCTCATCTGGCGTCAGAAGTGAAACGACAATATCAAGCCCGGCTCTACGCCAGTTTTTTACCTCGTCCTCGAGCCAATCCCCTCCCCGAGGACGTGCTGATATCGCCAGCCGTCCGCGCCACGGTCCCTCAATCCAGTAGAGTTCGGTATACATATGAAGAGGCCGTAAGGGCGACTGCCGCATCTTACTCCCTTCCAGTATAGTTCGGGTGCGCGACGTAGCGCCGGCGGTCTTTGCCGCCGGTGGGGTTGTCCAGACTGGAACAAGCCGGCGGCAAGACCGCCAGCGCTACAGGCTGCCTGCTAACCTGATACGCAATGCTCCCCAACGAGTTCACCGCCGCCGAGCGCGCCGTTTTCCGCCGTCTCGCCACGGCCGAAAAGATCCAGCGCTTCCTCGACGATCTTCCCTATAACCAAGAGCGCGATGGCCCCACCTGCCACTCACCCCGCCGCGTCCTCCGGGAACACTCGGCACATTGCATGGAAGGCGCGCTGTTCGGCGCGGCCGCGCTGCGCATGCTCGGCCACCCGCCGCTGCTGCTCGACCTCGAGGCGGTGCGCGACGACGATCACGTTCTGGCCATCTTCCGCTCCCGCGGCCATTGGGGCGCCATCGCCAAATCCAACTACTCCGGGCTCCGCTACCGGGAGCCGGTCTACCGCACGCTGCGCGAGCTGGCGATGTCCTATTTCGAGCACTACTATAATCTGCGGAGAGAGAAGACCTTGCGCCGCTATTCCCGGCCCGTGAACCTCCGCCGGTTCGATTCCCTCCCCTGGATGACGGCCGAGGAAGACGTCTGGGCGGTGCCCGAGTACCTGACCAGCATCGCCCACACGCCGCTCCTGCCGCGGCGGCTCGTCCCGCGCCTGGGCCGCGTCGACGACCGCCTATTCGCCGCCGGCCTGGTCGGCCGCGCGAACTGATGCTCGCCGCGCCTTCCAAATCTCATGGAAGGTCGGCAGCAGCGACACAAAAATGATGGTCAGAATCGCCTTGTCGAAGTTTCGCCGCACGAATGGCACGTTGCCCAACCCGTAGCCCAGCATGGTCATCAGCAAGACCCAGCCCGTGCTGCCGAACACGCTGAAGGAAAGGAAACGCGGGTAGCGCATCCCCCCCACCCCGGCCAAAAATGGCGCGAACGTGCGGATAATCGGCACGAAGCGGGCAAACACGATCGTCTTGCCTCCGTACCGCCCATAGAACGCCTGGGTGCGAGTTACGTACTCCCGTTTGAACAGGCGCGAATCCGGACGGCTGAAGATGCGCGGCCCGGTTCTCCGGCCCAGAAAGTAGTTGGTCGAATCGCCCGTCATCGCCGCCGCCATCAGCAGCGCGTTCACCAGCACGATGTTCAACTGTCCCGCGCCAGCCACTACCCCGACCGTGAACAGCAGCGAGTCTCCCGGGAGAAAGAAACCCAGCAGCAGACCTGTCTCGGAAAACACCACCGCGCCCAGCGCCGCGTAACCCAGCCACCCGGACAGCAGCGTGCTCAGCAGTTGAATGAGCCGTTCGGGGTTGGTCAGCGACCGGAGAAAATCGATGATCGTCTGGATCATTGGGCCCGCTAGTCCCGTGACCGCTCGAGATAGTTCCCAAGGTTCCTGCAACGGTCGCGATTCCCTGGTGGCACAGTCTCTTCCATAAGGGGCCCAATCAGGCGGTCACGGGACTAGCCGCGGTAGCCTGCAATCAGCCGGTTGATCACGTCCTGGTGAATCTTGATCTTGCCCTGCTTGATCAGCGCGTTACGCAGCCCGGCCTCGAACAGCGAATTCCGGTTGCGGGCCTTCTGGCTCTTGATCTCGTCCCGAATGGCCACCCGCTGCTCCGGCAGTTTCGACATGTCCGGTTCGACGTGCTGGATCACCTTGGCCACCACCGTGGCATCCGGCGTGGAGATGGGGCCAAACACGGTTCCGTCGGGACGCGCAAAACCTTCCTGCACGTAGTTGGCGGAGCCAATCCCTTCCACCGAACCCGACCGGTCGATTTCGCCCGAGGTCTTCACTTCCAGGCCTATGGTCTTGGCCGCCTTCGCCAGGTCGCCGCCCATCGACTTCGCCTGCTCCACCAGTTGCCGGGCGTGGTCCTGCACCGCCACCGCCAGCCTGCTCTGGATAATCGAGTCGCGAATCTGGCTCTGGACTTCCTCGAATGTCTGCGGCCGTGGCGGTATGACATCCGTCACCAGCGCCAGGGCGACCTTGTTGTCGGGCAAGGCGAGCAACTGCGAGGCCTCGCCCTTTTTCAGGGTGGCGACGGCCTGGTCGAAATCCGGGTTGAAGTTGGGACCAATCACCTTCACAGTCTGGCCCACCACCCAGCCGTCCATGCGCTCCAGTTGCAGGTTCAGATCGGCGGCGACCTTTTCCGGGTGCGCCGGGTCCTTCTGAAGCAACGTCTGGGCGTTGTCGGAAATCTGGTTCATCAGATCATTCACCCGCTGCTTCTTCCACTGGGGTGACAGCTCGCTCTTGGCTTCCTCGAATGGCCGCAGCCGCGCGTCCTCGTGTTGCAACACCTGGATGATGTGGTACCCATACTGCGTCTTGACCAGGTCGCTGGTCTGCCCGGGCTGGAGCGAGAACGCCGCCTTTTCGAACTCCGGCACGGTCTGGCCGCGTGTCACCCAACCCGGATACTCGCCGCCATTGGCGGCCGACCCCGGGTCCTCAGAGTTCTTCTTCGCCAGCGCCGCGATATCCGCCCCGCCCCGAATCTGCTTCAACAGGTCCTCGGCTTTGGCCTTGATCTTTGGCTCTTCCGACGCTGGCTTGCCCTCGGTCTTCAGCAGAATATGCCGCACCTTGACGCGCTCCGGCGTGCGGAATGAGTCCAGGTTCTGGCTGTACATGCGCTTCAGATCGGCGTCCGTCGGGGTCGCGGCCTGCTCCATCTTCACCGAGTCCGCAATCAGGATAACCAGGTTCTTCTTCTCGGGTGTCTGGTACCGCGCGTTGTTCGCTTTGAAATGGTTCTGCATATCCTCGGCGGTCGGCTGCACTTCGGCGCGGTACTTGTCGTTGGGGATCTTGACGTACTCGATCTTGATCTTCTCGTTTTTCTTCCGGTACGCCTGCTCGATCTCAAGCGGTGAGACGATGGTGCCTTCCAGCGCCACGTTGCGCAGCCGCGTGATCAGGATCTGCCGCTTTAGATCGGTCTCGAATTCCGCAATGGTGATATTCTGCTGGGCGAGCATGGCGGCGTAGGCGTCCTTGCCCACGAACCTGCCGTCCTGAAACAGGCTGGGCACCGATTGGCGGATCGTATCCGCCACGTCCGCGTCGGTCACCTGAAACCCCAGTTGCGCGGCTTCATAGGCCAGCGCGTGGTCCGTCACCATCTGGTCCACCATCTGCGGGACGTAGTTGGGCAGGACCTCCGGCGGCAACTGCCGGCCTTTCACGGTGTTCTGGATCAGCCTCTGCACCTCCTGCAGGGTAATCACGTCGTCTTTGCCGATCTCCGCCACGATCATGTCCGATGCGTTCGTCCCCGTGTTATAGCTGGGGACCAGGTACGTCAGCATGGACAACGCCACCAGCAGCAGCAGTGCGCCCAGAAGGATGCGCACGGACTTTTCTCGGCTGCGAAACAGATCGAACATTTCTGGAAAACTCCTGTCTTCTAATGGGAAAGTAATAGTATATCAGTGGGACGGGCCTCCTGGTCCGTCCGGCCGCCCCGGCACTGTCTCGCGATCAGAAGTTCAGGCGCAGCCCGAGCTGAATCTGCCGCATGGCGCCCACGCCGGACGCCGCGTGTTACATTGCAGGCCATGGAGATGGAGCGCAGGTCTTTTGTGCGGCCGGCCGCCGCCCTGACCGTGCAGGCGCTCATCCTAGCTGTGGCCGCGGTCGCACTGGTAGCTGAGCGGCGTGGCGTGCGCGCGGCCGCCGGCCCGATAGCTTCGCAGCCGGTCGCGATTACCATCGATTATCCGGTCGAGGGGTCGATCTTTCCACGGGAGTTCCCGGCCCCGGCTTTCATTTGGCACGACCCGGATCCGAACGCCACGACTTGGTTGATCGACGTAGCGTTTGCCGGCCGGTCCACGCCCATCCGAACGAAATCGAGGGGTGAGAGGATGGCCATCGGCACAATCGATCCGCGCTGCGTCGCCCCAACCAACGAGCCGCCCAAGCTGACCACCCGGCAGGCCGCCGCACGGATCTGGACGCCCGATGCCGAGACTTGGACGACGATCAAGAAACACTCCCGGTCCACGGTCACCATCACCGGCTATCGGGACGGGAATCCGAACGCGGCCGTCTCGCGCGGCCAGGTCACCATCCGGATTTCGGCCGATCCGGTAGGGGCGCCCATTTTCTATCGCGACGTGCCGTTGATGCCCTCGGAGACAGAGAAAGGTGTAATCAAACCCCTGGCCGTGAAAGCTGTTCCGTTGATTGCCTGGCGTTTGCGCGATGTAGGCGAGACCCAAAGCCACTTGCTCATGACGGGAATCCATAGCTGCGCCAACTGCCACTCCGTATCGCGCGACGGCAAGACCATGGGGATGGACGTCGATGGGCCGCAGAACGACAAGGGGCTGTACGCCATCTTTCCGATCAAGCCTCAGTCGTCGATCCGTAAGGAAGACGTGGTGGCATGGAGCACCTTCCGGGGAAAGCTGGGCAGCAAGCTCAGGGTCGGGTTCATGTCTCAGGTATCTCCCGACGGCCAGTACGTCGTGACCACGATCAACGATTCCGTAGAGGAACAGTCGGAGTACCAGCGCCGAAAACTCCCCAAGGACCTTGTCCTCAACTACTACGTGGCCAATTTCAAGGACTATCGCTTCCTGCAGGTATTCTATCCGACCCGGGGAATTCTGGCCTGGTACAGCCGAGCCACGGGGCGCCTGCAGCCGCTGCCTGGCGCCGACGACCCGCGTTACGTTCACACCGATGCCGTCTGGAGTCCCGACGGCAAGTACCTGGTCTTTGCCCGCGCAGAGGCCAAGGATGCCTATCCGGAAAACGGGAGGCCAGCCTTGTACGCCAACGACCCGAATGAAACGCAGATCCAGTATGACCTGTATCGGATTCCGTTCAACGACGGCAGGGGCGGCCGGCCGGAACTCATCGCCGGCGCTTCACGCAACGGCATGAGCAACAGCTTCCCCAAAGTTTCGCCGGACGGCCGCTGGATCGTCTACGTGCAGGCGCGCAACGGGCAGTTGATGCGTCCCGACAGCCGGCTGTACATCGTGCCCGCGGAAGGCGGCACGGCGCGTCGGATGCAGTGCAACACGGAGCTGATGAATTCGTGGCACAGCTTCTCACCCAACGGGCGCTGGATGGTCTTTTCCTCGAAGAGCCGTTCGCCATACACGCAGATGTTCCTCACACACTTGGACGAGGCGGGCAACGACAGCCCGGCGATCCTGATCGAGAACGCGACCGCGGCGAACCGCGCGGTGAACATCCCCGAATTCGTGAATGTCGCTCCCGGCGGGCTGCTCGAGATCGCCGCCCCGGTGACCGAATACTACCGGTTCGTCGACGACGGGCAGGAGTTCATGAAACAGCGCCGATATGAAGAGGCCATTGCGGAGTGGAGGAAGGCGCTCGAGCTTGGCTCCGCGGAGGCGGTGGTTCACAACAATCTCGGCGTTTCGTTGTTGGAGACGGACAGAGTAGTGGAAGCCATCGCGTGTTTCGAAAAGGCGCTGGAACTCAGCCCGGACTATGCCGAGGCGCACAATAATCTGGGTAACGCGCTGGTCCGGAGCAGAAAGCTGGACGAAGCGATCGAGCATTTCGAGAAAGCCCTGGACTTGAATGCCGAGGACGCCAGCGCCCACATCAATTTCGGCGTCGCGCTCGTTCAATCGGGCAGAATCGATGAGGCGATCCAGCATCTTCAGAAGGGACTCGATTCCCATCCGGACAACGCCGACGCGCACAATAATCTCGGTTTTGCATTGGCCACCAAGGGCCGGCTGGACGAAGCGATTCCGGATTTCGAGAAGGCGGTGAGCTTGAACGGCCGCTCGCTGGAATACCGATCGAATCTCGGGAGCGCTCTCGCCGCGAAAACCAGGTTCCCGGAAGCCATCCTTCAGTTGGAGGAAGCCGTGAAGTTGTCCGGCGGGCGGGATCCCAGGATCCTGGACCGGCTTGCCGGCGTTTACGCTGAATTGGGCCGGTTTGCGCAAGCTGTCGAAACCGCGCGCCGGGCGTTGGCAGTGGCTAGCGAAGAGAACGACCAGCAGCTTGTCGACGCCCTGAAGGCCAGGATTGCGTCCTATAATTCCCGCATCGCCGCTCCGGGCCGGTAGCCCCCGCCAGCCCCGATGGCACTGCTGCCTGCCCGTGGAAACGCGGCGTTTCTTTCGCCGATCGAGTGGCTCCCCTTGAAGACGAGGGGGCTCTGACCATGCGCGATCCTCTTTTCTGACGAGGAAGAACGTTGGGTGACGATGGGACTGGATGCCTTGGGACGGCTGCTCGTCTTTGTTTACACCTGGCTCGGCGAAAGCGTGCGGCTGATCTCCGCGCGGAAGCGACGGCGCACGAACGCCGCCGGTACGAGGAAGCCAATGAAGCGTGAATATGATTTTTCGAAAGCGAAACGTGGCCCGGTGATGCCGGTTCCCAAGGGAAAAACCCGGATTACGATCCGGCTCGACGAAGACATGATTGCCTGGTTCCGAACCCTGGTTGAGAAAGCGGGTGGCGGCAACTACCAAAGCCTGATCAACGACGCCTTACGACGGCACATCGCGCACGCGCGCGATCCCCTGGAGGAAACGCTTCGGCGCGTCGTTCGGGAGGAGATCCGGCGGGTCAGTTAGTCTTCGATGCCGTCGATCAGGGTTCAATGCCACAAGCGGACTTGCCGGGAGTAATCTCGCGGCCTCTGAGCTTGAGGATGGGCGATGAAGATGGGGGAGGGATCACTTCTTCTTGGCGCTGCGCGTAATGAAACCTATGGCACGGGTGACGGGCGGGTTCTTCAATTTCTGGACGTCTTGAACGACGGAAACCAGGATGGCAGCGTGTTGTTGCTGGGTACGGGCCTGCTGCTTTTGGGCGGCTTCCAATTGTTCGACTTTGCGCGCCAGTTCCTTGTTGGTGGCCAGCAGTTCGCGGAGTTGAACGAAAGCCCGGACGATCAAGATGCTCATCCGCACGGCACGATCGCTTTTCAGCACGGCTGAGAGCATGGCTACGCCGTGTTCGGTGAAAGCGTAGGGCTGATAGCGGATGTTCCTTCTGGATGCGATCACAGTTTGTGATCGCATGGCGCCGGCCTCCTCTGTGGTGAGCTGGAACATGAAGTCTTCGGGGAATCGCTCGATGTTGCGTTTGACGGACTGAACGAGGGCGCGGGTTTCAACCTGGTAAAGCTCCGCGAGCTCGCTGTCGAGCATCACGCGCTGGCCACGGACAAGGTAGATGCGACGTTCGATGACGTGCACCTGTACGGCGAGCCGGTCGGCTGGTGAGATTGTCTTCTCCATGCTTCTGAACCGTCAATAATAGCGCCTGGCTCAGTCCGTCAGGTTGCGGATGCCTCTCGTCCCCTCTGAGTAGCGGCCCACCTGCCTTGCGCCCAGATCAATGAGCGTTCGGTAGTCGGCCGAGCCGAATAGGACGACGGACGGGTGCGGCCAATTGGCGGTCGCGACGGGCACCAGTGGATTGATGCCGACTTGCGGGGAGCAATCCGCCGAGACCTCCTCGATCCGCCTGACGCTGCAGGTGACGCCTGGGATGGAAGCGGGGCTTCAGGCCATGTATGGACAATCGCAGAACTCCTGGCGTAGCCTTAGAAGCAGAGAAGCGAGCGATTGCGCTATGCGATGGATTCTCCGGCAGTGGGACGACATTAAGGGTAACGTCAAGTACGGCCTTTTGCTCTTTATCCTAGGTGTGATTATGGCTGGCGTTGTGGCGGTGACCCACGGTCTGGCTCTATGGCAGCAAGTGACACTTACGGCGTTTTTCTTGGTGCTAGTCGCATGGGCTCTACTCGCGACGGCAGCCCATCGCGCCGCTGAAAATCGTGGATTCGCACGGGCACAGAGTTCCACACCTTCAGAATTTCCAGCGAGTGAAATCAGCGCAAGCGTAAAGGCATTTCAGCACGGGACGCTGGCTGCACTTGCCAGCCGCCAAGGCGCACTTGACGACCAGTGGAACCGACTAGAAGCCGGCTTACAAGCGGCTACCCAGAGGATTGATGATCTCTGTAGAGTGGACCCCATTGTCAAGACCATTTTTTGCTCGCAATAAGCTAATGCCGACGGGGTCACGGGTTTGAGTTTGGGCGGCCGGTTGAGGCCGCCTGTGGTTTCGGTTCGCTACTCCTTCC
>Ga0187850_10003112_pt1 | contig 14451 bp, 16 predicted proteins | sample June2016WEW_4_15_FD_132436 | JGI IMG/M metagenome (GOLD analysis project Ga0187850, IMG submission 132436) | Peatland microbial communities from SPRUCE experiment site at the Marcell Experimental Forest, Minnesota, USA - June2016WEW_4_150 | ecosystem: Environmental > Terrestrial > Soil >... | reverse complement strand
GTTGCTTGTACCCTTGATATTCCCTTTGTACGCAAAGGATAACGGCCTGCGAGTCCTCTCTACCTCATTAGAAATGCGGCGGATTAGCCTTAAAGTGCAACACAAAACGAGAACGCCCGGAAGAAGTCGTAGCCGCAGTCGGGACAGCGAAATGCCACGGAGTACCGTGGCCGCGAATACGGGCGATGCCCTGGTTCCTGTCACCGCAGAGGCGGAACGCGCAGGCAGCGTGCGCGATGAGCGGGAGGCGGAACTTGCCGAAAAAAGAGGCGTAGCGTTCCTCGTAGAGCGCTTCAAAGGCCGGGAAGTGTTGCCGGAACACCTTTCGGAGGAATGCCGGCTGCCGTGGACGGTAGTCCGGCCGGGCGGTTGGAACGACGGGTGTCTCGGCAATCGAATCCAGAAATGAACGAATGCAAGGGAACGCTCTGCCGCTTTGAAGGGACCCGTCAGGGGTCCGCTCGCGCCTTGCGCCGCGGTCCCCCGGCGACTATCCTCGCCCCATGGCGCTCACGCCTGAATGGACCCGGCGTGTCGACTCCTGGCGCAGGGAGATCCGCACCCACTGCTACCGGCCCCTGGGCCGGGTCGATCTCGCGGGCTTCGTCACTGCGGACCGGCTTGGCCCCGAGGTGGTACGCCTCGACGCCGGGGGGGAGGGGCTTCTCATCGTGAACGGGAGGGCATTCGCCGCACTGGACCGGCAGCACGACACGGTTACCCCCTCGCGCGTCGCCTCCACCGGCGCCCGGTTCGAGCTGCCGGCGGAAGTACACGCCGGTCACGGGCCGCTGGTGGTGCGCACGGGACCGGTCGCCCCCGGGCGCCTGAACGTCCCCGAGCCTGGCCCGACCCAGGCCGTCGTCGGGGAGAGCACCTTCGGGCTCTGGGAGGAGGAGGTCCACACGTGCAGCGAATCCTGAACGATCCGAACCTGGTGGTCGACGACATGCTGAAGGGTTTTCTCCGCGCCCATCGGGACATCGTGGTGCGGACCGACAATCCGAGGGTCGTCAGGTACCGGGCCGCGCCGGTGAAGGGCAAGGTGGGGATCGTCACGGGGGGCGGCTCCGGGCACAAGCCCGCGTTCATCGGGTACGTCGGCCGCAACATGGTGGATGCCGCGGCCGTCGGCGAGGTCTTCACCTCTCCCACGGCGAAGTCGTTTTTCGACGCGTTCCGTGCGGCGGACGGGGGCAGGGGAGTGGCCTGCCTTTTCGGCAACTACGCGGGGGACACAATGAACGTGAAGCTCGCCATCGAGATGGCCGAGGATGCCGGGATCCAGGTAAGGACGGTGGTTGCCAACGATGACGTCCCGTCGGCCCCCCGGACGGAGAGGGAAAGGCGCCGCGGCGTTGCCGGCGAGGTGCTGATGTGGAAAGCCGGCGGGGCACGGGCCTCGCTCGGTGGAGACCTCGATGCGGTCATCTCCGCGGCGCAGAAAGCCATCGACAACACGCGCAGCATCGGCATCGGCCTTTCCCCCTGCACGATCCCCGCGGTCGGCCATCCCAATTTCACGATCCCTCCGGGAAAAATGGAGGTAGGAATCGGACATCACGGAGAGCCCGGGATCCGCGTGGAGGATCTGAAGCCTGCCCGCGACATCGCGAAGATGATGATCGATGTCATCCTTCCCGATCTGCCCTTCGAGCGGAACGACGAGGTGGTGGTTCTCCTCTCAGGGCTCGGTGCCACGCCGGTGATGGAACTGTACATCCTGTACGACGAGGTGGAGGAGCTCCTGGCCTCGCACGGCCTGGTCGTGCACAGACCGTACATCGGCAACTTTTTCACGTCCCTGGACATGTCCGGGGTGACCCTCACGCTCATGAGGCTGGACGAGGAGCTCAAGGAGCTCATCGACCTGGAGGCGGTCTGCATGGGGCTCACCCAGTTCGGGAGTTGAGACATGGAAAGCTTTGCCAACCAGCGCGGCTTTCCCGTCATCCAGCGCGTGATCGCCGCGATCCGTGAAAATGCGGCGACACTCAGCGAGATCGACGGGGCGATCGGCGACGGCGACCACGGCATCAATATGAGCAAGGGATTCGGCATGGCTGCCGACCAGCTCACCGACGCGTCATGCTCTCTCTCCGAGGGCCTGGCGGTTATCGGCAACGTGCTCCTCAGCGAGATCGGCGGGGCCATGGGACCTCTCTATGGCACCTTCTTCCGCTCCATGGCGCGGGAATCCCGGGGCTCTGCGGACATCGATGCTCGAGTGTTCGAGTCCATGCTTCAGAAGGCGGAGGATGGCGTCGTCTCCCTCGGCAATGCGCACGTGGGCGACAAGACCATGCTCGACACGCTGGCGCCTGCGCGGGAGGCCTTCCGCACCTGCCTACGGGATGGCCTGGGCTTTGCCGATGCGCTCTGCGTGATGATGAAGGCGGCGGAGGAAGGCAAGGACTCCACCCGGGACCTCGTCGCGCGCCTCGGCCGATCCAGCCGGCTCGGTGAGCGCTCACGCGGGATTCTCGACGCCGGAGCGGTGTCCTGCTGGCTGATCCTCACCGCAATGGGACAATCGATGATCGAGCTGCTGGCCGGATAACGCCCCAGGCGATGAGCGCAAGCGCCGGCACCTGGCCGGCTTTCATTTTTCTCTATATATGACTAAATTGGTCAGGCATTATTCAAGGGGAGCAATTGATGAGACATGTCCGAACAGAGCGCCCCGCTTGTCGTTTTCGGTTGCGCGCGTATCTTGCCGTATGCATGATGCTCGCTTCAACGGGGCTGCTCCATGGCTCCGACAGTCCCCGGCAGCATCTCCTGGCGCCGCTCGCCGATCTGGCATCGAAGTCCCTCGATCGGCTGAACGCATCCGATATCCAGGGTGCTCAGAGCGTGTTCAAGGCTTTCGAGAGCCTCTGGTCGCCTGTCGAGGATACAGTAAGGGCCGGCAATCCCGGCCTCTACGCCCGAATCGAGGTCGCCGCCACCCGTGCGGAGGCCGCGATGGAGGCGGCTCCCGCTGACACGGCGCGCGCCGGCCAGGCGTTGAGCGACCTCGCACGGGCCGCCGAGGAGTACGGACGCACGCCTGCCGGCCCCTCCGCTTCCCGCACGGGCACCGTGGAAAGCCTCGGGACCCTCCTGGCGCAGGTGCGTGACTCCCTTGCCACCGCCCGTTTCGACCAGGCGTCGGACCTCATGGAGAGTTTCGTGGGCCTCTGGCCGATCGTCGAGACCGATGTGAAGAGCCGCTCGCCGGAAATCTACGCGAAGCTCGAAACGGAGATGACGCGCGCCTCCAGTCTCATCCTCTCCGGTGCCGGCTCGCGCCCTGCCGCAATGGACGTCCTCGAGGTCATGCTCGGACAGATCGAACAGCTCCAGGTCTCGGCCGGCTACACGGCATGGGACGCCGGGTTCATTCTTCTGCGGGAAGGAATGGAGGCCCTGCTTGTCCTGGCGGCCCTCCTGGCGATGCTCAAGAAAACACCAGCCGGGAATGCCCCGCTGTGGGTCTGGGCAGGGGCCGGATCAGGACTGCTCCTGAGCGCCGGATTCGCGCTCGTTCTCAGCCTCCTGATTTCAGCCGCGGGAGCGGCGGCCACTCGCGAGGTCCTGGAAGGGGGAGTCGGGCTCGCCTCCGTGATCCTGATGATGACCGTCGGCGCGTGGCTGCATCGCCGGGCGAACCTCAAAGCGTGGTCCGGATACATGCAAAACCGCGCGGGCAGAGCGATAGCGGCCGGTGGGACCTGGTCGCTGTACGCCCTCGCCCTTCTCGCGGTGCTCCGCGAGGGGGCGGAGACGGTGATCCTCCTCGTCGGAATCGAGTCGGGGATCGGGCCCGTTCAGCTCTTCGCCGGCGTCGGCGTGGCCCTCGTGCTCCTCGTTCTGATCGGTTTCCTCGTGATCAGGTTCAGCGCGCGCCTGCCGCTGCACTATTTCTTCCTCGTGGCGACGATCCTCATCTACTATCTCGCCTTCAAGATCGCCGGGGAGAGCATCCATTCACTGCAGGTCGCGGGCGTCATACCCTCCCACTATGCCGACAGGCTGCCGGCGGTGGGCCCGTTGGGCATGTCCCAGACCTGGGAAACCTTCGCCCTTCAGGCGATCGTGCTCGTGCTTGTCCTGGCGGAGATCGTGACGACGGAAGCTCGACGCTCCACGGGAAAGAGAAAGAACGCGTCGTAAGGTCTGGAGGCCCCCGGCCGGCTCAGCGGAAGTCCTCCTCCGTGTCGATGTCCCGGAGGACCGCGTCGTCCGGCCAATGCAGCTCACTGACGCGAAATGATTCGGCGATTGCACGCATGCTTCCACGGACGGGATCGGCCGAGGCGATCGCATCCCTGACACGCCCGTGGAAAAGCACCGGATGCCCGCGCATCCCGGCATGCTCGGGAAAGACGACATCCGCTTTCTCGTGACGAAGCAGCGCCGAGTACATTGCCGCGGTGATCCACGGCATGTCTCCGAGGGTCACGAAAAACCTGTCCGTCCTGACCTGGAGCGCGCCGATTCGAATCGAGCTGAACATGCCCTGCTGCCAGGACTGGTTCTCCACGGGCAGGACACGCCGATCGCGCTTGAACAGGACGGCAAGCTCGGCCCCCCGGTAGCCGGTCACGAGCACCACGCGGGAGCAGACGTCCAGGGCGGCTGTCACGACAGTCTGGACGATCGTGCTGTCCCCGAAGGGGAGGACCGGCTTCCAGCTGCCCATGCGCACGGAATTGCCCGCGGCGGGGACGATGCAGTCCACTTGTTCTTCCACGATGGCGGATCGTAGCTCTGCCTTGACCCGCGCCGCAAGCCGCAGTACCGTTCTGCCAACCGACATGCCGCGCTACCCTCAGGAGTTCATCCGCGCGATCCCCAAGACGGATCTCCACGTGCACCTGGACGGATCGCTCCGGCTGCCGACCCTGATCGAGCTCGCGCGGGAACGCAGCGTGACCCTCCCGTCCACCACCGAAGCGGGGCTGAGGGAGCTGGTTTTCAAGGATTCCTACGCCGACCTGAACGAGTATCTCAAGGGGTTCACGTGGACGCTCAAGGTGCTCCAGGACCCGGAGGGGCTCGAGCGGACCGCCTTCGAGCTCGGCCAGGACAACTGGGCGGAAGGGGTGCGCTACGTGGAGGTCCGATTCGCTCCCCAGCTGCACATGTCGCCCGCGTTCAACTTCGAAAGCGTGATGCGGTCGGTGGACAAGGGACTGCGCCGCGCCCGCGAGGAAGCGAACAAGTCCCTCGGCCCCGGCGAACCTCCCTTCGACTACGGTATCATCGTCTGCGCCCTTCGATTCTTCGACGAGAGCTTCTCCGCCTACTACAGCGATTTCTGCCGGCTGCTTTCTTATTCCAGTCAGCAGGAAGTGATCCGGGCCGCAAGCCTGGAGCTCGCCCGGGCCGGCGTACGGCTGCGCCGGGACACCGACGTGCAGATCGTCGGCTTCGACCTTGCCGGAAGCGAGTCGGGTTACCCCGCCAGCGCTCACGAGGAGTCCTACGACTACGTGCACCGGAATTTCATGAGAAAGACCGTGCACGCCGGGGAAGCCTACGGGCCGGAGTCGATCTTCCAGGCAGTGGCGAAGCTCCACGCGGACCGCATCGGGCACGGTCTGCACCTCTTCGACGAGGGACTCATCTATTCCGGAAGCGTGCAGGACAAGCGCGCCTATATCGCCAACCTGGTGGACTACATCGCGGAGAACCGCACCACCATCGAGGTCTGCCTGACCAGCAACCTGCAGACCTCTCCCACGCTCAGGGACATCAACGAACATTCCGTGAGACAGATGCTGGCCCACAAGCTCTCCCTGACGTTCTGCACCGACAACCGGCTGATGTCCCACACCTCCGTGACAAAGGAGCTCACCCTTGCGCTGGAAAATTTCGGCATCGCCCCCGACCAGCTCAAGGACATCATTGCCTACGGTTTCAAGCGCTCCTTTTACTACCATCCCTATTCCATGAAGAGGAAATGGGTGCGCCAGGTCATCGATTACTACGAGATGCTGGAGAAGCGCTTCGGAATAGGGGAGGAGGCACAGGATGTACCCCACGATCGATCTGTTCCTCAAGGACTGGGACAAAGAAAGTGAGGCGACGCTCCGGATTCTGACACGCCTCACCGATGCCTCGCTGCCCCAGAGGGTCGGGCCGGAGGGGCGGACCCTGGGTTTTCTCGCGTGGCACATTGTTCTCACCCTGGGAGAGATGGGAGGAAAGGCGGGGCTCGAGGTCCTTTCACCGCCGGAAGATTCCCCTGAGCCCATCATCGCTTCCGGGATCGTCGCCGCGTACAAGGCAGCGAGCCTTTCTCTTGCCCAACGAGTTGGGGAGGAGTGGCGCGACGACATGCTGGGGGATGAAATCCCGATGTACGGAAGCGCGTGGCGAAGGGGGGACATCCTGGATTCCCTCGTGCACCACCAGATCCATCACCGGGGCCAGATGACCGTCCTGATGCGGCAGGCAGGGCTTGTCGTGCCCGGGATCTACGGTCCGGCCCGGGAGGAATGGGCGAAAATGGGAATGCAGCCGATGCGGTAGGCCGCGGGGCGGCCATTCGGGACGGCGCACTTTTTCTTGACATTTGAATTCGCCCGGCCTATACAATGAAGCCCTCCCAATTGAATTCCTCGGAGGCGCCCCATGAAAGCCGGCTTCAATCTCCTGCTCTGGACCTCACACGTCACCGAGCAGCATTTCCCGATCATCGAGAAACTCGCGAAGGCGGGATACGACGGCGTGGAGGTCCCCATCCTGGAGGGAACGTCTGCCTACTACGAGAAGGTCCGCAAGGTGATTCGCGACAATGGGCTTCTTTGCGACGTCGTGACCAACATGCCCGATGCCCGGCACAACCCGGTGAGCGCAGACGGGAAGCTGCGGCAGAACGCGCTGGACTTCATGAAGCGCGTCATCGACTGCACGAGCGCCCTGGAAGCCGACCTGCTGTGCGGCCCGTTCTACCAGCCCGTGGGCCTGTTCACCGGCACGGGTCCTTCCGATGAGGAAAAGAAACGGGCCGTGGAGCATGCGCGCGCCTCCGCGCAGCACGCGGCAAAGGCCGGCGTCACCCTCGCGGTCGAATTCCTGAATCGATTCGAGGCCTATTTCCTCACGACCATGGACGGAGTCGCGGAGCACGTGAAAGCGGTGGGGATGCCTAATTTCAAGGCGATGTTCGACACGTTCCACGCCAACATCGAGGAAGCCGACCCTGCGGCGAGCATTCGCGCCCATCGTGACATCATCACCCACGTCCATATCTCAGAAAACAATCGGGGCGTGCCCGGCCGGGGCCACAACGACTGGAAGGGCATCTTCAGGGCTCTCCGCTCGACGGGCTACGACAACTGGCTCACGATCGAGGCTTTCGGCAGGGTGCTGCCCGCCTTTGCCGCGGCCACCCGGATCTGGAGGGACATCTTCGAGAGCCCCGAGGCGCTGTACGGCGAGGGCATCCGGTTCATCCGTCAGCAGTGGGATGCCGCTGCCTGATCAGCCGCGCCGGAACGGCGCCGGGAAGGAGACAACCACCATGGGAAAGAAGATCGCGATGATCGGCGCGGGGAGCGTCGTGTTCTGCAAGACCCTGATGGCGGACATCATGGCCACCCCGGCCCTGGGAGGCAGCGAGTTCGCCCTCATGAGCCGCACGGAGCCGAAGCTCCGCGCGATGGAGGAGTTCGGCCGCCGCATGCTGAAGGACAATGGCGTGCAGGGCTCGGTGTGGGCCACGCTGGATCGGCGCGAAGCCCTGAAGGATGCGGACTTCGTTGTCGTCATGATCCAGGTGGGAGGGGTCGAGGCCTTCGAAATCGACTGGAAGATCCCCCTGAAGTACAAGGTCGACCAGTGCGTCGGAGACACCCTCGGGCCGGGGGGAGTCTTTCGGGCAATGCGGAGCATCCCGGTCCTCCTCGAGATCGCCCGCGACATGGAAGAGCTCTCCCGTCCGGGCGCGATCATGCTGCAGTATGCCAACCCAATGGCAGGCAACTGCCTCGCCCTCGGAAAGGCGAGCCGAGTGTCCTTCGTGGGGCTCTGCCACGGCGTACAGACGACGATCGAGCAGATCGCCCAGTTCATCGACGTGCCGAAGGAAGAGATCCAGTACACCTGCGGCGGCATCAACCACATGGACTGGTTCCTCACCCTCACCAGGGGAAGAGAAGACCTGTACCCCCGGCTGGCGAAGGCAATGGATCGCCCCGAGATCTACAAGAGCGAGAAGGTGAGAGGTGAGGTTTTCCGGCACTTCGGGTATTTCATGACCGAGACCTCCGGTCACCTCGCCGAATATGTGCCCTGGTTCAGGAAGAGCAAGGCGGCGCTGGACATGTACTGCGACGAGCCGGGCTTCGGCGGTCAGAGCGGCGCCTACTACACCTGGTGCGACACCGTGGCGAAGAAGTACGAAGGGAGGAACCAGCTGGACTGGGAGACGACGAAGCTGGGGCCGCGGAGCGTGGAGTACTGCTCCTACATCATGGAGGCGGTGGCGACCGGGACACCCTTCAAGTTCATGGGCAACGTGCGCAACGACGGCTACATCGACAATCTTCCCGCCGATGCCTGCGTCGAGGTGCCCACGTTCGCGGATGACACCGGCCTGCATCCCGTGAGGGTCGGCAGGCTGCCGACCCAGTGCGCGGCGCTGTGCATGACGAACGTCAACGTGCAGCTCCTGGCCGCGGATGCGGCGATCAACGGGGACACCGAGGCGCTGGTCCAGGCGGTCGCACTGGATCCGCTGACCTCCGCCGTGTGTACCCTGAAGGAGATCCGGGAAATGACCTCGGAAATGCTGGAGGCCGAGCGGCGGTGGTTTCCGCAGTTCAAGGGAAAGAAGGTGACCCCGAAGCCGGCGGTGCACATCCCGGCCGGGGTGAAGGCGATCGACCTCGCTCAGGACCCGGCACAGGCCATCCTGAAGCGCTTCATGGACCTCGCCGCGGAGAAGAAATAGCGGCCACTCTGTTCTAAGAGGCGTACTCCTTGGCGTTCGCGGCCGAAGAGAGGAGGACCTTCGCATCAGGCAGCTTTTCCTTGAGGAGGGCCAGCTCGTCCATGCCGGATGACAAGGGCAGCGGCACCTGCCCTCCCTGGATCACGGAGCGGACAAGCGCCATCAGGATCTCGTGACCCGTGTACGCGGATGCGAAGTTGCAGGGATGCATTTTCCTGTCGTCCAGCCAGTCGGCCATATCCTGGATGTACGGCGGCATGTCCTGATCGTAGCTCATGCTCCCCGGGCCCGAAAAAGAGCCGCTCTTCGTCACGGACCTCCATCCACCCCCGGTGAGCACCTCCGCGAACCCGTCGGTTCCCTGGGCGCCGATTTTACACTTCCGCCACCAGTAGTCGACCTCGGGGACATCCGGAGCCCCGGCGCCGCATTCCAGAATGCCGCGCACGCCGTTGGCAAACTGGATGAACCCCGCGATGTAGTCGGGAGATGCATGAAGATCGGAAAGCTTGCCTCGCCCTGCGGCCTGGGCCATGACCCATCGGGCATCGGCGCCGCCGTTGTACCAGCGCATGTAGTCGATGAGGTGGCTGGCCATGTGGAGCATCCATCCGCCCGCCGTGGCATAGACCGTGTGCACCCTGCCCAGGGCGCCGCTCTCAATGTTCTCAGCGGTCTTCCTGTAGTGATCCCCATAGCGATGCTGGTGGCTGACCACTGCCTTCACACCGCTGCGGGACAGGAGATCCCGGATGCGCATCGCCTCGGCGCTGGACATGGCCACGGGTTTCTCGAAAGCGATCAGCTTCGCGCCGGATTCCACACCGACCTTCACCAGGTCGTAACGGATGGAGGGCGGAGTGCAGAAGCAGAACACGTCGGGCTTCAGGGCGCGGGCGAGAGCTGATGGGTCCGTACCCGTTTTTGGATCGCCGAACTTCCCGACGTCCTTGAGCTTCGCGGCATCGACGTCCGACACTCCCACGACCGTGAACCGGGGATTGGCATGGAATGCCGAGGCGTGATGAACGCCCCGCTTCCCCATTCCCACCACCATGACCCGATACCGCGTATCCATCGTTGCCTTCCCCCCGACCGCAGCCGGGCTATGCGTGCGCCTTGTCCCACTCCATCGTCTTGGCGATCACGAAGTCCACTTCCTCCGCCGTCAGCTCCGGGTACATCGGCAGCGACACGCACGTTGCCGCGTTCCTCTCCGACTGGGGAAAAGGCCCCGCGAGGCGCGCCTGCTTGCCCCACGGGTAGCCTTCCTGCTGGTGGATGGCAATGGGGTAGTGGCATTTTGCGTCGATCCCATTCTCAGAAAGAAATCCGAGAAGCTGGTCCCGGTGGGCGGGGTTCTTCGTCTCGATGACGTACAAGTGATAGATGTGGTAGTACCCGGGGGTTGCGAAGGGCAGGGTGAATGTCTTCGCCGCCGCGAGCCCTTTCGTGTACCGATCCGCCCATGTCCTGCGCTGGGCATTCCACGCGTCGATATGCTTCAGCTTCACGCTCAGGAAGCCCGCGTGAATGTCATCCAGCCGGCTGTTGTAGCCCATGCTGTGCACCGACCTCTTGTCCGAGCCGTGATTGCGCAGCTTGCGCACGATGCGATCGATCTCGGGATTGTTCGTGACCACCGCGCCCCCGTCGCCGAAGGTCCCGAGATTCTTCTGGATGATGAAGCTCGTGCACACGGCGTCGGAAAGCTCCCCGATGCGGAACCCGCTCCCCCGCGCCCCGAAGCCCTGCGCATTGTCCTCGATGACGTGCAGGGAGCGCTTCTGCGCGATGGCGTGTATGGCCTTCATGTCGGCGCATTGGCCGTACAGGTGGACCGGAACGATCGCCTTCGTCCTCTTCGTGATGGCCTTTTCTATTTTGTCAGGGTCGATGCAGCCGGTCCGCGGATCGGAGTCGACGAACACGACGGTGGCGCCGGTGAACCAGATGGCCTCCGCGGTGGCGAAGAAGGTGTTGGTGGTCGTCATGCACTCATCGCCGGGACCGATGCCGAGCGCCAGGAGGACGAGCCAGATGGCGTCGGTGCCGCTGTTCACGCCGATCGCGTGCGTCATGCCCATGTAGTCGGCAAGCTCTTTTTCGAACCTCTTGAGCATCGGACCCATCACGAACTCGCCGCTCTCCAGGACCTCCTGAAGCCGCGCGTCGATTTCCGTCTTGATCGCGTGATACTGACGGACATGGCCGTAGAATCCGACTTTCATGGACGCCTCCTCGCGTGTGGATCCCCGCATTGAATCAGACACCGGGCGGCGGTGTCAACGGACACCGGTGTGAACCATCGCTCCCGCTGCGGCTCAGGGGGACTTGATTTCCGGACCTTCGGCTGCACGGATCATCGGGTTGGGGTGGAGCGCCACGGTCAGGTCGAACACGTCGGGGCGGGCGTAGTGCCCGGCGACGTCGAGGATCCATTTCGAACCGCCCATCAGCTTCGGGTCGATCTCGGCGTACAGGATCGTCTCCGCTTCGTGCTCCGGTCCGGCGATGATCCGGCCTGACGGGTCGACGATCGCGCTGTCTCCCGGGTTTATCCAGACCTTGGCTCGATCGTAGAGCTCCTTGAAAGCCAGACGATCAGGGATGTCGTCCATTCGCAGCGCGGTGCAGCAGCTGACGACGTACACGCCGCCCTCTTTTGCGATGTGCCTCAGCGTCGAGAGCCACGGCTCTCCGTGGTCCCACGTGGCGGCGACGTAGATCTGCGTGCCCCACGCGTACATCGCGTAGCGAGCCAGCGGCATGTAGTTCTCCCAGCAGATCAAGCCGCCGAGCGTGCCCAGGGGCGTTTCATATACTCCGAGGGTACTGCCGTCCCCCTGCGCCCACACGAGCCTTTCCCCTCCCGTGGGAACGAGCTTGCGGTGCTTTCCCAGCACCGTCCCGTCCGGGCCGACGTAGAGCAGCGTGTTGTACATGCTGGAGCCGCTCGATTCCGTGTTGAGCTCGTTCATGCCGATGACGACGTATGCCTTCGCACGCCGTGCCGCCTCACACAGGCGATCGGTCGACCCGCCGGGGATCGTCACCGCGTTTGCGAGCAGCTCGGCGTACAGCGGGTCGAGCAGCTTTTTCCTGCTGGGCGGCACGACCCAGACCCAATCCGGATACGCGGGGATGAACGCCTCGGGGAAGACAATGAGGCGCGGGTCTTCGCGCCCGGCTGCGTCGATAAGCGCGCAGGCTTTCTCAACGGTTGCCTCGCGGTCGAGAAACACCGGTGAGGCCTGCACGGCGGCAATCTTGAAGGGTTCTTTCATGAGGCATCTTCCTAGCTGGAGAAGGGATTGACGGCGCGGATCTCGGTCATGCCCTTGAAGTCGCCATCATTCTCTGTCAGCAGGGTCCGTATTCCGTGGACGACCATGGTGGCCGCGATTTGTGCGTCGTAACAGCGCCGTCTGGTGATCCCGTATTTCTCGCATAGCTCCATGGCGACGTTTTGGACATCGCCCGTGAAGGGGAGCACCTGAAGGCTCGGGAGCGACGCTATGGACTGGATTTTCGCCCGAGCGACGGCAGGTTCGTCCGGTCGCTCCATCCTCGGGCCTGTCAGGTTGGGGTACATCTCCGCGAGGTTCTGAATAGAGGTATATCTCTCCCTTCCGCCCTTGGCGAGGAGCAACTCGCGCGAGCGCTCGGACCGAGGATCGTTTTCCAGCGTCGCATAGATCAGGACATTGGTGTCGATGAGGACCCGCTCCTTATCGCCCTTCATACGTTTCCTCTCGCGAGAATGCCCCCTTGAAGCTTCCCGGAGTCGTCACGATCTTGTCGGCTGCGGGCATCTGCTGTTGCAGGAGCCTCTCGATCGCGATTTCCACGACCTGGCTCACAGGTCTTGCCTCGCGACGAGCGTACCGCCTGAGCCTTTGCGCAGTTTCCTTTTCAACCGTAATACTCATATGCTCCCGCATAGCATAAGAGTATTAGGAATCGTTTCGGCGGTCAAGCCCCGATGAGCCGCCTCACTTCCGCTGCGTCCGGCAGCGCGGGCATCACGCCCTTTCGCCGCGCCGTCAGAGCCCCCGCGGCATTGGCCCATCGAAGGGCGTCCGCCAGGTCATCCTTCTTCAGTCCTTCGAGCAGGGACCGCCTGTTGTCGGTCCGGCCGCCGACCGCGGAGAGAACGCGCACGAGCAGGGCGGCCATGAACGCATCGCCGCAGCCGGTTGCATCCACGACATCCACCGCGAAGCCCTGCACCCGGCCGGCGCTTCCCCGCGCCGCCCATGCGCTTCCGTGGGGACCGAGCGTGGCCACGCAGAGGGCAGGTCCCCACTCGAGAATCTTCGCGCAGCCGGCTGGCGCGTCGTCCGTGCCGGAGAGAAGACGAAGCTCAGTCTCGTTCACCTTGACGATGTCGGCGCGGGGGAGCGCCTCGACGATCTCGGCTTTTGCCCGGGCATCGTTTTCCCACAGGCTGGGGCGATAGTTCACGTCGAATGACACCAGGGCGCCCTTCTCCCGCGCGAACGCCGCCCCCTCCAGCGCGGCGCTCCGGCAGGGCTCCACCGCGAGGCTGACCGATCCGAAGTGATAAGCGGCGGTCGAGGCCAGCAGCCTCTGGTCGAGCTCATCAGGCGCAAGAAGCATGTCTGCCCCGGGGTTCCTGTAGAAGAGCATCTCGGTGCGGTTGGGATCCGGTATGGTCATGAAGTTCAGCGTGGTCCTGTGCTGCCGGTCGAACCTCATCCCGCGCGTCTCCACCCCGTAGCCCTTCAGGACGGATTCGAGCCTTCGGCCGAAGGCGTCCTCGCCCACCTTGCCGATGAACGCAGCCCGTGCTCCCAGCTTCGACACTGCTACTGCCACGTTGGCGGGCGCGCCTCCGGCGACCGGGATGAAAGCGGAGACGGTCTGGAAATCTTTTCCCGCCTCCGAGGCGAACATGTCGAGGATCAATTCCCCCAGGGTCACGACGTCCATGCCGCGAGTGTACCCGAGGTGCGCGGATTTGTCCCGCGTCATGGCCCGGCTTGCAGGACGGCCGCTCCCTGGGATAGTGTTCTTCCGCATCACCCTGCGCAGGAGGCATGAATATGTCGAAGATCGCCATGATCGGGGCGGGGAGCCTCGTGTTCTGCAAGACGCTGATGGAGGACTTCCTCGGCACCCCGGCGCTCGCTGGCAGCGAGTACCGCCTGATGGCTCTCACCCACAAGCGGCTGGACAAGATGAAGGGCTTCGTCGAGAGGATGATCAAGGACAACGGCGTCCGCGCGACCGTCACCGCCACTACGGACCGCCGGGAGGCCCTCCGTGGCGTGGACTACGTCGTGGTGATGATCCAGGTGGGCGGCGTGGACGCGTTTCAGATCGACTACGAGGTCCCCATGAAGTACGGCGTGGACAACTGTATCGCCGACACCATGGGCGCCGGTGGAATCTTCCGGGCCCAGCGCCACATCCCCGCTCTCATGGAGATTGCGAAGGAGATGCGCGAGCTGTGCCCCCATGCGCTGCTGCTGAATTAT